>Ga0163163_10004270_pt1 | contig 12176 bp, 9 predicted proteins | sample S65metaG_FD_119766 | JGI IMG/M metagenome (GOLD analysis project Ga0163163, IMG submission 119766) | Switchgrass rhizosphere microbial communities from Kellogg Biological Station, Michigan, USA - S6-5 metaG | ecosystem: Host-associated > Plants > Roots > Rhizosphere > Soil | place: USA: Michigan... | reverse complement strand
CCGACCACGCTGGACGGCGCCGTGCCGGTCACTGCGGGCGATACGATCCAAATTCAGGTTGCTTCAGTGTACTACGCGATCTGGGGCGGGGGCGGCGGCACCGGCCCTTTCACGCTTAATCTTTCGCTGGAATTGCCAGTGCGAGCTGGATTGAACGATGCCTTTGAAAGTGCCCTCACGATGACTGCGCCAACATATCATTATGAGGGTGGAATCTACGGCGCTACGAGCGAACCCGGTGAGCCTTTGCCAAACCCCAGCGCGAACCAAACCCTCTGGTGGAAATTCACGGCTCCCCAAAACGGATTGCTGGGACTGTCGCTTTCAACTCCGGAGTTCAATTCCTGGGTGACTGTATATGAAGAGGAACCGTTCGGGGCGATGATAGCAGTGCCGCCGGTAAGCAGCGGCTACAGCTTGCAGGGTGGGCATGAATATTCCATTCAGGTAGCTAGCGGCTACGTCCCAGCCGGGCCATTCACCCTGGATAGCCGCTTTTACCCGTCGAGCAATGATATGTTTGCCGGGAGTGAACACTTGGAAGGAACGAACTTTAATTATTACGGAAATTATGGCCTGGCGACCTTTGAACCTGGCGAACCAGCCACGCAAGGCACTAATACTGTCTGGGCTGCCTGGGAAGCCCCATTCACCGGACGCGTCACTTTTGATATGGGCGGATACTGGTGGCGACACTGCGATGTTTACACTGGTCCGTCGCTCGCTTTGTTGAAACGAGAGTACGTCGCAACCCTTGTAAATCAGGTTTACAGCTTTGTCGCCATCGAAGGTACGGTCTATTACCTACAGTTTTCTGGTGAGGGCACGGATTTTCCATTTCACCTGATCCTTTCTCCATTTCCCGCCCTCTCGAACGACAACTTTGTCAATGCGCAGGTCGTTAAAGGACAGAACATCTACTTCGAACCAAAACCTGTCATGGGCGCGACAATGGAATTGGGGGAACCATTGCACTTGGGGAACGTGCCGCAGAAGAGCATTTGGTGGAAATGGCAAGCTCCGGTCTGGGGAACACTGTACTTGGACATGCAAAGCAGCCTGGTGACCAACGCAACGCTGGCCGTCTATACGGGCAACTCGGTTGACACGCTGAAGCTTGCTGGTAAGGGCACGCGGTACTTCGAAATGATTGTCAATGGCGGTCAAACCTATTATATCGCCGGCGCTACACCCACGAACGCAATCGGCGACATCGTGAACTATCTTCAATACAATCGCCAAAACAACGGCACACATACGGTTCCAGGCAATCTTCTTCAGGAGCCAAGCTGGGAAGGAACAGCACTGTTTGGAACGGTTTATTGGCACTGGTCTGGTGAACTGGGCGGCTACGTCAATGAAGCCGGAGGCGTGGACGGAACTACGTGGCCGACTTTGGGCGCGGGTGCCAGCATTTGGCAGGAATTTCCTACTACGCCTGGGCACACCTACGCCATCCGTTTTGCCTACTCAACTGGTGGCGAGGCACATGTGCGCGTTTTGTGGGACACCAATGTGCTCGGCACTGCCAACATTCCTCCAGGGGAAGGTGGTTTTTGGCACTGGGGCGATTTCACCGCACTCAGCAGCAACACTACTTCGCGAATCACTTTTCAGAATATCGGGGGACAATTCCAAAATGTCGATATGGATGCGTTCAGCGTAGTCGATGCAAGCGCTGGACCTGCAATAGTAACCCAACCCGCTTCCATCAGCACGGTCGGTGGGGGTTCGGCGGCCTTTATCGTGGGGGCAACAGGCAGTGCTCCCCTGAGTTACCAATGGCGCTTCAACGAAGTGCCCATTCCCGGTCGAACCGACCATGTGCTGCTCTGGGATGCGGTTTCTACAAACGAGACGGGGAACTACTCGGTTATCGTCACCAACGGGTTCGGTTCGGTAACCAGTGCGCCGGCATTCTTGTTTGTGGATGCCCCCATTTATCCTACGATTGTTTGGCAACCATTCGGGGATGAAGTCGCAATTGGCGGCTACTACCGGTTCAGTGTCGCAGTCATTGGCAGCTTGCCACTGACTTATCAATGGCTCTTTGATGGCGGTCTTATCCCAGGCGCGACCAATAATACTCTGGTTATTGCCAATGTTCAGCCAACCAATGCTGGCAGTTACCAGGTAACCGCTCAAAACGCCGCGGGGACGGTTTATAGCCTTCCAGCTCTGCTTCGCGTTACGGAGACAAACCAGGGCGGTGGAACTATCATGTTTGTGAACCAGTTTCCGTTCGAAGGAACCAATGTAGACGCCCCCGTATTTGATGTCGATGGGATCACTCCGTTGAGTGGAGGAGGATTTCTGGCGCAGCTTTATGCAGGTCCCTCGCTTGAGTGGCTGCGGCCGGCAGGCCAGCCGACACCTTTTCGCACCGGGTTTCGAGCGGGATATGTCGTTTCGCAGCTAGTGACACTCGCCAACGTTGCCCCAGGGTCCAGTGGTGTGGCGCAGGTTCGCGCGTGGGATGCGAGCAAAGCCAATAGTTACGAGGAAGCTCGGGCTTTAGGAGGACGGTTTGGCAAATCTGATATCCTGCCAATTATTGCGGGTGGCGACCCCTTGCCTCCAGGGTTCCTGGGAGGACTGTCGAGTTTCAGCCTTCACTCCGGGTTGCCGCGCTTTACTGCTGGAGCCATCCAGCTGGTAGAGCGGATTCCGCCTGCAACAATTGTGTGGTCCCTAACTGGCGAACCGGGTTATCGTTACCTTGTGGAAAAAGCGACCCATGATTTAATTTGGCGACCTTATACCGTGGTTACCAATCTCAGCGGGACGGTTACCTTCACGGATTCGGCGGGCAATGGTTCAGCCATGACACTTTACCGTTCCCGGATTCTCGATTGACGGCTTGAGGCGGAAGCAAACCCTCTGGGTACCACTTCCAGATCGGTTCAAATGGCGCTATATCTTTCTATCTTTCGATCTTCTGCTTTTGACAGCATCGTCCTGTTCAGTAGGATTTTACTTATGTTCCGTTGGCGAAAGAGAGGTTGGCAAAATCTGCAGAATGTATTGCCTGCACTTTACTGCTGTCTGTTCTGGCTCGGCCTCTTGCCCGTCTGTTTCTGTCAGGCTCCGCCGAACGATAATTTCACCAATGCCGTGGTGCTGGAGGGCAATGCTTTCACGTTCAGCGGCTCGCTCACAAATGCAACCTTTGAACCCACCGAGAACAGCTTCGCCTGCCACGCATTTCCGGGTGGTTCGGTCTGGTGGTCGTGGACCGCGACCAACTCAACGGTCGTGGTCGTCGATATGATAGACAGCACCGGATCGGAATATGCAGGGCTAAGTGTAAACACCGGGAAGGAGGTGGCCTCACTTGCTGAGTTGGATTGCACCGGTCTGGATATCATTCCGAACCGGTACATTCGCTTTGCAGCGTCTTCGGGAACGACTTATTACATTCGCGCCTCGGGGCAGAATCGCTCTTTTACTTTTCGACTGACGGCAACTAATGCGCCCATCGTCCTTGCCCCACCGCAATCCAGGACAGTCGCAGAAACCGCCAGCGTGATGTTCGGGGTTGTCGCTGGTGGCATTCAGCCTCTACAGTATCAGTGGCTGTTCGTCGGCAGTCCGTTATCAGGGCAGACCGCGCCCACTCTGGTATTGCACTATCTGGCCGCCAACCGCGCTGGGGACTACTCCGTCATCGTCAGCAATTCCAGTGGTGTGGTCACGAGCGCGGTGGCGACACTTACCGTTTCACCCAGCCCCGCGCTCCTCCTGGCGACGGTACCGTCGCCTGACACGAACGTTTTTTCTTTTAACATCGCTGGCGAGCTCGGGCAAAGTTATCGAGTCTGGGCTTCAACTAATTTACTCGACTGGGTGGATGAGGAATCCCTCACTCCAGATCCGGGCCGCCCCGCGGTGGTGCGCAATACCAACGCTATTTCGGTGTATTCCATTCCGATGACCCCAAATCAAAAGTTTCTTCGCGCCTCACATTTCATGAATACTGAAATCTGTATCGCGCAATTGATGGCGATTAAGCATGCGGTAAGATTTTGGGCGATTGAAACGCGGCGTAGTGTCACCGCCGTCGTCACGGCTTCAGACATTTTTCCTTACCTTAATGGTGAGCCGGCCTGTCCCTCAGGAGGCACCAGTTTCGCTGATAGTTATGTCCTCACTGATGTGATCACTTCGCCGGCCTGCCAGAAGGTTCCGCAGACACACAAATTACCACCTTAGCCGTTGGAAGCGCTTTTGTGAACTTGTTTTAGATTGTTTGAAACAAAATCCTTCAGTACCGGGTATTGAACTCAGATGATGACGATTTTGATGCGGAAAGCTAAGATTGGTTCGCTGAGGAGCTGGCGAACGTTAGAGCTGTCGGAATGGGAATGGCGAAAACCAGGCCTTGTTAGCACCAGGGTACCCATGTTACCCAGGCGATGTGTGGCGAGCAAGTTGAGGGCCCGGACCGCAACCATCACTTGGACTGCGTTGCCAGACGAGCCCGTATTGCAGAAGCTGGTTCTCGGGTGCCTTGCAGTAGCGGGTGTGGTTGGGATGGCTTATGGCTTCTCAAGCCTGTTGGATCTGGTCCAAAACTGGGTGTCACTCAATGGCGGAATCTTGCACTAGTGCAGTGGCTGGATTTGGGCTGGGATGCAACAGCTTTGCAATCGGCACTCTTTCAAGAATAGGATGCGCGCCAAGGCCTGCGGGCCAGGTGATGACAGACGCAAAACAGTTCGAGGCGTTCATGAAGAACTACCAGAATCTGGTATTCACGACCGCCATGCGTCTCCTCGCCAATCAAACTGAAGCGGAGGATATTTCCCAGGAAGTATTTCTGAAGGCGTATCAACGTTTTGCTGAACTGTGCGAAAGTCCGACCGTAGGAGGATGGCTCAGAACGGTGACCACTAACATGTGCTTAAATCATCTCTCCAGGTACCGAGCGCGCTGGACCTTCTTCTCGGACCTGTTCCATCGGAGCAACGATGAGGATGAGTATGAGATTGAATTTGAGGCTCCTGAGAATATTGAGGACGATTTAGCCCGAACCGATCGGCAGCAACTCGTGGAACAGGCGCTGCAAAAGTTACCTCACGCCCAAAGAGTGCCTTTGGTGCTGTACCATCTGGAAGGTTTGAAGTACGAGGAGATAGCCGCTAAACTGAAGATTTCCTTGGGCAAAGTAAAAACTGATATTTTTCGAGCCCGCGAGACGCTTCGTAAAAGCTTAAAAATACAGTTGGCAGCGGAAATGAAGTGAAACATTTCCGGCATCAACCGGGTTTTATAAGTAGATAAGACAAAATGAGTTTGGATTACGAAAAACGATTGGAAGCGGAAATAGATCACGAACTGAAGGGTTTGCCGGATCTGGCCGCACCACCCGCCCTCCTGCAGCGTGTAACTGCAGCAATCAGGCACACTTCACCCTCACCGTGGTATCGGCAATCCTGGCAAATGTGGCCCATTGGGCTCCAAGCCGTGTCTCTGCTGCTTCTGATGGCGCTGTTCGGAACCATTTGTTTTGGGGCATGGAAATTATCCCACGCCGAAGCATTCGCTACGGCCATGCAACGCCCGATGGATTGGCTTTCTGCTTTGGGTACGCTTGGGAAGGCGTTTAACGCAGTCATTGGCAGTTTAGTTATTGCCATCAAACACCTGGGAACCGGGGTGCTGATCGCCTGCGTCGCCGCTCTTGCGATGGGATACGCAATGTGTTTGGGACTTGGAACGGTGTATTTTCGCGTGGCTCTGGCTCGTCGCTAACAAACAGTATGGAATTACGACAAAATAGAATTTATTACACAGCGATTGCTTTGCTCTTGGGTTGTTTGTTGGTGGCAGGTCCCGCTTCGGGACAAGAGCGCAATTCGGATGCACAACTAGCCAGGGCTCAGACTGAGAAAAAGATTAATAACGCGAAAGGGGATCAGCTTCCCGAAGAGCCAGCCGATACCAACACTTTAGATGCCGCCAACACAAATGACGCCGACGTTGAGGTAAAGCATGGAAACGGGGTGACCCGTAATGCCTTAGTGGTAATTGGCCGTGATGCGGAATTAAAAGAAGGTGAAACTGCTGAAGCTGTGGTCGTCATCGGCGGCTCTGCCAGGATCAAAGGAAAAGTCCTGAATGCTGTAGTTGTGATCGGTGGAGATCTTGACGTCGAAGGTGAAATTGGCGAGGCAGCCGTCGCGGTGATGGGAAATATCAGGGCAGGGCAGGGGGCCAGGATCAATGGGGAAGTCGTGTCTGTGGGTGGCAAGGTCGATGTCGAGAAAGGAGCAAAAGTAGAGGGGCACATTCAGGAGACGAGTTTTGGTGGCAATTTGCCGCACGCCCAATGGCTGAGGGAATGGTTTTCTCGGGGTCTACTGAAGTTCCGGCCGCTTGCCCCAGGGGTAGGCTGGGTTTGGGCCGGATGGTGTGCAATTCTCCTCTTGTACTTGCTAATCGCGGCAGCTCTTCCGAGACAAGTCCAAGCTTGTATTGATGAAATCACTCGGCGCCCTGCCACGGCTTTTCTGATGGGACTTTTGACTCAACTGCTGCTGCCTTTGGTTTTGCTAGTCTTGATAGTAATCGTGGTAGGAATACCTGTAGTACCATTCGTAATTGCTGCTTTAATTTTCGGATTTCTTGTGGGCAAGGTCGCAATTCTGGAATGGTTGGGTTTCAAAATTAGCCGGCAATGGAGAGGGGAAACCTTCAGACCTCCTCTGGCGCTGTTAACGGGAGCAATCGTTCTCACACTGCTCTATTTGTTGCCAATCGTGGGTATGCTTACCTTCTTGATCAGCAGCGTGTGGGGATTGGGCAGCGCGGTCATGGCAGCGTTTGGCGGATTACGTGGTGAATTACCGGAAAAACCAACGAGTGAGTCACCTTCGCCAGCGTCAACTCCGTCGGTTTCGCCAGTCGGTGGGGGCGGGATTACAGCTACCCCAACACCGGCGCCAGCCGCTGCGTTCGAGGCTATTCCACCCGAGAATGTTGTCCCCCCGATTGCGTCGACTCCGCCGCCCGCTGCCGAAGCCCCCCCGACGATTGGGGCACCGGCCATGGGTAGTCCCGTGGGAGCCGTTGCCAGTCTGCCCGACGCCTGGGCGTTTCCAAAGGCAAACTTTTGGGAACGCATGGGGGCGGCATTCCTGGATATGATTTTGGTGGGAATTCTCGTTAGATTTTTGATTGGCGTTCTGGGACACTTAATGGACGGCCCGACACAGGGCTTTGTCATTGCGTTGGGCTATTTTGCGGGGATGTGGGCTTGGAAAGGCACCACTATAGCGGGCATTGTGCTTGGATTGAAAGTCGCCAGGCTTGATGGTCAACCGATTACCTTTCCAGTGGCGTTGGTTCGAGCATTAGCGGCTGCTTTCTCTGCCGCAGTCTTTTTCCTTGGCTTTCTTTGGATAATCTGGGATAAAGAACGACAGGGGTGGCATGACCGAATCGCGGGGACTGTGGTCGTAAAGCTGCCCAAGGGAACGCCTTTGGTGTGCATTTGAAAATGCGAAGTCCGAAGGACGGACTGAATTCCTGAGTCCGAAAAGGTCACGAACTGGGTTATGGAAGCTGCCTTTTCGGAGTTCGAGGTAAAGGTTTTCTTCTTCGTCCTTCGCACTTCGGATTTTCAATTCTACTTTCCTTCCGGCCAAAACCGACTATCTTCTCGCCTCCATGGCCGAAACGGGTCGAACAATTCGTCACCCGCGATTCCCTGTGGCAGTTTAGATAATGGACGCAGCACATATTAGAAATTTCAGCATCATCGCCCACATCGATCACGGAAAGACCACGCTTTCAGACCGATTGCTGCACCGCACGGGCACTATTACGACAAGAGAGATGGAAGATCAGTTGCTGGATTCCATGGATTTGGAAAAGGAGCGTGGAATCACGATTAAAGCCCACCCGGTGACCATGCTCTACCTGGCAAAGAATGGCGAAACGTATGAGCTTAATCTGATCGATACCCCTGGCCATGTTGATTTTTCCTATGAGGTCTCCCGAAGCCTGAGCGCGTGTGAAGGAGCCTTGTTAATCATCGACGCGGCCCAGGGCGTGGAAGCCCAAACGGTCGCTAACGTGCATCTCGCTATGAAACAGGAGTTGGCGATCATCCCTGTCATCAACAAGATAGACTTGCCCCATGCGAATGTGCCGCAGACCCAGCAGCAATTGGAGGATATCCTCGCGATTCCGGGCGATAGTGCGATTCTGGCCAGTGCCAAAGAAGGCATTGGTATTGACGAGATCCTGGAAGCGATAGTCGAACGTATTCCGGCCCCCAAACCTACGGGCGCGCCTTCCGTTCAAGCGTTGGGTTTCGACTCTTATTTCGATACTTACAAGGGAGTCGTTACCCATGTCCGCGTGTTTAACGGTGAGCTCAAACCGGGCATGCACGTCAAGTTGTTGCACTCGGGGAAAAATGTGGAGGTCAAAGAGGTGGGCAGCTTCAACCCAAAACCTTACACCCGAGAGAAGCTCGAGGTCGGCGAAACGGGTTACATGACCGCCAATATCAAGAGCCCACTGGAAGTCAAAATGGGGGATACCATTACTGACGCGAAGCATCCCTCACCGGTTCTGCCAGGGTTTCAGGAAATTCATCCGATGGTTTTTAGCGGTATTTATCCGATTAACACCGCCGACTACGAACATCTCAAAGCCAATCTTGGCAAGCTGCAATTGAATGATTCCGCGTTTGTTTACCAGGCCGAGACATCGGTCGCGCTGGGATTCGGGTTCCGCTGCGGTTTCCTCGGATTGCTCCATCTGGAAATCGTTCAGGAACGATTGCGACGCGAATATGGAATGGACATTATCGCAACGTATCCCAGCGTTATTTATCGAGTGACGATGACCAACGGCACGGTCAAAGAAGTTGATAATCCTGCTTTTCTTCCCGAACCGACTTACATAGAAAAGATCGAGGAGCCGATGGTGAAAGCGTTCGTCATTTGTCCGAATGAGTATATCGGGGACATGATGGCGCTGATTTCTGAGAAGCGTGGGGAAGTCGATCATACCGAAACCATGGACTCGCGCAGGGTGATGCTGACGAGCTTGCTGCCCTTGAATGAAATCCTCATCGACTTTCATGATCGTATTAAGAGCATTACGCGCGGTTATGGCTCCATGGATTACGAACATGCCGCCTATAGAATTTCCGACATGGTTAAACTCGACATGCTGGTCAATGCAGAAGCCGTGGATGCATTTTCCTGTATTGTGCATCGGGACAAAGCGGAGGGCAGGGGACGTGCCCTGGCTGCCAAGCTGAAGGAAGTAATCCCAAGGCAACAATATGTTGTGGCTATCCAGGCAGCCATTGGAGGCAAGGTTGTCGCGCGCGAAACCGTGGGCGCTTTGCGGAAAGATGTGACCGCAAAATGTTATGGCGGCGATATCACCCGCAAACGTAAGTTGCTCGAGAAACAGAAAGAGGGTAAGAAACGGATGAAATCGTTCGGGTCTGTAAACATTCCGCAGGAAGCATTCATTGAAGTGTTAAAAGCATGAACTGCAAAGCCTTTCCAAGCGCATGAATCTACGATGGTTCGTTTCTGCAAGGATTCGCCATGCCACGGCGATGCGGAAGCACGTTCAGAAGATCCTTAATCATCAGCGCGACATCCTTTCACCACCGGCAGTCGAGGCAGTCACTATTGCGCTGGCGGAGATTCAAAAATCAATTGCGCAAAATGAAAAACCTGAGTTGCTGGAAAAGCAGATGGGAAACCTGGAGACGGTCGCCACCAAGTGGCTGAAGCCTTACCCGAATGCCGTTTGGCGGGAAAATATCGAGGTTTTGCTTGTCGCCCTCGCTGTGGCGATGGGCATCCGCACATTCTTTCTGCAGCCCTTTAAGATCCCCACTGGTTCAATGCAGCCGACACTTTACGGGGTGACTTCGATGCCGGATTTCACCCGTGGCTATGATGAATCTCCCGCCGAGGGCAATCTGAACAACATCATCGTACCGACCGGATGGCACCGCGTCCGCGACTGGTTTGCCGGAGCGTCCTATTTGGACATCAAAGCCAAGGTGAACGGTGAACTGGAACGTGTTAATCCACCGAAAAAATTCCTTATTTTTAGTTATTATCAAACGTTGGTCATTGGGGGCACAACCCATCGCATCTTTTTTCCGCCGGACTACGGGACTTACAGTTTGGAACGGCGCGCCGGGTTGAGAATGGGAACGGTTTACAAAAAAGGCGACCAGGTCGTTCGGATGAAGGTCGTCAATGGCGATCATTTATTCGTGGATCGCGTGACCTATAATTTTCGGCGGCCGAATCGTGGTGAGATCATTGTGTTTGAAACCAAAGGAATTCCTGAAGGACTTCGAGACGAAAACGGAATCCCCGCAGACCAGTTTTACATCAAAAGACTGGTGGGGCTTGGTGGCGAGACGCTTCAAATTGGGCGTGATCGTCACCTGGTTGTCGATGGAAAGCGGCTGGATTCTTCGACACCACACTTTGAAAAGGTCTATTCCTTCGACCCAAAAGAGCCTGCGCGCGAGAGCCATTATTCGGGGCACGTCGGCCCTGAGGAGAATCCGAGGCTGGCCCCATTTTTTCGCGAGCGCCCCGAGGGTGTGACGATTCCAACGAATCATTTTATGGTGATGGGCGATAATACGTTGAACAGTCTTGACTCCCGTGCCTGGGGGTATTTCCCCGCAAACTACCTGGTGGGCAAGTCGTTCTTCGTTTATTGGCCGATAACCGAGAGATTTGGGTGGGGATATCATAGGTAAGGGCAGGGGGGCGAGTGGCGGGTGTCGAGTGGTGTAGCGCCTCCAACCTGCTGTATCGCCGATTTCCAGTCGGCAGACGCTCGGCGCGACTGATGCGTCCGAATTGTCACGACGCACTTGTTTTAGTATAGAGCAAGAAAGATACAGTGAAACCAACGCTGGAAAAAGCATTTGGCTACAAGGGCGACAACATGAATCTTCCCGTGCGGGACCTTGCGACGGCCCTACCTTTCTATGAAAATATTCTAGGCTTCAGCGTGCTCTCGCGCGGTAACACGCCGCACAACTCGGCAGTGCTCAGTCGCGACCAGGTCCAGATCGGACTCGCCGAAAATGGCGGGGACTCAACCCAGGACGGATGCGCCTTCCATGTGAAAGACCTTGAATCATTGTTCGCGGAGTTCAAAGCCAATGGACTCCAGAAGGAACTCTCCGGGTTCGATATCGAACAACACGACAATGTCGCGTGGAAGGTATTCTACGTCGTCGCACCTGACGGCCTATGTTACTGGTTTGGTGAGCGACAGGGATCTTAAGCTCCTGAGCTTTGTCTCAGTCTTATCCGTGCTTCTCTTTCCCAATCCGTGGTAAAACTTTTGGCTTTGCCTTTCTTTGGTTGCGGCTTCACCGCTGTGTCTTTACGTCTTTGCGCCTTGTTGTAATATTAATTGCAATCATGAATCTCCGAGCCACACGAGCCATGCATTTCGGGGCTGAGGAGGTCGATCTCAAAAAGGTGTCTTTCACACCAGAGCTTCTGGGCTGTCTTCCTTCAGAGCTCGCAAGGCGGTACAAGGTCCTGCCGGTCTTCAGCTCGCCCGGGAAGCTAAAACTAGCTCTGGCAGATCCTTCCGACATTGAAGCGATTGACACGATGCACCGATTAGCCCAGTGCGATGTGGAATTATGTGTTGCCGACTCCGGTCAGCTTGAGGAATTCATCGATAGGTTGTACGGAGCCGATGGTAAAAATTTTGGGTGAGAGTTTATAGCCCGCGTCTCCGAATTACGGAACGATGATCCCGTAATCATAGAACCCGGAAAAAATAAAGCGCGAGAATAGCGCCAACTATCCCGCAAAGGACTGTGAGTGTGATTTTCCACAACGACTGCTGACCGGGCTCATCCAACGAGTGTTTCTTGTTCATGATCGTTGATTGAGGTTATGAAAATCGAGCACATCCGGGGTTCACGATTAAGATACAACAAGGTGGAGCAATGCAAAGCCGGAACCAAAAAGAAAGGCAAAGAGTTTTACCACGGATGGGAAGGAGAGGCACGGATGAGACAGAGACAAATCTAATCAGCCCTCTTAAGAGCGTCGAAACCTCCATGCACCCGAACAGTCGCCAAAAAAACTAAATGAATAGTATTGGTTTCTGTCTTCTGATTGTCATTCGCACAATATATG
>Ga0163163_10004269_pt1 | contig 12181 bp, 11 predicted proteins | sample S65metaG_FD_119766 | JGI IMG/M metagenome (GOLD analysis project Ga0163163, IMG submission 119766) | Switchgrass rhizosphere microbial communities from Kellogg Biological Station, Michigan, USA - S6-5 metaG | ecosystem: Host-associated > Plants > Roots > Rhizosphere > Soil | place: USA... | reverse complement strand
CGGGCTCGGCAGCTACATACTACTGTTCACGTCGCGGATGCACGTCGGGTAGTCGGAATGAAATTCAGCGGAGAGGCGAATAGCGCATCGCTAGCTTCCTTCGACGACGATCATGTTCATCTGCGAGATGGGTTGGCGAATTGCGATCAGGGGTTGGTATTCAGGATCGTCGTAAAAAGCTTGCGCGGATGCAAGGTCTGGAAAGCGCAGTACGACGAGGCTATGCGGATTCCATTGACCCTCGAGAATGACAAAACTGCCGCCGCGCACGAGGACCTCTCCACGATGCTTGCGAATAATTGCGGGGACTCGCGATGTGTATTCCTGATAGAGGACGGGGTCTTTGATGTCGACGTCGACGATCATGTAGGCGCTCATTGGGCGGCTCCTAAAGATTGGCGTTGTTGGCCACGTAGTCGTGCGGCGGAGGAATTGTAGTCTCTGATCGCGGTGATGACGAGAGCCCTCCTCTGACTGAAGGCGGCAGACGAGGGCTCATCGCACACTACTTTGTTTCTTCGTCGGGGCCGTAGAACTTCAAGGCCATTGCTCCGTGGGTGGTGGCGGCGCTGGATCGCAGGGCTGCTGCGAGCAGAGTCGCTTCGGCGACTTCGGCGCGCGACGCACCGACGGCCTTCGCAGCTTTCGCGTGTACCTCGATGCAATACGGACATTGCGTCGTGCAGGCGACGGCGAGCGCGATGAGTTCGCGATACTTGCGACCGATGGCTCCGTCTTCTCGCTTGACGATGCTGTCGAGATTGAGCCAGGCGTTGAACTCGGCCGGTGCGAGCTTGCTCATGTCCTTTAGAAATCTTAGATCGTTGGCGTCGTGAAAGTGTTCGCTCATTGTCTCTTTCCTGTAACTTGTTTCGGATCGACCCGCATGTGCGGATTTCGATTCGTACTTGTTCGCTACTATGCGCTCTTGCTGGCTCCAGTACTTGACCGCGGGGCCGAAATACTTAGCAGCGCAGGAATTGTCTGAGCCGCAGGATTTAAGCGGGTGAGATGCAACTGTGAACATTTAGTCGCAAACAAAAATTGCTTAGACGGATCGCTGGATAAAGCGTTCGGCTTCGCAATCAAGCAGATCGGAATCGCCAAATGTCAATGAATTGTAACTTCGTCAGAGCGTGAGCGATTTCCGGATTTGCTGACAAAAATCACGGACACGCAATCAAGTGTTGGGAGTTCGCTTGCCGCAGAGTAGTGGTGGACAGAGGATGTCCGAGAAAGAGGAAACAAAATGAAAGGTCGTTTCGCAACTCTGCTTCTGATCGCTCTCACGATGGTTACTCCTGCTGCATTCGCTCAGGGAAAACTCTTGAAAGCGAATGTACCATTCGCGTTCCACGTCGGAGACAAGACTCTGCCGGCCGGGAGCTACACGGTCAGCCAATTGACGGAGAACACAATCTCGATCAGGTCCGACGAAGGAAAGGCACTTGAGCTCTCGATGATCATGGCAAAAGAAGGACAGCCGAATCTGTCGGAATCGAAACTCGTGTTCAAGCAGTTGGACGGGGAATATGTACTGGCAGAAGTTCGGGACTCTACGAAGGGTCTAGGTCTTCAGCTCCCGGTGGCGAGTGTGGTGCGAGAGATCGCACGACAGCACGTTGCCGAGGGGACGGCGCTGCAGGGAAGTAAGTAAGAGTAATTCGTCCATGCGTAGTTTGCTCGTCTGGTGGTGGTAGATCCAGCCGAGCAATCGAAGGATTCGTAAGACAAATAGCTGCGCAGTAAGGGGAGGCCCACGTCTCGTTATGGGAGATGTGGGCCTCGCAGCGTTTGCGAGATTCTTCTATCAGGTGGGAGCAACGCCTGCATCGAGTGCGGCCGGACAAGCTATAATTCGCGACCATGCTTAGACGCTTGATCGCCTGTGTACTCTCTGTCGTTTGTCTTTCTGTCGCCCTGGTTGCCGCGGACGGCACTCAGAAAACAATTCGTTACACGATCCGCATGGCCGGCAATGTTGCGGGATCAGAAGTCGATACGTACTTCCCTGATGGACATATCGAGAGTGCGTTCGAATTCAACGATCGCGGTCGTGGGCCGAAGATCGCCGCGCGCTACGAAGTGCGTCCGGATGGATTGGTTTCGCGCTTGGCGGTGACAGGCAATGATTATTTGAAGGCCCCGGTGGACGAGCACTTCACCCTGATGAACGATCACGCTCAGTGGAAGAGTACGTCAGAAAAAGGCGAAGCGAACGGAGCGGGGTTCTATTCGAGCCTGAACGGAAGTCCGTTGGAAGCAGGGCTGATGGCGACGGCACTGCTGAAGTCGAAAAGCGGAGCGGTGAAGTTGTTTCCGGCAGGCGAGGCGAAGATCGAAAAGCTGACGGAGCTTACGCTGGAAAACGGTGGACGCAAGGTTCACGTGACGGCGTACGGGATCACGGGATTGTCATTTGCGCCTGCAAAAGTGTGGCTGGACGATGATGGCAGATTCTTTGGGTCGCCGGGAAAATGGTTTTCCATTTTGCAGGACGGCTGGGAATCTGCGAACGATCAGCTCTACCAGGTGGAATTAAAGGCTACCGACGAGCGCTATACGCGGTTGGCGAAGACACTGGCGAAGCATCCGGGGAAGCCTGTTGCATTTGAACATGTCAATGTGTTCGATTCGCCTACGGCGACGATGCTTCGCGACCAGACAGTGGTGGTGGACGGAGATCACGTCAGCGCAATCGGCAAGGCAGCAGAGGTTCGAGTGCCGCCGAATGCTGAGCGAGTGGCTGGTGCGGGGAAGACGCTGCTGCCCGGGTTGTTTGACATGCATGCTCACGCGCAGGCGGATGACGGTCTCTTAAATATCGCGAGCGGAGTGACCACTGTACGCGATATGGGCAATGACATGGAGGAGTTGCAGCACCTTCAGGATCGCTGGGCGAAGGGAGATGCGATCGGTCCGAGGGTGTGGAAGGCGGGGTTCATCGATGGCCATGGAAAGTACCAGGCGCCCACGGGCATCTTTGTCGATACCGAAGAGCAAGCCGTTAAGGCCGTGAATACTTACGCGGACAAGGGATTCATCCAGATCAAGGTTTACAGCTCGCTGAATCCGGCGTTCGTGCCGGCGATCGTGAAGCAGGCTCATGCGAGGGGATTGCGGGTGAGCGGGCACGTGCCGAATGGGATGATTGCTCGGCAATTCGTTGAAGATGGCGCGGACGAGTTGCAGCATATCAACTTTATCTTCTTGAACTTTTTCGCGGACAAGGTGAAGGACACTCGGACTCCGGAGAGGTTTACGGCGGTCGGACAGTATGGTGCGAAGCTGGATCTGGATTCGAAGCCGGTGAATGATTTCGTCGCGCTGTTGAAAGATCGGAAGACGACCGTCGACGTGACGTTGGCGACGTTTGAAGGAATGTTCACGGGCAGACCGGGAATTGCGTCGCCGGATTGGGCCCCGGTGCTGGATCGGTTGCCTGCGCAGATACAGCGCGGAGCGTTTACGGGCGGACTGGAAGTGAATGCGGAAACCGATCAGCTTTATAAAGATTCGTATGCAGCGATGTTGAAGATGACAAAGAAAATGTATGACGCTGGGATCCCGGTGCTTGCGGGGACGGATGCGGTGGCGGGATTGATGCTGCACCGAGAGTTGGAATTGGAAGTGAAAGCTGGTATCGCTCCGGCAAAGGCTCTGCAGAACGCGACGTTCGTGGCGGCGCGGGTGCTGAAACAGGATAAGAACCTCGGTTCGATTGCAGCGGGGAAGTTAGCGGACCTGGTGCTGGTGGATGGAGATCCGACGGAAGATATCAGCAATGTGCGTCGGTGCCGCGTGGTGATGAAGGGCGGTACGATGTACAACAGCGGGGATCTGTATTCGGCAGTGGGGATCGCGGCAGCGAAGTAGAAACCAGCTTACCCACTCAAGCGAATGAATGGCTTGAATGGGGCAACCTGATTCCGGAATTTAGGAGAGAAATATCAAGATCGCTAGTTGGAACGTGAACTCCGTGCGGGCGCGGATCGGGCATTTAACGGATTGGCTGAAGGCGAACGCGCCGGATGTGATGCTGATCCAGGAGCTGAAGGCTCCGATCTTTCCGGCGGAGATTTTCACGGAGCTTGGATATCAGAGCGCGGCGGTGACGCAGAAAGCTTATAACGGCGTCGCCATTCTGTCGCGCCATCCGATAGAGACTGTGAGTATTGCGCTCGATGGCGATGCTGCCGATACTCATGCGCGATTCCTCGAAGTGAAGATCGAGGGAATTCGATTTGCGAACATCTATCTGCCGAATGGGAATCCCGTAGGGTCCGAGAAGTTCGACTACAAACTGGCGTGGATGGATCGGCTGATGAAACAGTTGATCCTGTGGCAGGGCGATGGGGTGCCCACGCTGGTGGGAGGGGATTTCAACGTGATTCCAGAAGACATCGACTGCCACAAGCCGGCGTCGTGGATTCGGGACGCGCTGTTCCAGCCGGAATCGAAAGAGCGATATCGTTCAATGTTGGAGTTGGGATACGTCGATGCGTTTCGTTCGCTGCATCCGGGAGAAACGGGACAGTTCACTTTCTGGGATTATTTCCGGCAGGCATTTGAGCATAACCGCGGGATACGTATCGATCACTTCTTGCTGTCGCCTGAGCTGGCTAGCCGCTTGAAGAGCTGTGTGATCGATAAGGGGCCGCGGCAGTTGGAGAGGCCGTCGGATCACACGCCCATAGTGGTGGAACTGCAGTCGTGAGTCGGAGGTCGAAAGTCGGAAGTAAGAGCCAAAGCAACGTCAAAAAAGACGGGCAGAGTGTCCGCGCTTCAAGAAACTCATGAGACGGGGAGATCGACTGGGGATTCGCTAGCGTACATTTTTTCGATCTCTTCGCGGTAGCGGGCTTCGACGTTGCGCCGGCGGAGTTTGAGAGTAGGCGTGAGCGTGCCGTCGGCGATCGAGAGTTCGTCAGGGATGACGTAGATCTTCTTCAGCTTTTCGTACTTGGCGAGACTCTTGTTCACGTCTTCGACGATACCGCTGTAGAGAGCCTGAACCGTGGGGTGGTTCACGAGTTCATGACGGTTGGTGAACGGGACCTGGTTGCGTCCGGCCCAATCTTCGAGAGTCGCGAAAGCTGGCGCGAGGACCACCGAGGCGAAACGGCGCTTGTCTCCGATGACGGCAGCTTCGGCAATCAGCGGATTGGCTTTGAGCGAATTTTCGATCGGTTGCGGCGCGATGAATTTTCCTCCGGAAGTCTTGATCAAATCCTTTTTTCGATCAGTGACTGAGAGGAATCCGTCGGAATCGATATTGCCGATGTCTCCGGTCTTGAACCAATCGCCTTCGAAGGTATTCGCCGTCTCTTCCGGCATATTCCAGTAGCCTTTGAAGACGTTAGGCCCGCGAGTAATGATTTCGCCATCTTCGGCTATGCGGACTTCGAGATTCGGTAGAGGGCGGCCGACGGTGCCGAGCCGATGCGCAACGGGAGTGTTGACGGCGATGACCGGTGACGTTTCCGTGAGTCCGTAGCCCTCGTGAATGCGGATACCGACGCAGGCGTACCACTCGGCGAGTTCGCGACCGAGTGGAGCACCGCCGGAGACGTAATATTTGACGTGCCCTCCGAAGCCTGCTCGCACCTTCGAGAAAATGAGGCGATCGGCTAGCGCCCATGAAATTCCGGAAGGGCGTTTTCCAGCGAGTGTTTCAGTAAGGTGATTCTTGCCCACCCCCAGAGCCCAATCAAAAATCCGCTTCTTGAATCCGTTCGGCGCGCTGCGTCGTGCTGCGTTGTAGATCTTTTCGTACACGCGCGGGACGGCGACAAAGAACGTTGGGCGAATTGCTTTCAACAATCGCGGCACGTCGTCGAAATTGGGGCAATAGGCGAGCGTGACTCCGCGATACATGCAACCAAGATCAACGTGGCGCGCGGTGATGTGCGAGAGCGGAAGGAACGAGAGCGAAATATCGACGTTCTTTTCGAAGACAAATGCGTCGAGCGAGGTATAGAGATTCGAGGCAAGGTTGCCGTGCGTGAGCATCGCGCCCTTGGGAACTCCAGTGGTTCCAGAGGTATAGATCAACGTTGCGAGATCATCTTGCACAACCTGCTTTGCGGAGGCATCGAGTTCGGAATCGCGCTGGTCGGGGCCTAAGGCCATCACTGCCTGCATGTCTTCGACGTGGCCGATGGAAACGTTTGCGGCGTCCATCATTAGGACGTGCTCGATGTTGGTTTCCGCACGGACGGCAGCGATCTTTTGCAATTGTTCTTCAGAAGAAACGAAAACGGCGCGAGCGCCTGAGTGTCGAAGCAGGTAAGAGCATTGCTCGCTGGTGAGCGTGGCGTAAATGGGTACGCTTGCGGCTCCGACCATGAGGATCGCCCAGTCAGCGATGGCCCACTCAGGACGATTCTCGCTGAGGATCGCTACGCGATCTCCGTAACCGATACCCCATGACTTCAATTTACGAGCGACTCCCGCGACTCGCTTATATAGGTCGGCGGCGGAGATGGAACGCCACTCGCCGTCTTTTTCGAACATCATCACGCGGGGTGCATCGGAGTCGACAACGTGAAAGAAAATGTCGTTCAGGGTGATTGGCTTCGAGTTATCGATGGCGGTCATGGAGTCGGGTCCCAGTGGGCAGCTACTTTCCTAGACCCAGTAGGATGATGTTTGCGACGGGGTCGGCAGTGCTTTCCAACGGATATTCGTTGGATGCGAGGACCCAGCTGGTTACCATTTCATCAATAGCCCCAAAAAAACAGTTTGCGGCGATCTTTTCGTTCAAATCGGCACGAAATTGACCCTGTTCCTGACCCTGGCGGATGGCCTCGCGAACGAGGCCGAGGTATTCGACCATGTGGTCGTGAGAGAACGGAGCGAGAAAACGAGCGCTCTGGCGAAGCTCCATCTGAAATACGACGGCAAGATTGCGGTTGGATCCGAGGGCGCTGAGATGCATGAAGGCGAGCCTTCGCAGCTTTTCGGCAGGCGACGGAATCTTGGCTAACTCGGTTCGCGCCTGATTTACGAAGGCGTCGAAGGCCGTATTAATGGCCGTCATCAGGATCTCTTCTTTGTTCTTAAAGTAGAGATAGACCGTCCCGTCTGCGACCCCGGCACGGGAGGCGATATCTGCGACACGGGCGACGTGGAAACCTTTTTCTGCGAAAACCGCCACGGCCGCGTCGAGGATGCGCTGATACTTTTCGCCGGAAGCACGCGGAGGGACGGCGGGCTGAAGTTGCGTGTCGGCGTCTTTCTTAGGCACCTGAAATCTCTTTCTCCGGATGAACTGTCTGCCGAACGATACTGCGCGTTCGGTATGAACGCCACTGTACTGATAAAGACCCATAAAGCGCAATGGATACGCGAGGGTGGGACCCAGAAGTAAACAGAATGTCACGAACGGGTTGGGGCTCTTGACCTCCGAGTGATGACCTAATAACGTTCTATGCTGATAGGGGTGAACATGTTCAAACAGAATCTGAAACGAGCGGCAGTGATGGGCTTGCTGATGGCAGGACTGGCACTGCACGCTTCGGCGCAGACGAAGACTCCTCCTCCGGACCCGAAAATCAAGGTGGGCGACGTTGCGCCCGACTTTACCTTGACGAATACGGACGGCAAGCCAGTCTCGCTGCACGACTTTAAGGGGAAGAAGAACGTGGCGCTCGCGTTCTACGTCTTCGCCTTTACCGGTGGTTGAGAGCAGGAGATGAAGGCTTTCCAGCAGAACCTTGCGAAGCTGGAAGCCTCCGACACCCAGGTTCTGGGTGTTAGCGTAGATAGTTCTTTTGCCAATGGAGCCTGGGCGAAACAGATCGGCGTAACTTTTCCGATCTTGAGCGACCTTGGCGGAGACACTTCGAAAGACTACGGAGTGTACAACCCCAAATACAAAGCCGCTCGAAGAGTGACCTACCTGATTGATAAAGAGGGGAAGGTCGTCCACATGAACGTGGATAAGGAAGCGCTGGACCCGACGAACGTCGTGGCCGCTTGCGAGCGAAGGAAACTCAAAAACTAGGTTTCAGAGGTTTCGGAAGTTTCAGAGGTTTCAAAGAAAGCCCTCGCCTTAGCGGGGGCTTTCGTTTCAGGCTTCGAGTTTCAAGTTTCGAAATCGACTACCTCAGCCGCAGAGAACGGAGCCTCCGTTGAGATTGATGACTTCGCCGGTGATGTGTTGCGACCAGTCGCTGGCGAGGAAAACGACGGAGAGAGCGACGTCGTCAGGAGTGGCGAGTCGCTGGAGCGGGATCGCTTTTGTGACGTGTGCCTTGTAGGGATCGTCGGCGGCGAAAACCGGATCGTTGAGTTCGGTATCAACCCATCCGGGAGCTACGCAGTTAACGCGAATGTGCGGCGCGAGTTCGGTGGAGAGCGATTTTGCGAAGCTGATCTGCCCACCCTTGGAGGCCGCGTAGTTGGAGTAGCCGGCTTCTCCGCGCTGACCTGCGGTAGAGCTGACTATGACGATATTTCCTTTCTTCTGCAACTTCATTTGAGGAACCACGGCGCGAACGCTGGTGAATGTTCCCTTGAGATTCACGTCGAGCACTTCATCCCAAACGGCTTCGTCCATTTCTTCTACGGGCGCGCCTTTCCAGATTCCGGCGTTGGCGACGAGCACGTCGATCTTTCCGAACTTCTCAATGGCGTACTGAGCGAGGAGAGCGGACTGGCCCGGGTCGGCAACATCGGCCTGCACGGAAATAGCGTGGACACCGCTTTCGCGAAGGGAACCTGCGACTTCGTTTGCGGCATCAGCGTTGTGCGCGTAGTTGACGACGACGTGGGCTCCGGCTTCCGCAAGACGGAGGGCGGTGGCGCGACCGATTCCGCGCGAACCTCCGGTAACAATCGCTACACGATCCTTAAGAAGATCCTTGGGAAGCCGGGTGGTTGACGTGGATTCAGCCGTGAGTGCCATTACGTTCTCCTTGCGGTGATGCGGAAGCGCCGAAGGCGCTACACCGTCCCGCGTTACTAAGAAATGAAGTCAATGAAGGGATCAGTTTTTCAGGTTCGGCCAGGAATGCGTCGTGACCGTGGTCCGAAGTGAGTTCGTGATAGGTGGACGCGACGCCAGCGGCGACAAGTTCTTCCTGCAAGGCGCGAACATCCGCAGCAGGGAAGAGCCAATCGGAGTCGATGCCGATGAGAAGCACGCGCGCGGTGATGCGTTCGAAGGCCAACTCCGCCGACGAGTAATCGCGGGCGGGATCGAACAGATCCATCGCGTGCGTGATGAGCGCGTAAGAATCGGGATTGAAGCGATCGATGAATACGTCGCCCTGGTGGTCGAGGTATCCGGCAATATCGAAGCGGCCGGACTCGGATTCAAACGGCGAGGGGCCAGTGCGATTCGGCTTGCGTCCGTGACGCGCCTGGAAGAGCTCGGACGACTTGTAGGAGATCATCGCGATGGCGCGCGCGAGCGCCAGTGAACGTTCAAGCCGCTTGTCGCTGCCCTTGCCGAGCGCGAGAGCCTTGCGCTGAAGATGATTGAGCGCGAGAGCCATGGAACCCAGAGGCGCTGCACCGATGGCAACGCAGCTCTCGACCGCGTCGGGATAGTCGATCGCCCATTGCAGAGCCTGCATTCCTCCGAGCGAGCTGCCGACAATCGACTTGAATCGATCAATGCCGAGCTGGGTTGCGGCGAGCCGTTGCGAGCGAACGATGTCGCGAACGGTGACGCGCGGGAAGGTGCTTCCGTAAGGCTCGCCGGTTGCTGGATCGATGCTGGTGGGACCGGTGGATCCGTAGCAGGAGCCGATAGCGTTAAAGCAGACGACGCATTCGCGATCGAGGTCGAAGACCTGCTCCAGCAACAAAGGCCACCACTGATCAACGCGCGACGAACCCGAAAGTGCATGACACACCAGAACGATGTTGTCCTGCGCTTCGTTGGGTTCGCCGTAAACGGAGTAGCGCACGTCAACCACCTGCAGCGTGGCTCCGGACTCAAGCACGAATGACTTGGGATCCGAAGCGCTGCCGGCGATACGCGCTACTCCTTGAGTGAGGTGATACGTGGGCATTACTTTCTCCCTGAACCAACGGCCGCCGGATTCACAGGTACGTCGGTTGCGACGGCCTGCTTCAGCGCCTGATCGAGATCGGCGATGATGTCGCGGACGTCTTCAATGCCGATGCAGAGGCGAACCAGATCCGGAGTGACTCCGGTGGAACGCTGTTCTTCATCGGTGAGCTGCTGGTGCGTAGTCGATGCGGGATGAATGACGAGCGATTTTGCGTCGCCAATATTCGCCAACAACGAGAACAGCTTGAGTGAGTTGATGAATTTCTTCGCCGATTCGACTCCACCTTTTATGCCAAAGGTCAGAACCGCGCTGGCGCCGTTGGGCAGATACTTCTTTGCGAGCTCGTAGTAGGGACTCGTCGGAAGCTGCGGATAATTCACCCACTCGACGCTTGCGTGCTGCGAAAGATAGTTCGCAACCTTGAGGGCGTTTTCGGAATGGCGCTCCATGCGGAGATGCAATGTTTCCGCACCTTGCAGAAGCTGGAACGCGTTGAACGGCGAGAGTGCTGCGCCGGTGTCGCGCAGGCCCTGCACACGCGCCTTAAGGATGAACGCAAGCGGACCGAAGGCTTCGGTGTACGAGACTCCGTGATAGGACGGATCGGGATTCACGAAATCGGGGAAGCGGCCCGAGGCTTTCCAATCGAACTTGCCGGCGTCGACGATTACTCCGCCGATGGAGGTGCCGTGTCCACCGATGTACTTGGTGGCCGAGTTGATGACGATGTCGGCTCCCCATTCGATAGGGCGACAAAGAGCGGGCGTAGCGACCGTGTTGTCGATGACGAGCGGGAGTCCATGTTCGTGCGCAATAGCGGCGAGTTGCTCGAGATCGACGACGTCGAGCTTGGGATTGCCGAGCGTCTCGGAGTAGATGGCTTTTGTCTTGGACGTGATCGCCTTGCGAATTCCGTCGTAGTCCTGCGGATCGAGGAATTGGGTGGTGATGCCAAGTTTCGGCAGCGTGTACTTCAGAAGATTGTAAGTTCCGCCGTATAGAGAAGTGGTGGCTACGATCTCGTCGCCGGAGTTGGCCAACGTGGTCAGTACGAGTGTTTCTGCGGCTTGACCGGACGCCACCGCCAAACCTGCGAGTCCGCCTTCAAGGGCGGCGACGCGTTTTTCGAACACGTCGGTGGTGGGGTTCATGATGCGCGTGTAGATGTTGCCGAACTCCTGGAGAGCGAAAAGACGGGCGGCGTGGTCGGCATCGTCAAAAACGTAGGAGGTCGTCTGGTAGATGGGCACAGCCCTCGACTTGGTAGTCGGATCGGCGGACTGGCCCCCGTGAATGGCGAGCGTAGCGAAGTGCTGCTTGGATTCAGGTGTATTCGACATCGAGTAATCTCCTTGAGTTGTTCGCGCAAAATGAGAAAGCCCACGGTGTTGACCGTGGGCTCAGAAACTTTAGAGTTGTGCTCGGCTTTACTTCCGGCTTGTCCTCTTGATCTCAACCCACGATGGCATATGGATACACATGAGCATGGTGATCATGCACATGGCCATGGCGATCGCGCTAATGGTTGAGCTAAACATTCACAACCTTGATACCGGAGGTGGGCCAAGGTTGTCAAACGGGATTAGAAGAAATTGTGGAGTGCTCAAGAAAAACTACTGCTGAGACGGGCGAAAGCGGGAAGAGAACCGGAGCGGTAAGTCGCTGAATCTAAAGTCGTAGTCATTTTCGTCATCTCTCGATGTTCACTCGTCACAAACAGCTGTGACTTAGGTGGTTGCCTTTCCCTATGGGAGCGGTAGAATGGAAATGGAATTGAAAATGATTTTCAACTTCATGACAGACTCCGCTCAATCCGCACTCTCTCTTTACGAACTCCAGCCGGGTGAATCTGCCCTGGTGCACGACTTCAAGATGGCCGAGCACGTAGCCGAACACCTTATGAACCTGGGATTCGTTCCGGGAGTGGAGGTGCGCGTGACCCGAAGTGGTCCGGGCGGTGATCCTAGAGTTTACAGGGTGGATGGGACGGAAGTTGCGCTGCGTCGAGACGTATCGAAGCAGATCGAGATACGTCGCCACAAGACGAGCGGAGTGTAGGCATGAGTTTTTCGATAGCGGCCCCAGGAAATCTGACGAATGCAGGGACAGAGTCCACAGAGCAATCCATGAGTACGGTTGCGCTGGTAGGTCCG
>Ga0163163_10004268_pt1 | contig 12183 bp, 7 predicted proteins | sample S65metaG_FD_119766 | JGI IMG/M metagenome (GOLD analysis project Ga0163163, IMG submission 119766) | Switchgrass rhizosphere microbial communities from Kellogg Biological Station, Michigan, USA - S6-5 metaG | ecosystem: Host-associated > Plants > Roots > Rhizosphere > Soil | place: USA: Michigan... | reverse complement strand
GCCCTGCGCGCTGAGTGGCACCGTGCCCTGCGCGCTGAGTGGCACCGTGCCCTGCGCGCTGAGTGGCACCGTGCCCTGCGCGCTGAGTGGCACCGTGCCCTGCGCGCTGAGTGGCACCGTGCCGGGCTCGACGCCCTTCTTTGCCGCGCCCTCCACCACCAGCACGACCATCGCCGGTGGTTTGTCCTGGCCGGCCGCGGCGATCGGCCAATCGGCCGTCGCAGTCAGGCGTAGCAGGCGCTGGTAGAGCCGGACCGCGGCGGCGGGGCGGTCTCGCCACCACCCGTCAGGCCGGGCTCCCATCACGTTCGCAGCGTCGATCACCCAGGTCCGTGCGGCCGTCACCGTGTGGCCACTCGTGGGCGCCGAATCGGACTACTCATCGGGTAGAGCATGCGGTGGCGGTTGGCAGCCCACGGGATGCGTGCGAAAGACGTGCTGGCACGCCGTTCAGGTGGACGAGTGGGCTGGTTTCCCATTCGTGCCACGAGGTTCCGGCCCTCCGCCTCCCAGGCAAAGTCAGGCCGATAGTGCCGAGGGGCGGCGGGGAGCGCCGACGGTAGCGAACCCAAAACCCGCTGAGACCACCTGTGGTTTGCCGGCCAATCGGACCTGGCCGCACCGCGGGCGTGGGACGCGGGTACCTCGAGGGAGGCGGCGCCCATGCGTCCCTGTGGCCCATCTGCCCCCATCGCCGCGAACTTTCGGGTCTGAGATTCCGTTGACATGACCGGTCCTCTATCGTCCCTACGTCGGCAGACTCATTGGGTTCCGCTGACACATCCTCCTGGCTGGCTGGCTTCCACCGGCTTCCCTCCGCGCCCTCATCCCCGATCGAACGAGGAAGCCGGACATGCGGGAGCCCTGGCCTGGCTTGGACATCACACCCAGGGCCGAAGCCGCCAAACTGCCTCCTTCGCTGTTTCGAGCTGGTGCCGTGGGCTCAGTCGGTTCGAAGCATGGCTCAGCTGAATCGGTGGACTCGGCGCAAGCTGTGGGCACCGGGCTCGATCATGCCTTTCCGTGCACCTGGTTGGGCTGTCCGGCTTCCAACCCGCCTCCTAGGCTGAGCCAAGCACTTGCACGAGGCGTGTCCGTGCGCCGTGCGAAGCTCGGCATTCGGACGACGGAGTCCTGTCGTCAGACATTGCGGCTCTTGGGAAGCTGGTCGGCGGGCTAGCGCACGAACAGGTTCGGCCAGCCCGGCTCGCCGGCTCGATCCAACCAGTCGTGACGCATCCGGGTGTTCTCGTGGTAATACTAGACGCGTGAGTTCTGAGAACCACTGACCTGAAGGAGTGCGGCATGGCCCAGAAGACCATCGTCTCGTTGATTGACGATCTCAGCGGCGAAGAGGCCGACGAGACTGTCCGCTTCGGCCTCGACGGTGCGCAGTATGAGATCGACCTCTCCGAGAAGAACGCGACCAAGTTGCGTGAGTCGCTGGCCCCGTTCGTGGGAGCGGCGCGGCGTTCCGGTGGACGCGCCTCGGGCGGCCGTCGTGCGGCGGCTCGGACGCCTTCTCGCCGTGGTGGCGGAACGGACCGTACGGCCGACATTCGTGAGTGGGCGCGCAGCAACGGCTACACCGTGAGTGACCGCGGCCGTATCGCCTCCAACATCGTCGAGGCGTACGAGAAGGCCCACTAGTCCACGAATGGGCTTAGCCTGCCTCGTCATGGTGGGACCCCTTCGGGCAGCTTCGCCGGCGGTCACGGGCGAGACGTCTACCTGAGGTAGCTCCTGTCGATCCCTCGGCACGGATTATGAGGATCCCTGCGCCACGAAGGTCCGATCTCGAGCGTCGTTCGACCAGAAGACGACTCGGTGACCCCGGTGGTTCCGGGGTTGACTCGGATCGCCGGGCGCTTTGGGGTTGATCGGCGAATCGGGCAGGCGGGCCGCAGGCTGTACGGGCGGCCGTTCTGGTCGGCTGCCCGGGGGCTAGAGCCCCGATGTCGGGCTTCGCTCGGTGGAGCGGGCCGCGGCTGGTCCCGGATGTTGACGGGAGCCGGCTCCGAACCTGTCCGGCGAATGGTGGCGGCTGTTTGGGCGGCTTTGCCCGGGGTGCAGGGCCGGATTTTCGTCCCGGGTGTGACTCGACGCCCGGCGCCTGGTACGGCCGCGCAGTCGCGGAGCCAGCGCGGTCCAACCTGGCGGGTTCGCTGGGATGCCGCGCCAATCCGTGTGCTGCCAGGTGGTGTGTGGCGGGCTGGAGATGGGTGCCGGTGGGCCGTGAGGACTTTTGGGGGGCCGGCCCCCGGGCTGCCAGGCCGACATGTCTTGGCAGGGTGCTGCCTGGTCGCATATGACCGGCACACGTGGCTCTTTCTGTACTTCTCTGGGCGATTTGGCTGTGGGCGGTCTTTGTGGTGGCGACCTTCGAAGTGACGCGGGGGCCAGTTCGACGTCAGCGCCGCTCCTCCTTCCCGGCTGGCCAGACGGGCCGCTGGGGGGACGCCGCTGGCAGGCCAGACCAGCGGATATTGCCGACTTCACGTGGTCGCGGAGGATGCCCGGAGAGTGAGGGTTCGGCCAGACGGTCGTGCGTCGCGCGTGACGAATCGCGGCGTGATCGATCCGTCCACGAACAGAGAAGAAGGCCGGTCGGTCCCGCGGGACCGACCGGCCTTCTTGGCTGCTGCGACGACGATCAGACCGGCCGGTGCTGGCGCATCCAGTTCTCGATGTCGGAGGCCGAGCGCGGAAGCGCTGCGGACAGGTTGTGGGAACCGTCGGCGGTCACGAGGACGTCGTCCTCGATCCGTACTCCGATGCCACGCAGCTCGGGCGGGACGGTCAGGTCATCCGGCTGGAAGTAGAGACCGGGCTCGACGGTCAGAACCATGCCCGCCGCCAGTTCCGCGTCGCGATAGGTCTCATCTCTTGCCTGCGCACAGTCGTGAACGTCGAGCCCCAACATGTGGGACGTGGAGTGCAACGTGTAGCGGCGGTGTACGCCGGCGCCCGGTGCCTTTGGGTCCTCGGACATCGACTCGTCGACGCTCGCCGGCAGCAGCCCCCAGTCGTGCAGGGCGGTGGCAATGACCCGCATGGCCGCGCGATGCGGATCGAGGAACGACGCCCCGGGCCGGACAGCTGCTATCCCGGCCTGCTGAGCGGCGAGCACGACGTCGTACACCCTGCGCTGGACCTCGCTGAACTCGCCGTTGATCGGTAGCGTGCGCGTGACATCCGCGGTATAGAGCGAGCGGCTTTCTACCCCCATGTCCAGCAACGCGAGTTCGCCCGGGCGCACGGGACCGTCGTCCTGTACCCAGTGCAGTGTGGTCGCATGATTACCACATGCCACGATCGATCCGTATCCAACGTCATTGCCGTCAACACGCGCCCGTCGCCAGAAGGTGCCCTCCAGCCAACGCTCTCCGTTTGGCAGCGCGGCGGCGGCGGGCAGCTCCGTGACGCATTCTGTGAAGCCGCGCACGGTAGCCGCGACCGCCTCCTCCAACCGGGCGATCTCGAAGTCGTCCTTGACGAGACGCAGCTCCGAGAGTGCCTGGGCAAGCTCGACATCCCGGGTCGGCGCGGACGACCTGGCCGCGCGGCCGCGCGGATAACTCAGCACCGCGCCGTCGACTTCCGGGTCCACGCCGCGCAGGACCCTCGTCTTTCCCGGCGCGAGCCGCGCCAGCGCGTCCGGAAGCTCCGTCAGTGGTCGGCATTCGATCTCGAGCGCGGCGGCGGTCTCCTTTACGCCAGGACGCGGCCCGACCCACAACTCTCCGTAGCGTCGGTCGGTGTAGAAGGCTGACGACGATCTGTCGGAGCGGTCAGCCAGGTACAGCACGGCGTCATGGTCGCCCGCCGGATTGGGCAGCAGGAGTAGTACGGCATCCGGCTCGTGGCTGCCGGTGAGCCAGAAGAAGTCACTGCCCGGTCGGAATGGGTAGTCGGTGTCGTTCGCCCTGACCCGGAGGCCACCCGTCGGTATCACCAGGGTCTCGTTCGGGAATCGAGTGCCGAGCAGGGCGCGCCGTTTCGAACCGTAAGGCGCCACGTCGTCGCGGATTGGTGCGGTGTTGGCGGGTGGCGCCCACCCGGTCGCCATAAACCGGCGAAACGCCGCATGCGGTTGCTCGTCGTGGCTCGCTTGTCCCTCCCCGCGTTCATCGGCGCCCGTTGGATCTCCCGATCCGGCCATGGCGGCGGTGGCCGCCACAGAAGAGGACGAATCGGAGCCCACGAACGTTGCCGTCGCCGCACTGTCGTCCGACGCGAGGACCGATCCCCGATCTCCCGCCTGGCCTGGCTCCCGGGTCTGCGACAGAGCGGCCGCCGGGCCCGCGGAACCCAGCAGATCTGAGGCCCGCGATTCGGCAGGAACTGCGCCGCGGATCTGCCGGGCGTCCTGGGCCCCGCCCGCGGGTGCGCCGGTCACCTGAGACGAAGATGAACTTTCGACGGGCTGAGCACTCATGCGATTAACGGTAGGCCCCGCCTCGCCCAACCGCGCCGACAACCGAGGTGGGACGCTGGGCACGCCTGCGGCCATTTCCTGCCAAAGGCCGGCGAGGCATGCCACAGTCGGCTGGCCGACGACCCGAGGCCGTCCGGTCCGTCCCGAATCGTGGTAGGCAAGGAAAGCAAAGGTGGGATGGCTGGTCAGGCGGGTCGGGGCGGGGCGCGCGACGCCGGCAGGCCAGGCCGGGCCACCCAGAGCAGTCGACCACGTCCATGGCCCACCGTGGGCTCCCCGTGTCCCATGGGCACGCGGAGCCGAGGCTCCTGCCGGATCGCCGAAGGCCGGGGTTCCTGCCGGATCGCCGAAGGCGATCTGGGAGGTCTGCTGGGAGGTCTGCTGGTCGGGATACGTCGGGAAGCGGCGGGGAGGGACCCACGATGACGTGGCCACGTGAGCCGCAGCCACCTGGCCGTCCGCGGCCACCTGGCCGCCCGAGACCCCGACCGTCGTCCGACCGCCCCGAGGACGACGTGCGCCGGGATGGCCAGGGGCGGCCAGGCGGCAGCGGCGGCCCTCGGCAGCGCGGGGGAGCCGGAGACGACTGGGCCGGCCCGGCTGGCAGGTCGGGCGGGCCAGGGGACGCGTCGGCGTGGCCGCCCCCGCCCGCCGACGGCGCCGGTCGCCATCCTCGCAGCGACCGTGACCGTGACCGTGGCTACGGCGCCCGTGGGGGCGTCCAGGGCGGTGGGTACGGCGGCGAACATGGCCACGGCTCCAGGTATGACCAAGGCAGCCGGGGCAGTGGCTACCCGTATTCCGCGCCCGTCGAGGACGATCCGGCCGTCGCGCCGTCCCGGCGGCGGGTCGAGGGCCCTCGGCAGGTCATCCTTGTCGTCGCCGCGCTCTGTTCGCTGGTGGTCCTCGTCCTCGCGGGCACCGGCTGGGCGGTGATCCGGCACTACGACGGCAAGGTGGGCCACGTCGACCTGCGCCTGGACACGGCCAGCCGCCCGGCGGCGGCGGGCCGAGGCACCCAGAACATCCTGCTGGTCGGATCGGACTCGCGCGCTGGAACCGACGGTCAGTTCGGAGAGGTCGAGGGGCAGCGCTCGGACACGACGATCCTGGCTCATGTCGACCGAGACGGGTCGACGACTCTGGTCTCCTTTCCCCGCGACCTGTGGGTGACGATCCCGGCCTACACCGGGTCCGACGGGACCGCCCACAAGGCCCAGAAGTCCAAGCTGAACGCCGCCTTCTCGCTCGGCGGTCCGGCGCTGCTGGTCCGCACCATCGAGGGGCTGACCGGCATTCGGATCGACCACTACGTGCAGGTCGACTTCTCCGGATTCCAGGCGCTCACCGACGCGCTCGGTGGCGTCACGGTCTGCGTCAAGGAGCTGCCCGACTCGCTGCGTGCCCGCGGATTCGACAACCTGCACGACAAGATGTCGGGCTGGTCGGGCCAGGTCGGGGAGAACAAGCTCGACGGCGTCCGCGCCCTGGCCTTCGTCCGCCAGCGCTACGGCCTGCCCGAGGGGGACCTGGACCGGATCCGCCGCCAGCAGCAGTTTCTCGGCGTCGTCTTCCACCGGCTCACCGCGGTCTCCACCCTGGCCAACCCGGCTCGCATCCGTGGTGTCCTGAACGCGGCGACCGCGGCGCTGACGCTGGACAGCGCGAGCAGCCTGGTCGACCTCGAGCCGCTGGCGATGCGGATGCAGGGGATCGCCGGCGGGGGCCTCGCCTTCACCACGGTGCCCGCCGATCCGGCGACCCGTTCGGGCCAGTCGGTCCTGCTGGTCGATCCGGCCAAGCTCGAGGCCTTCCTCGCCCCGCTGAGGTCTGGCCGCGGCGCCACCGGCGCGGCGGCCGCCCCCGCGCTCGCCGCCGTCCCGGTAGCGGCGTCGGGTCAGGCGGACGAGCCGTCCCCGGTACGTCGTGCCCGGTTGGCGGCCGGGTCCGCGGCGCCGCCCGCGGCCTCGTCGTGCACCTACTAGTGGTTCAGGCCGGCGTCGGCCGGCCACATGAGGCCATCAGCCCCGTAGGGATCAGCGATCAGGTCGGTCCGGCGCGGCCGGTGAGCCATCCGAGGACGCTGACGCGGACCGGTCGGCCGACGTGGCATCTGCCGGTGGGGAAGGCGTCGCCTCGTCCGCGGGAGAGTTGGTGACGTCGGCGTCCGGCCCGCCGTCCGGTTCGTCCGTCTCGGCCGGCGAGGTCGCGACGCGCTTGTCCAACGCCGCGTTCAGCTCGGCGCCGAGAAGCACCGCCAGGGCGAGGATGTAGAAGAACAGCAGCGCGGCCACCGGCGCGGCCAGCGAGCCGTAGACGAGCTCGTTGCCGAAGACCCGCTCGAGGTAGAGCCGCAGCAGGTAGCTGCCCACCAGCCAGCCGACGAGGGCGAACACGGCACCCGGCAGGGCGCTGCGCCATGGCCGCCGCTGCGGCAGCGACTGGTGGTAGAGCGACGTCAGCATCGCCAGTGCCAGCAGGCCCACGGTTGGCCAGAACACCTGGTCCAGGAGCGACTTGACGAGCGGGTGCCGGTTCGCGTGCAGCAGGTTGGCCACCAGGTCCGGCCCGAGCACGAGCGCGGGCAGGATGATCACTCCGGTGAGGACCTGGGCGACGAACAGCCGCAGCGCCACCAGCCGGCTGCGCACCGCCGAGCGCAGGTCCCGCTGCCCGTAGGCGATGGTGATCGTGTTGACGAAGGTCGCCATGGCGGTGGAGCCCGTCCACAGCGACAGCACGAACCCGATCGAGATCACATCGGGTCGGCCGCGCGAGAGGACCTGGTCGACGGTGGGACGCACCACGTCGTCGACCACCTCGGGGGTCAGCAGGTCGTAGGCACCGTTCAGCAGGCTGGAACGGATGCTGTTGACGGCGTCCGAGCCGAGCGCGTCAGCGATGTAGCCAATTGTTCCGAGGAGGGAGAGCAGCAGCGGGGGCAGCGAGAGCAGTTGCCAGAAGCCAGCCTCGGCGGCCAGCCCGAGCACCCGGTCCCGCCAGGCGTTGGACATCGCCCGTCCCGCCACCCGGAGCGTGGCTCGTGCCCGCGTGCGGACGCCGGCGGCCAGCCGCGCTGGCAACGCCTCCCTCGCCGCGGTCTCGCCGGCCTCGCGACGGGGACGTCGGGACGGCTGACCGATGCCGTCCTCGTCGTCGGACTCCTGCCGGGCCATCGTCGCCTGGCCATCGGCCAGGTCCCGGGCGGTTCGGCCGTCGGCCGGCAGGTCCGGTCGCGTCCGCCGTATCCGCCTTTTCGCCGCGCCGGCCTGATCGCCGGACGAGGCGCGGGCCGTCGCGTTCTTCGTGCTCTCGGCGGCGTCCGTCCGGACGGGCGCCGCCGCGACGGGCGCGCGCTCGTTGGCCGTGGTCACGGCCCAACCGTACGGGGTTGGCGGCCACTGGTTGTCATTCGGCGGGCTTGGTCGACGGCCAAATGTGAGTCTGCTGCTTGGCGATCGGGGTTTGGGTGGGTTGGTTGGTTGCCGATGTATGCCGGCAGCCCTGGGGGAATGACGACCATGCCACGGCATTGGTCGGGCCGCACGCCGAGACCGGCTGGTCGCGTGGGGGCCTGTCTGGGTCCGGCACCTGGGTGGTGGCAGCAAGGAGGCTGGCCCCGTCGGCTGGCGATTGCCATCGCCCCTCCTCACCCCGTCACCCGCCGCCCTTCCCGCGCCATGGCGCGAAAAACCGGAACGATAAAGGGCACGTCCGCCGCACCGCGGACGTGCCCTTTGAGGCCTAGCCTCGCCTTTGGGTTGTGGAGATTCGGTTGCGGGGTCAGCCGCCGACGGTCAGCTTGTCGGTCTCGTCGTGGTACTCGACAGCCATCTCGCGGAGCTTGGAGTCGTGCGACTTGGCGTGATGCCGGCAGAACAGCAGATCACTACCGCCTGGCAGGACGACCCGGACGTACGCCTGAGCGCCGCACCGGTCGCACCTGTCGAGGTTGGTCAGCGTCGGCTTGGTGGTAGTACCAGTCACACCCTCTCCAACTGTGTCCGGCGGCCAGACGTTCCAGCCTGGCCGTGTGATCGGTCCCTCACTTCTCGTTAGGACCGCCGGCTATGTGGCAAATTCATGATCACATAGCCTCCGGTCATGCCGGCTGGAGTGGCGCCGTTGCGTCCAGAGCGGCCTTACCGCGTCCCGTTGTTCCGTGGGACCACCGTAGTCCGCGCCCGCCCTCCATGTCCGGGAGCTGGCAGCCCTCCCGAGCTGCCTCTGGCTCTCCCGGTCCTAGGTGCGACGGGCGCCGAAGACGATGTCATCCCATGCTGGCACCGACTTGCGCCCGCGTCGACCGCCTCCGGAACGTTCGCCCGTTCGCGGGGTGTTGCGCGGTCGGTTCGAGGGCTGTCCCGTCGCAGGTTCCTCGCTGTCCGTCACGGCCGATCCGGGCGTCCTGTCCTGGTTCTTCCCGGCAGGCTTCTCCGCCTTGTCGGACTTTTCGCCGGATTTCCCGGCGCCACCGCCCGGCGTCGCGCGACTGCCGGCCGTGGCGGGAGTCTTCTTCGTCACGTCGGGCTTGGCCGGCGGCTCCTCGGCCGCCTCGGCAGCCGGCTCCGCAGCCGGACGATCGACCTGCGTGACAGGCGGGGCTGGCGTCGCCGGGCCGGCCGCCGCACCGTCGTGTGCCCCCGTCACCGCGCCCCGAGCCTCCGTCGCGGCCTCCGTGGTGACCGCAGCGTCGACCACCGCGGCCGCGGTGGTCGACGCGAGCGGGTCCCGGTCCACGCCCTCCACCGCTGCCGCCGCCCCAGACCCGACTCTGCGGCCCGTTGCCGCCGCGGCAGGAGCGGCAACCGGCTCCGTCGCCGTCCCGAGGGCCTGTGCGGCCGTCTGAGGCGTGTAGCGGGTCCTCACGGCGGGCCTAGCCTGGGCGGGGGGTACGAAGGCTTCAGCGTCGACCTCGGCGGGCGCCACGTCCGGCTCGGTGCGCATCGCGGCGACGTTGGCGGGCACCGCGTCCGGCTCGGCCTGTGCGGCGGCGACGCCGACCGGTGCGTCCGTCGCCGTGGCCGGTCGCGGGGCGGCGAGCGGTGGCCGGCCCGCCGGCGACCCGGGGCGGGACCGCGGCGCAGCGGCGGGATCCGGCGGCGGCGCCAGCGGCGGTGCCGAGGGCGGTACTGACGGCGGTACCGAGGGCGGCATGGACGGAACCGGCTCGACGGCGTGTTCGCCGCCCACGGCAGCCTGTTCGCCGCCCACGGCAGCCTGACCGGCACGCGCCGCCGCCGGCACGTCCGGCACCGCGGCGCCGCCGGCCGGCGAAAGTCTGCCCGGCAGCACCGTCTCGGCCGCGCCCCCCCACTCGTCGACGCGTGCCACCTCGGGCCGGGCGACGGGTGACGCGTTCGGTGCCGGGTGCGGTGTCGCGCCTGCGGGCCGCGCCACCGCAGGACGCGGCCCGGCAGGCCCCGCCGGCGTGGGGGCGTTCATGGCCGGCCGCAGCCGGCCCCGCGAGGTCGAGCCGCTCTCCTCCTGCTGACGTGGTGCAGCCATGGGCCGGGGCGGCAAGGCCCGGGGCGGGGCGACGGCAGCGCGCGGCGGAGCTGTCGCCGGCCGAGGCAGCGGCCGCCCGGCAGCCGGCGACGGCGCGTCGAGTCGGTCGGCCGGCTCGTCGAACAGGTCCGCGTCCAGGTCGAGGTCGTCGTGCTCCTGGAAGCGGCGTGCCTCCAGGGGGCGGGTCGGGCGAGGATCCAGCGCGGGCGGAATGGCCGGACGGTGGGCCGCCGCCGGCCGCGGCGGCCGGATGACCGGCGGGCCGAAGACGTCCACTTCCGGGTTGGGGCCCAGGGCTGGCGCCTGGTCGCCGCGTCCCGGGGCAAGGTCCTGGAATCGGTAGGCCGCGGCCGGCGGCTGCGTGATCGAGCCGGCCGGCTCGACGTGCCCGGCCATGAACGGTTCGTCGCGATGCTCGACGAACGACGGGTCGCCGAGCCGGTCGTCCGCGAACCGCTCGCCGGAGAACGGCGCGACCGGGCGCGAGCGGGGCACCTCACCACCGGGCGGCGGCGAGGTCGGGTAGGGCGCGGGGACGGGCATCTCCGGCGGGTAGTGCTCCGCCGGGTACTCGGCCGGGGCGTAGTGCTCCGGCCGTGGTCCTGCCGCCTGGTAGGCGGCCGGATCCTGGTAGCGCTCGGCGGGCCGACCAAGGACCTGGTCGCCGAGCGCCCGCTCGCGGTCGTCGCCGCGCTGGCGGGCCGCTCCCGGCACAGGCTCGGCCGGGTACCGGGCTGCCGGGCTGTGCGGCGCCGGATACCGCGGCTCCTGATGCGCCGGCGCCGTGGGGAACGGCGCCATCGGCTGGCCGGTGCCCGGCGGCGGGCCCACCGCACCCGGGGAATCCAGGTAGCCGGGATCCGGGAAGGACGCAGGCTGCGGATAGCGCGGCCGCTGCTCCGGCGGGAACACCGTCGGCTGGGCAGCCAACGGGCGGGCGCCGGCCGATGGCTGTGACGGGTCCTGGACGAGCGTCAGCGCCGGCGAGCCCTGACGGGCAGGCGGCAACGCCGCGGCTCCCTGCGCGGAAGGCGGCGCGGAGGCCGCGGGGGCCACGTCCAGCGGCTCCGGCGCGACCAGCGCACGGGCCGCGTCGTCATGCGGCCGAACCCGGCGGACCACAGGATCCCACGTCCACCGGGCGCACCGGCTTTCCGACGTGAGCTGGACCAGCCAGATCCCGTCCACCCGCCGCCAGGCATCCCACTGGGCAGCCTCAGGGTTGTCCTGTCCCGCCATCAGCCGCGCGTCGACGACCTCGCCGAGCGGCCGCCCCGGCGCGCCACCCGGATCCTTCGGCAGCAGCGCCGCCCTGGCCTCCTGCACCACCCTGGCCCGTTCGGCCAGCACCGGCCCTTCGTAGCGCTCGACCCGCTCCACCGGGATGCCCGCCGCACGCGCGACGTCGGCCGCCGTCTCACCAGCCCGCAGCCGGGCCTGGATCTCCCTCGGTGTCAGCGCGCTCTCGGTGCGGACCTCGCTGCGCCGCGCACCGCGCAGGGCCGCGCGCAGCCGGTCATCGACGGGCACCCGGAACTGCTCGGCTTCGGCACGGCCACCCGCCTCGGCGAGCACGAGATAGCCACCGTCCTCGCTGAGCGCTACCGCCCGCAGCTCGCGCATGGCGCCATCTCCTCCCATAACCGCCGTACCGCCCGCCCCGGGCCGACGCCCCCACCCGCCACTCGCCGGTCCAGGCCCGTTGTACGCCGGGCTCGCTGTCCGAACCCCGGCGGGCCTGGCCGTCGCCTATCGTCCCGCGTCACGGCCGAGCGGGCTCCCGAACCCCGGACTTCCCAGCCCGGACCCCTGCTGGCAGGTGGGGCCTGTCGGCAGGAACACGGACCGCTCACCTATCGCCGATCAGGCCGGCACCCGGAGCCCCGTCGCCGAACCGGCGGGAACTCCGGGAATGAGAGCGGTCAGCCTGAAGCATCCGGCTACGGAAGGCGCGACCGAAAAACATCGTCGCACCTCCTTTGGCCGGCTGGCCCGCACACGGCACCGACACACGTAGTCTGCCGTCCTGACCGGGTCGTGGCGATGTTCACCGGGGCGTCCGGGCGTGTCGGGGCTGGGCGCTGGACGCGCCAGCCCCGTGTCGGGCCCCTAGGGGCAATGCCGTTGCGTTACGGGGGCGGTGGGCGGATGACGGCCGCCTCCTGCGGTGGTCTGGTGGGTTGAGGCCAGTGGCGGTGATCGGCTCGTTTGAGCCCGAAGTTCGACATCTTGCGTTT
>Ga0163163_10004265_pt1 | contig 12184 bp, 10 predicted proteins | sample S65metaG_FD_119766 | JGI IMG/M metagenome (GOLD analysis project Ga0163163, IMG submission 119766) | Switchgrass rhizosphere microbial communities from Kellogg Biological Station, Michigan, USA - S6-5 metaG | ecosystem: Host-associated > Plants > Roots > Rhizosphere > Soil | place: USA... | reverse complement strand
GTGCAGAAGTCGTATCGCGATCATTCAGCATTCTTCAATTCTCAGGAGCATCTCCAGTCAGTAGTGAATGGCCTCGATCATCGCAACAGCTACATGCTTGAGGGCCTCGACAACAACGTAGAGGATTTGACCGGTATCATCCCGCCCGCCGACGCCATCGCGAACGTGGATGTGAGCACTACTAACTACGACCCGGAACTCGGTCGAGCGGGCGGAGCGGTTACCAACGTAGTTCTTAAGTCAGGCACCAATAGTTATCATGGCAGCGCTTTTGAATACAATCGCGTCAACGCGATGCAGGCTCGGGATCCATTCAGCACCACCCCGCCTGCGCATTCGGTATACAACCAGTTCGGCGGCGCCTTTGGCGGCCGAATCAAGAGAGACAAACTGTTCTTCTTTGGCGATTACCAGGGAAGCCGGGACATTGCGGGCCAAACGAACGTGGTCACTATGCCGACCTTGGCCTTCCGGAACGGCAATCTCAATCTGCCCACAGGTTCCACCGCGATCTACGATCCGGCCACCGGTGTTCAGAGCGGTCCCTTGGCCGGCACTGGCCGCACGGTTTTCGCGGGCAATATTATTCCTGCAAACCGCATCAGCCCGATTGCGGCCAGACTGCTCGCCTTCCTGCCCCCGCCTACCAACGGAGCGCAGTCCAATAACTTTCAAAAGGACACAGTTCAGTCCAAGCCCATGGATCAGTTCGATACCAAGATCGATTACGTGCTCGGGGCGAATGACCGGCTGTTCGTGCGCTACAGCTTTCAGCGGGCGACGGTGAATGACCCAGGCCTTTATGGGCCCAACGGCGGCATTTATGGCGGCCCTCATAACGGCGGTTTCCAGGGTTCCGGGCCTTCGCGCAATCAGAGTCCGGGACTCAACTTCACCCACATTCTGAGTCCGACACTGGTCACGGAGTTCCGCTTTGGCATTGTGCGGAACCACAATGCGGCGATCAATGTCGACGCCGGCACGACTACGTCCAAAGACATCGGCATTCCCGGTGTCAATTTGGATGCGTGGTCGAGCGGCCTTACCGAAATTCGGTTTGATAGTCAATACCTCAATCCAGTGCTAGGATTTTCGAACAGCCTCCCCTGGGTTCGCTCCGTCACGAACTTCAACATCGTCAATAATTGGACCAAAACGATGGGGACTCACATATTCAAGTTTGGGATCGATGTTCGCCGCGAGCGGCAGGACTTGCTACAGACCCAGGTTTTCAACCCACGAGGCAGGTTTATGTTCACGACGGGTCCTACTTCTCTGCAAGTGCCGGCCGGCCAAACTGCCCCAAAAACTAGTTACGCCAATTCATTCGCCTCCTTCCTGCTCGACCAGCCGGGTTCGGGTAGTGGCCGCGATCTGGCGGTCATTTTCCCAGCCCGCAGAAATACCATTTACAACCTATACTTTCAGGACAAATGGCAGGTTTCACAAAAGCTCACTGTGGATTTAGGCCTGCGCTGGGAATACTGGCCTTCAAGCACTCCGCATCATCCTGGCGGCTTCTCGAATTACAATCCGTTCAACAATACCCTCGAGCTAGCCGGTATCGGCAGCATAGGCAATGATTTAGGTATTAGCAATCCTGGCAAGAGTTTCGGCCCACGCTTGGGTGCTGCCTATCGGCTTAATGACAAGACGGTTTTTCGCGCCGGCTACGGTATCAGCTACATTCCTAGAGACACTAACGTTTATAATTTCCCGGTGTCCCAAGCCACTCAGCTTCCTTCGATTAATAGCTTCCTGGCAGTGGGAGCCATGGCGACGGGTTTTCCGGCGCCCAGCCCTGCTGTACTTCCCTCCACGGGCGTTATTGTAAATCCGCCGGCACAGGCGTATACCTACATTCCTAAGGATCTTCCTCAGGGCTATGTGGAGTCCTGGAATGTCACGCTGCAGCGAGCGCTGCCGTCCAATTTCTCCGTGGAGGTGGCCTTCGTAGGCAATCACGGAGTGAACGTGCCAACCTCCAATAACCTTAATATTAACGCCAGCCGAGTTCCCGGATCCGGAGCTTCAACCGAGCCCGAGAACATCCTATTCGGCCGCACTCTCCAGACACTGGAGCCCTGGAACGCGCCCAGTTATTATGAGGGGCTGCAAGTCAGGTTGAATCGGAGATTCACCAACGGGTTCACGCTTTACAATTCGTACGCCTACGGCAAAGCCATCGACTTCAACCCCAGCACTCCGGGCGCGAATAACTTTAACGTCATCAATTTCGCCGCCAACAAGGGGCTCTCGGACTGGGACCGGCGGAACATCTACACCATGAGCGCAGTTTACGAGGTGCCTTTCGGTCAGGGAAAACGGTATTTTACTAGCGGCCCCGGGAAGTGGGTTCTGGGCGGCTGGCAGATCAACGGCCTGTGGAGCTGGGAAAGCGGTCTGCCGCTGGATATCAGCACCAGCACCGCCTCTTTAAACGCCCCAGGCAACATCAATCGCCCGAACGTGAATGGCCCGGTGCAAATCTTCGGAGGCATCGGACCGGGGACTCAGTATTTCGACAAGACCATGTTTTCGGCTCCGGCGGCAAACACGTTTGGGAATCTCGGCCGTAATGTCCTGCACGGCCCCAACCTGTTCGACATCGATGCCTCTATTTTCCGAAGATTCCCGCTTCGTGAGCGGATGAATCTGGAATTCCGCGCGGAGGCCTTTAACTTGACTAATACACCGCAATACAACCGTCCGGATGCAGTTTTCACGGACGCGGCTTTCGGTCAGGTGATATCGGCGCAAGGGATCCAATCTGTGCTGGTCAATAACAGCCGCCAGTTGCAGTTCAGCATGCGATTCCAATTCTGAGAGTGATTTGAACTAAACCGTCATAGGGAGTTGGCCGCAGGCTTCGACTCCCGATGGCCCGTAATTCCTAGCTCCCGATGGGAGCGGCGATGATAATCGGCATGGTTGGCGTAGACGATCCGGCTGCGGGCTCGATGGTCACGGCAACTGTTCCAATTGCCGATACATCCACCGGTCCGCTCAGAATGTGCAGACCGCGCGTGCCATCGGATTGGAACAGCCCAGCAGGCTGTGGCGCGCCGCCCTTGGGGATCACCCACATCTCATAAGTCCTGCCCGCTCCGGCTGCGGGCAGGTTGGAGGCGATCAGCAGTACGCCCATCTGCGGATGCAAGAAGACATAGCCGCGGGGCGGCGCGGTTTGGCCGCGTCCAAAACTGGCCGGTCGGGTTGCCGGATCCGAAAGAAACTGGAGCGCCTGCGTCAGGCGGTCGCGCTCTCCGTTGGATTCAAGCAATGCGCGCCGCGCATCGGCTAGCTCATAGGTGCGGCTTCGCTCCTCAACGCCCAGCCATGCCGCTACCAGCAACAGACACACCGCGCCCAAAGCCCAAACCCATCCCCAACCGGGATAATGCACACCCACCGACGTCAGCAAGCGCCGCTTCAAACGGCCGCGCGGCTTAAGGGACGGCGCGAGAGTGAAAACGCCGGCGTTGAGCGCTAGCGCAGCGGAAAGAGCCGGGCCGCAGTTCTCGCAGCCCCGCGCCAGGTGGGCTTCGATCTCGGCTTTCTCCGCAGGTTCGAGTGCACCCAAGGCGTAGAGCTCGAACATTTCATGTAGCTCCTGGCAGGTCATGCGCGCTCCCGGCGAATCATGCGATGGCCACCTCCGCCAGTTCGTCGCGCAAAATCTTGAGCGCACTGCGGGTCCAGGTTTTCACCGTGCCGAGCGGCTGCTTCAAGCGCTCCGCCATCTCGGTTTGCGACATGCCCTCGTAGTAGGCGAGTTCGATGACTTGCCGCTGCGCGGGCGTGAGCTTCTCGAAGGCGCTCTTAAGGCGGCGCACGCGATCAATCGCCAGCGCCGCGGAGTCCAGTTTCGCGAACAGGCCGGGGCGTTCCAGGTGATCTAGCTCGATGGCACCGGCTTCCATGCGGCCGTCGACGGACCGCAGATGATCGATGGCGCGGTTGCGTGCGACCGTCAATACCCACGCGCCCAGTGCGCCGCGCTCCGCATCGAAGGACTGCACGCGGTTCCAAACGCGCAGGAAAGTTTCCTGCACCAGGTCTTCGGCCGTGGAATTGTTGCGCACGATGCGGCAGATCAGCGAATACGCGAGGCGGCCGTAGCGATCGTAGAGATCGTTCATGGCCCTGGGCTCGCGGGCTTTCAGGCGGCGCACCAGATCGGCATCGTCGGCGAGTCGCAAAGCCACCTGCAGAATTGCAAACGCAAGTCCGGCAGGCAGTAATTTAAGCAGCAGCATCGAGATCTTAAAAGGACAGTCTTCTATAGGATATACGCGGAATCGGCTCCGGCGGATTGGAGTTTAATCACGCGCACACGGAAAGAAATTTGCCCACAGATACACACAGATAAGAAAAACCTCATCTCGCCTACGTGACTGGTCCGGGAACTTTTGCTATCTGTGTCCATCTGTGTTCATCTGCGAGCCAATGAAAAATCAGGTTGGTCCGTCAGATGGGCCGTCTGGAACATTGGGTTTCTGCCATAATAGAGCCGGTGTCCCGCACACGAGAATTGGAAGCACAGCTCGCCAGCACGGAGCAGCAGCTCCGACTCCTGCAAAAGATCAGCCGCTACATGGTTCGCGAAACCGGGCTCGCGAAGTCGCTAGCGAGTGTCGTGTCGCTGGTGGTGGAATTCATGAACTCGGATTCCTGCCTGCTGTACTTGCTGCAGGACAAGGAACTGGTGTTATGCGCATCCAACAACCCACAACCCTCGACCATCGGGAACGTGCGCCTGAAGCTGGGCGAAGGCTTAACCGGTTGGGTGGCGCGCGAGCGGCGCTTGCTCTCCATTTCGCGCGAGGCTTACGCCGACTCGCGCTTCAAGCTGTTCACAAATCTGCCGGAAGATACCTACGAGGCGTTTCTATCGGCTCCTATTCTGGTGCGCGGGCGGGTGGCTGGCGTCATCAACGTGCAGCATCGCGACCCGCATCCGCATTCGGGTGGCGAGATGGAGTTGCTCACCACGGTGGGTGAACAGATCGGTTGTCTGGTGGCGCTGGCAACGCTTGATCCCGCGAAACTGGCCGAGACCGATGTGCTGGAACTGGTGATGGCCCCGGTTACCACTGGCCCGGGCTCCGCACCACGGCGCTAGCGATGTTGCGGCGGTGGCTACTGGCGGCCGCGCTGGTTACGGCGGTGCTGGTGCAGGGGCAACCCAATGACGGCGCCCACTGGACACTCCAGTATTTTTACGATCAGGACGGCAAGGATCTCCACATCACCGATCTTGCGTTTCCTTCCGCCAAACGCGGAATCGCCGTGGGCGCCATCATTGATCGTGAGCGGGATCGCGAAGGGCGCAAGCCGCAATTCACCTCACTCGTGACGAGCGATGGCGGTGAGCATTGGACTCTGGCGCCTGTGAAGGAATTTCCGCGCTCGATTTTCTTTCTGGACGAATCGAATGGCTGGATGGTCACCGGCGAGTCCTTGTGGTTCACCCAGGAAGCCGGCCGCAGTTGGACCCGCATCAGCGATCAGATCAAAGCGAATAAAAAGCTGGCGGACCCTCCGCGCGGCGGGCTGATCCTGCGCGTCTGGTTCCTGGATGCGCAGCATGGCTATGCGGTTGGCCTACAGAAATCGGTATTTGAAACCCACGACGGAGGGCGCAACTGGAAGCCGCTGGCGGAGGCCGCCGTGCCCACGTCGAATCCCGCATACAGCTTGTATTCGCATATCGCCTTTGCGGACGCCAGGCGTGGTTTGATCGCCGGAGGCTATGTTCCGCCACGCACCGCCGGCAAATCGCGCGAGGAACTCGACGAGGAGGGAGATCTACCGGAGTGGATGCACCCGGAGCGCATGCTTAGCCGGCGACAACAACCGCGACTCACGCTCGAACTGGACACGCTCGATGGTGGTGAGGCGTGGAAGTCGGGCACGGCGCCGTTGCTGGGCTCAGTGGTCAGCGCGCGTCTAGCCGGAGAGAACGGTTTGCTGGTTTTCAATTTCGTCGATTCCTTTGAACTGCCGGCGGAAGTCTACCGATTGGACTTGAAGACGGGCAAGAGCGAAAGCGTATACAAGAAGAGAGACCGGCTGGTAACGGACGCGGCAATCTTTCCAGACGGGGCAGGAGGGACGAACCCGCGGGCGTTTCTGGCAGCAGTGGAACCGCCGGGGCGACTGCGCTCGGCGCCGATTCCCGGCAAAGTGCGGATGCTTTCTAGCAACAACTTAAAAGACTGGGTCGAAATGCCCGTGGATTACCGTGCTGTGGCGCAATCGCTGGTGCTGGCGGGCCCGGATGCCGGACATTTGTGGGCTGGAACTGACACAGGAATGATTTTGCGATTGTCCATACCTCTGCATTAACGTTTGTGCGCAAACTTGTTAAACAAGTACTACAGGTTCTGTTTTATCCACAAATTGTTCACTGACATTTACTTCTAATCCATTGATAACGCGGCAAATAAACCTTGAGGAAAGCTAATGTTTTCGCTTGACGAAAGGAGCGCGAAAGCGCAAGATGACTATGGTTCCAAGAGGTTCGAAGGACAGCGAGCCAAGCGGGAAGTAGCGGAGCTGGAACGTTGATCCGTCGCGCGGTGGTACGTTAAAACTATTGCAACGCGGCGGGGAGTGAAGGCAAATCGGGCAACTCGCTATGGTAAGTTTCTTCGGCTGAAACCGGGCAGAGCGCTATGATCTGGAAGGATCGAGAGGTCCTGAAGGGGAGTGGAGGCCCGAAGACAGACGGAGGGCTTTAGGATAGGAAGTTGGCAACGGGCGACTCGCAGTGATCGAGCCCTGTCAGGCGAAAAAAAGCCAGGCGAGGCCGGGAGCGGGAAGCCGAACGGGCCAGCTGAAATTCTAGGGCGGCTTTGAAGGTGTAGGCCAGGAGCGTCGACCCGGCCGCGGGGATTTGCCGCAAGGCAGACCTTCGCTGCAGGAGAGTGAAAGGCTGCATCGAGAAGCAAACTTCTACCGGAACGGAGAGCGGACGCGCACCAGAGCTACGATCCGCGGCTGAATAAAACCGGCCGTGGGGAGCAAAGGGCATAGGTCACATCCGATCCGGATGCCAAGTTCAGGCCGTGCATGCCGGTCGGAGAGCGAGCGATCCAACGGGTCACTTGGAACCATTTGTTTTTTGCGCGTCCCGCCTTCGCGCAACACCCGGTGACGGACTTCCTTTTCTGGTTGCGCTACTCCGGGTGTGTCTCGGCGCGGCATCCCACCAATCTTAATTCTTAATCGCTGAATCGGATTCGACTGCCGGCGGCGCCTGCGCCCGATCCTGGTGGCGCCATGTGAATTTTTCCTTACACCTTTTGAAGCTGGCGAAGTTGCAGCGGCAGGAGACGCAGCGGTAAGGAGTGGCGCCCAAGCGCAATTGCAGCGTGGTCCAACGGGGCGGGCTGTAGTGCTGTTCGCTCCAAGTGGAAAGCTGCTGGCGATAACACTTGGGGCAGCGCGCGTATTTCCAGGCAGCGGATTCCCAGGTGCTCGTCGCCCAGCGAGTATTGCAGCGGCGGCAGCGCAGCGGGCAAATCCCGATCAAACCCTTGAGCCACTCGGACACACCGGTGCGATGGGACACACGGGCATCGCGCGAGCCGCATTGAGGACACGCCAGTTTCATTACCCCGACCTGAGGTCAATTATAGACCGGATTTGGGCGGAGCTTAACGTACTGATTCACGTGCGCGGAAAAGGCCTTGCGGAGGCGATCGCAGACGGTGCGGCCACCTTGAATCGGCAGGCCTTCGATGCTAACCACCGGGAGCAGTTCGCGGGTGGTGGACGTGATGAAGACTTCGCTCGCGGAGCTAAGATCCGCTGGCAGCAGCGGTTTCTCGGCGATGGCGATTTCGGCATCGCGGATTTCTTCCAGCAGCACCGCGCGGGTGACTCCGCCCAGCCCGCCGGAGGAGAGCGGGGGAGTCCAGACGCGGTGATCGTTATCCACAATGAAGACGTTGGCCGAGGTGCATTCGGCGACCTCGCCGCGCTCATTGAGCAGGATGACTTCGTCTAACCCTTGCTGGTGAGCCCTTTCATAGCGCGTCAGGTTCTCGGCCCAGGACGTGTATTTGGTGCCGGCAAATTCGCTGGCGGCGTGGCGGCCGTTGGGCACCAGGCCGAGCTTTACGGTTTCCGGCCAGCGCACCATGTCGACGGTGAAGGCGATCGCGTCGAAATCGCGAGTGACCGCAGGCCCTTCATAGAGCCCGCCGCGATTGCGTACGATCACTACGCGCAGCGTGGCGTTCAGCGGCTGGCCGGGCACTGACTGATTGGCTTCGATCAGGCGCTGGAGCCGCGACTCGAGCCATTCCGGTTTGGCCGGGAAGGGAACCCGAATGCGCGCGGCGTCGCGGCGCATACGTTCCCAGTGGCGCTCGAAGGCGAACATCACGCCGTCGTAAACCCGCAGCGTGGAGAAAACGCCCCAACCGGCGAGTAATCCCACCTGCCCCGGTGAGAGGCCGAACTCGCCGGCATCGCGGATGTCGTCGTTATGCAGCAGAAAGCGGTGCATAGACTTTAATTCTAGCGCCGGATGAGGGGACCGGGGAGAACGGGCCGGCCATGGGCCCGCCCCACTCATCCACTTTTTCTGCCTTTCGTCGGAAACTAGGGGCGTAGGGCGCCGTGGTCCTTTAATGTTGAACTCGAAAGGAGATTCACATGAATCACATTCTCAAGACCACCGCCACCGTGCTCGGCCTGGGCCTGGCAGTGCTGGGTTTGGCCGCCGCGCAAGAGCGCTTTGACATGCGGGTGCGCAACGATTTTTTCGCCGGCTTCGCCGGCAACCAGGAGGCGCTCGACCGCGCCATGAAGCTTTGTGAAGAGGAACTCGCCCGCAATCCAGGCAACGCTGCGGCACTGGTCTGGCATGGCTCCGGGGTTTTCTTTGAAAGCAGAACGCATTTTCGAGCTGGCGATCAGGCCAAGGGTATCGAGTTCTGGCAGCGCGGGCTGGGCGAGATGGACAAGGCCGTCACAATGGCCCCCGATAGCCTGGGCGTCCGCATCCCTCGCGGAGCCGTTCTGCTCACCGCCTCGCGCGCGCTTCCCAATGCGGAAATGGCGCATCCTTTGATCGAAAAGGGAGTCGGCGACTTCGAGCGCGCGCTCGAAATCCAGAAGCCGTATTTCGACACCTTAGGTACGCATCCGCGGGGCGAACTGCTGATTGGGTTGGCCGACGGCTACGCGCGCCTCGGTAAAGACGAGCAGGCCACAGCCTATTTTGAGCGCATCCGCGCCGCTCTGCCGGGCAGCGCTTATGCAGCGAGCGCCGAGAAGTGGCTGGCGACGAAGACGCTCGCGCCGCGCGAGGCTGGCTGCCTGGGCTGTCACGTTGCAAAATAGGAATGAGCGATGATCACAAATCCTTGCCCTAATCGCCTGAAAAGTTTTGCGATCCAACTGGCTGTCAATTGCTTGGCCGGCGCGATTCCGGCCGCGTTCCTGGTGCTCGTTGGGATCCGCAACGTAGATGTCGTGCGAAGCCTTGTGGTCGGGGCTGTATTCGCTAATGCGATCGGGTTCCCCGCCAGTTTCGTGATCCCTCGCTTGTATCCATGGGTGGCGGGCCGCGGCCCTGTTCGGGAGTGGACCATCATTACGCTGGTTTTGATCGGGCTGGCGATCGTCGGCTGCCTGGTGGGAACCGCAGCCATCGCGGCGATCGGCATATTTCCGTGGTCTCAATATTGGGTGTCGGCGCGCTCCGACTTTACGATCTGCATCTTCATCACGCTGGCATTCGGCCTGGTCATGACGGTATTTAGCCGGATGCAGAGGCGCCTGCATCAACAGGAACTGGAGCGGCAGCGCGCGATCAATCTGGCTACCGAAGCGCAACTGGCGTCGCTCGAATCGCGCATCCATCCGCACTTCCTGTTCAACACGCTGAATTCGATATCGGCGCTGATTCCGGTAGATCCGGAACGCGCCGAGCGCCTGATGGAGCGCATGGCAGCGCTGCTGCGTTTTTCTCTGGATGCGCATGCGCGGGGACTGGTGCCGCTCGACCAGGAAATGAAGATCGTGCGGGATTACCTGGAGATCGAGCAGGCGCGGCTGGGATCAAGGCTGCGCTATCAGGTGGACACTCCTGGCGAGGCTGGTGGTTTGCGGCTGCCGCCGCTGGCGGTGCAAACACTGATTGAGAACAGCATCAAATACGCCGTGGCGCCGGATCGCATGGGTGGCGAAATTCGGGTGCTGGCTCGCGAGACTGAGGGTCGGCTGCAGATTGATGTTTCCGATACCGGCCCTGGTTTCTCGTTGGAGTTCGCGCCGAGTGGCCACGGCCTGGACAATCTGCGCAACCGGCTGGCGATGCTGTTTGGCGGGACTGCTGATCTCCGAGTCACGCGCCATGACGGCTGGACAACCGTGCGCCTGATGTTTCCGGTGGTCGCGCCCGCGGCGACAAGAGCTTGATTCAGGACGGGCATGCTGAAGACCTTCATTGTCGACGATGAGCCGCTGGCATTGGAGCGACTGCGGCGCATGCTGCAGGTGACAAGGCGCGTCGAGCTCGTCGGTGCGTGTTCCGACCCGGTTGAGGCCGTGGAACAAATTCGTTGGTCGCGGCCGCAACTTTTGTTCCTCGACATTCACATGCCGGAGCTGACTGGCTTCGAGTTGCTGGCGGAGTTGGAGCAGCAACCACTGGTGGTGTTCACCACCGCCTACGATCAGCATGCGCTCGAAGCGTTTCAGGTGAATTCTATCGACTATCTGATGAAGCCCATCGAGCCCGCGCATCTGGATCGCGCGCTGGCGAAGGCCGAGAGGCTGTTCTCCCAAGCCGGACCTGCTGCCGCGCCTCCTGACCTGCGCGCTCTCCTAGCCCAGTTGGGATCGACGATGAGTCCGGGGACGCCACGGTGGATGGAGCGCATCGCTTCGCGCACGGGAGACAAGCTGGAACTGGTGGATCTATCCCGCGTGACGCACTTTTACGCCAGCGACAAACTCACCTACGCCGCGACGGCGGAGCGCAATTATACGGTGGATCCGAGCATCACGGACCTCGAAAGCAAGCTGGACCCGGGGCGGTTCGTCCGCATCCACCGCGCGACGATCCTGAATCTGGATCACCTGCGTGAGCTACACACCTGGTTTGGCGGCAAGATGGTGGCTCGGTTGAAGGATCCGAAAAAGACCGAGTTGGCGGTCTCGCGCGACCGGGTCCGCGCTCTGAAAGACCGCCTCGGGGTTTGATTCGCTATTTCTCCAGCACCCCGCCGACGGTAGTGGATCCGGTTCCACTGCAACCCGTCGCACCGTAGCGCAGAAATTTTTGGATGCGCTTGCCGGTGTCGACTTCCGCCGTATAGACATTGCCCTTGGTATCCAGGCTCACCTGATGTGTCCAGTGGAATTCTCCCGGTGCGCGGCCGCTGTGCCCGAACCGGCCGAGTTCCTGCAGGTTACTTCGATTCAAAATGTAGATCGCCATGTTGGCGTTGTCTGCAACATACAAGCAGCTCTGGGCCTTGTCGGTGGAGAAGTTCATGGAAACGGCGGTCCCGATGATGTTGGTGTGATCACTGACAAAGCGCTCCTCGACGTAACCGCATTTTCCGGCCTGACCGGTCGGATTGCTACAGGCCTTGCCGAGCTCGGGGCTGTTTTTGTCGAACACCTGAATGCGATCGTTGCCGCGATCGCAGACATAAATCTTGCCGTCGTCGGCGATCTTTACGCAATGCACGGGATTGCGGAAGAAGGCGGGCTTCTTGTTGCCTTTGGCAGCATCGTCGATCCATGTCCCAGCGGCCCTCGCGCCTGCATCGTCGACCGGATTATTTCCGTAAGCCCCGAAATGGCCGATATATTTGCCGGTGTTCGCGTCTACTATCAAGACACGCCGGTTGCCGTAGCCGTCCGCCACGTACAGGCGGTTGGTTGCGGGATCGACGACCATATCGGCCGACTGATACAGCAGCGGCGTGCCGTTAATGCCGCCATTGGTGTCGTTGCTGGCGGGGCCCTTGGGCGTGCCGCCGATCCGCATCTTGAAATTGCCGTCCATATCGAACTTCAGGATGAAGCCGTCGCCGCCTTCCTTATTCGTGGTCCAGGGGTCGGACTTGGCCGCAGTACGGGCATTGTATCCATTATTTCCTGAAATCCAGACGTTGTCGTTCTGATCGACATAGATTCCGTGCTCGCTGTT
>Ga0163163_10004264_pt1 | contig 12185 bp, 4 predicted proteins | sample S65metaG_FD_119766 | JGI IMG/M metagenome (GOLD analysis project Ga0163163, IMG submission 119766) | Switchgrass rhizosphere microbial communities from Kellogg Biological Station, Michigan, USA - S6-5 metaG | ecosystem: Host-associated > Plants > Roots > Rhizosphere > Soil | place: USA: Michigan... | reverse complement strand
CGTGCTGATGTTCAGCATACCTTTAACGATCAATTTCCTGGCCGGAGGCAGTTTCGCGCAACAGCAAGAGGTCGAATACAGTTGCCCGATGCATCCGGAGGTCAAGTCAAAGACGGGCGGTTCTTGTCCGAAATGCGGCATGACGTTAAAGCAGGTGTCGAAACCGGATGTGCCGGCAGCAACGTCAGGTGCACAGTCGAACGCTCAGTGGGGTGGAAGTCACTTTCCCAATGTTGAGCTCGTCACGCAGAACGGCCAGAAGGTTCGCTTCTACGACGATCTAATCAAGGGCAAGGTCGTGGCTGTCAACCTTATCTACACTACCTGCAAGTACAGCTGCCCACTCGAGACTGCCCGCCTGGTCGAGCTTCAGAAACTCATGGGCGATCGAATGGGGAAAGATGTCTTCTTCTACTCGATCTCGATCGAGCCCGAACACGATACGCCCGAGGTCCTCAAAGCGTATGCGGAGAAGTATCATGTGGGACCTGGCTGGTTATTTCTCACTGGAAAGGAGGCGGACATCAAGCTGATTAGCCACAAGCTGGGACTGGACTCGCTTCCCAGCATTGATGATCCTGACGGCCACACGCCGCATCTATTAATCGGCAATGAGGCAACGGGACTGTGGATGAAAAACTCAGCCCTCGACAATACCCGGTTCCTCGCGATGAAGATCCAGCATTTGATGGGCTACCAGTCGTCGAGTCTCGCGAACGAAAAATACAGCACGACTGCGGCCAAACTCGACATCAACATGGGGCAGTATCTCTTTGCGACGCGATGCGCGGCCTGCCACACCATCGGAAACGGTGACAAGATTGGACCGGATCTGCTCGGCGTCACAAACGTGCGTGATCGCGCGTGGCTCGCCAGAATGATCGTAGACTCGAACAAATTACTCGAGGAAAAGGATCCGATTGCTACAGCGCTGTTCAAAAAATACAAAGAGATCAGGATGCCTCCCTTGGCACTGCCTGAAACGGACGTGAACACACTGATCGAGTACATGAAGCTTCAAACCGCCAAGTTGAACAACGAAGGGAAGGCGCGAACGCAAAACTGAGTAGTGCTCCAATTTGATTGTCGTGTGCAATGTCTTTGTAGGGGCGGCACTCAGTGGCCGCCCCTACAATCTCTCCACCGTCTCAATCGTCCGCGTCCCTCACTTTTTACGCAAAGCTACACGTATTTTTGGTGTCCTTCGCCGCACTGTATGGAACAGTGCGAGTAGAGTTCAGGTGGCTCGCACCATACATCTTACCGGTCGTCATACTTCCCGAGGTCAGGCGGCTTCAACAATATACCTAACCAGTAGTCCCTCGTGGGCGATTGGTATGAAGACAGATTTCAAGAGGAGATATTTCGGATGACAAGATTTTCGTTTAAGTGGTTGGCGGCGCTCGCAGCCTTCAGCCTATTATCCATCGCCGCCTTCGCGCAGACTGCCGCGCCCGCTGCGCAACTGTCGCTGGGCGTGACCCCAGCGGTTGTGAGCCCCGGCGGCACGGTGACGGTGTTTGGTTCCATCACCAACACGTCCTCCAAGATTGAGAAAGTGACCATCAATTACGACGTGGTCGGTCCCTGCAACTACACGGATACTTACTCGGTCAAGGTTTCGCTGAAGCCCGGAGAGACCCGCACCTCGAGCACCAGTCAAACAGTGCCCGCGTGCGCGGGAGATTACACCATCACGGGAACCGCCATCTCCGGCGGGACAGTGCTGGACATCAAATCAGTCACGGTCACAGCGCAGTGAAGCGTGTCACTGTCCGGGACGCACCCCCTGCGTCCCGAACAGTTTTGTGAGTTGATAAACTGTGGTTCGGGTATACGCTGAAACCACTCCTAAATTTTCCCCCATATAAAAACTTTATCTCAGGCGGCAAACATCCTGATCGATCGTGGGAGGTGTGTTATGAAATGTCGAACATCTGGCCGGCCGAGTCTCACGTTGTTATTCGCTCTTATCCTATGTGTCGGTGCCGGCGCTGTGGCAGCCGCCCCGATCGCACCGTCAGCAGTTTCTCCGACGGACGGCGCGAGTGTTAGCGAGCCGTTCACGATCTCGTGGACAGCGGTCAGCGATCCGACAGGCATCATCGCTTATAACTGGCAGGTCAGTTCGTCCTCGGCGTTTACGTCCGTGCTCTTGCAAAACTCGACGAACGGCGCGACGGAGGCTTCCGTCAGCGGCCTCGCCAACGGCACCTATCTCTGGCGAGTTCAGGCTGTGAATGGCGCCTTCGAGCAGGGGGCCTGGTCCCAGCCGCGCAGCTTCACGGTCACGAGCGCGGGCACGGGCGCGCCCAGCCTCGCACCGCCCAAGGGCTATTCGACATTTCACCCATCAGAGGTCATGACTTTCGCCTGGAGCGCGATCCCGGACGCGGCTAGTTACATCCTCCAGTATTCGACTGATCCGAGCTTCCCGTTGTTCACCAGCGGCCAGTTCGACAACATTCCTGACACCAGCTTCTCGTTTGCAATCGCCAACCCCGAAGGCAACTACTTCGCACGCGTCTTCGCGGTGGACGCGAGCGGTAACTTCAGCGCGCCGTCGAACGTCATCACTTTTTCCGTCTTCTATAGTAATCCGTTGCCGCCACCGCCGGCGATCGTATCTCCCGTCAATAACCCAACGCTGACATTGCCGGTAACGCTCACCTGGGAGCACGTCGCGAACCCGCAGCCGAGCGGCTATGAAATTCAGATCGCCAAAGACTCGACCTTCCAGACGATTGAGGAGGACGATCCGCAACTGAATGGTCCAACGCGACAGGTTCTGTCGCTCACTCCCGGCAAGAAGTTCTGGCGCGTCCGTTCGGCGCAGGGCGACGCCTCGCCGACGACTGCAGCGGTGACTGCGTGGTCTGCGACCGGCACGTTTACGATCAGTTCCGCACCGCCAACACCAGTGTCTGTAACGCTCGCGAAAGATCCGCTCTACAGCGGTGAGACGACTTTCGTCGCGGTGCAACTCACGGCGGCCGTTCCGGCAGGTGGCGCCACAATCAGCCTGAGCAGTTCTAACCAGAGCGCGGTGCCCGTCCCGGCAACGATCACAATGCCTGGCAATACCGCGTGGACGCAGTTCCAAGTGCAGGCGGGGCAGGTGAGCGCGCCGGCACCCGTGACGCTCACGGCGACGCTCAACGCGGCTTCGGCCTCCGCGCAGTTCACCTTGCAGCCGCCTTCGTTGAAGTCGCTAACGATCTCGCCGTCCACCATCAGCGGCGGTGCGCAGCCGCTCGGGATCGTGATGCTCAACGGGCAGGCGCCGGCCGGCGGAGCCATCGTGAGTCTCTCGAGCAACTCACCAATGGTGAGTCCGCCTGCGTCGGTGACAGTCGATCCGGGCAGCTTCTCAGTCTCGTTTCCAATCGCGACGAGCGGTGTCGCTGCTAATACGACCGCCACGGTGACCGCAAGTTACAACGGCGCTACTTCGCAGGCACAAGTAACGCTCACACCTCAGCAGCCGCCCGCGTCGCTGACGCTTAATCCGACCACGACGACCGGGACGGGGGGTAGCTCATTCGCCACCGTTACGATCGCGTCGCCCGCGTCGACTGATCAAGTTCTACAGGTTGCAAGCAGCAACCCATCGATTGCCTCCGTGCCGAATGGCGTGACGATCCCTGCGGGATCGACGACCGGCGGCTTCAACATCTCAACGACGTCCGTCAGCGTTCAGACCGTCGTCACAATCTCCGTTTCCGGCGGCGGCGTGACGAAGACCGCCAGCCTGACAGTTAATCCTGATGCGGCGCCTTCTCCCACTCCGCCGCCTACGCCTTCGGCGCCGGCGCTTTTGTCGCCCGCATCGAATGCAAGGGTTGCGCAGCCGATCAACTTCGACTGGTCCGACGTCACTGGTGCGACGACTTACGAAATACAGATTGACGACTCGAGCAACTTCACCGCGCCGCTCACACTCAGTCAGAAGGTGAGCGTGTCGCAGGCGACAATCACGGGCTTGCCCGTGCAACGGCTCTTCTGGCGCGTGCGCGCCTTCAACTCGGCGGGCGTCGCAGGCCCCTTCTCGGCCTCGCGCCGGTTCACCCCCCAGGCCGCATCTACGCCTACCACGGCGAGTCTGTCTGGCGTCAGTGTGAGCCCGACTTCTGTCGTTGGTGGAAACACGGCGCAGGGGACGATCACGTTGACCGGCGGCGCGCCGAGTGGCGGGGCCGTAGTAACACTGAGCAGCGCGAACACGTCGGTTGTCTCCTTGCCTGCCAGCGTCACGATCGTGGCGGGCGCTTCGAGTGCGACCTTCGGCATCAATACCTCGGCCGTCATTGCGAACACCGGTGTTACGATCACCGCCACTTACGCGGGCGTAAGCCGCACGACGACGCTCACCGTCACACCCGCTTCCACCGGCACAGGCTCGCTGCCCGCGCCGTCGCTCGTCAGCCCCGCGGCTGATGCGCGCTTCAGTCCCGGCACGAGCATCACTTTCGACTGGACCGACGTGAGCGGCGCGGCGAGCTACACGATCCAGATTGACGATTCGGACACCTTCTCCACGCCACTGGTGAATTCAAACACTACTGCGTCGCAGTTCACGACTAACACGCTTCCGACAATTAGGATGTGGTGGCGGGTGCGCGCGAACTCAGCCTCCGGCACTCCGGGCAGTTGGTCGTCAGCCAGGCGCTTCGAGGTGAAACAGTAACGCCTCGAGTGCCGCAGATTTTCCGCGGATAACGCAGATCGGGTCTGCGTTATCCGCCTTCGGGTAACAAACTAAACGAGTCAAAGAATCTCGTCACAAGCTCTTCGTATGCCTTGCCCTCCGCCGAAATCCAAATTCAGACACCAACTCCAACTTTAGTTGGATGACACTCACGTGATCTCTCATTAAACTCGGCGCCATTCGCGGGTGGCAGTCTCAGTAATCGACTTTCCTTTGCATTGAGTCCTGTTTGGTAAAACTAAATCGAGCTTCACGCGGAGGTCTGAGTATGCGTAAAGTCCCTCAGCTCTTGATACTCGTGTTCTTTTTGTCGGCTGCAACTACCGCTAATTCTCAAAGCAATTATGCAACATTGAGCGGCACCATCTTCGATCCGCAACAGAAGGTTCTCGCCGGCTGCACGGTCCAACTGCTCGCCGAAACCACCAGCGCCTCGCGCTCAACGATCACCAACGATACCGGCAGCTTTCAGATTACGGGCTTGCTGCCCGGCGATTACAAAGTTACGGTGCAAGCTTCGGGTTTTGCTACGCTGACGCAAAAGATAACCCTCGAAGTGGGCCAATCGATGACTCTCGATCTCAATTTGAGAGTCGCCTCAGTGAATACGGTGGTCGACGTCACCCCCGATACGGTCAACGTCTTGCGAACGACAGACGCTTCGGTCGGCGAAGTGGTCGAGCCGACAGCCGTACAGAACCTGCCGCTCAACGGCCGTATGCTGATCGATCTCATGCTCACGGTTCCCGGAGCACACGAATCACACGGAGCACAGGCAGGCGATATGAGTCCGTTGTACTGGCGGCCCGGCCAGCGTTCCGCGATCAGCATCAGTGGAAACCGTCCGAACGCAAATTACTTCCTGCTCGATGGCGCCACGAATACAGATCCGACATTCAACACGCTCAACTTTAGTCCTTCACCTGATGCCGTGCAGGAATTCAAAGTGCAAACCGGAAGTTACACCGCAGAGCTTGGCGGCGCCGGTGGTGGTCAAGTCAACATCGTCACGCGCACTGGTACGAACGATTTTCACGGCACCGTTTACGAGTTTTTAAGAAACGACGTCTTCGATGCGCGCACCTTCAACGAGATGGACGAGTCGAATCACCTGGTGCGGAATAACTTCGGAGGCTCGCTCGGCGGTCCAATCTTCCGCAAGAAGAGTTTTTTCTTCGTTAACTACGAAGGGCTGCGACACACCAGATCGCAGACGATGGTGGCGACCGTGCCCACCGAAGACGAAATCAACGGCAACTTCGAGATGAGTGGCGCCACGATTTACAACCCGTTCAGCGCGCATCCCAATCCGAGTTTCGATCCGACGAAGCCGATTAGTCCCAGCAACCCGCAGATCATTCGCGATCAATTTCCAAACAACACGATTCCACAGGGAATGATCGACCAGAAGGCGGCCCTGTTTCTGAGCAAGTATATTCCGCGTCCCAACCTCGACATGGGAATGATGGGTTGCGGTATGACGATGATGGGAGCGCCCGCGGTCGTAGGCGCGGGCGTGGACTGCAACAACTATCTCGACGTGCGCAATGCACATCACCTCGCCGACCAGGGCACGGTTCGTTTCGACCAAACACTGAACGGTGGCGACAGTCTCTTCGCTCGTTATTCATTTAGCAGTGAACGAGGATTCACGCCGCAAAACCTGCCTGGGTTCGGCGCTCTGCACGATAACTTGTCGCAAAATGGGACCGTTGGTTGGACTCGCGTGGTAAGTCCGACGATTGTGAACCTCGCGTCGATTACGTTTTCGCGTCTCGCAATGCATCGCACTTCGGAGAACAGTTTTACGAACGACATCGTCTCAGAACTCGGAATCACCGGCATCGGCTTCGGTGGCGAAGGCGCATTCGGTGCGCCGTGGTTCAACGCGCAAGGTTATTCAGGCATGGGCGACACTTACATCGCTACGCCGGCGCATATGTGGAACACGATTCTCGAAGCGCGCGATTCGTTGAACTGGCAGATTGGTAAACACAGCTTGAAGTTTGGCGGGAGTTATCGTTATTTCATCTGGCCCATGTGGGGCTTCTTTCAGAATCGCGGGTACTACCAGTTTACGAACGGCTTCACCACGCAAACTGCAACCAACGATGGCACCGGATCTGCGCTGGCAAGTTTTCTACTCGGTCTTCCGGCAGTGAAGCAGCGGCAAGCCGGAGTCCCACAAATGCAGTTGCGCCAGTGGTACGCGGATGCGTTTGTACACGACAGCTTTCAGATTACTCGTAACACGACCATTCAAATCGGAGTTCGTTATGAATATATGAGTCCGCTGGTGGACATTCGTTATACAAACACCAATCTCACCTTCGAGAACGGCGTGCCTGCTGTATTCATCGGCGGCCAGCAAGGTTTCCCTGAAGGTTTGAACTACTCCAATAAACTCAAGTTCGCACCTCGCCTCGGCATCTCTCATAACCTGCATCAGCACGGATTGGTTTTGCACGCTGCGTTCGGAATCTTTTTTACTCCAGTCGATATGAACACGTGGTGCAACCAGCGTCACAACGTGCCTTACGTGTTTCCGGAAACGCAGCAGAGCGACAATTTCACTCCGGCGCCGGGGATCGTCGCCACTCACTTCAATTTCGGGCCGGCAGTATTGGGAACGACGACTGTCAGTTTCGCCGCTTTCGAGGCCGATGCGCCGCCGCAATACATCGAGCAGTGGAGCGGGTCAGTCGAGAAGAGTCTTGGTGCGGAAACAACTCTCGAGCTTGGTTATCTTGGTTCGCATGGATTGCACCTGCAGCGTTCCCACCTCATCAATAACGCGCCGGCTGGTCCAGGCGCGATTGGACCACGCCGCCCGTTCAAGACGTTGAGTTTTCTGCCGGGGATGGTCCTGCCTGCTGACATTGCGATCACCAGTACAACGTTTCCGGTGAGTGGCATCAACCTGCTCGAGAATTCCGCGCAGAGTTGGTATCAGGCTGGGTATGTGAATTTGCGCCGGAGATTCAGTCACGGTTGGACCTTCCTGGCCAACTATACCTTTGCAAAGAATCTTAGTGATGCGCCTGATTTCCGTTCGCCGATGTTTGAATCGGCTGCGCCTCAGGACAATTCAAATCTCAGACTCGAAAAGGGACTCGCCTGCGATGTGCGTCACCGTTTTGCTGTGAGTATGGTGTATGGAATCCCGGCGTTGAAGCAGAGTGGCTTTGTTCATGCGTTTACGAAAGACTGGAAACTGTCCGCGATCTATCAAGCGCAGAGTGGTTTCCCATTCACGATTTCGGTGTTTGGTGACACGGCGAATGCGGGTACGTTGCTAGGTGAGAATCCGATTCGCGCAAACTATACGGGTCAGCAAATTTTTGATGCAAACTCCCGGACAGCAGATCGGTGGTTCAACCCGGCCGCGTTTGCCACACCGGCGGCATTCACGTTCGGCAACGTGGGCCGCAACACGGTCTATGGTCCAGGCAGACAGACTTTGGATCTCGCACTGCAAAGAGAATTTTCGATGACTGAGACGGTGAAGGTGCAACTGCGTGCCGAGGCGTTCAACGCGCTCAATCATACAAACCTCGGCACGCCCAACCGGTTCGTAAATACGCCGCAGTTCGGAACGATCACCGAAGCCGCCACACCCGGGCGTGAGATACAACTGGGCGTGCGAGTTTCTTTTTAGTCACAAAAAGCAAAAGCTCGAAATCACAAGAAACCGTTTGTGCTTTTTGTGGCTAAAAGACTTTGGAGGCAAAGTCGATGGGGTGGGACCCAGTCCCGGGTTCAAGTGCGTCAACTTCGGATCCGGTTACTTTTGCAACAAAGTTTTTGGGTAGGAAATGGACCCCAAATCAACCGAACCCGGGACTGGGTTTGAATTACGGGTAGAGATTAACAGCGACTCGAAATTGTGTCATGACCCGGAAGGTGGGGTGCCGGATCAATCTTTAGTTGGAGACGGATTGACTAGCGCAGGTGGACCAGCCCGCGTTGCAGGGCGGTGGTGACGGCCTGGGTACGGTCCGTCACGCCGAGCTTGCTGAGAATGTTATTGATGTGACTCTTAACCGTGGCTTCGCTAATCGTCAGGCTGGCGCCGATCTCTTTATTGCTTTGCCCGCGCACGATCAGTTCGAGCACTTCCATCTCTCTGCTGGTCAAATCAGAGCTGGCCATTCGCTCCGCCAGCCGCATGGCAATCGCAGCGGGAATGTGCCGTGAGCCGGCGTGCACGGTTCTGATCGCCGTCTCGAGTTCGTCAAAGAAGACATCCTTCAACAGATAACCTCGCGCACCCGCTTGTAGTGATCGGTAGATATCTTCATCACCATCGTAAGTCGTGAGTACGATCAGACGCGCATCCGGAAAGTTGTGTCGAATCGCAGTAATTGCTTCGACGCCACCGACAACCGGCATACGCAAATCGATTAGCGTTACGTCCGGTGTGTGTTGCTTGTATAAATCAATGGCTTGCTGTCCGTTGATTCCTTCAGCGATCACTTCCATGTCAGGCACAGTATTAATGAGGGCGACAAACCCTTGCCGAACAACCGCCTGATCATCGATCACCATGACCCTGATTCTGTTACTCACAATCCGAGCGTCTCCATTAACTAACTGGTGATTGGCACGTCAGCCACGACTTCAGTGCCGGAGCCATGACTGCTGTGAATCGACAACGTCCCGCCAATTTGTTCGACACGCTCGCGCATGCCGATCAGTCCGAAATGCCCATTGTTTACGCCTTGATGATTAAAACCGCGGCCGTCATCTCGTACGATCAGTTGCACTCGCTTCGCATCGAACACCAGATTGACGAGTATCCGTTGCGCATGCGCATGTTTGACTGCATTGTTGATTGCCTCTTGTCCGATGCGGAGGAGATTCCCCTCGACCGATTGGGCCAACGGCCGGAATGTCCCGTTGACTTCAACCTGCGCGTGGATCGCAGTGCCGTGCGTCAATCGCCGTGCGGTCTCGCCTAAAGCTGTCGGGAGATCATTGTTGTCGAGCGACGGTGATCGCAGATCCCAAACGTAGCGTCGAGCTTCGGCGATGCCGTGGCGAACTTGCCACCGCGCGCGATCCAGAGAACTCATGGCAGCATCAGCTCCCGGTGGCATGGTGCGGGCGACTACTTCGAGTTGTACAGAGAGCCCGGCCATTTCCTGCGCGAGGTTGTCGTGAATCTCGCGAGCGATGCGAGTTCGTTCCCCGAGCACAGCGCCGAATCGCGCTTGCATTCCGCGCACGCGAAGTCGAAATAACAACCACGCCAACATCACCAGCGCGAGCAGGCAGACGGCGTAAAACCAGTACGTCTGATAAAAATATGGCTTCAGGTAAAGAGAGAATGCCGCACCAGTTTGATTCCAAACGCCATCGTTGTTACACGCGATTACGCGAAACGTGTATGCGCCGGGGCGCAGATTGGTGTAGTAGGCAATGCGGCGAGTGCCACTATCAATCCAGTCCTTGTCAAAACCTTCCAGCTTATACTTAAACCTGACTTTCTCCGGCGCCACGAAGCTCGGCGCCGTGTAATACAAGTCGAAGCGTGTCGTGCCGGCGGGCAGCTCGAGGCGCTCGCTCGGTGCAAACGATTTATCATCGATGCGTATTTGCTCGATCACAACGGGCGGCGCGTGCGAATTAGTTTTTAACTTCTGCGGGTCGATCATCGCGACGCCCTTGATGGTAGGGAACCAAAGTTTTCCGTCAGTACCTCTCCAGCCGGCTGGATCGCCACCGCCGCTACACTCGCGCGTCATCATGCCGTCGGCAGTACCGTAAGCAACGGGTGCGATCGAGGCAATGGTGCCTTTGGCAAACTCATCGAGCTCTTTCCTGCTGATGTGGAAGATACCTTTGCGGCAACTCAGCCACAGGTTGTTTTGGCCGTCTTCCAAAATTCGGTAAACAACATCGTCGAGTAAGCCGTTACTGGTAGTGTAGGTGGTGAACTTCCCATCTTTCATTCGATTCAACCCACTGCCTTTGGTACCAATCCACAGCGTGCCGTCCGCATCTTCGTAAAGTGAGATAACTGCATCGCTCGAAAGACCGTCCCTGGTAGTAAAGGTTGTGAACTCCTCGTTCGTGAGTCGACCTAAACCGCCAAACGTGCCGATCCACAAGTTGCCCTTGGTATCTTCATAAAGTGTAGTGACCAGATCGTTCGGCAGTCCGTCGACCTCAGTGAACGTTTTGAAAACTCCGTTCCTCATTCTACTCAAACCACCGCGTGTGCCGATCCAAAGATTGCCGCGACGATCGAGATAGATCGATCTGACGTCGTTGTTCGCCAAACCATCAGCCGAAGTGTAGGTCGTAAACTTTCCCTGACTAAAACGATTCAAGCCGTCAGGCGTTCCGATCCAGAGATTGCCCGCGTTGTCGCCGGCGAGAGACAGAACGACGTTGCTCGAAAGTTTGTCTCGGGTGGTATACGCGTTGAGCTTGCCATTTCTTAACAAGTTCAAGCCGCCGCCGTCAGTGCCGATCCAGATGTTGCCGTCGCCGTCTTCATAAATGGACTTGACGAGATCGTTTGAGAGCCCGTTTCGCACAGTGTAAGTCGTGAACTTTGCGTCTCGCAGGAGGTTGATTCCTCCGGACTCAGTGCCGATCCATACATTGCCCTCGACATCTTCGAGCAGTGAGAGGATGGTGCTGGTCGCGAGTGCTTCGCCGGCATTGAAACCCGTGAATCGGCCATCGCTAAATCGACAAAGACCACCGGCCGTGCCGATCAGCAGGCCACCATCTCGGTTCGCTTGCAGCGAAATGATGCGATCGTTTGGCAGACCGTCGCGGGTGGTGTAGGTGGTGAAGCGATTGCCGTCGAACGACGTCAGTCCGCCGAAGGAGCCAAACCAAATGCGGCCGTTTCGGTCCTGCTGGATTGCTCTGACACTGTTACTGCCGAGTCCATCGCGGACCGTGTAGTTAGTAAACTTACCATCCTTGATCCGCCCGACACCGTAGGGCGTTGCAATCCACAGCGCACCGTCTGCATCTTCCAACAACGCCTGGATGCTGCCACTGATCAGTCTCTCTGTAGTCGTGAACGTGGTAAGTCCGCCGCTCTTCAATAGACCGAGACCGTTCGCAGTTGCAACCCAGAGATTGCGTTCTCGATCTTCATAGACGGCCTGGATCGTCTCGCTGGGGAGTCCATCATCTCTCGTGAACAGCGTGAACTTACCATTCAGCATGCGGACGAGCCCTTGCGCCGTGCCAACCCACAGAGCGCCTTGCCGGTCTGCTAACAGACTGCGAATGTAGTTGCTCTTGATCTCCGGAGTATTCTGCTTGTCAAAGACCGTAAATTTTACGCCGTCGAAGCGAGCCAAACCCTCTTCAGTGCCGATCCAGATGTAGCCATCCGCGGTTTGAGCGATCGCGTGAACGGTGTTCTGCGGCAAGCCATTCTCGGTGAGCCACGCTTCGTGCCCAAACTGAGAGAGTTCTCGAGAGGAATCGAGCGCATGGACCGTCG
>Ga0163163_10004263_pt1 | contig 12185 bp, 8 predicted proteins | sample S65metaG_FD_119766 | JGI IMG/M metagenome (GOLD analysis project Ga0163163, IMG submission 119766) | Switchgrass rhizosphere microbial communities from Kellogg Biological Station, Michigan, USA - S6-5 metaG | ecosystem: Host-associated > Plants > Roots > Rhizosphere > Soil | place: USA: Michigan... | reverse complement strand
TTCCTGATTGAGCCTCAAGCAGGATCAGGCAAAAGATCGGCAGGATCGGGAAAGCACGAAAGAACAGATTGCGGTATCTATATCCTCGGCACTATCTATCTCTCCTGTTTCCAAAGCTCCGCAGGAAGCGCGAGATCCCATCGCGCATTGAACGTAGCCGCCATGCGAAGGAATACCTCTAAGAAGAGGAGGGCCAGATCTCAGAGATGTCTAACAGCAGAGAGCGCGCGATCGCGGAGACCAGGGAGTTGGTCCCTGATTCAGACTTAGGGTATGTTTTGATTGAAGGGCCTTGCTCCGGCCGAATGATTACAAATGAGAGTCGGACCGCAACGCTTCGGCGTGATCGATAACCAAGTCCGACTTTCATTTCTGATGGACTACCCCTGAATCAGTTCTCGCGTTGAGATCCCTTGAGGAGAAGACCTGCTGGTGCACAGCCCTGTCCCGAGCAGCGAAATTATCGAGGCGTTAATTCATCTTCGTGATCTGTTTCGTCGGGTGAAGCCAGGCAGCGAGAGTGAACAACGAGCATTTGAACGACGAGAAGCAGCGACGAAAGATCTGTTGTCGAATCTGCTGCGTTCAAACGAGCATCCGACCCTGAGAACTCTCCTCGAAATCGGGGAAATCTATTCGCTAACCTTGGAGGGTGCACACAGGCTGTTCGGTTATCGTCTGCAGGACATTTGCGAATTTGACCGCAGTCTGAACCGCGGTCGCACCCACATTTTCGAGTCTTATCCATTTGAACGTGATCTGTTGATCGATTTGCCGGCGCGCCTGGCCCCAGTAGGATCTTTCGCGGCCGACGCGTTCTTACGCGATCTTGTTGTCGAGTGGCAGACCGGTATTCCGCTGCGCGCGCTCGAGGAAGAGGGCTGGGAGCAACCCGGCACTTATTACGTACATGTCGGAACAGAGGACAGCCTTGGGTCCAGTATTCCGCCTGGTGCAATGGCTCTGGTGGAACCGATTGGCGAAATGGAGAGAACCCTTCCGAATCCGCGCAGCATTTATTTGCTTCAGTTTGCCAATGGGTATCGATGCAGCCATTGCGTCGTGACGAAGGGTAAGCTCCGGCCGTTCAGTACCGGAAGAGCATATCTTGGACGCGAGGAGTTCACCTATCCAGGTTCGGTGCGCATCGCCGGACGAATCCGGATGTTTGCCTTGCGACTTCCGTTGCCCGAATATCCCGATCCGGTTTCGGTTCCACGGGGTCTGCGAGGCGGCGACCTGATTTTGCCTTGGGAACATCGCTCGCGGGATAGATTGCTTCTGACCAAGTACCGGAGGTTTAAGAGGTCCAAGGAAGAGGAGCTCATTATCCATGAGGTCCTTAAAGATCAGTTGCACGCTAGACTCAGCGGGAGAAGCGAGCGCCGCTATCGACGTCCAACGTCATCGGAACCCCACGTCCATGCTCTCATTCATCTCGCGCTCGCCCACATGGCTCGTTATACGGACGTCTTACGAACAGGCGATTCGTGGCGTTCCGATCGAGGGCGTTTCTCGCTCGAGACACTACTCCGCACTCCGTCACTTGATGAGGTCTTCGCCTTTAAGAGGAGCATATATTCGCCAACGCCGACTGAGGTCTGGGAGGCACGACTCAAGGAGTTTGGCGGATGGCCTCCATTGTTGTCGGTGAAATTTCCCAAGTTGCGACAGTGGGAAGACAAAATTGTGCGGTTGGCTAAAGGGAGCCAGATCACGGGCCTCGATCCCATTATCGGACCAGGTTCCTTGCTGTTTCTCAATGAAAGTCCGTCCATTCCCGATCTGCAGAGCGACAGGGCAAAATCCGGATGGTCGCGACCAATCTACGTTCTTCGGAGAGGTCTCGAATTCATATGCGGATATCTCGATAGGGACGGCGACCAATACGCATTGCTTGCGGGTGTCAACGGCAAAATTAAAGGTTCTTTCCGCACAGAAGACCTCGCTCAGCTGAGACGAGTATCAGGCATCGCAGTCCCTGTGTAGCTGGAGATCAGGAACAAACCTGGCCGCCTTGCGGTCAGAGAACTTCGGAAACATAAACTGTTTCGCACTCCATATCTGACAATTGACCACCTGTCCATGAAGCCGACTAGACGTACGAGTAAGTTTGGCCAGCAATTACGTTTCTGTTCAGCTTCTCTCGCATTCGGGGTTAATCTCTGTTCACGTTCGATCTTGCTAGTAAGCAAAAGGACAGTTTCGTGGCCAATAGTCATACACATCTCCGCACCATCGCGAATCAGGATGGGGCCGCCATTCTCGACATCAACGCAGGCAGGATTACTACGCTCAATACCTCGGGCGGGTTTATTTGGCAGGCGCTCGAAGCCGGTCTAGATCCCGAGTGCATCGCACAAGATCTCTCACGAGATACCGGTGAGCCGATTGAGACGGTGAAAAGAGACGTCGCTGATTTCATCGCAGCCTTGAAGAAACAGGATCTGTTACCCGGCTGAAGGAGGCGTGCATGGAAACCATCGAGTATCGATGCATGCTGGTTCAGCGCGGCTCGAATGCTTTGCTTGCCCTTACAGACGGATGCAGATATCAACTTCCGCGAGTTCACATTCTACGGGCGGCCCGGCCGGCACAGCAATTGCAGAAGGCAATCAAGGCAAAGTGGGGATTGAACATCTTTGTTTTGGACATTTGGGGATCGCCGGAAGACCCTGGAGCCGCCGCTCTCGCAGAGTTGCTTACACCGGAGAGTGCAATGCCCTTGACAGAGATTTCGATCGGGCAACTGTTAGGCTCGGGGCTTTCCGAGCAAGAGGGTCGGCGTCTTCAGTCTATCGTCGAAGGCGGATCCGGAGGTCTGTTCGCTCGCCTCGGATGGATCGATGATGCAATCGCCTGGATGGAGTCGGCGACCGGCCGCCCGTTCCGTACTCGCGGAAGCATCGAGCAGTGGAATACGGGCGGAGGTTTTGCGCTCTTCCGAGCATCCTCCGATGATGGCAGGAAGTATTGGTTCAAAGCGACCTACGAGCCCAATGAGCATGAGTTCGCGATCACGCGTTTCCTATGTAACCTGAGCCCGGGCTACTTTCCAAACTTAGTTGCGGTCAGGAGGGAATGGAATGGCTGGCTGACTGAGGATACAGGTCATCCGTTGTCCGATACTCCCAGCCTTTCCGAGCTTGCCCAAGTGAGTGAGCGCATGGCGCAGCTTCAATATCTAAGCGTCGGGAACACTGACGAACTACTTTCTTTAGGTGCTTGTGATCAGCGCTTGCCGGTGCTGAGGAGCCAAATCGACGCGGTCATCGCTTTTCTGATCGAAATGATGGCCCGGCAGACCTCGATGAAAGTTGCTGCGCTCAGTCGTGATCGCCTGCTCGATCTCGGCGAAATTCTGCGCGATGGGTGTTTTCGCCTGGAGGCTCACGAGATTCCGGACGCGTTGATCCACAACGACCTGAATGCGGGCAACATTCTCTCGGACGGCACGAATTACTTTTTCATCGACTGGAGCGAAGCAGCGGTTGGGAACCCCTTTCTCAGCTGCGAGCGCCTGTGCCAGCTCAATCGCGCCCATGCAGGAATCGTCCGGAGTGTGTACCGAGAGTACTGGTCGCATTCGTTGGGTGCGCGGAGCATCGACGATGCTATTGCCTTGACGCCCCTTCTCACAATTTATGCGTACCTCTATAGCCGTGGCGATTGGCTTGACCAACGAGCGAGAGTTCGGCCGGAGTTTGAAGGTTACGCAAGGAGCCTCGCTCGGCACATGGACCGAGCTGCACAGGATTTATCTCTTTTGGAGACTCTATGCCGTTGACAGACTTTGTTGAAGAGACCATTCACGGCACCTTGGTCAGGGACCCTTATCGGTGGCTCGAAGACCGCACTCTTCCTGAGACCGATGACTGGATCCGCAGCCAGCAGCAGCTCTGCGAGAAATATTTCGACTCCTGCACGGGATTCGATTTTATTGAGAGTCGGGTCCGGGAATATCTTGATGTTAAGGCCATCGATCAACCAGCCCGCGTTCGGGACCGATATTTCTATCGAAAGCGTTCGAAGGGCCAGGAGCAAGGCACCCTCTGCGTACGTGAGGTATCGAGCGGCATAGAACATGTGCTTATTGATCCGGCGGAAGAAGGAAGATTTGTTTCCGTCGGTATCTATCGGATCTCACAAGACGCGAGTCTCCTTGCTTATGAAATCAAGCGCGGTGGGGAGGATCGCAAAGAGATTCACATCTTTGATGTGGACAGGGGCGTTCACCTTCCCGACAACATCCCGTCGGGATACGCCCGCGGCTTTGCCTTCGCGAGGAACGGCTTCTTCTACGCGCAGGAGACCGAGAGCAATTCGCTCGAGCATACGATCCGCTATCACTCATTTGGTTCAGCTCTACCCGATCGTGTTGTCTTTCGTGTACCTCGATTCGATCGAAGCAGACTCATTTTGACAGGGAATGCGCACGGGTTGGGCGCGGTTTGGATGCGTCCGCAGGGGGCGGAAATCATCGTCGATTTGTGGATCACCTCCATCGAAGAGTCTTCGAAGTGGCACGAGGTGTTTTCCGAAAGGCGTGTTCCCTGCGGAACAATTCTGTACCGAGACCGCATTTTCGCCGTGGCTGAGAACGCATCAAAGGGTTCCAAGCTAATCGAGCTGTCCCTCGATGGGCGCGAGATGCGCACGCTCATTCCTGAGAGTGACAGTGTTCTCCGGCAAATTGTCGTCGCACAAAACCGCATCTTCCTAAGCTACCTGCTCGAGAGCGGCGTGACCACGATGGAAATCTGGCGCACTACGGGCGAGCGCGTTGGGGCGATTTCTGTGCCAGCCGGTACGATCCGGATCCAACCTGTCTATGACGAGAACGCGGGTTCTGTCTTCTACACCGTTGAGTCCTTTGACACACCTCCAACTATTTATGAGCACAATGTGGAGGACAATACCTCCAGAATCTGGCATCAAACTAAAGCAGTTGATCAAACAAGCCGTTGCAACGTGCAAAAGGCGCGCGTCACGTCGAAGGACGGCGCTGCCGTTTCACTTACAGTTGCTTCCTCCGCGCGGATCGTTAGCGCTACTCCCCGTCCAGCCGTGATGACCAGCTACGGGGGATTTGGAGTCGCTTTGACGCCACAGTTCTCTGTCCTTGTCGCCATCATGATGGAACTCGGCGCCATCTTTGTGATTGCTCACATTCGCGGAGGGGGTGAGCATGGCAAGCAATGGCATGCCAGTGGGTGCGGCAAGAATCGTCAGGCGACTATCGACGACTTCATCGCTGCTGCGGAGTGGCTGTGCCGGCAGGATTTGACTTCAGCGAGTCAGATCGGGATTTTCGGTGGGTCAAACTCCGGCCTACTGGTGGCTGCCGCAATGACGCAACGGCCAGATCTGTTCGGAGCCGTCGTGTGTATCGCTCCCTTGCTCGATATGGTCCGATACGAGTCATTCGACCAGGCTGAGAAGTGGCGCGACGAGTATGGTTCAGTGGCCGATCCAGAGGAGTTCCGGGCTCTCCATGCCTATTCTCCCTATCACAATGTTGCCAATGGTACGAACTATCCTGCCACCCTGTTTGTTACCGGGGATAAGGATGACCGTTGCAACCCCGCCCACGTGCGCAAGATGGCTGCTCGCCTCCAGGAGCGGCCTGCACAGATTTCGCCGGTAATTGTCGATTACAGCGAGGAGCGTGGACACTCGCCGGTTCTGCCCCTTTCGGTTCGGGTCAAAGCTCTGGCGCGCCGAATCGCCTTTCTGTGTCGAGAGCTGCATATTCCCCTAGCGAGTGGAGGTCTGGATGAAACGACTCGTCTTTGAGAGCTGGTTGCTCTTGCTCTATGTCGACCGGATCATGCGCTGGCGCCGTTTCAGGGCGCTGCACCGGATCGTGCGGGAAACGCCGGTGAAGCCTGGAATTCCAACTCGTTTGGTACCGCATGAGAACCTGTCACGTGCCATGGACTGCGCCTGTGTTCTTTACTTCAAACGCGTTCTCTGTCTGCAGCGCTCCTCAGCAACCACGATTCTATTGCGCCGCCACGGCTGGAGCGCCGAGATGGTGATCGGAGCGCAATTGCTCCCGTTCAAATCTCACGCTTGGTGCGAGGTTCGAGGGGCGATCGTAAACGACAAGCCATATCTCTATGACATCTACACCGTCCTTGAGCGTTGCTGACGTCTTGGGAGTTTCGATGAGCATCCTGTTTGGAGTTCGGGCGGCAGACGGAGAACCTGTCGCGGAAGACCAGCTAAGAATGCTGGCACGAGCAACGAGCCGCTACGCCACTGACGGGACCTCGTTCGCGACACGGGCGAACGTTGGGATGGGATTCCAGCCTTATCACACGCACGAACGGTCGAGGCTGGAGGTCGAGCCAGGGAAAGCAGCGCAAGGGAATATGGTTAGTTTCGATGGAAGGCTCGACAATCACGATGATCTCTGTCGAGATCTTGAAATACAGACGAGGGTCACACCGGATTCCGAAATCGTTCTTGCCGCTTTCGATCGGTGGGGAGAGGACTGCTTTTCCCGATTTGTCGGAGATTGGGCCTTGGCTCTTTGGTCCGATGTTGACCGGGTTCTCTATTTGGCGCGTGACCACGCGGGAACACGGACTCTCTACTACGAGATCGCTCAGGGGCGAGTGCGGTGGAGCACATACGTCGATACATTCTTGGTCGAGTCTACTCAGTGTGCGATCGACGATGCCTATGCAGCCTGTTATCTCGCCGGACAACCGGCCGGCGACCTCACGCCGTTCGAGGGCATTCGTGCTGTTCCTCCGGCCCACCTGATTCGCATCGACGGCCGGAAAATCTCGCGCAAGAATCATTGGACCCCGTGGAAGTCCACAGATGAGATTTGCTATCGGTCGGACGACGAGTACGGGGAACACTTCCTCTCGCTCTTCAAAGAGTCGGTCAGGAGGCGAAGCAATTCCGCTGAACCCGTTGTGGCACAACTGAGCGGAGGGATGGACTCGAGCTCCATTGTGTGCGTATCGGATCTCCTGCGAAGGGACTCAGGAGCCGGCCCTGAATATCTTATCGATACGATCTCGTTTTTCGATGACTCTGAACCCGGATGGGATGAACGGCCCTATTTCTCTGCAGTTGAGAGAGCGCGCGGAAAGGAGGGGATGCATTTTGAAGCATCCTTTCGGGATCGGACGTTTGAGCCCCTTCCAGCATCAGCCGGGTTCTATGCCTGGCCCGATGCAGACAGCAGTTCTCTTCGACAGGAAGATGCTCTTTCTCGCCTGCTCGCCAGCAAAGGAACTCGCGTTGTCCTCTCGGGGCTGGGAGGAGATGAATTGCTGGGAGGCGTTCCAACAGGAACCCCAGAACTGGCTGATCTGTTGGTACGAGGGCGATTCGGTACCCTTTGCACACTGGCATTCCGGTGGTGCCTGCCGACACGCAGACCGCTGCTCGAGGAGTTGATCGGCGCAGGCAAGGCCACGTGGACAGCATACTTCGGACTCGGGCGGAATTCTGTACCCGCCCCTGATTGGATTTCAGGTCAGCTCAGAGAAATCCTTCAGGCGCGCAAGCCAGCTAGGCCAGGCATTGCTGAGCGGTCACAACTTCTACCGAGTCAGATCTTCGCCTGCGAAGCTTGGCATTCGATTCTCGATTCGCTACCCCATCTGCGCCCAGGCCATCTTTGCCGATACGAATTCCGCTACCCGTACCTGGATCGTGACCTGGTTGATTTCCTCTTTGCCATTCCCCGAAGCCAGCTAATACGGCCTGGACGACGGCGCTTCCTTATGCGCAATGCAATGAAGGGGATCGTGCCGGATGCGGTACTCGAACGCCCGAGGAAGGCTTTGGTTGAGCGAAGCCCGATGGTTGCATTGCGCCGGAATCAGCAGAGGCTTCGAGCCCTGTTTCAGGCGCCACAAATATCCCAGATGGGCTTTGTCGATGTTTCTCAAGTAACCGCCGCACTTGAGAGGGTGTTTGTGAGCAATACGGCAACAGAGTGGCCGTTGTTGCTCCGCCTGATCAATCTGGAGATTTGGCTAAGAGGCTATCGAGAGCATGGCGTGAATGCGCTCAGTCTCAAAGCGAACAAGCTTCTGTGATGGCTAGAGACCTAGGCTCTGTCTGTGCAGATGATCCTGAGAGAAGGGAGGACAAAATCAATGCGCTACGAAAAGCCAGAAGTACTGTCGAGTGTTGCTGCGGATGCGGTTATCGCAGGCAGTACCGACAAGAGCCAGCCAATCGCCGTGGACGCTAACCCCGTTCTTGGCAACACAGCAACGCATGCTGCGTATGAAGCCGACGAGTAACCAGCACGCGAGACCGTTCTCGGGCCGCTGCAGCGGTCCGAGAACTTCATATTGGTCTGTGCGGAATTGAGCGTGAACGGTTAGCAGTTGCTGGGGCATCGGCTGCTTCGAGAGCCTTCAGGTGATTCCACCGCACATAGAGATCTGGATCGTCCGGATGATGCTCTCGTTCGGCTCCCAGCAACCAGAATCGATACCAGTCCACGTTTCTCTGCAGACTGGCAAGCCGCGCCTGGGGATGATCTGGCTGGTGCTGTTCGTCCGGATAGAAGTACATCTCGACGGGCTTGTTCAGCCGAGTCAGACCGGTGAACACCTCAGCTGACGTAGCAATTGCCCACGGAATACTGGTTCGGTCCGGAATGACACCGTAGCCGTTTTGCTCCAGCAACAGAGGTGTGTGAAAGTTTTCGAGGTTGAACGATATCGAATACTTGATCCAGTTTTTGAGACCGTCTCCATAAGGGGGGCCACCATAAATCGATTCGAACGCTGGTCCGACCGAATGCGAGAAGTAGAGCCAATACTCACTGAGGTTGTATTGGATGTTGTCCGCGACGGTTGCGGCTAGAAAGCGATGCTTCGAATGCGCAAGAAGGAACTCGGTGTGCCATCCGGTTCTGCTGAACCCGATGATGCCGACCTTACTCGTATCGACGAGTCCCTGAGCCGCCAGCGAATCGACAGCACTATCCCAGATGTCCATATAAAAGGCGGCTTCGGCCACGCCTCCTGGATAACCCCTGGGGTAGTACGCCTTTTCAGCGGAAGGATCAGCGTTCTCCGGCGTGTACCCCATCAGGTACATCATTCCGGAGTTCGCGATCGGCTGAGGCGCGAAGCTCGGTGAGTGGAATGCATCAGCGTCACAAGCAAAATCTCCTCGCGAGAACTTGGTGGCAACCACCAAGGGGTACTTCCCTGAGGGCTCGTAGTGCGTGGGGAGTAACAATAACCCCGATACGGCGAACCCGGTGGACGTGCTCCAATGGACCTCTCGCACCGGAGCCAAATCCAGGAATGCGAACTCGGGATTGAGGACCTGGAAGATCTTCGTTGTCTTGCTATGAACGTCAAATAAAAATAATTCGGGGGGTGTAATCGTCGATTGAAAGTCTCCAACAACCGTTTTTCCATCGCTCGCCAACTGCGCGTAGTGAGGAAAGTGCTCGAACGGGAGCTGAATCGAGGACTGCGAATGCCATCCATTCTCTTGTTGAACGAAGAACTCAATCAGGTTCGGCTTCGTCCGCACTCCGATGGTGTGCGTGAGGTCGTTCCAGAACAGGAGAGCACGATCCCTGGTATCAGAGACCTGTGCGGGTATCAACTCCACATCTGCTGTCGAAGGCCGCACCCAGAACATATGACTGCCCGCACTCGTAAAAGTCTTGTGTGCGCGCTCATCCTCTTTGGCCCAACTGCTTCCTACGGGCGAGAACGCAAACGTGATGTATGACATCCCGTCGTCGTTCCAGAGGGGAACCTGTGTTGCGCCGGCAGAGCGGAGCGGTACTGTCGCAGAGTCGTTGGAGAGATGATAGAGAGCCGTGATGACGATGCCCGGTATTCCTGCCTGTGTAGTTGCGTGAACGGTCGGGTCTTCATTCCAGTCCTGTGGCAGGCCCGCACGATTGACGTAGTTAAACAGGAACTGGGATCCGTCGGGAGACATACTCAGATGCAGGCTGACCGAGTAGGGCACCTGCTCGACCGCATCACTGGAAAACGGAAGTCGGATCTTCAGCGGAACCGGCGCGTTCCAATTGCCATTCGAAGAGCGTTTCGCAATGAAAAGGGTTCGCTTCTGAAGATTGCCTGTGCTATCAACGAAGGGCGGCACGCGATAGCCTCTGGCTCGTTGTTCAGGCGTGAACTCAAGCGACTGCGATTCGCGATTGCTCACTTCGGCGGCGAAGACCAGGACCTTCCCCTCGCTATCGATGCTGTACTCTCGGACGTCGTCCTGAGAGTGTATCCAGGCTGTATGCTCGCCGGTCCTGGCATCAAATTCGGCGATTTCGTGACCGGTTGACGTGTTCAGGAGAACAGAAAAGTGTTTCCCGTCGCGTAGCCACTGAATATTGGTGACGGCTGTGGCGGTTGCGAGCAGACGAGGTTGCGCGGATGCGCCTTCTGTGAGGTCTTTCACGAAGAGCTGATCGTCATTGCGGTTCTCGGCGATATTGGGCGCCTTGACGACATATGTGACGTTCGTTCCTTGGCGATTCATGCGGATTGCCCCAGACAGATCGTCTGGATTGAGGGATCGGACCTTCACGCAATCCTCAGCGGTGATCGGGCGCTTTGACTGCGAAAAACTCGTTGCAGATAAAAACAGAAATTGCGCAAGCCCTACTCCGAGGGCCCTGCGGACAAGGCTCTTCATGATCTTCTCCATGTAGGTGCGTGGCGCGTGGCTACGGCGTGATCTAGTAATGAAGCTTCAGCGCGAATTGCATGGAGCGTGGGCCACCTTGCTGGTACTGAGAGGCGAGAGTGCCTAGACTTTGATTGAGCATTTGCGTCGCCTGGCCGAAGGTCGTGTCCGTGAGTGTTGGATCGATGGTTCCGAAGTTGGCTCGATTAAGAAGGTTGAACGCTTCGGCGCGGAACTCAAGTGATAGAGTATCCGTCGGATGAAATTTCCTTCGTGCGGCGAGATTGAGCTGGAACTCCCCCGGACCGCGGACGAAGTTGCGCGGGGCATTGCCGGCGCTTGATGCGGATGGTGCCACGAAGGCGCCCCGATTGATGGATCGGCCACCTGGATATTGAGAGCCATAGAGGTAGATTGGTTGGTTCGGCACCAGGTCCAGACCGCTGTAGTAGGTGTTACCGGTACCGGGATCGACATAGCTGCGCCCTTGCAGTGTGACCGGGAACCCGGCGCGCGCGATCGCCCGGAGGTCGGCTCCCCAGTTGGCCAGGAGCGGAATGATGGACGGGTGTACGTGGGGCGCAGGGAGGTCCCAGCTTACCCCGGCCTGGAAATTGTTGCGCACATCGAAGTCAGAGTTTCCTCGGGTGACGGGAAGCGACGCGTTGTTTGAGCCGAAGTCCAGTGAATGGGACCAGGTGTAGGAAGCCAGTGCCTGAAGCCCATTAGAGATCGATCGCTGAAACTTCGCCTGCAGAGACTGATAACTCGAGGTGATACCACCCGGAATCAGAATGACGGTGCCGAAGTCCGGGTTCAGCGAATGAAGGGAATATTGCTGCTCCTGGATGAGCCGTCGTCCATTGGAACCCACGTAGGAGAGACCGAAAGCCTGATTCTTGCCGAGGGCCTGGTCAAGGCTCAGATTCCACTCGAGGGTGTAGGGCAGTTGCAGGTGTTGCGGAAACGCGTAGATGGTGCTGCTAGTGTAGGGCGCGGTGACGGACGGGGCAAAATCGACTTGTGAACTTGTGACGGGTAGCGACGAGCCAAAATAACTCTTCACGGCTTGAAAGCCGATTCCGTTGTACCCCTGTGTTGCAAGTTGATTTGCCGTGTCGAAGAATACTCCACCTCCGCCTCGAAGGACAGTCTCCCTGCTCGGACGTTTGTGAACTGTCCATGCTACTCCCACCCTTGGGGCGAAGTTGAACTTCGGGGTGTGCCACAAGGGGGTACCCCGCGGGGCAAGACGGAGAGAATCCGGATCGTCGACTTTCCCGAGGAGGGTGTAGGCGTCGTTGCCGTGTGCCTCAGACGGAGGCGGATCGACCTCCCACCGCAGGCCAAAAGAAAGATTCACAGCCGAAGATACTTTCCAGTCATCCTGAGCGAACAGCGCAAGTTCCTTGAAGATCGGCGTGGCAGCGACGTACTTGAAGATATAAAGCAACAGCGGGTTGTCGCTCTCTAGAGACGCCCGGCTCGCGAAGTAGGGAAACACATACGGAGACGCCGGGTTGATC
>Ga0163163_10004262_pt1 | contig 12186 bp, 13 predicted proteins | sample S65metaG_FD_119766 | JGI IMG/M metagenome (GOLD analysis project Ga0163163, IMG submission 119766) | Switchgrass rhizosphere microbial communities from Kellogg Biological Station, Michigan, USA - S6-5 metaG | ecosystem: Host-associated > Plants > Roots > Rhizosphere > Soil | place: USA... | reverse complement strand
GGCTTGCGCGCGGGGTATCACAACCACAATCCAGAATTTCGCAAGCTCGACGACGGTGGCGTGCCGATCGACCTCATCGCCGGTGGAACGCGCAAGGAAGTGGCGCTGCAACTGGACGTCGCCAATTGCCTCGATTCCGGTGGAGACCCCGTCGCCTACATTCAGGCACACAAAGGGCGCATTCAATCGATGCACATCAAAGATTGGACGCCCGAAAATGGCAAGGCTTATGCCATCATTCTCGGTGAAGGATCGGCGAAATGGCCAGCCATTTTCGACGCCGCGGAGAGCGTCGGGGGGGTCGAGTACTATCTCGTCGAGCAGGAGCAATCCCCGCACCCTGAAATGGAAGCCGTGAAGCTGAGCCTCGAAGCATACAAGCGTCTCCATTCATAGACGAATGAATCGATGCGGACCCGCGCACTCGCCGCGTTAATCACTCTTGCCGTCAGTGCGTTCGCTCAACGCGGCAATATCGGAGGCACGATCTCGCTCAAAAAGCGCCTGCACGTCAACACGCTCATCACCGAACCAGGCACGATCGAAATTGACTACGCCAGCGCCTACAGCTTCTCCTCCGGCGGACTCCTGATGCCCACCGCCCTCAAATACACCCCCGTGGGCCATCACGACTGGTGGGGCCGCACCGAATACAGCCTGGCATTCAACTCGTACGACAATCAGGCCTCGCAATTCGGACAATCCGTCACTCTTACCGGCACATGCGTCCTGCGCGATGGCGAAAAACTCGATCTCGCCATCGCCCCGCAGGTCACAGCGTTCCTGCGCGATGAACGCGGAGTCCGCGCCGGCGCCACCGCGATTGCCCGTCTCGACGTGGGCCGGAACAGTATAGGAACTACTTTCGGATGGTCGGGCGCCACACACTCCTCCCCCACGAATCCCGCCGGGACAATCGACGTAGGCGCGGGTTTTGGCAGGCGCCTCGCCGCCGGCGGTGCGCTCGGCCACTTCTCCCCGCACCTCAATGCTGGCTGGGAGCGCTCAACAGGTGTGCCGCGCATTGCATCTTTGCTTGAGGGCGTCGAGTATCAAATCGTGGACCAGGTAGCGTTTGACGTATCCGCGCAGCAGGTGGCTGCCACCGGCCATACTCCTGATCGCCAAGTGATTTTCGGGATTACTCTCAATCTCGGGCATCCCAAATAGCATAGGCGAAACTGTAAAGATGTCGCTCTCGTGGACCATCGACCGCCACACGATCGCCGTCATCAGCATCATTGGCAATTCGCTCGACGTGCTCGGAGCCCTGTACCTGACCTACGACTTGCTCGGCGGCGAACACGGCCCCCTCCGCACTCTGACCCGCGCCGTCACCTACGGAGCGCTCTATGGAATCGGCTACGGCCTCATCATGGGACCGATCTTCGGCCTGGCCTGCGGAATCGCCCACGGCATCACTCTCGCCTGGGAATTTTCGCGAGCGTCCCGCGGAGAGCCAAAGCCGGGCTTCTGGCTGGACACCGCGATGAGCGCCATCCGCGGAGCCGGTTTTGCACTCGGCGCGACGTGGTTATTCGGCCCTGCGTTCGGCATTACTTTTGGACTCCTGAGCACGATCGGACAGGTAATTGTCTACCGCTTCGGCATCCGACCCACGCTCGAATACAAGCCCGCCAGCCGTCCGCGAGTGACCCGCGTACAAATGCTGGCGGCGATGAACCGTACCGTCGGCTACACAATCGCAGGTTACCTATGCAGTCTGGTCGCTCACAACAAAGAGCACGCCCTCGAGGTCGGCCTGAGAGCCGGACTGGCACTCGGACTGGTTACGGCGATCGTCGGCGCTTTCTCGCCTTTTGTGGAATGGACCGCCGACCGTGTACCCGAAAAGAGCATGGGAGTCTTCGGAGTCGGTCTGATTCTAATCGGATTTACGTTGCAATCTCTTCAGTATTGGGCGACGGTACTCGACATAACCGTCCGCTAATCCGCCAGCCGCTTGTAGTCCTTCTTCAGTCCCTCGAGATCCGGGCGCATCTTATACGCGGTCTTCAACTCTCCCGCCGCCTCGGCCCGCCGCCCCTCCAACTCGAACGCGAGTCCCAACGTCCAATGCGCCTCCGCAATCGTAGGAGCTCTCCCCTCCGGCTCCTGCGCCAAGTACTTGCGGACATACCCCTCGGCCCGTGGACCCTCGACCTTCCGCTCAACCAACGTCCTTGCCGCCCAATAATACGGACTCAAATCATCCGGCACTTTCGCGGCCCCAGCCGCCAGCACCGCCTCCATCTCGTAATAGGCTCCCGTCGAAGCATAACTGCGCGCAAGCAACATGTAGGCATCTACGCGCGTCGGATCCCCTGCCAGCATCGACTTCGCAATCCGGATCGCCTCGTCGTACCAGGGATGCGGCGACAGGCAGCAATACACCAGCGCCAGGCTCGATTGGATCCGGTAATTCGATGTTCCACCCTCCCGCAGCCAACGGATCGCACTCGGCTCATTATTCTCGTTCTGCGCGAGCTTCGCCTCCGCCATATATCCCCAACCGGGATGCGCCCTCAACAGATGCTGCGCAATCTCATGCGCCTTCGTCCGGCTCCCACCCGCGATCCCCGGAGCCTTGAACGTATACATCATGTCCGTCAGCAGCGCGTCGAGGTTATTCGGATCGATTTTGAACGCCGCTTCCAACTCGCGCTTCATCACCCGCACCATGCCGAGTTGCTTCCACACCGCCATCGATTCCGCCATCTCGATGTTGATGCGCGCCAATTGAGCGTGCCCATCGGCGAACTTCGGATCCGCCGCCACGGCTTGCTCCGCATACGAGCGAGCGGACTCCATTCGATTGAAGCTCTCCTCGATAATCGACATGAATGTCAGCAGCGCAGCGTCTTTCGGATTCTGCCCGAGCTGCGTCTGCGTAAGCGCACGCGCGCGCTTCCAGTGGTCGTCGTCAATCAGTTTACGGATGGGGTGCCGGTTGTCACTACCAAGGGATTCGGAATACGCAAGTGCGCAAACCATTCCCAGACACGCCCCGAGGCGAGAAGGAAACACTTCCATTATTATCGGATGTCAGCGCCTGAAACTGCAACGTAACATTAGATTGGAGAACGCAGCCCCCCGGTGTGTGGCTATAATAACCCCATGTCTCGATTTGTCACACTCCGGCTTTCACTGGCGCTCGGAATGGCAGGGGCGCTCTCAGCTGGCTATTTTCGTCTTGGAGCGCAACAAACTCCGCAGACTCCTCCTCAGCTCACAATTGAGCGAGTTAAAGAAGATTTGTTTTACATCGTAGGAGACGGCGGTAACGTCGGAGTACTGCTCACCAAGGACGGCGTAATCCTTGTCGACGATAAGTTCGCGCGCGATTCCGACGAGATTTTGAACAAGGTCAAATCGATCACGAGCCTGCCCGTCCGTTACGTCCTAAACACCCATCAACATGGGGATCACACCGGCGGCAACGAACGCTTCCTCGCCCAAGCCGAGATCATCGCACACCAGAATGCACGCGCCAATATGGTCGCCGGCAACTTGCCTGGACTGCAGCGCATCACCTTCTCCGATGAGACAGCGGTGTTCCTGGGAGGCAAGGAAGTCCGCATGAAACACTTCGGACGCGGCCACACCAATGGCGATGCAATCGTATACTTTCCCGCACTGAAAGTCATCCATAGCGGCGATCTCTTCACCCGCGGCGGCGCACCGTTCATCGATTACAAAGGCGGAGGCAGCGCCATCGAGTGGACCAAAACACTCCAAGGCGCTCTGGCTTGGGACTTCGACACCGTCATTCCCGGACACGGCGCCGTTGGCACGCGCGCGGACTTCGAACAGCACATCAAGAACATCTCAACCATGCGTGATCGCATGTCGTCCCTGATCAGCAAAGGATCGACGCGCGATCAGGTGGGCGATCAAATCAAACTCGACGACCTTGGCTGGGCCTCGAGCGGACTCTCCAAAGGCGCCATGCCAGCGCTCTTCGATGAGATGGCGAGCAAGAAATAGCCTTCATCACATAAGCCACGCATGTCACAGCGCACTCCTCTTCCGAAGATCTGCATTGCCCTCGGTTTCACCGATCCCGGGCAACTCGTGCTCCACGCGAAGCGCGAAGCCGAGGCCGGCGAACGCTTCCTCGAGTTCCGCCTCGACCACTTGGCGCGGCCCGAAGCAGGCATCCAGCTAATCCGCGACTTTCTGTCCGACTACCCGGACCTCACGCTCCTCGCCACTTGCCGCAGGCATCAGAATGGCGGCAAATTCAACGGCAGCATCGAAGAGGAGATCCGCATCCTCGACGCCGCTGTAGCCGCAGGCGCCAAAGCAGTCGACATCGAAATCGAGTCCGCGGAGAACATCGCCGCCCGCCTCGACGTCATCCGCGGCCAAGCCTGGCTGATCATTTCCTATCACAACTTCAGTGGCACGCCTTCGCTCGATAACGTGTTCCGGCGCATGCAGAAGGTGTCGGCCGACGCCTACAAGATCGTAACGACTGCGCGCAAACCATCGGATAGCCACCGCATCCTTGCGCTTGCAAAGGCCAATCCGAAAGCCAATTTGATCCTGCTCGCCATGGGAGAGACTGGATTTGCGACGCGCGTGCTCTCGCCAGCTTATGGCGGATTGTTCTCGTATGCGGCTCCCAACTCCGCCGAAGGCACCGCCACGGGACAGATCAGCGCGCGTATGCTGCGCAACCTGTACCGCATCGACAAGTTCACTAAAGCCGCCCGGGTCTATGGCGTGATCGCCGATCCCGTCCGCCACTCGATTTCGCCAGCGGTACACAACCGCGCCTTCCAGGCCCGCCGCATGGATGCCGTATATTTGCCATTCCTGGTGAAGCCTCCGCAGTTGAAGGACTTCTTCGCGCTCGCCGACAAGCTTCCCATTGCAGGCTTCAGCGTGACCATCCCGCACAAGCAGCGCATCCTGCGTTATCTGGATGTGGTCGATCCACTCACGCGCCGCATCGGAGCCGTGAACACAGTATGGAAAAAAGGCGGGAAGTGGCGCGGCGCCAATACCGACACAGACGGATTGGTCGTTCCGCTCTCAAAGAAATTGAAGCTCGCGAACGCAACCGTGTTAGTCGCAGGCAACGGTGGAGCCGCTCGCGGAGCCGCCTTCGCACTCTCCGAAGCAGGCGCGAAAATCGCCTTCACCGGCCGCAACCTCGACCGCGTCCGCGCCATCGCCAAGACCTGCGACGCCGAACCGCTATCGCGCGAACAGGCCGAAGCCCGCAAGTTCGATGCCTTGGTGCACTGTACTTCTGTAGGCATGTGGCCGCATGTAGACGAGTGCTTCTTCGAAAAGTGCATTCCCGCGGAGATCGTCTTCGACATGGTCTACAATCCGCTCGAAACGTTGCTGATCAAGCGCGCCCGTGCCGAAGGAAAAGCAGTCCTGCCGGGATTGCACATGTTCCTCGAACAAGCCGCCAAGCAGTTTGAAATCTGGACTGGCGACTCCGCTCCGCGCGCCGCCATGGAGCGCGCCGCGATGGAAGCGCTCACCCCAGCCTCGGCGGCTTCGGCGAAGTAAGTAAGATTGTAGGAGGAACCGTGAAACTTACCCGCCGCAGTCTCTTCGCCGCTGTCACTGCGGCCCCGCTCATTGCCGTCGCCCAGGAAGCGCCCCAACCCTCCTCCTCCCGCGACGAGGACCTCAAAAGCGCCCGCGAGACGATGGCGAATAACGCGGCCCTGCTCGCAAAAGTCGAAGTCCCTATCGCTACTGAACCCGCATTCGTCTTCAAGGCATAACGAATGGCCGACGATCTCCTCTACGCGACCATCGGCGAGCTGAACGCGAAGCTCCAGAAGCGGGAGGTCTCCGCCGTCGAACTCACCAGCGCCTATCTCGATCGCCTTGAGAAGCTCGGTCCGCAACACAACGCTCTGGCATTGTCCTTCCGCAAAGCAGCTCTCAAGAAGGCCAAGTACATCGATCGCGACTTTAAGATCGAGCGTCTCCGCGGACCTCTGCAGGGCATCCCATTTGGAGTCAAGGATCTGCTCGCCGTTGCGGGCTCGCCCACGACGTGGGGCGCGAAGCCCTACGCAACCCAGGTGTTCGACGAGACGGCGACGATCGTCAAGAAGCTCGAGAGTACGGGCGCCATCCTCATCGGCAAACTCGCGATGGTCGAACTCGCCGGTGGTGGCGGCTACCGCTATCCTTCCGCATCATTGACCGGCCCGGGCCTCAACCCCTGGAATCGCGAACGCTGGACGGGCGGATCTTCAAGCGGCTCAGGGGCGGCAGTCGCAGCAGGCATGGTGGGCTTCGCGCTCGGCTCCGAAACATCCGGATCGATTCTCACGCCCAGCGCCTATTGCGGCGTCACCGGACTTCGTCCGACTTATGGACTGGTAAGCCGCGCCGGCGCGATGGCGCTCTCGTGGACGCTCGACAAAATCGGTCCGATGTGCCGTTCCGCGCAGGATTGCGGGCATGTCCTCGCAACGATCGCGGGCGGCGACCGCGGCGATCCTGCCTCGGCGGGCAAAAGCTTCTACTACGCTCCGCAATACGCTCGCGACATCAAAGAAGTCCGCATCGGTTTCGCGCCCGCGGACTACGACGTCCTCGTCGAGCCATCGATGCGTGCAGCTTTCAATGAGGCGCTCACCGTCATCAAAGGAATCGGCAACGGAATCGTGGAAACCGCGTTACCTGACTTCCCCTACTCCGCGCTGACCGGAACAATCATCACCGCGGAAGCCGCCTCGATCTTCGAGCAGTTGATCACCAGCGGCAAGGTCGACGAACTCGCGGACCAGCGCCAGGCGCAAGGACTACGAGCGGGCCTCGAAATCCCCGCCAAGGATTATCTGAAAGCAATGCGCATTCGCACGCTCGTGCAGGAAGCGTTCCGCGAGCTGTTTGGGAACACCGAAATCCTTGTCGCGCCCGCCCGCTATACGACCGCGACGAAGATCACCGATCCGCTCGATCGCTCGACGAACGTGCCCGGACGTCCAAAAGGAATGAGCGGACTGATCGCGGCGGGAAACCTTGCAGGCTTGCCTGCGCTCTCACTCCCCTGCGGATTCGCCGACGGCTTGCCGATCGCGATCCAACTGGTCGGACGTCCGTTCAGTGAGAACCTGCTGCTCAAAGTCGGCGCCGAATTCCAAGCGCGCACCGACTGGCATCGCCGCCGCCCGCCCGTCTAAAAACTGCCACAAAAAATCCGACATCAGGAGAAACATTTCTCTTGACATGTATTAGTCAACTAGTACACTATCATTCCAGATGTCCTCCGCGAACACTAACGGAAATGGGCGCTTCTCCTTCCGCCTCGACATGGCGAGCGGAGTTCCGGTCTACCGCCAGATCATCGATCAGGTGACGGCCGGAATGGCGACCCGATCTCTCAAGCCGGGCGACCAGCTGCCCACGGTGCGGCAGCTTGCGGTCGATCTCGCGATCAATCCCAATACCGTCGTCCGCGCCTACCGCGAGCTTGAAATCCGCGGCGTGCTCGAGACCCAGCAAGGCACAGGCACCTTCATCAGCGATCAGGAACCCAAGCCCGATGATGCGGCGGACCGCAACCGGCGCCTCGATCTGATCATGGATGAATTCGTAGCCCGTGCCGGTGCCGGCGGCTTCACGGTGAACGACCTCATGGAGCGCCTGCGCGACATCCAGCAGCCCGCTCAGAAAGCAAAGAAAGGCAGGTAAGCCCAATGAAACCGGACTTAATGCAAGTTGAAGTCAGTAGAGTCGGGATCGCGCTAGCTGTAATCCTGACGTTCCTCGGCCTCGCCCTAACCGCAGCGACAGGCATGCCAGCGATTGGCGCCGTCTGTGTAGTGCTCGGTCTGTATTTTCTGTTCGCGATCCGCGTCGCCAACCAATGGCAGAGGACCGCCGTGCTCCGCTTTGGCAGATACACAGGCCTGCGCGGCCCGGGAATGTATCACATCATCCCCATCATCGACAGCGTCAGCCGCACCGTCGATCAGCGCGTCCGCGTCGCCAACGTCTCCGCCGAATCCACGCTCACGCGCGACACCGTGCCCGTCAATGTTGACGCCATCGTCTTCTGGATGGTGTGGAACGCCGAGAAGTCCATTCTCGAAGTGCAGGACTTCGAACAGGCCGTCTCCCTCAGCGCGCAAACAGCGCTACGCGAATCGATCGGCCGTCATGAACTGCACCAGATGATCGCCGAGCGCGAAACACTCGGGCAGGAACTGCAGCGCATTCTCGATCAAAAGACGAATCCCTGGGGCATCACCGTGCAATCCGTCGAGATCCGCGACGTGCAAATCCCCTTAGGATTGCAAGACGCCATGTCGCGTGAAGCCCAAGCCGAACGCGAGCGCCGCGCCCGCATCATCCTCGGTCAAGCCGAAACGGAGATCGCGGAAAAGTTCTCGCAAGCCGCCGAAAGCTATCGCGACAATCCAGTCGCTCTGCACCTGCGTGCCATGAACATGCTCTACGAAGCGATCAAGGAAAAAGGCGCGATGGTCATCGTTCCTTCCTCCGCGGTCGAAACCATGGGACTCGGCGGCACGCTCGCAACAGCGTCGATCGCCGGCGCGCGCCCGCCGGTTCTTGAGGCGCCGGCGGTCACCTAAGGAGTGAGCAATGTTCACGTCCAACTCGCGGCCCATGCTGTTCGCGATCGTGAGTATTCTCGCGTGGCTGGCCTTCGCTCACATCGAGCGTGCGACAGCACTGATGATGACAATTTCGGATGAAGAGCACGGCCTTTCCGGTGCTCTTCTCCTGCACTCGGTCCGGCGCGATCTTCCCGGGCTCCTGTTGAAGCTCAAGTTGGAAGATGGTGCCCTGGACTTCAGCGTGCGCCTCGCTCGCCATCAAGGAGAGTAATATGCTCACACTCTTATTAGCGGCCACAACGCTGGCGCAAGCCGCGCCGCAATTCGAAGCCGCATCCGTCCGCCGCCATGTAGGATACACGAACGGCATGGGATCCCTTAACGGGAGGGGCTCGCTTAAAGTGACGAGCCCCCAGATCCAACTCGATGGCTACACCCTATATGGACTCCTGCTGTGCGCTTACGGTCTTCGCGACTATCAGCTATCTCTTGGGAATACCATTCGGCCGGAGGACGTCCTCGACACTCTATACGACGTCAGAGCCAAGGCTCCCGGCGAATCCATCCCCGCAGTCAACGATGTTCGCGCGATGCTCCGCGACCTCCTCGGGGAACGATTCGAGCTCAAGCTCCGCACGGAAACCAAGGAGATGCCGGTGTACTCATTGACTTCGAAAAAACCGCTCACTCTCAGTAAGGGTCTTGGTGAATGCATACTTTCGGAACGCCCTGCCGCCGACGGCCGCAACCGGGAGATGACGTTCACCCATTGCCCCATCGAACGTCTCACTCACAAACTGCAGTTGCTACTCGATGACCACCGCCCCGTCATCGACAATACAGGACTCACCGGCGCGTACGACTTTTCCATCGTCGCAATCCCCGAATACGCGCGCCGCACCAGCTCCGAATCATCCGACGTTTCCGCAATCTCAGCGGTCCTGGATCTTGGCTTGAAACTCGAAGCTCGAAAATCCCCGATCGAGGTCCTCATCGTTGAACACGTCAGCAAGTTGAAGGAGAACTGAATAGATGCTCACTCTGTTGCTCGCCGCCACGGCACTCGCGCAGTGGCAGGATCCCTCACCGCACCAGGTCCACATGATCCCAGTCGAAGAGGGCGTCAAACTGGAGGTCCTTGAATGGAAGGGCGGCCAGCAGCCGGTCGTCCTTCTCACCGGCTCCGGTAACACCGCCCACATCTACGACGAATTCGCCCCCAAGCTCGCGGACTGTTGCCGCGTCTACGCCATCACTCGCCGCGGCTTCGGCAATTCGAGCCATCCTCAGGACGGCTACACGAACCAGCGTCTCTCCGAGGACGTCTTCCAAGTCATCGAACAACTCGAAATCAAGTCGCCCATCGTAGCCGGACATTCGATGGCCGGAGGCGAGCTTTGCGGACTAGGCAACGCGCACTCCAACCGCATCGCAGGCCTCGTTTATATGGAAGCGGGCGCGAATCCGGTGGACTTTCCCTGGAGCAATCCCGAGTTCCGGGCGGTTGTAGGAAAACTACCAAGCGGAGGCGGACCTCCACGCCGCACGGCCGCCGACAATGCCTCGCCACAGGCGTACCGCGCCTATCAAATTCGGTCGGGAGAATTTGCCTTCCCGGAAGGCGAAATCCGCAACGGGTATGAGATCAATGCCGATGGCTCCGTCGGCCGCTACCGGACTCCACAATCTGTACGCGACGCAATCGACAAAGGCGCAGTGGCACGCGACTACTCACGAATCAAAGTCCCGATAGTGTCGATCTTCGCTCTCTCGAAGCCGCCCGTCGCCGATCCGAAAGACACCGACGAGCAGCGCGCCGCGAGACAGAAGTTCTACGAGATGGAACGCGCTTACATCGGCCGTTACGTGGACCTCGTCCGCCAGGCCAATGTGGAAACGCGCATCCTCGAATGGACCGGCGCGAAACATTACGTGTTTCAGTCGAACGAGGCGGACGTGCTGCACGAGCTTAAAGAGTTCGTCGCGCGACTGAAGTAAGTTACGCTGCCTCTTCGCTATCGTCCGATGCGCCGAACTTCGCGCCCGATGTCATATCGACCAGCACGACTCCATCCCGAATGGTCGCCGCATAAGTCGTGACGCAAGCCGGCTGCGATGTCCGTGTGCCAATCCCCGTCTCGAGATCGAAGCGCCAGCCATGCAGCGGACAAACGATAGTCTTACCCGACACGATGCCGTCCGCCAATGGACCACCCTTGTGTGGACACTTGCTCTCGACCGCCAGAACACGCTCGCCGAGATTGAAGATCGCCAGTTCGACACCGCCCAACGTGATCGCGCGGCCCTCCCGCAACGGGATGTTGTCGACCTGCGTAACGCGAGTCCATTTCGGGTTGATCATACGAGTACGGGCTCCTCGAGCGGTTGAATTTGTACGAACTGGGTTGCCGTGGCGGGCTGATCGCGCTCGAGCCAGGCATCCTTCGAAAGCGCCTTCGATCGCGCGAACCGGTCGAGCAGCTTCTCTTGCGCCGCATCGGTTGCATAGACCGTTTCCTTGCGCACGCGCTCGATGCCGAAGCGCTCGACGAAGTCGTAAGTGCGCTCCAGATAGTTGCCGTTCTCGCGATAGTACTGGAAGAACAGCGTCGCGGCACGCAACGCTTCTTCGTCCGTCTCGACAGTGATCAGCAGATCGGCTTTGCGGACACTCTTTCCCGCCGCGCCGCCAACCACTACTTGCCAGCTCCCCTCCTGGCCGACCAATCCGATATCTTTCACGGTCACTTCCGCACAATTCCGCGGGCACCCCGTCACGCCGAGTTTGGTCTTGTGGGGAGTGAACAGATTCTCAAACCGGCGCTCGAGTTCGATGCCGACTTGCGTGGAATTCTGAACTCCGAAGCGGCAGAACTCGGTGCCTACGCAGGTTTTCACCATGCGGAGGCCCTTCGCGTAGCCTTGGCCTGAAGGCATGTCGAGGTCCGCCCAAACCTTCGGCAGATCCTCCTTCTTCACGCCAAGCAAATCGATGCGCTGGCTGCCGGTGATCTTCACCATCGGGATTTTGTACTTGTCGGCTACATCGGCGATCTTGCGCAACTCCGCCGGCGACGTCACGCCTCCTCGAATGCGCGGAATTACCGAGAACGTGCCGTCTTTCTGGATATTGGCATGCACACGATCGTTGATGAAGCGCGCCGAGCGATCCTCTTCATGATCGCCGCACCACACCATGTCGATCATGTAGCTGATCGCCGGCTTGCAGACTTCACAGCCTTTGCGATTGCCGTAGATGTTCAGCACTTCCTGCACTGCCTTCAACTGTTGGCTTCGCACGATGTCGCGCAACTGTTCATAGGAAAACGGTACACACGCGCAGAGCGTAGTCTTGATCTCCTCCTGAAATTCAGGAGCCACAGCCTTCAGCAATTGCTGGCACAGGCCGGTGCAACTGCCGCATCCGGTCGAGGCCCGCGTCTTCTCTTTCAACTGCGCCATCGTGTTCACGCCGCGGTCGTGGATCGCGTGAATGATCGACGCCTTGGTCACGCCGTGGCAGCCGCAGATGGTCTCGCTATCGGCCATCGCCGCCACATCGAATCCGGCATCTGCGGATGGCTCGGGAAACAACAAATGGTGCCGACGTTTGTCC
>Ga0163163_10004260_pt1 | contig 12190 bp, 8 predicted proteins | sample S65metaG_FD_119766 | JGI IMG/M metagenome (GOLD analysis project Ga0163163, IMG submission 119766) | Switchgrass rhizosphere microbial communities from Kellogg Biological Station, Michigan, USA - S6-5 metaG | ecosystem: Host-associated > Plants > Roots > Rhizosphere > Soil | place: USA: Michigan... | reverse complement strand
GTTCCAGGTGACCGGCCCGATCGCGTTCGCGTACGGCAACGCCTGCCCGTGATACACAAAGCGCGCTGATGGCGCGCACGCCGATCCCGACCTGGTACTTCGCGATGGCGGTGGTGCGGCTCGGCCACCGGTTCCTGCTGACCCAGGAGCGAAGGTACGGCGCGACCTGGTCGATCCCCGGCGGCCGCGTCGAGCCCGGCGAGTCGTTGACCGCGGCGGCGATCCGCGAGGTGCGTGAGGAGACCGGCGTGCCCGCCAAGCTCGACGGCGTGCTGCGCGTCGAGCACTCGCCCGGCGAGACCAGCGCGCGGATCCGCGTGATCTTCCTCGGCTCACCGCTCGACGATACGCTGCCCAAGGCCGAGCCCGACGACAGGCACGCGGTCGAGCGCTTCCTTCAGGAAGCGCGTATCACCGCGTCGCTCGATCACCCCAACATTGTCAAGGTATTCGATGTGGGAATGTCGAACGGTCGCCCATACCTGGTCTCGGAGCTGCTCGAGGGCGAGACCTTGCGCGCGCCGATCGGGAGAGGGCCGGTCGGCGCGGGAGATGCCCGCGGCATCGCCGCTGCGCTGGCGAGCGGCTTGGTGGCTGCGCACGCGCAGGGATTGGTGCATCGCGATCTCAAGCCCGAGAACATCTTCGTCACCAGGTCGGGGACCGCGAAAATTCTCGACTTTGGCATCGCGAAGCTCGCGCAGGATCCCGCCTTGCCACGCGGCCTCGCTACGCTGACGGGAGTGATCTTGGGCACGGCCGGCTATCTCGCACCCGAGCAGGTCACGGGCGATCGGGTCGACGCACGGACGGATCTCTTCGCGTTGGGGTCAATCCTCTTCGAGCTGATGACGAGCCAGCGTGCCTTCGCGCGCGAGCACACGATCGATACCCTCCACGCAATCGTCCACGATGAGCCGGCCGACCTGCTCCCCCGCGATACCGCATTGACCGCCATCGTCAGACGGTTGCTCGCCAAAGCGCCAGAGGGCAGGTTCCAATCGGCGGCCGACCTGCTGTGGGCCATCGAGCAGATTGATTCGACCGAGGCGCGCGTGGTCTCGCCGCGCGTCACGCCGAGCCGCCGATTCGTCTCTACGACGCGAACCGGTTGGGCGATGGCCGGCGCAGCTGGATTGACACTGGTGCTCGTGGCACTCTTCGGCCGGTGGCCCGGCGAACGGACGCCGAGGGAATCCGTTGCGCCCACGCGGTTCACCTGGTCGCTTCCCAGTGGAACCGGGCTCGACTCTGCGCCCATCGTCTCACCCGACGGGCGGCGGATCGCTTTCACGGCGATCAGCGGCGAATCGCGTCCACGCCTGTTCGTACGATCGCTCGACGCGCTCGACGCCACGGCCATCGACGGGACCGAGGGCGCGAAGCAGCCCTTCTGGTCGCCTGACGGCCGCTCCCTCGGGTTCTTCGCCGCCGGCAAGCTCATGAAAGTCGCCGTCGCGGGTGGAGTCCCGATCGTCCTGTGCGATGCGCCGGATGGGCGGGGCGGTACGTGGAGTCCCGCGGGCACCATCGTGTTCAGCCCCGACCTGATCTTCGAAGGACTGGCCAAGGTATCGGCGAACGGCGGTGCGGTGGAGCCCGTGACGTTGGTCGACTTGAACCGAGGAGAGAATTCGCATCGATGGCCCATGTTCTTGCCGGACGGTGTGCATGTGCTGTTTCACGTACGAGCCAGCGCCGACGAGCGGCGCGGTGTGTACGTGGCGCGCATCGACCAGCCCGCGTCGATGCCTGGCGCGCCGCTCTTCCGCTCGGAATCTGAAGCGGTGTTCGTCCCGACGTCCGGTCGAGAGCGCGGCGTGCTCCTCTCCGCGGCCGATGGTCGGCTGCAGGCACGGCCGTTCGACGCGGCGGCGCTCAGGCTCCTCGGGGATCCGCGCATGTTGCCGGTGGACGTGGGCGCAAACACGCCGTACCACTCGGCGATGCTCAGTGCATCGGCCGACCTGCTCACCACGGCGGCGATGCCGATCCCGTTCGGCGTGCGACTGGGCACTGTTGCGCGAGATGGGACGGGTTTGCGACTGGCCGCGCGCCGACCACAGAACTGGCCACGGCTGTCGCCAGACGGAAGGCGGATGGCACGGAATGCCATCGATGTGGTACGCGGCAATCCCGACGTCTGGGTCGAGGACCTCCAGGACGGCAGCCTCGTCCGCGTGACCACGGCCACCGATAACGACGTCCTTCCGGTATGGTCTCCGGACGGGCGGCAACTCGCGTACGGGACCGGCAGCCTGAACGCGCGCCGACTGAATATTGCGGCGGCCGATGGTACTGGCGTCGTCCGGGAACTCCCGTGTCCCGGTGGTTATTGCGAGCCGACCGACTGGTCCCCTGACGGGCGCCACATCATCGTCAACACACGCCTGGCCATGAATGGAACGCCCGGCGATGTATGGAGTGTGTCGCTCGAGACCGGCGGTTCGGCCATGGCGATACTTTCCGGGTCGTTCCCCGAGTACGACGCGCGGATATCGCCGGATGGTAAGTGGCTGTCCTACGTCTCGGAGGAGGCTGGCCGACCGGAGGTGTCCGTGCGAGCGATGTCGGGCGCCCCGAGGCGTCTCGTGGTCTCTACCGGCGGCGGCAGCCAACCGGTGTGGCGCCGCGATGGGCAGGAGTTGCTCTACGTCGATCGCGAAGGCCGTCTTCGCGGTCGATCGGTGGGACACCGACCGGGGGGAGAGCTGACGCTCGGTCCAGCCGTTCTCCTGAACGTGCCGCTCATCGGAACGGGGCACTGGGGGACACAGTACGACGTCTCGCAGGACGGGCAACGGGTGTATTTCATCGACCACACGGCTGCCCCGAGGCCGAGCGAGGTCAACGTCGTCATGGGCTGGAGTGCACTCCTCAATAGATGAAGCGTTGCGCGGGTGCGTCTTTGGGCAGGCTATTCCTGACGTCGCGCTATGATCGCCGCCGAATCACACAGGGAGGCTTCTCATGATCAGGTGGATTTCAGGCGCACTCGGGATCGCAGTGTTCGCTGCCGTCGCGTCCCTGGGCGTTTCTGCGCAGCAGAATCAGATGGGTTTCTTCATCACGAGCGCTGGCCCAGGCAACGGGGCTAATCTCGGTGGACTCGCCGGCGCCGATAAAGTGTGCCAATCACTGGCCGCGGCCGCTGGAGCTGGGAATCGCACGTGGCGCGCGTATCTGAGTGCCGCCGCCGCGGCCGGCCAGCCGGCGGTCAACGCGCGCGATCGAATCGGCACGGGGCCCTGGATGAATGCCAAGGGGGTGGTGGTCGCCAAGTCGGTGGCCGATCTCCATTCCGACGCCAACACTCTCGGCGGCGACAACTCGCTGACCGAGAAAGGCGCACCTGTCGCGGGCAGCCAGCACGACATCCTCACCGGCTCAAAGGCGGACGGAACGTTGCAGACCGGCGATGCGCCATGCGGCAACTGGACCAGCGCCGAGACGACCGGCGGCGCAATGGTCGGCCATCACAACAAGCAGGGCGGCGGTGACGCGCCGACCTCATGGAATGCCGCGCACAGTTCGAGAGGCTGCTCGCAGCAGAATCTCATCAGCACGGGCGGCAACGGATACTTCTACTGCTTCGCGAACTGAGGCACCCTCGCGGGCGTCAGGGTTCGAGATCCCGCAGCACACGGCCGCTCGCGACATCGACTGGCACCGACACCTGGTCGTGCACGATGAGCCAGGCGCCGTTGATCCGTCGAAAGCACGACGTCCACCGAACCCAGTAGCCCTTGTTGTAGCCCTTGTTCACCCCGCTTTTCAGGGTGCCGCTCATCCGGGCCAGGCCGTGCGCGAACGCCACGGAGCCGTCCACGATGATCGCGAGATCGCGCACTTCGTAGTCGAGCGGCCGCTGGTAGCTAGTGAACACCGCTGTCCAGTTCTTCCGCTTTGCCTGCGCCCCCACATGCCGCAGCGGCGGCTCGATATCGAACGACACGATGTCCGGCGCGTAGATCGGCATCACGCCGTCGAGATCCATCGCACGAATCGCCATGATCAGCGTGTCGATCCGTCCCCGGATCTCGGCTTCGCTCGTCGCCGGCTGAGGTGATATCCGGGCTGGCGTCGGCATCACGATGGCTCACCAATGCCAGATTCAAACCAACGCAGCCTGGCGACCTGTCGCGTCAGCCAACCGAAGATGCCGACGCCGATCGGCAGGTGCAGCCAGAACCGCCTGGAGTGGCCGACCGCGAGCTCGAGCATCATCATGACGAGCAGGCCGACACTGAAGCCGGCTATCCAACCCGGCACACGGCGCTGCCTCCACAGAACCAGAGCGGTGACGGCTTGGGCGGCAGCGCCCACCTGTAACGCCAGCGCCACCACGCCATGGACGGTGACGGCCCCACCGTAGCCCGACATCGATAACCCTGCCGAGATCGGCTGCAAGGCAACGAGCCCCAGATTGATGGCCACCAGCCGCCGGATCAACCTGATACCCTGACCGCCGGCGTCGACACTTTCCTTCGTGGCATCTATCGTCATCTTCCCGTCTCCCCTTCCTGTCACATCAGACCGATGTCGTTCGTCAGGGGTGTGACGAAGCAGAAGGTGGGAATGTGACATGGACCAGCACAGCTGGCTGACCGAGCGATTCGAACAGAACCGGGCGCGGCTGCGCGGCGTGGCCTACCGCATGCTCGGCTCGCTGAGCGAAGCCGAGGACGCGGTGCAGGACGCCTGGCTGCGCCTCACCCGCACCGACGCGGACGGCATCGACAACCTGGACGGCTGGCTGACCACCGTCGTGTCCCGCGTGTGTCTCGACATGCTGCGGTCGCGGGTGGCGCGGCGCGAAGAGCCGATGGCGCAGGTCACCGAGCCGAGGGCGATGCGTGGAGAGGGCGCCGATCCCGAAGGCGAAGCGGTGCTTGCGGACTCGGTCGGCGTGGCGCTGCTGGTCGTGCTCAACACGCTGACGCCCGCCGAGCGCCTGGCATTCGTGCTGCACGACCTGTTCGGCGTGCCATTCGACGAGATCGGCTCGATCGTAGGACGGTCGCCCGACGCGGCCAGGCAGCTGGCCAGCCGCGCGCGTCGCCGCGTCCGCCGATCGCCAGCGCCGGCCGACGCCGGCACGGTGCGTCAGCGCGACGTCGTGGAGGCGTTTCTGAAGGCGGTGCGCGCCGGCGACCTGGAAGGCCTGCTCGCCGTGCTCGATCCCGATGCAGTCATCCGCATCGATGCCGCGGCGCGCGTCGATGGCGTGGTACGCGTGGACGCCCCGGCAGCGGAAGCCGGTATGCCGCGTGAAGTGAAAGGTGCCGCGACGTGGGCGAAGCAGATGCTGGCGCTGTCACGCGGGCTCGGTTCCGTGGCGCCGGTGCTCATCGACGGATCGGTAGGCGTGGTCGTGGCGCCGCGCGGCAAGCTGGTTCGCGCCCTGACGTTCACCTTCGCAAACGCCAAAGTGACGCGGATCGAGGTCATCGGGGACCCGGCCCGGCTGCGCGCGCTCGCAATCGGCGTGCTCTAGCTGGCGGTCACCCCTGGCGGCGATCCTGCATCGCGAGCCTCCATGACACACCGTCGAATCTCGACCACGATGAACGGGCGTCTACCGGCGATTCCCGGCACGATGAAGGCGGCCGCCGTCGATCGATTCGGACCGCCGTCGGCGCTGACAATGCACGAGGTGCCCGTGCCCACGCCGGAACCGCACGAGGTGCTCATCGCGATCGACACCGCCGGCGTCGGCAGCTGGGATGCGTCGATTCGCAACGGCTCGTGGAAGAAGCCCGGGCGCCCGCGGTTTCCGCTGGTGCCCGGCGTGGACGGCGCGGGCGTGGTGGTGGCGACCGGCGCGCGAGTCCGCCGCTTCCGGCCGGGCGACCACGTCTACGCCTACGAGTTCGGCAACCGTCAGGGCGGCTTCTACGCGGAATACGCCGCGGCGTCCGCGCAACACGTGGGCCGGGTGCCGAAGGGGCTCGACCTCCGCGATGCCGGCGCGGTGGCGACCACCGGCTTGACGGCGCTCCAGGGGATCGACGCGCTCGCGCTCAAGCCAGGACAGACCGTGCTGATCTTCGGCGCGTCTGGCGCCGTCGGCACGATGGCGGTTCAGTTCGCCGCCCAACGCGGCGCGCACGTCATCGCCACCGCCTCAGGCGCCGCGCCGGCTCGGCTGGTCCGGAAGCTTGGCGCCCACCGTGTGATCGACGCGCGCCGGCCGGAATCGATCGACCAGCTCCGGAGATTCGCGCCCAAGGGGCTGGACGCCGTGCTGGCGCTCGCCGGAGGCGACGGGCTCGAGCGGTGCCTCGACTTCGTCCGGCCCAAGGGGCGCGTGGCGTACCCGAACGGCGTCGAGCCGGAGCCGATGGAACGGCCTCGGTTCCGCGTTCGTGCCTACGATGCGGTCGCGGGTCCGCGCGAATTCGACCAGCTGAATCGGCATCTGGCCAACGGCCGGGCGCGCGTACCGATCACCGCGAGCTATCCGTTGGGAAAGGCCGCCCAGGCGCATCGACGGCTCGATCGCGCACACCTGCCGGGGCGGATGGTCCTGCAGATACGCTGAGACCGCCCTCTATTTCCTGTAGGCCAGCGGCTCTGGAGGTCCGCCGCTACGAGTTTTCGTCCGCCGGGAGTCGCTTGGCCAATGACGCGACCGTGGTCACCAGTTCCGCCGGTTCGATCGGCTTGGCCAGATGGATCTGGAACCCGGCGGCCAGCGCTTTCATTCGATCCTCGGATCGCGCGTAGGCGGTCAGCGCCGCAGCCGGGACCGCGCGCAACCGCGACTCGCGATGATGCCGCACGCGGTCGATGAACTGGAGTCCGTCCACGAGCGGCATGCCGAGGTCCGCCACGATCACATCCGGCGGCTCGCCCTCGAGCAGCGTGAGCGCCATCTCCGCTGAGCTCGCCGTCACTACGTGCGCGCCAGCGGCCTCGAGCACTTCCGAAACCAGCGCCAGTGCGTCCGGTTCGTCATCCACCGCCAGGACACGGACATTTCGCAGGCTCGGCAGCGCCACCTCGGGTGTGCCGCTGCTGCCCCGCGGGTGGACGCGCGGGGCGCCGTGGACCACCTCCTGATGCACGATCCTCACCGGAATCTTCACGCGAAAGGTCGCGCCCTGCTCGACCCCGCCGCTGGACGCTTCGATGGTGCCACCGTGCATCTCCGTCAGCTGCCGGGCAATCGACAGGCCGAGGCCCAGGCCGCCACGCTCCCGGGCGATCCCCGCATCCGCCTGACGAAATCGCTCGAAGACGTGCGGCAGGAACTCGGGCGCGATGCCGATCCCCGTGTCGCTCACCGAGGCTTCGATGTGCGAGTTCACGCGCTCGAGACGCACTTGCACCTTGCCTCCCCGCCTGGTGAACTTCACGGCGTTCGACAGCAGGTTCCACATCACCTGTTGCAGCCGCTCCGGATCGCCCGAAATCGGCGCCGCGCCCGGATCGAGGATGCTCTCGATCCGAAGACCCTTGGCGTCGGCCGCCGGGGTGACGACGTCGATCGCGTTCCGGACGATGTCTGGAAACTCCACCGGTTGCACGTTCAGCCGGATCTTCCCCGAGACGATGCGCGAGATGTCGAGCACGTCTTCCACGATCTGCGTCAACGAAGTGGCGTTCCGCTCGATGGTCTCGATCGCCTTGTCCCGCTTGTCGGGCGCGATGATGCCCGAGCGCACCATGCGTGAGTAGCCGAGGATGGCATTGAGCGGCGTCCGCAGCTCGTGCGAGAGACTGGCGAGAAACTCGTCTTTGATCCGGCTGGTCTCCTGCACACTCGAGTAGAGCCGGGCGTTTTCGAGCGCCACCGACGCCCAGCTCGCAATCCCTTCGGCGAGGCGTTCGTGGTGTTCGGTGAAGCGACCGACGTCGGGGTGGCCGAAGAACAGGCCGCCGAGGACATCCCCGGACGGGGCCTTGACCGGGACGGCCAGATAGCTCCGCACCGGCAGGTGACCCCGAGGCATGCCGTTGTGCGGCGCATTGTGGCCGTAGCGCGGATCCTTGGTGATGTCCGGGCTGCGAACGACGCCGGTGCCCTTGAAGGTGGGCGCAAACACCTCGGTATTTCGTGGCATCGGAAACTTCGAGAACGCCTCGCGCGGCACGCCCGAGATGGTGTACAGCGTGTACGACTCGCCGCTCTCGTTGAGGACGTTGTAAAAGAAGGCCCCGAAAGCGGCGGTCGTGAGCGCCGTGGCCGCGTCCGTCACCGCCTGCACTGCCCTGTCCCGGTCGAGGTCGGACGCGACGATGGCGCCCACGTTGTTCAACGTCGCGGTGATCTCGGCCGCCTCGCGCAGGAGCCGCAGCCGATCCGCCTCCGCCTGCTTCAGCGCGGTGATGTCGCGGACAATCTTGGAGGCGCCGATGATGGCGCCCGCCCCATCTCGCACGGGCGACACCGTCAAGGCGACGTCGATTCGACGCCCATCCTTGGCCACCCGCACGGTTTCGAAGTGTTCTACCCGCTCGCCCCGCCGAAGCCTGGCGAGGATGTCGTCTTCCTCGCCCTGCCGCTCCGGCGGAATCAGCATGCGCACGGACTGCCCGACGAGTTCGTGGGACGGATACCCGAACAGCCGTTCGGCCGACGTGTTGCACGACTGAATGACGCCGTCCAGGTTCTTTGAAATGATCGCGTCCTCGGCCGAATCGACAATCGCCGCCAGGTAGGCCTTGGCCGCCAGCAGGGTCTGATCCTGCTCGCTGCGATGGCGCAACGCCCGCTCGGTAGCGCGTCGCAGGCGCGAGAGCTCGAGCTGCGACGCGATGCAGGCACGCAGTTCGCGCGCGCTGAACGGCTTCGCCAGGTACTCGTCGGCACCGGCCTCGAGGCCCTCGATGCGGGCCTCCTCGCCGGCTCGCGCGGAGAGCAGGACGACAGGCATCGACCGGATCTTTTCGTCTCCACGGATCTCCCGGAGCAGTCCGAATCCGTCGAGCGCCGGCATCATCACGTCGGCCAGCACCAGATCGGGCGCGCGCTCACGGATCCGATTGATGGCCGCGCGGCCGTCGGCGACGACGTCGATGTGGTAGTGCGGCCCCAGGATACGAGCCAGGTAGGCGCGCATGTCTGCGTTGTCGTCGGCTATGAGGACGGAGGCGGCCGTTGCGGCTGGGACGGGAGCCGCCACGTCGTCCGGCCGCGGCAGCCAGCCGAGCGCCTCTTCGACGTATGGACGCGCACCGATGGCGGTCGAGGCGGGTCGCGCGGCGGATATGCGTTCCGGCGGCAGGTGGGCGGTTCCGGTGCGTATCGTCACCGTGAACGCCGTGCCGCGACCTTCTTCGCTGGCAACCGCCACGCTGCCGCCGTGGAACCGCGCCAGCTCCTGCACGAGTGCCAGCCCAATCCCCGTGCCCTCGTGCGTGCGGGCGCGCGCGTGTGGCACGCGGTGGAAGCGCTCGAACACGCGACCCAGGTCGGCGGCAGGAATTCCGACTCCGGTGTCGGAAACCCGCAGCTCGACGAACTCGCCGGCCGGCCGCAGCGACACGGTGATCTGCCCGTCGAAGGTGAACTTGAACGCGTTGGAGAGAAGATTCAGCACGATCTTCTCCCACATGTCGCGGTCCACGAACACCGGCTTGGACAGCGGGTCACAAGAGACGACGAGCTCCAGACCGGCTTGCTCGATCGCCGACCGGAAGACGCCGGCGAGCTCGGTCGTCAGCAGCGCGAGATCGGTGGGCTCGTAGGAGGCGTCAATGCGTCCCGCCTCGATCCGGGAAAAGTCGAGGAGGGTGTTGACCAGCCGGAGCAGCCGCAACGCGTTGCGGTACGCTACTTCCTGCCGCTCCCGATTGAGCGGCGACAGCGGCGTCGTCGAGTCGTTCAACGCGTCTTCAAGCGGGCCGAGGAGCAGCGTCAAGGGCGTTCGGAACTCGTGGCTCACGTTGCTGAAGAACGTCGTCTTCGCGCGATCGAGCTCGGCGAGCGCTTCGGCGCGCTGTCTCTGCTGCTCGTACGCCCGCGCGTTCCCCAGCCCGGTTCTCAGCTGATCGGCGACCAGGTCGGTGAAGGCGCGGTATTGATCGTCGAACGGGCGCCGCGGATTGAGCCCGAGGATCAGCCGGGCGGATCGACCATCCGTGCTGGCCGACGTCAGGATCAGCTCCTTGACCCACTCGGGCCGGGCAGCCTGCAGCTGCTCCTCTGCGCCCGGCGTCGAGCATTCAAGCTCGTCATCCAGGTAGGCGAGCGCGAAGGCGATGTCCTGTGGCCTGGTGGCGAGCGTCTCAGTGGCGAGCAGGCAAGCCGCGTGCGCGGTGCGGGCGGTCGCATTGCGTTCGGCCAGTTCCTTCAAGATCGCCAGCCGTCGTTGGCCGACGACCCGTTCGGTCGTTTCCGTCACGATGCAGTAGACGCCGCCCACCTCTCCCGACTCCACCCGAACCGGGTCGTACGACACGTCGAAATAGGTCTCTTCGGGAAAGCCGTGGCGCTCGAGCTCGAACAGCAGGTCCTTGCCCCAGAACGCATCGCCGGTGCGGACCACGCCGGCGAGGAGCTGGTGCAGCATGCTGTCCCAAATTTCATTCCAGGCCTCCCGGCCGGGGCCTCCGAGCGCGTGCGGATGCTTGGCGCCGAACACCGGCCGGTAGGCGTCGTTGTAAACGACGGTAAAGTCGGGGCCCCAGAACACGACGATTTGCGCTTTGGACGGGAGCAGCATGCTCACCGTGCTTCGGAGGCTCTGTGGCCAGCGATCGATCGGCCCCAGCGAGGTTTTCGACCAGTCCATGGCGCGCATCCGCGCGCCCATTTCGCCGCCGCCTTGGAGAAACGGCAGTGTGGAATCGCCCATTCGGAACAGTCCTCGCTAAGCTCAACACGCTCGTGAGCTTTGCGTTAAGTTCAAGAATCGGGCCGGGCGACGTGCGGCTGGGCTTGAGCCTAGAGTCGACAGAGCTCCAATATGTCGCCGGGTTGCGTGTCGCGCTCGGCGAGGGTGCCGGCGCGCATCTCGATCACGGCAAACGCGCGCAGAGCCGCGCTCATGCGCCACGGCTTCACGCCGGCGCGGGTCTTCACCACCCGGCCGTCGCGGCGCACGAAGATCAGGTCGAGATCGAACTTCATGAACCAGGTGTGAACGGCGTTCGACGGGGCGATGAGCATCGCTTCGCCATCGGCGAGCGAGGTGTGCTTCAGGAGACCGGTCTTGCGAGTAGCGGAATCGAGCGCCGGCAGCAGGGTGCCGGCCAGCGTCTCCCCCGTGCGTTGATTGCGGAGGCACAGCCCCGCGGGGCTGGCGTTCACGAGTGGGCGGAGGAAGTGCGGTGCACGCGCCATCGGGTTACGGCTCGGGGATCCCGAGCTGACGCATACGCGTGCCCAGCGCCTTGAACCCGATCTGCAGCATGTCGGCGGCGATCGACTTGTTGCCACGCGCGTCCTTGAGCGCCTGTTCGATCTTCCGCCGCTCCACTTCGGCCGAGATGCGCCGCAGCGCCTCGCCCATCGTGCCCGACAGATCGATCTCGTCCCACGGGCTCGACGGCGGCGCCGGCGCCGCCGGCGCGGTGCCGTTGCTACCGTAGGTCGGCGCCGCCGGGGGTGTCAGCGGCGGGCCCGGCTGACGGAACGACAGGCTCAGATGACGCGGCTGAATGGTGTCGCCTTCGGTGAGGATCACCGCGCGCTCGATGCAGTTCTGCAGCTCGCGCACGTTGCCCGGCCAGCTGTAGTTGCGCAGCTCCTCGACCGCCGCGTCGGAGAGCAGGAGCGGCTTCTTGTTGACGTCGCGGCAGAAGCGGTCTACGAAGTGGTGCGCCAGCGTCATGATGTCGTCGCTGCGTTCGCGCAGCGGCGGAATCTGGATCGGAAACACCGAGAGCCGGAAGTACAGGTCCTCGCGGAAGAGCCGCTCGGCGACGCGCGTCTTGAGGTTGCGGTTGGTCGCGGCCACTACGCGCACGTCCACGTGCAGCGACTGCGTGCCGCCCACGCGCTCGAACTCCTTCTCCTCGAGCGCACGCAGAATCTTGGCTTGCAGCGTCAGCGGCAGATCCCCGATCTCGTCGAGGAAAAGGGTGCCGCGGTGGGCCATCTCGAAGCGCCCAGGCTTCCGGTTGGAAGCGCCGGTGAAGGCGCCCTTCTCATGGCCGAAGAGCTCGGTCTCGAGCAGCGTCTCGGGAATGGCGGCGCAGTTGATGGCGATGAACGGACCGTCCTGGCGCGGGCTCAATG
>Ga0163163_10004258_pt1 | contig 12196 bp, 13 predicted proteins | sample S65metaG_FD_119766 | JGI IMG/M metagenome (GOLD analysis project Ga0163163, IMG submission 119766) | Switchgrass rhizosphere microbial communities from Kellogg Biological Station, Michigan, USA - S6-5 metaG | ecosystem: Host-associated > Plants > Roots > Rhizosphere > Soil | place: USA... | reverse complement strand
GGGTCCGTCGCTGGACTGGTGAGCTGGCCGAGGTCGTCGAACGAAGCGGCCGCGAAGCGTACGCCGTGCTGGACTACGCCCGCCGGGCCATCGATGAGCTGGCCGCGACCGTGGAGCTAGCCTGGGCCATTCATTGGCATCGCTGCGCTGAGCGTGCCGTGCACGCGGAAGTGCCCCTTCGGCCCGCGACGATGGACCTTGCTGAGGATCAATCGGGCAAGTCGAGGGGCACTCGCAGGGTGAAGCGTACCGGCTTGCGTCCCAAGAGCGTGGTTGTCTCCGACGGGCGGCGTGGTCGGCCACGCTGACGCTCGACTCCTTACCGATGTGGCCGAGGCGACCGGATTGGCGGGCGCGTTTGGCGATGCGTTGACGCTTGGCGATCGGGCTGAGTTTCGGCACGCCGGCAGCGGACGCGGTGTGTTGATGGCTACCAGCGCGTACGCAAAATCAGGCAGCGACCCGCAGAACGGACCTGTTATAGAGATGTCGTTGGTCTCGGCCCGGTCGCGGGGTTGTGCCAGCGACCGTGTGGGGCGATGAGCGCGTCGGCTTGGGTCGGTCCCCAGCTGCCAGGGTCGTAGGGGTCGGCGTGGTGATGGTGTTCTAGGACTGGGTCGACGACCGCCCACGCTGCCTCGACCGCTTCCTCCCCGGTGAACAGCGCACTCTCGCCGGCCAGCGCATCGGCGAGGAGACGTTCGTAGGGTTGTTCCTCGTTTGGCTGCGCGTTGAGCAGCGTGAGCTCGTGCTGGTCGCCGATGAACTGCTCGCCGGCTCGTTTCACCCGGGCCGCGACAGCGATCACCGGGTTTGGCGCGAGCCGGAAGCGTAGGTAGTTGGCCAGACCGCCTTCGGGCATGGAGTCGTCGAACAGGCGCTGGGGTGGCGGCTTCAGTTCGACCAGTACCTCCGCCGCCGTCTCGGCCAGACACTTTCCGGACCGTAGATACCAGGGAACGCCCGCCCAGCGCCATGAGTCGATGAACAGCCGTACTGCGCAGAAGGTCTCCACGTCGGAGTCCTTCGCCACGCCGGCCTCGTCGCGGTAGCCGGTGAACTGGCCGCGGACGACGTCGTCGGGGCCCAGCGGACGCATCGCCTTGAAGACGTTGAACTTCTCGCCGTGCACTGCCCCGAATCCCTGGTAGGAAGGCGGCTCCATAGCCAGGAGCGCGACGATCTGGAATAGATGGTTCTCGATCACGTCGCGCAGGCAGCCGGCGGTCTCGTAGAAGGCGCCTCGACCCTGTACGCCGAACCGTTCGGCAAGGGTGATCTGGACGCCGGCCACGTGGTTACGGTTCCAGATCGGTTCCAGGAACGAGTTGGCGAATCGGAAGTACAGCAGGTTCATGATCTCTTCCTGGCCGAGGAAGTGATCGATGCGGAAGATCGCCTCCTCTGGGAAGACCGAGCGCAGGGTCCGGTTCAGGTCGCGCGCCGAGGCGAGATCGCGCCCGAACGGCTTCTCGACGACGACCCGTGCGTCACGGGCAAGGCCCGCCGTACCCAGTCCCGCGATCACCGTCGCGAACAGCGCGGGCGGGATCGCGAGGTAATGCGCAGGACGGCTGGTATGCGCGAGCGCCTGGCCGAGTGCACTGAACGTGCCGGGATCGCCGTAGTCGCCGTCCACATAGTTCAACAACGACAGCAATCGATCCAGCGCGTCCTGGTCGGCCACGCCGCCATCAACCTGCGCGATGCTGTCTCGCACGTGCTCACGCAGCCGCGACAGATTCCATTGCGAGTGGGCCACCCCAATCACCGGAACGGTCAGAGCGCCTCGCTTCACCATCCGGTACAGCGCCGGGAAGATCTTCTTATGGGCAAGATCACCCGTCGCGCCGAAGAACACCAGTGCGTCAGACGCATGCGCGTCCGTACCCACGTCAGCCACAATCAGCCTCCCTCACCCTCGTCGCGGTATCGTCCGGGCGTTCAACAGTGCGCCTCCCAACCGGCCCTCCGGCAGCTCCCCCGAGCAAGTCGCGTCAAGGTGAGGGGCAGGTGCTTGTCGACCGGCTAGCCGCACGAACGCAGGGTGCTTGGCCGGATGCTCGATCACGGGTCGACACCACGAACCCGAGACCATCGCCATCGTGGACTCGTCCCGCGATCGCGACAGGGAGGTGCCCCGCTCTGCCTCCGCTGATGCTCGGCTGACGAAGCCACCCTGGCAATGGCTTACGCGACCGGCCAACGTGGACACCGATCCGTGATGCCGAGCGCTTCCACGGATACGTCACGATCCCTGCTGCGATGACGCTGCTCCGCGAGAACCAGGATCCGGTTTCAGCGATGAAGCCAGCAATGGCTCCAAGTAGGATCCAGGCGATGACGCCCATGACGTACTCGTTGTCGATCGGGTTACTCCGCAGTGGGGCGACCGTTTCTGCCGATTGGCTACGTGCGTCGCCGCGCCTTCCGTCCGATGTGGATCGCCTCGGTCACGGCGGTGCTGGCCTTGTCGATCACCTTCTCGACCTTGTCCGTCGCGTCGTCGAGCCGCGCCATCGTCTCGCCGGAGCGCCGGTCAACCCTGCCTTCACGTTCCAGATTGTCGTTGCCGGTGACGGTTCCGGCGGCTTGCTTGATCCGCCCCTTCAACTGCTTCGTCTTCGCGCCCATGGTGCGCCTTCTTCCCAGCGACAGTGGTCCATTTCAGTTGTCGATGCGCGGCCGACCGGGCACAGGGCCGAACGACCTGTCCATTCGGGCGGAACGACCCTCGCCGAACGGCGACTGCGGGTTGTCAGGTTCTTTGGACGGTTGCATCGCCACGGACGCTTGGATGCCCTGAACCGCCAGGGTCCATCGGGGCAGCCGCGGGGTGCGGGCAGTTCTCACGATGGAGGCGCGTTCACCGTGCTGCTCGTCTTCATTCGCGGCGGCCAACGTCATTGGCGCCACGACTGGTGTGGGCAGGCGCCGGCGCGGTTGGGCGCGTTGTCTAGCCGAGGTTGCGGAGCAGTCGGTGTAGGACGGCGCCGATGGCTAGGTAGACCAGCGCGGCGAGTCCGTAGTTGAGGAAGGTCTGCAGTTTGACGTTGGCGTTAGAGAAGAGGCTCTTGAAGCCCCAGACGAGCGTGCCGGCGAGGTCCGACATGGCGCTGACGAAGCCGTTGTCGGTGTTGGCGCCAACAAGGACGAAGATGATGTGCAGAATCAGGACCAGCGCGATGATGCCGAAGACCACGGATACGATGCGGGAAATCAGCGATGAGCTGCGGGTGCGGGTGTCCAGTGCCATGGTGTTGCCTCTCCGGGAGGGTCGTGTTGGGCGCTGCCGCGGTCGGCTGCGATCATCTCGCGGCGACCGGATGAGCGTCCGACGGCGAAGCTGGTGTCGGGTGTACCGATGACGATCGCGTTCGAGTGGGTGGTGGCACCCGGAGCGTCGCGCGTGACAGTCGGGTGCGCCGCGGCTGGGCCGGGCGGTTCTAGAGCGGATCCACAGTGGACGTCGAGAGCGGAGAGGACCGCTGCGGTGAAGTATCGCGCATGCACGGGAGCTGGCGTCTGCGGAGATGCGTGCCCGCTCATCGCGACCTGTCTTGGTGGTTGGTCTGTCCGTCGGGCGGACCTTCGCTACCGGGGTCCTGGGCACCGCAAGAATTGTACGCCCGGCGGCGTCGCCATGTCGCTTGCTCGCACCGTCGATTCGTACCGTCATGGCCACCGGACCGGACATGGCGTGGCCCGATCCGGTTCATCTACGGCCCGCATCCGGACCTTCGTCGCGGTGTTTGTCGAGCGTCTTGTCCGGCGCTCGGTCGAGCAGGCCTCGACGACCGGGCGAGGTTACCCAGACTGGTGCACGACGATCGTTTCGCGCGAGCGCAGCGTGCGCGGCCGGAGCCTTTGGGTTTGCATCATGACTGGGTGCAGAAGCTGGGCGGAGTGCGGCGATGGCTTGGGTCCATCGTCCGCGCCGACGCCCGCGGTGTTGACCAGGCCTGCTCCCCAGCCGTACTGGAAGACCGCGACGATGACGCCGAAGGATGCACGGGAATCCATAGGCCCGTGGGCCCTTCGCCTGGTCCGTCGTCGCGGCGTAGCCGTTATCGGCGGTAGGAAGCGAGGGTGTCGGCGATGGCACGGTCCAGGGGTGTGGCGTGTACGCCGAGTTTGCCTGCGATTTTGGTGCTGTCGACGATGAACGGGGCTTCGAACTCGTACTGCATCTCGACGAGTTCCCGCATGGTCGGGTTGGCCACGCCAAGGATCCGCAGCAGCCAGACGGGTGTGCCGCGCAGCCTGGTCCGAGTCTGGCCGGCCAGTTGGTAGGCGATGTCGACCAGTTGTCGGGTGGTCCGGGTGTCGGGGTCGTTGGGCAGGTGCCATACCTGACCCGGGGCGTCGGGGTGCTCGCCGAGCACGGCCAGGCCTTCGCCGATGTCGGGTAGGTACGTGTAGGTGTGGGGTTGGTCCGGGTCGCCGAGGACCTGGGCGGTTTTTCCGGCCAGGGCTGCGGGCATGACTCGGTCGCCCAGGTTTGACTGGGCGCCGCCGCGGGGTCCGAAGTAGTCCGACGCGCGCCCGATGGTCACCTCGACCCGGCCGGACTCGTGCGCGGCCAGGAGGGCGCGGGCCATCTGGGCCCGAACCCGTCCCTTCTTGGTGTGGGCGCCGTAGGCGGTGTCCTCGGTGAGGCGATGACCGTTGGGTCGCCCGTACATGTACACGTTTTCCATGCTGACCAGCCGCGCCCCGGCGGCCTCGGCCGCGGTGAGGATGGACGCCTGCAATGCCGGGAACTTCGCGGTCCACTCGTGGTAGGGCGGGTTGAGGCACTGGTAGACCACGTGGGCACCCTGGCTGGCGTCGGCGGCGAATGCCGGGTCGTGGGCGTCGCCGCCGATCACCTCGACGTCATCGGGTACGTCGGCTTGGCCTGACAGGTTGATGAGTCGGACGGTTTGGCCACGGCGACGCAGGGCGTCGAGTGTGGCGAGTCCGATCGCGCCGGTTCCGAAGATCACATGCGTGGCAGTCGTGTTCATGCCGGTGACTCCAATGTGGATTTTTTCGAGTCGTCCCGCGGTCGGCTGAGGTTCCGGATGGCGAACCAACCCAGCAACATTGCCAGCGCGGCCAGCAAGGGGGTGACAATGCTCCACCAGGTGGTGACGGCCAGCGGCAGCGCCCCGACGGCGAGCAACACCATCGAGGCCCATCTGGACCGGTGGGCCACGACGAGCGCGCCGATGACGACCAGCCCGCCGACGATGCCCAGGATGTGGTCCAAGCCGTGGGCGGCCAGCCCGACCCAGACGTAGAGCAACGCGAGCACGGCGACCGACGCGACGGGCCAGAGCCGGCGCATGGCGTCGTTCATCGGATCTCGGTTGTTGGTCACGGGCGTAGGACATCGGCGATGGGCCGCCGGGGGCTGAGCAAGGCCGCGGCTGTGGGGTGGCCGATACGGAAGGTCATGACCGCGTGGGTGTCGGCCGGGAGCATCGCAGCCATGGCGTTGGTGAAGTCGGGCGATAGCCCGGCGGACGACTCCCGGTCGATGCGTTCGGGGATCTGGCACAGCGGCTGCATGGCAAGCCCGCTTGTGGTGGCCGCGAGGTGCATGCGCTGCCAGATACGTCCGGCCCGCAGGCGCTGTAGGGGACTATGAGGATCACGCACGGCCAGGGCCCCGAAGGCGTCCGCGGTGGGAAGTTGGCTGTCTCGGGTGCCGCTGAGCCAGCCGTCGTTGCTCTGTTTCTGGGTGGTGGGCACAAGTTTGGAGACGGCTCGGATGAGGGCCGACTGCCCGGACGGGTCGATGGTGATGCCATCCCGGTGCTGCTGGACGTCGTGCCAGTTCGAGCGGTACCACTGGTAGTCGTCGGCGGACTGCTGCGGGTCGGCGATGATGGCCTCGGTTGCCCGGATGGTCAGGTCGCTGAACGTGCGTTTCTGCGCGTCGGTGGTGAACCAGACCAGTTGGGTGTCGGGGACGTCGACCATCGCGCTGAGCGCGGCCCGTTGTTGGACGGTGACTGGCCTGGTGGTGTCATAGGCGCCGCGGTCAGTATGTCGGAAGGCGATCGCATCAAACAGCGCCGAACCCGATGCCGCTACTGGGGTGAGGGACACTGTGGCGACGTGCGTGCTGGCGGACGGGTCGGGGAGCAGGGAGACTGTCGCGGCCACGCCGTTGGGTGGGCCGGCCACGACCAGGTTCTCCAATGCGCAGCCCAGCGATATCTGCTGCTCGCGCAAGAGCGGATCCATCGCGCCGATGGTGCGCGACATGTCGGCGTGCACTTCGATGCGGTCAGGGGTGACGCTGAACAGCCAGGGCTGGGTGTTGTGGGCGTTGGCGGCCAGGATCGCGGCCCGGACCAGATTCACCGGATGCCCCGCGGCGCCGGCTTGATCCCAGGCGTCGTAGGCGGAGCCCGTCCCGGTCGAGAACACCCCGCCGTCCACCGCCCGCCAGGTCAGCCCGGTGGCAGCCGCAACCGCGACGACGCCGGAACCAAAGCCGACAATTTGGAGGACCCCACGGCGCGTCAACCCTGCCGCCGGAACAGGTTCGGCGACGGAGGTTTCCAGGTCTGCTGCCATCGGAAGGTTCAGGCCCCTTAAGGCTTCGCACCTTGCGTGCGGTCGGCGACGGTGGTCAGGATGCCACCGAGGACCTGAGCGACAACGCAATCCTACGCCGCGCACCGCCGGAGGTGGGATCAAGGAATCTGGGTCGAATCCGTCTCCGCCTTGGCCGTCGCCCGGCCGCGGTGCCCGCTGAACGTGTCGGTTCGCGCACCGCGGATGGGAGCGCGTGGCCAGGACCGGCGCCGGCAATGCTCACCGCGGGCGAGCGGTGGTAGGACAGCAGCTAGTCTTCTTTGCCGTCACCGGGATGCCGATCATTCTCACGCCGTGTTGGTGTGCAGTGGGAGCCTCGGTAGACCGCGATGCCGCGGCGCCGGCGAGCGTGTCGGTGTGCGCACAGGTGATTGCGGACGGGATTCGCGTTTGAGAACCGCCGGCCGGGAAATGCTTCTCACGGCAATGGATCTGGTGCGTAGGTCAGAGGAACCTCTCTTCGGGACCTGACGGGTCGACCGAGGCGGTGGGTTGAGGTCTGGGTGGCCCTGTTGCGGCCACCGCCGGGGCGCACGCTGGATCCGTATGGCAGAGGTTGGTATGGCCACCGGAGCGCCGCAGAGGGCGTCGTGGTCCCACCGTCGCCCGTTACCCGCGCCGTTGCGCATGCCCGACATTCGAACAACCAGCGCACGGACCTTGGAGGTCACCATGAAGGCACTTGTGTACCACGGCCCCGGCGTGAAGGCTTGGGAGGACGTTGATCGACCCAGTATCGCCGCGGACACCGACGCCATTGTCCAGGTCGATACGACCACGATCTGCGGCACGGACCTGCACATCCTCAAAGGCGACGTGCCCGCGATGGTCGACGGACGGATCATCGGCCACGAGGCCGTGGGCACGGTCGCCGAGGTCGGCGCGGGCGTCAAGCGGGTCAAGGTCGGCGATCGCGTGCTGGTCTCGTGCATTAGTGCCTGCGGTGGGTGCCGCTTCTGCCGTGAGGGCCGGTACGGGCAGTGCACCGGTGGCGGTGGCTGGATTCTCGGCAACGAGATCGACGGCACCCAGGCCGAATACGTGCGGGTGCCGTTCGTGGACAACTCGACCTATCCGGCTCCTGCCGGCGTCAGCGACGAAGAACTGTTGATGCTGGCCGACATTCTGCCCACGGGCTATGAGGTGGGCGTCCTCAACGGCCAGGTACGCCCGGGCGACGTGGTCGCCGTGGTGGGCGCGGGCCCGATCGGCTTGTCTGCGATCAGCGGGTCCAGGCTGTTCAGTCCGAGCCTGGTGATCGCGATCGACCTCGCATCGTCGCGGCTCGAGGCGGCCAAGCAGTTCGGCGCCGACGTCGTTGTCAACAATGCCGAACAGGATCCGATCGTCGCGGTCCGGGAGCTCACCGGTGGCCTCGGCGCGGACGTGGCCATCGAGGCGGTCGGAGTGCCAGCCACTTTCGAGCTGGCGGCGGATCTGGTCCGACCGGTCGGACGCATCGCGAACATCGGAGTGCACGGCCATCCCGTCACGTTGCACCTGGAACGGCTGTGGACCCGGGACGTGACCATCACGACCGGACTGGTCGACACGTACTCGACCCCGACGCTATTGCGGCTCCTGACCAGTCGGCAGATCGACGCCAAACGCTTCGTGACCCACCGCTTCGGTTTCGACCAGTTCATGGAGGCGTACGACGTGTTCGCCAACGCCGGCCACACCGGCGCGCTCAAGGTCGTCCTCAGCCGAGTCAACTGACCGCACCAATAGCGGGTGCTAAGGCCCGACAGGCGGCCGCGTCGCTGACGCGACCGCCTGTCGCGCTGCGGTCAACGCCGTCGGGACTTTCGTCGGGAAGATGATGCGGTCGAGGCGGATGGCCACGTACCCGAGGCTGGAGGCCGCGATGACCGCGAGCAGGTCGACCGGGCCCATCGGTTTGGTGCCGAGCAGTTCGCGTAGCAGCGGCAGGTAGATCGCGGCGAGTTGCAGGAGCAGCCCAGCACCAACGGCGACCAGCAGCATCGGATTGGCGAGGGTTCCCGGTCGGGCGCGGGAGCCCAGGGCGACCGCGAGCTGGGTTGCGCCGAGCGCGAAGAAGGTCATCGTCTGCCATGGACGGTCGGTGGCGTGGGCCCACACACCGACGCCGACGGCGACCGCGGCAATCACGATGCCCACCCGGACAATGCGCTGCCACAGTCCGGTCCCGAGGACGGATTCGGTGGGTGGTCGCGGCGGGCGGTGCATGGCGGCGGGGTCGGCGGGTTCGCTGCCCAGGGCCAACCCGGGCAGACCATGCGTCAGCAGATTGATCCAAAGAATCTGGGCTGGCAGAAGCGGTAGCGGCAACCCCACGAATGGCCCGGACAGCATGACCGCGATCTCGGCGGCGCCACCGGATAACGCGTACAGCAGGAACCGCCGAATGTTGCCGTAGACCCGTCGGCCCTCCTCGGCCGCGGCTACCACCGTGGCAAGGTCGTCGTCGGCCAACACCAGATCGGCCGCTTGCCGCGCGACCTCGGTGCCATGTTTGCCCATGGCGACGCCGATGTCGGCCCGGTGCAGCGCGGGGCCGTCGTTGACGCCGTCGCCAGTCATCGCGACGATCTGTCCACTGTGGCGCAACGCATCGATGATGGCCAGTTTCTGTTGTGGGGTCGCGCGGGCGAACACCCTGCCCCCGGCGACGGCCGCTGGTCCGGGGTCGTCGGCGCGGCAGTTCACCACCGCGTCGGCGGCGTCAATGATGCCGAGTTTCACGGCGATCGCGCCGGCCGTCGCCGGATGGTCGCCGGTGATGAGTACGACGGTGATCCCAGCTCGTTGGCTGGCGGCGATGGTCGCGGCGGCCGATGAGCGCGGCGGGTCGGCGATCCCGACCAGTCCGAGTAGGTGCAGGTTCCGTTCCCAATCCGAGTGGTCGTCGTCGGCGAGGCGTGCGGCCTGCGCTACGGCGAGGACCCGCAACCCGTCGCGCGCCATGGTGGCGGCGCGGGCCGTGGCGAAGGCGAGGGTGACGATGTCATCGGCGAGCACAGCCGATGTCAGAACTGCCTCGGGGGCGCCCTTACAGACGACGTGAAGGCTGCCGTCGGGCCGGCGGTGTGCGGTGGTCATGCGTTTGCGAACGCTGTCGAAAGGCAGTTCGCCGGAGCGGGGCAGAGCTTTGTGGAGCAGAACCGGGTCGATGCCGAGCTTGACGGCGGCGGTCAACAGTGAGACCTCGGTGGGATCGCCCACCGGCAGCCACTCGGAGCTGGCATCGTCGGGCGGTCGCAACGATGCGTCGTTGCACAGTACGGCCGCCCGTAGCAACTCCATCAGGTCGGGATCAGTGGTCGCGGTGACCGGGCGGTCGTCGCGGCTGAAGTCGCCGTGTGGGGCGTATCCGGTGCCGGTCACGACAGCATCCCCGGTCGGGGTCCAAACTCGGGACACGGCCATGGTGCCCTGAGTGAGGGTGCCGGTCTTGTCGGTGGCGAGGATCGTCACCGAGCCCAGCGTCTCCACCGCTGGTAGGCGGCGGATCAGTGCGTGGCGGGCCGTCATCCGCCGGGCCCCCAGCGCCAGGCTCAAGGTGACCACCGCGGGTAGCGACTCGGGCACCGCGGCCACCACCAGGCTGACCGCCGTGATGATCATGAGCTGGATGGGCTGCCCGCGGAGCAGGCCGAGGGCGAGCACGACCGTGCACAGCAACAGCGCGCCGATGGCCAGGGCTCGACCGACGCGCACCAGCCGTCGCTGCAATGGGGTCAGCCCGGTGTTGGTGACCATCAGCGCTGCGATGGCGCCCATGGCGCTGGCCGCACCAATCGCGGTGACCACCGCGCGACCCCGGCCCCGCACCACCACGGTGCCGGCTGATACCAGGGCGCCGACATCGGCCGGGTCGGCGACGGCGCGCTTGTCCACCGGTACTGACTCACCGGTCAGCGCCGCCTCGTCCACCAGGAGGGCCGCCGCGTCCACCACCCGGGCGTCGGCGGGCACGATGTCTCCCTCAGACAGCACGAGCAGATCCCCGACGACGAGGTCCGCGGCCGCGATGGCACGTTGGGTGCCGTCGCGAACGACTCGAGCCTCAGGTGCCGTCAAATCCGACAATGCGGTGATCGCCTGTTCGGCTTTTGCCTCCTGGGCAGCGCCGACCGACGTGTTCACCACGATGACGAACAGAATCACGGCCGCGTCGGTGAAGTCCGCGGTGGCGATGGTCAGCAGCGCTGCGCCGAGCAGCACCAAGACCAGCGGGTCGCGCAACTGCGCCAGGATCCGTCGCCACAGCGGTGTCGGCGCCCGCTGAGGCAGCTCGTTGGTGCCGCCGCGTGCCTGCCGCGCCGCCGCCTCTTGTGACGACAGCCCGTCCGAGTTGTGATGCGCCGCGGCGGTCGCTGTGACTCTGGTCAGGGCTGCCCCAATCATGGCCTGGTTACCGCGAACCATCCTTTATGGACGGCTAGGAGGTCGTGTCCAGTCGGCCCCGGGTCGTTGGCGCGATTCAGGTACGCCACCGTGGACAGTTGGGCCGTGGTCTCCCGGGCGATCAAGGCGCTCAGTTCGCCGATGGTGCTCCGCGGCGCCGGGAAGGCGAAAGTGTGTTCTGGTGGAGCCGATCTCGACCAGGCTCTGCAGGCTGCGTGGTTGGAGCGCCGAGTGGTGGGGCCATCATGAAGTCCTCTGCGCTGCCGAGGGCGTCGACGGCCAAGGCCGAGTCCTCGGCTGACTTCGTCAATGTGTGGATCGCCGGCCACCGGGGTCTCGAGCGACATGCATACCTTACTCCTGTTCGCTGCGGCCGTCGTGTCCGTCTGACTCGCACAGCACCCGGTCGAAGCAATTGCACTGCCGCATCAGGCTCGCCGGCCGAGTTGGCGAAGGGTGCCATCGGGTTCGGCCCCTACCGCGGCGAGATGAAGGCTTCGCATCGACGACAACCACTCCATGCGGACCTGCCACGACCGGGTTGAGGTCGAGTTCGGCTGTCTCCGGCATCTCATCGACCAGCGGCCGAGGCGGAGCAGCAGATCCTCGACGGCGGCCGTGTCGGCCGCCGGCGCGCCGCAGTAGCCGGTCAAGAGTGGCGCCACCCGCGGCGAGCGCCACATCTTGCCGGCGTCGCGATCGGTCATCGGCGTGAGCGGCAGGCCGTGTCGCGGAAGAGGTCGATGTGCACGCCGCCCAGGCCGATCATGACCTGGTCCGAAGAGCTGGCCGTGCACAATGCCGGCGACGAGCACAACGGTTCCGGTGACCATCTGCTGCACCAGGACGAGCGGAGTTGCCACGCCGAGCGAGGTGGCCATCTATTGGTAGGCGCGCGTACGGCGCTGCGCAGCCGCAGCGGGACCTGCTCGCCCTGCGGGCGCTGGCGCGCCAGCCTTTACGGCGCCTGGTGGCCATCCACCCCGACTGGGCCAGCGCCTGGCGGGTCGGTGACACGTCCACTGTGGATGCCCTAGCCAAACTCGAGCTGCGAAGCCTCGGTCTGAACGCGTCATTTGCCATTGCGGACCGGGCCCGATCTGCAGGAGCCGTCGGACGCTAGGACCGTGGCCGTAAACGACGATGGCCAAAGTCCTGGAGCGAGGGGATAACGAGTGTCGGCGTCGGTGATCGGGTGGCCGCACGGGCT
>Ga0163163_10004257_pt1 | contig 12198 bp, 8 predicted proteins | sample S65metaG_FD_119766 | JGI IMG/M metagenome (GOLD analysis project Ga0163163, IMG submission 119766) | Switchgrass rhizosphere microbial communities from Kellogg Biological Station, Michigan, USA - S6-5 metaG | ecosystem: Host-associated > Plants > Roots > Rhizosphere > Soil | place: USA: Michigan... | reverse complement strand
GCCAGGGGCGGCATCTCCGGACACGGAATCGGCGGACTTACGGCATTCACGCCGTCCCCGGTTCCGCCAGAAAACCAACACCCAGCGACGGCGAGGAAGCCAGCGAGCGCCAGATCCTGGGCCAATTGCACGTACTGCCGCGCGAACCCGTGGGTGCCGTGCAGAAGAAGTACGACAGGAAATGGACCGCGGCCCGACGGTCGTGCAACCGCTGCCAACATGGCGCCCCGATCCGGAACCACTACTCTGAACCATTGCACTGCTAAGGTTTCAGTTCCGGCTGGCGCGTCGGTCGCCGACACGATTGGCGGCGGCCTCAAGCCGCCACGCGTCGTCTGAGCTTGTGAAACCAGCGCGGCCACCGTGAGGAGCATCGCGACCAAATGCAATTTCAACATAAGTACACTCTACTCTAGCGGCGATTGCACGCTTGAGGTGGGGTTTGGGGAAAATGACCGTTGGGTGGGAGCGAGCCGACGGATGAAGTCCGCTAACGCCGTATATCGTCCACAATCCCCGGATCGGACTCCCAGTTTCCTGTTTGCCGACCATCCGCTCTGTAGGCCGTGCATACGCGCATTTCTCTGCCCCGTCAATCGCTCGCGTCGAGGCAAATTTCGGCGGTTTATAATCAGAAGGTCATGCGCACCATTCGTAGAGTGACCCGCCGAGATGTGCTCTCGGTCGCGCTAGCATTCGGGTGCAAATCAGCCTTTGCACGCAAGCGACTGGTCACGCTCGAGCAGTGGATGCTTGCCAGGGTTCAAGACCGTGACTCAGCCTGGAAGTCCTCCGTGAGGCAGATCGAGGCTCAAGACGCTTCAATCCAAGCGTGGGTTGAGATTGCACCCCAGATCTCGCCGCATCAGGGCAAGCTGTCCCGGATCCCGTTCGGGGTGAAAGACATTATTGAAACGCGGGGATTGAAGACTGAGTATGGATCTCCGGTTTACAAAGGCAGAATGGGGACATTCGACGCCGACATCGTTCACGAGTTTCGCACCCGGGGCGCCGTTCTTTTGGGGAAAACACAGACGGCCGCATTCGCCATGCGCGATCCGGCCCCAACGCGGAATCCGAGAGACCTGGCACACTCTCCTGGCGGCAGTTCCAGCGGTTCCGCCGCTGCCGTAGCAGCCGATATGGTGCCCATCGCTATCGGAACGCAGACTGCGGGATCTGTCATCAGGCCCGCTTCGTACTGTGGCGTTACGGGCTTTAAGCCGAGCTTTGGTCTGTTCTCGCTTAAGGGCGTTCTACCCTACGCGCCGAGTTTGGACACAGTCGGCTTCTTTACGCACCGTCCAGCCGACACATTAATGCTATGGGAGGCCTTGGGCCGATCGTCGTCCGCACATGATGAATTGATTGTTGGAATGCCTGACCCCATGCCAAAGAGCGAATCTGAGATGACAGCGGCGATGCAGTCAGCGGTAAACGTTTTGAGACAGGCCAAAATAGCTCTGCGGCCGATTGACATCGCCGCAATGCTGACGAGACTGAACGAAGCACAGCGCACAATCATGTACTTCGAAGGAGCCCGGACTCACGAATTTCGTGTGAGGGAGTACGGGGATCGCCTGGGGTATATGGCAGAGATGGTTCGCAATGGGCTGCAGATACGACCTGGCGAATACGAGGCGGCCAAGAACTACGTACAAGAGTGCAAGACTCAGATGACTTCGATCTACCACTCCACTCCGGTCGTAATGGTCCCTGCTGCGACAGGGCCCGCACCCGTTGGGATCGCAGCTACTGGTGACGCGAGCATGAATTCTCCGTGGACAGCATTAGGGACGCCAGCCATCTCGATACCGATGCCAGTGCGTAGCGGTTTACCGCTCGGGCTGCAACTTACTGCCGCACACGGCGATGATGGACGACTGCTACAAGCGGCGGTGCGCATTCATCAGACGTTGCACGGTCGGTAGTGCCAGACATCTAAACGGCTACACAGATCCCCTTGGGATTAGGAACGCCGGGTCGACTTCAACTTTGGCCGGTTTAAAACCACATATCGTCCACTGAGCGGCAGACCGACAGAATTACTGCCGAATAGCGTGATCTGCTCGCAGAGTAGTGCATTTTCCGCGAGTGCAATGATTAGATGTCGCAGGTTGGTTACGAAGACTGAAAAGCTGATTTTCTACAAACGAAGGCATTGATTCCCTTCGCCCTTTAACCTCGCCTCGAACGACTTTTTAGCAAATTCGAAGGTGATACAATGTGGAGCGACTTTTTCGAGGAGGTGGAAAGGTGGTTGACACAGCTCTCTTGCTTACAGCCGATTCAGTTGCCAGTCTTGCAAAAGTGGGTATTGCGTCCCTATTCAAAAACTTGGGTGACAAGGCCAACGAAGCGCAGGCTGAATACCGCCAAACCACGCCCGACCCGTCACAGGACCCCGTGGTAGAGAAACGTTTGGAATGTATCCAGCGGTTGGCGTGTATTCGAAATCGCATAACATTATGGGGATTTGAACCCGAACTTCAGCGTCGCGTATTGTGTCTTGTCATGGAGCAGACAATTAATACGTACCAAGCTAAGAACGTGGCAGTGTTGAATATTGTCAGCGTCGAGATTGATCAAATGGAAGCCGTACTGAACGCAGAGGGCGAGAATCTAAAACGTCGCGCTGCCACCAGACGAACTGTCGTTTACGTTTCGTTTGCGTGTCTATCGCTGTTAGCAGGCTTTGTGACCCTTGCCACTATCCGAGGGATTAATCCCCATATGATTGTGCCATTCCTGGGCATTCCGCCATGCGTGATCTTTTGGAGCGCTGTTGGAAGCTTTGCGGCGATCCTCTATCGTTTTACGAATGCTGGCGACAAAGACCTTGAAGATCCCATGAGGTGGCTATTTTCTCGTCCCGTCACCGGGATCATTATGGGTGTCATATCCTTTTTGGTTCTGAAGGGCGGGCTCTTGGTGGTTCCTCCTTCACCGGGAGTCAGTGCAACACGGCAAATGGAAAATACGAACGAAGTCGTATGGTTATTAGCGTTCATTGCAGGCTTTAGCGATCGCTTCTCTGAGAAGACGCTTCGGACCTTGATCGGAAGATTTGGCGGAGCCCAGAGTGACGAACTGGTTAGCATGAAGTCGTCGCCTGTCAGCCACGTGCTGGATTTGCTGCCTTATCCTCGGCGTTCTGAGGCTGAAGTTGCCCCACTCGAAAAGCCCCAATTGGCAACACCAGACAACCAGGTCGTACTTGGCCCGGAACGTGAACCAGCCACAAATGGCACCGGGAGATAGCGCCCCCACTCGGTGCCTGTGCGGCACTGAGTTTTTTCCGATAACGGCATTAAAACGGCGTTTCTGGACAGAATCGGTCCGCATGGGCCAGCGGCGACCTCACTTCCGTCCGCATCATCCCGGAGACTGGCTCAATTTCGTCGCGCCGTTGGCACAACGCAAAACAAATCTCCGTGTGAGGCTGAAAGAGAACGTCCAGCGTCGGGAGAAGGGCTATGCGGTCTAGCGGAACACCCGAGACTTCGCTTCGTTGGTCGTGCCTGCCTGGGCGATAATTAGTGGTTGCCCCTCTGTGTTCTTGTCCTGAACGGGGCGTTCGGCCGACGTTGAGCTTTACAGGTGCGTCACGCCGACCAGGGCTATTCAGTAAGTTCGATGTACTCGGGAGGGTTTCCTGTACCTTGAGGCGGGTCGGGCGCCGGGGCCGACGCCGGCGGCGGATCGGGAGAAGGCGGAGCCTGGTAGGTCTTCTGAGGCTCGTCCAGGATGAATTCATTTCCGAAGTCATCGATGATGGTTACGCCCAGTCTCTTTGCCTCCTTGAGTACGCTCTGGGGAATCGGATGCCGCTGGACCGGCACGGCGAGATACATTTTCCCGGTCAAGACCGAAGTCACCTTCAGCACCCCTTGGCTCGATGGAACGTCGGAAATCCTGGTGCCCGGCTTGTACTTTTTCACAAACTCCCGGATCGATTGAATGCCATTGGCCTCGCTGACCGCGGCGAACTGTGTGAACTTTCGCGAGATGATGACGACGCCTGGATTGAACGCGTCGACTCGATAGCGCACCCCTTTCTCACCTTCCACGTACACTTCATTAAATGGGTAGTCGAAGAGCCGCGCCTTGTTGTAGGCGACGCCGAGCCACATGATTCGCCACCACAGCTCGTCAACTTTCTGCTCGTGTTCAGCGGCCGCCTGATTCGCCGGTGAGCCGCCGGCCGAGGATGGACGCGTGGGGCTTTCCGGCTGTGTGACGAGGACGCCGGTAGACAGATAAAGGAAGTACTCCTCGTCGGTGATGAGCCCGTTCTGCCACAGCCGATGGACGCCGCGCCGCACCCACTGCTGTAGGTCTTTCGAATCGGCGCGCGCCTTTTGCAGCGATTCCCACTCGCGGTATAGTTTGTACAACTCGTACCCGGCGATTGCCCAGGCCGCGATCGGCGCGAGCCAGGCGGCCAACGGTGCCTCGGGGAGAAGGAGCGGTCCTGCGAGAGCCGCGAGCGGATCGGGCGTTCTCGACGCTTGATTCCCCGCGTCGTATCGATTGCGCGTGCCGCGGCGATCCTGCTCGGGAACAGACGGGACGTCGGCCGGTCGCCGGTTCACCGGAACTGTCACCTCGGCCGCCCGCGTGTTCGCCGGAGCTCCGGCGTCGGCCGGTCGCGTGTTCACTGGAACTGCGGCGTCGGGCGGTCGCGTGTTCACCGGAGCTCCGCCGACCGGGGCCGGTGCTGGGCGTGCGAGTGGCACCAGATACTCCTGGCCTTTGCGAATGTTGTCCGGGTTTCTCAGCATTGTGCCGTCTGGCGCTCGGACGATTCCTGTATACGCGCCATAGGCGGTGTCTCTCCCGAACACCTTGTCGTACCCCTGCTCCTTCAAGCTCGAGGAGACCCAGGTGTTCTCCTCGGCGCGGTAGCGCGCATAGGGCACTCCGCCCCGCGTCTCCGTACCCAGAAGAGTTCCGGGATTACCCACTTTCGGCCGCGTCGCCTTGTCATCCGTGCCGCGGTTTGAGACGCCTCGTGGATCGGGGGTGTTGGCGGCCATGTCAGTCGTTCACGGTCACGGCGGCGGGGCCTTCGATCACGACCTTCTTCTCGATATCCGGATCCTCACGCTCTCCTTCGAGCGCCCGCGCGGCCAGCCGGATGTTTTCGAGCTCCGCATGCCGCACCTCGGCCTGCACCTTCTTCACATCGAGGGCGCGATGGATCATTTTGAAATCTTCGAGCAGCGGATGCGTTCCCACCAGACATTCGATGTAGAGAGAATTGGTTGGGACGATCACGCGATCGTTGGCCTTGCGAGACGCGATCAGCCGGTCGATCAACATCTGCTTGAACTCCTCGCGGCGCGCCCTCTTTTCCGCTTCATCCGTCGTCCGCGCCAGGACCGTTGTTGCGAGTTCCTGCAGCTGCTCGATGGTGTAGTTGCTGAGCGGGTCCGGATCGCGCAAACGAATGACATCGCCCACATCGAGATAGTCCTGCATCATGTGCCAGGTGATGTAGTTGTTTTCCTTCAGCGCGAAAACCATGTAGTTGCCCTTGTAGGCAAGCAGGTTGTCGAGGTCGGCGACATCCACCAGCTTCTTCCGGATCACCTCGACGGGCGGCATCGGCAGAGGGGTGAGGACGATGTCGTCGCGGCCCAGCACGGCGCTGAGCCCAACCGGCATCTCTCTGCCGGTGCTGTTCACGACATTCGCCGTAACGCCATTCGTCACGGGAGTGACGATGGGCACGTCGATGTTATACAAGCGGAAGAAGCGCTGATCGGGCGGCTCCTGCCGCCAGATGGCCTGCATGTAGTAGAGGATGTTGTCCTTGACATGGACTCTCAGCCGGTCGATCTCCGCGACATGATCGTAGTGCTCTTTGACCGCGCTCGACAGTTTGTTCACGGCCGCCTGCAGCGCCGTGGTGGCGATGTCGAGCTGCCCTAACAGCCTGGCCCTTTCGCGCTCCGAGCGGTCCAGGGTTTGCCGGGCATAGTCCACCATGGCCTGCGCGGCGTCGACGGCGCCGCTGTCTGCACCGCCGGTGATGCCGATCGGGTCGAAGATCCGCTTGACGGTGTTGAAGATCCCCTGCTGTTGCTCGGTGCCCGCCAAACCCTCGACAGCGTCCTGGACGCTGCGCTCGTTGCTGGCCAGCAGGCCCATTTGTGTCTGGATCTGCTGGCTGATCTTGTCGACCAGGGTCTTCTGCGCAATCGCATTAGATTCGAGGATGCGGATGCTGATCTCCGCGCCCACGAAGCTCTTGGTCAGGTAGTCGATCGCCGGGCGGAACGAATCGTCGAGAATGGCCCGGCGCAGAATCCAGTCGTGCTGGATCAGCCAGGCGTCGTCGATCTCCTGCGGCGCGGGAACTTCGTTGGCCACCAGGATCACCGGCGTCAGCTTGTAGATGCTCTCGCTGATCAGATAGGTGCGCTGCAGCTCGTAGAACAGATAGGTGACGGCGAGTTCGTCATTCGGATTCTGTATCTCGTGGTACGTGGTCGACTCGGTTTCGGTGCTCTCGCTGGCGTCGACCTCCATGCGGTGCTGTTCGCGGTACTCCTGGGCGCTCTTCAGCACGCTCTCGCGCATCTCCCTCTTGGTCTGCTCCGAGTCCTTGGTGGAGCTGCCGCCTGCGCTCTGCGTCGAGGAAATCGACATCCCCTCATCGCCGAACGTCTCTTTGGCGGAAAGGTTGAAATCCGTCTTCTCCTGCGCCTTCTTGACGATCTGCGAATCGGCGCGATTGGCGTCGCTCGACTCGGTCCGGCGAGTCCTGCACATTGTCCTCGAGCTCCCGTTGGGCCCGCGACTTCTTGGTCACCGACCGCGTCGTGTAGCGGCGGACCTCCTTTGGCGCGAGCGGAATCGTGCTCACCAGGTCGCCCACCTGGTACTGCTCCGGCTTCCACTCCTGACGGTATGTGATCATGATGCCGAAGTTGATGGAGTCCTTGGCGAACACGTCGAACGCGTAACGCTCGGCCAGCAGCTTCTCCATCTGGGTCAGCAGTTGCGCCAGGCGGCTCGACCCGCCCAGCGGATCGGCGGGGGCGCCGTCAACCCCCTGCGCGCGCAATACTTGGATGGCGGCGACGCTCAAGGGTGTGGAAGTGGCCGCGTCGAACGAGTTTCTGGATGCCATGGCTTATCTCTGTCCTTTCCAGCGGAATGTCAGCCGCGTACGATCCTGGAGCCTGGTCGTCAGGTCGCCTAGCACGTACCGTCCGAGCAGCAGCTCGTTGACGATCTCGTCCTCCGAGATGAACTTGAGCGTTGCGTCCTGCACTTGCGCGAAATTGAGCACCAGCCGATCCACGGGCCCATGGCCTCCCCCGAAGTTCTGAAGATCCACGCTGTAGACGGCCCGCTGCGTCTTCCGGTCCCACTGCTGGAACGAGATCTTCTTCTTGTACGAGTTGGTGTCCGTTTCGAGAATGATCTCGACCGTCCCCTGCGGCAGCGCATTGATTTCCGGAGGACCGAGCTCGATGATGTTGCCCCTGCCTTCGTTGAACTTGAGCGGAAAGTCGGTCCACGTCACCCTGACGGGCCGGTTGCCGAGTTGGATCAGCTCGTTGAATGCCCATTCGATGAACAACGAGACGCCGCCGGTCGCTGCCCCGACGCCTCCCCTGACCACGTCCTCCGGCGTCGGCGTGGGAAGTCCACCCGTCTTCTGCTCGCTTCCCGCCGGGCGAAGGCCGGCCGGAGTCTCATCGTCCACGAATTGACTCAATTTCTTGATTTCATCAATCAGGCGCCTCAGATCGGCCAGCGTGCCGACTTGCAAGTCGGGAGCAGGGGAACCGCTGAAGTCCTTGAGCCTTACGTATTCGCGGTAGAGATCGCGTCCCAGCGACGTCAACTGCCCGTCGAAAATCCGGCTCCAGACATGCTGAAAGGCAATCTGCAGCGTATGGAAGTCGTGGTACGCGGTCACGTCCGACGCCCCCGGCCGCAACTCGAACGTCTGCAGGATATCGCGCTGCACGGTGTCATCGTTCGAGCCGTTAGGAATCTTGCCGTAGGAGAGCGGCGACTCCGGCGCCGTCACTGGCCCCATCTGCACATTCACCGAATCGGCGACGAGTTGAGCGACGTCGCGGTCTACGACAGCAGCCACCGCGAAGCGTTCGGTGACCGGATCGGTCTTGCCCTCGGCGATGTCGAGCAGCCTGTCGGCTTCGATCTCGGCCGTGAACGGCGTCGGACCCGAATCGGCCGTCAACGAGGAGGAGGTGCTCTTCCGGTCGAGGAAGCCGATCAGCTCGCCCAGATCGACGACCCCGCGCCGCGATCCTCTTGGCTCCGCGTCCGCTTTGATCAGACTCCTCAGCTCGGCCGTGTCGCGCAGGGTGAGGCCCAGGCTGCGGTCCGCGGTGCGAAGCGCGTTCACACGATTCATGATGACCGTGTCGAGCGCCGAGCTCGGGTCCGCCCCCGGCGCCACATAATGGCGTAACGCCCGCTCCTCGGCGGATAGGTTGCTCGGGTCGAATTTTTCAAATGCTTTTTGAAGTCGAGCGGTGACGCCGTCCGATTCGGCCCGCAGCGGCTTCAGATTCTCCGTGAGCGCCTGGCGCACCCTTGCGTCGGCCTGAAACGACGCGTCGATGGCGATGCTGATGGTGGAAGGCTGGCTCGCGGCCTTCTCCGGTTTGTCGGACTCGTGCGGTTTCATGTTGCCTCCAAATTCTTCCGTTCAGTCGGAGCGACTACACCAAATAGTTAGCAGCATCGCAGCATCTGTAAACCGCGTGGGCGGCTTCGCAACCGCAGGTACGCTGCAGGCGCGCCTTTTGCCTGATGCATAACCGAACATATGCGAAGAACCATATCACAACGGGAAGTTGGTTGGGTAGACCTAGCTCCACAGACGTAGCTCGACAGACCTAGCTCGACCCGGCCCACCTTATTCTAATGAACCATTGTGCTTAAATGTTTCTTAGTCATGGCTGAAGACAAGCGTGTTTACTGAGGTAACGCGGAGCCATAAATAAGCCCAGCGCGTGCGGTTCCCGTGGCTGCTGTGGGGCCGTCGAGCCCAGGGCCGACGTTCTGAATCCCGAGGTGCCGAGCGGCTTGACAAGGAGGCGCAACGCGAGTATGAACACTACAGCCCATCAAGACACCGATGGTAAAGGCAACGGAACCGATAGCTTGAGCAAGGCTTACGAGCAGCTCTGCAAGAGCCACGACGCCATCGACAGTTTTCGCACCACACTTCTTCACCTGCTGCCCGTGGCAAGCGCGGGAGGACTGTTTCTACTTTTGAACAAAGACATCTTTGGCATTCTACAACCCAACGCAGGACCTGCCACTACGGTGGCCAGCCGCCTGCCAGATCTGATGGGAGCCCTTGGCCTGTTCGGGTTCCTGGTCACCTTCGGGTTCTTCGTATTTGAAATTTACGGCATCAGGAAGTGCCACGCTATCATCCTCGCTGCGAAGGACCTGGAACGCCAACTTGGAATGCCAGGGCCGTTCACGGCCCGCCCGAGAGCCGTGCTCGGACTCATCAATGAACCGTTTGCCGCCGGGATTATTTACCCAGCCGTGATGGCGGCCTGGACATTCATGGGGCTTCACTTCACCGCGCCCAGCACCGCTTGGTGGGCTGCTGCAATTGTTTTCTTAACTGGATTCGCCTCGACAGTCCTCTACAACCTTTATTTGAAACATGATGCTGAAAACTGGCAGCCGCTTAAAGAGTTGGCCAAACGAATTCTAAAGGCCGAGGAATCCGGCGACGCAGCAGTCCTCGAACGTCTTCTAGCTTCCGAGTTCAAAATTCGTCGTAGCGACGGAAACACTCACGATCGAAAACAATACCTGGAGGATGTCCCTGTCAGGAAGAATCGCGGACGTTCGGCGAGCCAAGTCGATATTGTGCGCCTAGGTTGGCGCAATGCGGTGCTGACATGCCGAGTAATGACCACCCGCGACGCGCAGGGCAATCCTGCCGTGGGCCAGTTTTGGAACACTCAGTGGTTCGTGCAGCGGGGTGGTCGCTGGCAATGCATCGATTGGCAGGTCGTGAAAATGGATGATGAATGAATCGTTGCGTGGGCTGATCAACACAACTCCGCTACGGAGAGCGGCAAAAGGCCGGAGGTCACAACGCCTATGAACGACGATGCCCTGTGGTCTTCAGAGATGGGCGGAATTTCCTCAGCGCTGTTTGGCGGCGGCGGCTGACCGCGCCCTCCAGAGCGTTTTGCGCTTACACCCGTTTTTTGGCCACCTGAACCTTCGTGTACGGGAATCCCGCCGGGGTTGCGGGATTTCCAAGGGACGGTGGGGACGGTGGGAAACCGGTTCTTGGTTTTCCACGGTCTCCACGGGCCCGCCTTTTCCACGGCTCTCCGGGAGCTTTTTTGCGCTGGCCTGGCGGATCTCGCCGCTCCCCGTGTAGCGGCCGACGACGTGCGGACCAAAGCGGATCGAAATGTTCCCATCCAGGTGCTCATGAATCATCACGGTGCAACCGGCCAGCGAGCTGCGAAAACGGCTCTTCTCCAATTGCCAGTTGCGATCCCCAATCGCAACCGTATTGTCCCTGGCCACCACGCGCTCGGTTTGCACCGTGAAGATCCAGTCCAGGTCGGTTCGCGTGGTGCGTCGAAAAGCAGTGCCTTTCTCGGCAGACGCTACCGTGAACTTCTGATTGAAGATCGCTACATAGTGGTCCCTCAGAAACTGGTTGGCACCTTGGATGGTCGCGATTTTGGCGAGCCGTAATTCCTGCGGCAACCGTCCTTGCCAAGTGCCGAAACTGCGTTCGCTACGACCTCGAGCTTGTGGCGAATACGCCGGGATCATTTGCACTCCCAATTCCTTCAGCGCCCGGCCCACTTGCGTCAACCGATGTTTGTCCACCTTCTGGCCGGCCTTCGGAGTCACAAAGAAATGGCTGCCCCGATCACTGTACAGTGCGCAGAATAATCCCTTGCTATCCATCACCGTTCGCAAGCCTTCCATCACCGTCCTGGTCGATTCTTCCTCCACCAATTGCGCGTAATAGATCTCGCTGGTAGCGTCATCCAGAATCACAATCAAGTCGTACCAGCGCTCGTCGCCAAACCACTGGTGCTTGCTGCCATCAATATGCAGCAACATTCCTGGCATTGGCCGCCGTTCTCTTCGCCGTCGATGCTTGCGGCGTTGGCGTCCTCGTGGCACCAGCCCCGCTCCTTGCAGAGCCTTTTGCACGAAGGTGTAGCTCAGCTGGATTCCGTGCTCCTCCCTGAGCTTTTCGTGAAAGTGACGAATGTTCAGGTCGAAGTACGTGTCCCGGTACAGACCCAGCACTTGCTCCACTTTTGCCAACGGCACCCGGCGGTCGCTGGGTCTGCCTTTACGCCGGTCTATCAACCCCGAATACCCATCCGTCTCCAGCCGCTCCCGCCACCGTCTCATGCTCCGATCCGTCACCCCGATGATCTCGGCTGCCGCCCACCAGGTGATCTTCTTCGCCATTGCTTTCAACAGCACGTCTTGTAGCTTCATCATCCGCTCCGTTTCCGCCGCGGGGTATTGCTGTGAGGTGGTCACCCTCCAGCTTCCCCCGTCGCTTTTTCAAAGCGGACAGTTCACGTGTGAATCTCACCGGACAGATCACATACTAGCGACAGGGCATTCAGACCCCGGTGACTTTGCAGTGCATTTGTGATAGTGTGCGGGCAAAGGAGTCAGCAAATGTTAAATTCGCTGGTTCGCTTGTGGCGTAGATTTAGCGGGTGGGTGATGCAACGCCCCGTCTCGAAGGATCAACCGCCGGTTTCCCAACCTTTTCATCCTTCAAATCTTCACGCTCGACACCGCTAATATCGTTCGCGACAACTCAACGGACATGCCGATCGGGTGCACGCGCCGCACGATCGGATCAAATTCTGACGCCCGCAACGGATAGTCACCCTGACGCCGCCCCGTGGGACTAAACTACGGTTATGAGTCCAGCATCGTCCAAGCCGCTGATCGTCTCCGTCGCTTGGGCTGCCGGTTCCTACTTCACCGCACTGGGGCTGCAACTCGCCTTCCTGGCCCAGCCCGAGATATCCGTCCGTGCGCTCCTACTCGTACTCGCCGGCGCCCTGTACACGAACGTTTTCGAACACACCTGGCACCGCTTCGCCATGCACAGCCGGCGCCCCGATCCCCGTCATGCCATTCACCACCGCATCTTCTACGGCGACCGTT
>Ga0163163_10004255_pt1 | contig 12199 bp, 11 predicted proteins | sample S65metaG_FD_119766 | JGI IMG/M metagenome (GOLD analysis project Ga0163163, IMG submission 119766) | Switchgrass rhizosphere microbial communities from Kellogg Biological Station, Michigan, USA - S6-5 metaG | ecosystem: Host-associated > Plants > Roots > Rhizosphere > Soil | place: USA... | reverse complement strand
ATATTTCCGGCGCCACAAATAGAAAATGCACCTGCGAACAGTTTTGGATACCGGGCAATCAGGTCCAGTACTCCCATACCACCCTGCGACAGCCCACCAATGTAAATCCTATGAACATCAATTTCATCTGCATCCATTAATGAGTCGATCAATTTCATGAGCACTTGTGATACCTGGGTAGGATTTTTATTGAATGGGAAGTTGATTTGTTCAACAGTGGCCGGATTGGTGCCTGTTTCAAAATAAGCCCAAAGATCTCTTTCAGGGCATTGCGGAAATAGTATATACGATGGATAGTGACTGCGAATGGAGCCGCTAAGAAAAAATCTTCCGCCTATGCTGAGCTGCGCCTCATTATCAAACCCCTTTGCCTTTGCACCGTGCAAAAAAATTATAAGCGGATATTTTTTTGAGGAGTCAAAATTCGCCGGTCGCAAATACCGGTAAGGCATATTTAATTCAGGCGCATTGAAATAATGCCCTTCATATGCAGAGAAATCCTGTGCATGGCAACCAAATGCAAAAGTTAAGTATATCAGGAAGAGATTCCGCCGCATTAAAAACGGATTGAAAAATTCTGTTTTACTTTAAAGTCCTTTCTAAAAAACACAAAGCCAAGGAAAAAAATGTCGATCGTGTATTGAACTGACGGATGTGATTCAATTTCTTTCCAGGCATTTTCCATTTCAGCACTCCAGTGAATGTCATCAAACACCAAAATAGTTTGATTGTGCCATTTAGCTAAAAACTGCTGAAAGTAATTGATGGTTGGCTGGTATCGATGATTGCCGTCAATATATGCAAGATCAATTGTTGGCACCCGGGACAAAATAGAAGGCAGAATGTCGTCAAAATTGCCTTGTTGCAATTGAACGTTCTTACAATTCAATTTTTGAAAGTTTTCTGTTGCAAGTGCTGCTGTTGGCTTGTTGCCTTCAATGGTAATAACAGATGCATCTGGATTTGCTTTTGAAAAATAGCAGGTAGTGATTCCCAGTGAAGTTCCCAATTCAATTATACTTAAAGGTTGGTAGTGCTTTACAAGTCTAAATAATATCTGTGCCAGTCTTTTTGATTTAAGCGATGCGTTCGCAATTTGGCCAACAGTTCGTTGGTTTGAGGAAGAAGTTCTGGAACCGGCTCCCATCTCTTCAATTTCAATAATCCTTTTGTCTTTCAATAACAGTCGCCGTAAATCCTCAATTTCCCCGGGCGGCTGATAATTGCTTTTGTTATTTAGAACGTTTAAGATGAAGTCAAACACAAAAGGAGAATGCATGCCATGTCCCTTACTGTTGGATGCATTTACATAATAGCTAAGATATTTTTGCGCCAGTTGAAATGAATTGTACACTTTTCAAAAGTAGAATGTAGAATCCGAAATTATTTACGCTCCCAAACCTGGAAGGTGTGTGGGTATTGATTTTTGTCGTCAGCATTACAAAAACGGCTTTGCACCAGCTGCCATTGACTTTCCTCAACTTCAGGGAAATAAGCATCGCCTTCAAACTTATGATGGATTCGTGTCAGATAAATTCTGTCTGCAACCGGCATTGCTGCCTTAAATATTTCGGCACCACCAATGATAAAAATTTCATTTGCGCCCGTTTTTTTCGCCAATTCAATCGCTTCATCAATTGAATGCGCAACTTCTGCTCCCTCCCTCTTCCAATCTTTGTTTCTTGTAACAACAATATTTTTTCTTCCCTGCAATGGCTTACCAAGCGATTCGAGTGATTTTCTTCCCATGATCACTGTCATGCCCCAGGTTTGATTTTTAAAGTATTTCATATCGTTTGGTAAATGCCATGGGAGCTGGTTATCCTTCCCAATCACATTATTTTCCGCAGCAGCAACAATAAAACTAATCATTAGTACAAGTTCAGTGTGTCAATTACTATACAGCAACGGGAGCTTTAATAGCAGGATGGAATTGATAATTCTCTAAAGTGAAATCTTCAAACCTGAAATCGAAAATGTTTTTGACTTCAGTATTCAATTTCATTGTTGGCAAAGGAAAGGGTTTTCGGCTCAATTGCAGGTTTACCTGTTCCATATGGTTGTTGTAAATATGTACATCGCCAAATGTATGGATGAATTCACCAGGCTCAAGATCGCACACCTGTGCCATCATCATTGTTAACAAAGCATACGACGCTATATTAAATGGTACTCCCAAAAACACATCCGCACTTCGTTGATACAATTGACAACTTAGTTTGCCTTTCACAACGTAAAACTGAAACAGCACATGACAGGGCATTAAAGCCATTTTAGGAAGTTCGGCAACATTCCATGCACTTACAATCAATCTTCTGCTATCTGGATTTCTTTTAATCTGGTTAATCACGTCTGTAATCTGGTCAATAGTTTCGCCGCCAGCTCCTCCCCAGCTTCTCCATTGCTTTCCATAAACAGGACCTAGTTCTCCTTTTTCATTGGCCCACTCGTCCCAGATACTTACTCCGTTTTCTTTCAAATAGGCAATGTTAGTTTGTCCTTTTAAAAACCATAAAAGTTCGTGGATAATACTCTTTAAATGAAGTTTTTTAGTAGTTACCAATGGAAATCCTTGCTTTAAATCAAAGCGCATCTGGTAACCAAAACAACTGATAGTACCTGTACCTGTACGATCTGTTTTTGTAACGCCATTGTTCAAAATATGCTGAAGTAAATTCAAGTACTGTTGCATGGGCGCAAATTAAGCCAGAACAACCTATCGGTTGGCTTTTGTGAATAAAATGAGGAAATTGCGAATAGTAATGCTCTCGAAATAGTTGAACACGTTGGAAAGGTTTATGAATCGTCAAAAGAATTAATTTTATTTGCACGGTTATTTTGGTCTGGCACCGGTTTAGTAGAGTTAAATGTGCCACCTCTGGTAGCTTTAATAATGAGCTGATAAAATTTTGATAACGAATTCAGATTATAATTCTCCACCCGTCATTCGCCCTGTTGAAGACACTGTAGATCGGCCGCTATGGTCCGTGATGATTCCCGCTTACAATTGCTATAACACACTTGGTGAAACTATTGTATCTGTATTGGCACAGGCTCCTGGTAAAGATCAAATGCAAATTGAAGTAGTGGACGATGGAAGCACAGATGGTGATGTGAAGGAATTAGTAGATCATCTTGGAAAGGGACGGGTTGACTATTTCCGCCATGAAAAAAACAAAGGTAGCCTGGCTTGTTTCGAAACATGCCTTAACAGGTCAAAAGGGAAATTGGTACACCTGCTACATGGAGATGATAAAGCGGTGATGGGATACTACGCAAAAATTGGAAGTTTGTTTGAAATGTATCCCCAAGTTGGAGCAGCGTTTTGCCGATATGCAACAATAAACGAAGAAGGCAAAACACTTTGGAATCATGGAAAAGAAATAGATGAAGATGGTATTTTAAATAACTGGCTTTATAAAATTGGATCGCGTCAGCGGCTTCAATATTGTACTATTACCGTCAAAAGAGAAGTGTATGAAAGCCTGGGTGGTTTTTATGGAGTAACCTATGGAGAAGACTGGGAAATGTGGGTGCGAATTGCCGCTCATTACCCCGTAGCATACACGCCTGAAGTTCTTGCCGAGTACAGGTTACACAGTAACACAATTTCTCATCGCTCGTACATGGATGTAAAACATGTCCAGGATATGCAGTGGGTAATCAATGCTATTCAAAAATGGTTACCCCAAAATATTCGGAAAGATCTTCGCCGGCAAGCATCACGTAATTATGCCGAATACGCAATGGATATAGCCAATGGCATCTGGCATCAAACGGGCAACAGGCGAATTACTCATCGATTAATGATTGAAACCGGTAAGATGTATTTTAACAGCGAAATACTTTCTAAAATGGTGAAGATTTATAGCAAAATGCTCATTAACAGAAGGTAACTTCATAAAATTACAATTGAGAACTATGCAGGACGGAACACAAAAATGGGACTGGGAAATCGGGCCAAAACCTGTTCACTCTTTTGCAGCTCTGAAGTCCGTTTTTGATTACAGGCACTTACATTCTGCGATGGTGCGGAAAGAATTTCTACTTAATTACCAGCAAACAATCCTGGGCCCCTTATGGATTTTTTTTCAACCCTTGCTTACTTTAATTATTTATGTACTGGTTTTTGGTAAAATGATCGGCATACCCATAGGCAAGTCTATACCACCTGTACTATTTTATTTTTCCGGGATTATACTTTGGAATTTTTTTAGCGACAGCTTTTGGGGAATTTCCAATACGTTTCGCGATCATATTCATCTGTACAGCAAAGTTTATTTTCCCCGAATTATTATCCCACTGTCTGTAATGAGCACAAACTTTTTACGACTGCTGGTTCAGCTCGTGATGCTGGTCATACTAATTGTATACTTTACTGTATTTAAAAACTTTCATGCTAATTCGGGATTCGGATTATTAGCATTGCCTTTTGTTTTCATTGGTGTAGCCATGCTCAGCATGGGTGGAGGTTTAATTGCTGCAATACTTACAGCCCGATACCGTGATATATTAAATCTTCTCGCGATTGTTATTCGGTTGCTCATGTTTGTTACACCGGTGCTATATCCACTCGCTTCTGTAAATGATAGTTTAAAATGGATTGTTTTAATCAATCCTCTTACTCCATTGTTTGAATTATTCAGATACTGTTTATTGGGGGAAGGAACAGTTCATACCGATTCGGTGTTCTATACTTTTTCACTTGGTTTGCTTGTTCTGGTTATCTCATTTTTTCTTTTTAATGCCCGCAGTACTAAACTCATTGATATATCCTGAAGACTATGGGGGAAATTGTATTACGTGTTGAAAATTTATCAAAGCAATACCGGTTGGGAAAAATCGGCACGGGATCATTGCGGCAAGACATTAACTATTGGTGGAAGCATTCTGTACTTAAACAGCAGGATGCATTTTTTCATGGAACTGAAGCTGATGAAAGATTTATTTGGGCACTGAACGATATAAGTTTTGATTTAACCAAAGGCGACGCATTAGGCATTATAGGCAGTAACGGCTCGGGCAAATCGACACTATTGAAAATTATTTCCCGCATCACTTCTCCAACAAAAGGATTTGTACGAGGCAAGGGAACTGTAAGCAGTATTTTGGAAATTGGTACAGGTTTTCACCAGGAATTATCCGGCAGGGAAAACATTTTTATGAGTGGTTATGCACTGGGCATGACAAAAGCAGAAATTAAAAAGAAATTCGATGAGATTGTGGCCTTCTCGGGCATCGAAAAGTTTATCGATACTCCTGTAAAACGATATTCATCGGGAATGTATGTTCGATTGGCATTTTCCGTTGCAGCACATCTTGAACCGGATATTTTGATTATTGATGAAGTACTGGCAGTAGGCGATGCAGAATTTCAGAAAAAATGCATGGGAAAAATGCAGGACGTTTCTAACCAACACGGAAGAACCATTCTTTTTGTGAGCCATAACATGACCGCAATTTCAAACCTTTGTTCGAAAGCAATTTGGTTAGATAAAGGATTAATCAAGGACACCGGGTTGCCAAAAGATGTGGTAAGGGCATATCTTGAAAAATTTGCTCAACCAATTCCTCCACGCGAATGGAATGATGCTTCAACTGCACCCGGAAATGAATTGGTGCGTTTGAAAAGAACCAGTGTCCAGGCTGCGGATCATTCCTATATAAGCGTCGCTACTCCAATAAAGATTTCCTGCGAGTTTTGGTGTTTTGATGAAGGATTTACAGTAAATGTAAATGTTCAATTGAACGCTGAACAAGGCGAATGTGTTTTCAACCTGGGATCATCGTCTGTTCAGGCACAAAATTCTATAATGCAGCTTGATGTTGTAATACCGCCCAGGTTATTGAACAATCAATCGTATTCAGTTTCTCTTACAGTTGTAAAAAATCATTCAGAACCTATATTTGAATTTTCAAATTGCGTAAGTTTTGAAGTGCAGGATGAGCGGCTGGGAGTAAATTATTTTGGCGCGTGGCCCGGGGTTATCAGGCCATTTATCAATAACGATTTAAGCATCAGGGAACAGTTGGATAAAAGTTCAGTTAAAAAAACTGATAGCATTAATGCCAAAAGCAGTTAAAAATATTGAGTTGACAAATGTGCCTACCATTATCGATGACCTTAAATCGTATGATGGTGCATTTCTTTTATTGCGTTATCATGGCACTCCCATAGGCAAAATCATTTTGCCTGCAAAAAATGGAAAGATAATTGTTGCAGACTACCTGCAGGAAATCAGGCAGGCAGTAAAAAAGCGACTGAAATATGCAGCAGTTGACCATTTTCTTTTTTCAAATCAAAAAGATAACGTCCAGGCAATTGATATTCGTGCAACCATTGCTGTTTGTACACGAAACAGGACAGAAGACTTAAAACTTTGCCTGGATGCATTAATGAAATTACCGGACAGGGGGCAGGAAATTATTGTTATCGACAATGCCCCTTCAACAGATGCTACAAAAAAATTAATAGAACACTATCCTTCTGTGCGATACGTGCTTGAAAACAGGAAAGGACTTGATATTGCACGTAATCGGGCCCTAAAAGAAGCATCTAACGACATCGTTGTTTTTACAGATGATGATGCCATGCCCGACCAAGACTGGCTGGACAAAATGCTTAGAAATTTTAATCATCCACTGGTCATGTGTGTTACTGGAATGACCATGCCTTTTGAGCTGGAAACAAAAGCCCAGGAAGAAATAGAAAATTATAGCCCATTCGGAAAGGGTTTTTTCAGAAAACTATTTTCGATTTCAAAATCAAATCCATTAGCCACAGGTAACGTAGGTGCAGGTGCAAATATGGCATTGCGAAAAAGTTTGCAAAATGAAATTGGGGGATTTGAAGAAGCATTGGATGCTGGTACACTAACGCAGTCTGGTGGAGACCATGAATTCTTCGCAAGAGTATTGCTTGCCGGGTATCATATTGTTTATGATCCTGAAGCTGTGAGTTGGCACCGGCACAGGCGTACGTGGAAAGAGGCAGTAAATGCAATTCATGGTTACGGAGCTGGGGTGTATGCTTTCTGGACAAAATTATTTTTTGAAGAGAAACAATATTCAATCATTCTTTTCCCTAAAAACTGGTTGTTGCATACGCAACTTCCGAATTTTTATAGATCGATCTTTAAATTAAAAAAAACTTATCCTCTTTCGTTTCTTTTTGCTGAATTCCGTGGATGCCTGAAAGGACCGTTTGTCTATTTTAAGTCCAAGAAACAATTGAACCAGCATTTAAAAAAGGAAAACGGATGAAAGTCACTGCAAGCTTTATTATTCCTACCCACAATCGTTCAGGCTCTCTTAAAAAAATGCTGAATACACTGCAATTACAATCATATCCATTACAAAATTTTGAAGTGATAGTTGTTGCAGATGGCTGCAAGGATGACACAGTTGAAATGGTTCGTAACTACCATGCAGGTTTCAATTTATTAGTTTGTGAGTTGCCAGGCCTCGGTGCTGCATCTGCAAGAAACAAAGGAGCGTCAATGGCAAATGGACAGTATCTATTGTTTGCAGATGACGATATGGAACTTTCAACGGATTTCATTAAAGAACATATTGCTGCACATACAAACGAAAGAATGGTGGTAGTTGGCTATTCTCCTTTCAAACTTGAAACAAACGCAAGCATTCAAAGAATGAGTGTACGTGAATGGTGGGAAGAAAAATTCCATGAAATGCGCAAAAAAGATCATTGGTTTAAATACGACAACCTAACAAGCGGAAATTTTTCAGTGTCCTCGCACCTTTTTAATAAGTTGAAAGGCTTTAATACTTCTCTCTTATGCAGGGAGGATTATGAACTGGGATATAGATTGATTAAGCATGGTGCACAGTTTCATTTCGCATATACAGCAAAAGCATTTCACCGTGATGAGGTGACTAATTTGCACCGTTCACTGCAAAGAAAAAAGTCTGAAGGGATGGCCGACATTCAAATCAAAAAACTACATTCTGATTTTATAAATAAGGAAGCGATCTACTATTTAAGTCAACGATCAATTTTGAAGTCGGTTTTGGTGAAAGGCATCCAGTATTTTCCTTCATTGATGGACAGGACCGCGAGCTTTGGTGAGACTATGATGAATTTATTTGAAAGATTACGGCTGTTGTCTTCATGGTCAACCATGAATTACCGTTTGCACCAATATTGGTATTTGAGAGGGTTAATGCTAGGTGCCGGGTCTTACAAACAACTTTATGAATTTGTAATGATACCTAATGTATTGATGAATGAAGACCGCAAACTAACTATAGATCTTGAAAAAGGAATAAAAAGCGCAGAAGACGAAATCGACAGGTTAAAGCCTATAGTAATTGAGATTTATTATGGCAAAAACTTTATAGGAACAATAAACTGCGAACCTGGCATGGAAGCAATTAAAGGATATCACCTCCGAAAAATTTTAAAAGATAAATTTTCCCGGGAGTTATCAGTGTTATTATTTCCAGATCAAATCTTCAAATAGAACTAGTAAAAACTTTGTGGGTTGTACTGGATTCGAACCAGTGACCCCTACCCTGTCAAGGTAATGCTCTAAACCAACTGAGCTAACAACCCGAAATTGTACAATGCAAAATAAAGAATAACAGAATTGCCATCCTAAATTCTTCTACGTTTCATTTCTTTTTCCACCAAACTTAATTCTCTACTCGTTTGCCCACCCACGGAAGTATTTTCCTGTGCACGACGCATTAAATACGGCACAACATCTTTAATAGGACCAAACGGCAAATATTTGCTTACACTACACCCGGCCTTTGCCAGGTTGAAAGTGATATTATCACTCATTCCAAACAACTGGCTAAAACAAACATGTGGGTGATTGTGTGGTAAAACTTTTTGTTCCAACAATTCAACCGTAAGCAAATTGCTGTAATCGTTATGCGTAGCCACCATCACTCCAATCTGGTTAATATGGTCAATACAAAAACGAACCGCATCATTAAATCCGTTATCGGTTGCTTCTTTGTTTGGATAAATTGGCGAAGCATATCCTTTTTCTTCTGCTCTTTTTCTTTCCTTTTCCATATAGGCTCCCCGAACCAATTTTGTCCCAAGTAAAAAATTTCTTTCTACAGCAGCCTCGTATGACTTGCGTAAAAATTCAAGCCTGTCATGTCGATACATTTGAAGTGTATTGTAAATAACCAGTTTGGATTTGTTGTATTGATCCATAACTGAAAGCGTCAACGCATCTATAGGGTCCTGTATCCACGTTTCTTCGGCATCAACTAAAAATCCAACATTTGTTTTGCCTGCCACTTCAGCAATCCTGACGATGCGGTCAACAACTCTCTGCCATTCTCCGCGTTCTTCAGTGGAAAGTTTTTCAATTGCATCATTATACCGATTGATTAAGCTGTTAGCACCGGAAGCAGTCATCAGGGAATGAAGTTTTTCAAGCAAAGTAAATCTTGCCATTCCTGTAACCTTCACACTCATGAAAGGCGTGTTGGGTTGGGTAGCTGCAAAATCAATGACGCGGATAAATTCATTGCAGGCATGTTCATAATTGTCTTCGCCTTCCTTACCTTCCACTGCATAATCTAAAATAACGTCCACATTGTACTGTGCTAAAATCTTTGCAACCGGAATGGTTTGTTCCAAAGATTCACCACCTATAAATTGTTTTGAAATTGTTTTACGGATCAAGCCTTTTACAGGAAGACCTACGCGTATACTCCACGGAGCAAGCTGAGTTCCCAATTTTACAAGCCATGGTTTGCCCATTATAGAATAAAGCCAATGTGAATGTTTTAAATCGGTATCAGACTTATACGCAAAAGCAATCTCGGTATTATCGAAAGAAATATTGGTATTCATGGGCAGCAAAAGTAGGGGCAAAATGGTTTAGTTGAAAGGCCAGGAGTATGATTGAAGTCAGCTTTTATCTGGCAGTCCAGCAACCGTACTTTAACAAAAACTACTGATAATTGTAAACCTGATTGTGACTTTGATGATAAGTATTATAAACGATAAACGGAGCGTCGCAAGCAAAGTAAAATAGTAGTAATGAACGGTCGATCAATACAGCTTTTGGCAAAGAGCCTCAGTCAATAATGTAATTATTTTGTATTGACTGCATAAAACAAGAAAGGTGAAGATTGTTCATTCTTCACCTTTTTATGCAGGACATTTCATCTATGTTTCTAGTAGCCGCAGCTGCCATTTACTGATATTAACCTGCGAAATTTATATATGCAGTTTCTCTTTTTTGGCAAGTAGTTCTTCAACAGTTTCGCGATACATTTCATCAGGAATACAACAGTCAACAGGACAAACTGAGGCACACTGTGGTTCTTCATGAAAACCCTGGCACTCTGTGCACTTACTGGGAACGATGTAATAGGTATCCACGGCGATCGGCGCATTCCTTTGGTCAGCGTTCACAACAGTTCCATCCACAAGTGTATAAGTTCCTTTTACAGTTGTACCATCTGCAACTGCCCATTCTACACCGCCTTCATAAATTGCGTTGTTTGGGCATTCGGGCTCGCAAGCTCCGCAGTTAATACATTCTTCAGTTATTTTGATTGCCATAATTCAAATATTTGTTTTTCCTGGGTTTAATTTTGCCAACAAATTTAAAGGCCAGAAACGAAATAATCATTTCTATTTCAATTTAGTTAAATCGGCCTGTTCGATACAGATTTGAAACATATCACATGAATTTATCACAAAGAAGGGAGTTATTGTTGCGATTGGGAAACTATATGCAATCCGATAGCGAAGGCTGGAAGGAAGTTCGACAAAAAGCCTTTTTGGAAAACCGCTGGTTCATTCCTGAATTCATTGACCTATCCGTTAATAATATTGTACAAAACTATTTACAACCGGAGCAGCTTGACCTGCTTATTAACCAATACCATCTTCCTGAGGAAAACAGGGCACCAAAAAAAATAGGTATTGTAATGGCAGGCAACATTCCCTTGGTGGGCTTTCATGACCTGCTTTGCGTTTTTTTGACGGGGCATTATGCTATGATCAAGCTTTCATCAAAAGATGAGGTATTGATCAAATATCTTATAGCAAAATTGATTGAATGGGATCACCAGGTTGAACAGTATTTTACCGTAAGTGCTATGATTAAAAACTGCGACGCCTATATAGCCACCGGTAGCACAAACTCCTCACGGTATTTTGAATACTATTTTGGAAAGTATCCCAGTATAATCAGAAAAAACCGGACGTCCGTGGCAATCTTAACCGGCAACGAAAATAAAGAAGAGTTGGAAAAATTGTCAGATGATGTTTACCAGTACTTTGGTTTGGGTTGTCGCAATGTCACTAAGATTTTCGTTCCTAAAAATTATGACTTTGTTCCTCTTCTCGACGCTTTTAGGAAATACGATCATCTCGGCGACCATCACAAATACAAAAACAATTACGATTATAACCTTGCCATACACATTCTTAACAACAAGTATTACATGACTAATAGTAGTATAATCCTCATAGAAAATGAATCGGCTTTCTCGCCCATAAGTCAGCTTCATTATCAGTATTATGCTAATGAAAAAGAAGTAAGGAACAAGCTAAAAGATGATGTAAACATTCAATGTATAGTAAGCAAAAATGATATTGGTTTTGGCGGAGCACAACGCCCGCAGGTGTGTGAATATGCGGATGGCATTGATACCATTGAATTTTTAAAAGGTCTTGGTTAATGAACCTTTATAAATCTAATTATCTACTAAGACCTTCGTAAATTTAATGTTAAACTGGCCCGACGGCTTTATTAAAAACCTGACATATAGTTATTTTGTTGTGTCAAGGCATACAATTTGACACCATAGAATTAAAATAAATTCAAACCGATAGATCATGAAATGGAAACAAGTTCTTCTTATTGTAGCAATCAGCTCTGCTTCTGCGGTGGGAAGTGTGGCTGTTTACAATAAGTTCTCTCAGAAACACGAGATTGTTGTTGGTGAAGCCCATGAAAAAATGCCGGCTAATTATGCAAAATTCTTCGATAGTAATGGAAACGCTTTAGAACCTATTGACTTTACGAAAGCTGCAAGCGCTGCGGTGCCGGCAGTTGTCCATATTAAAACAAAGATCCCCGCCCGCAAAGTCACCAACGAATTACCCAACCGTCGTAACAATAGTATTGATGATTTCTTTGATCAGTTTTTTGGACCAGGTTTTGGACCAACCATCATTCCTGAGCAAAGAGCT
>Ga0163163_10004253_pt1 | contig 12202 bp, 7 predicted proteins | sample S65metaG_FD_119766 | JGI IMG/M metagenome (GOLD analysis project Ga0163163, IMG submission 119766) | Switchgrass rhizosphere microbial communities from Kellogg Biological Station, Michigan, USA - S6-5 metaG | ecosystem: Host-associated > Plants > Roots > Rhizosphere > Soil | place: USA: Michigan... | reverse complement strand
CAAATGCGTCGCGATCATCTCCCACTTACCCAACTTATTTTGGAACACCGAGGTCAGATTGAACTCCGGCCCGTTCTCTTTCTCAGTCACCAGGTGCGCCATCAGCACAGCGGTATTGCCAAAGAACTCGACCGTCGTTTTTTGCATGGTCAGCTTGGGAAGCCGCGAGTGGGATTCTGGCGCTTCGAAGTCGCTGGAATGCATGATGTAGCCGCTAGGTGCCATCGCCATCCAATGCTCATCAATTAACGCCCGGATCGCTGCATTGTTGCCGTCACTACCGGCTTTCAGCCAATCGTTTTGCATTTGAACCAGCTTGGAAGTCTTGTCGTCGGTGGAGGCCGGATTTGCGGAATTCGTAGTTTGAGCGAAGGCGCCGATCGCCAGCAATAACACCAGCAGCAACTGCTTCATAGATACCTCCACTCGCAATAGACACCGACAATCTCAAGTTGGCGCTCCCGATCTCGACTTTTTGCGGTTCCCCGGTGACAAGTTTGCCCGGCATGCGTCCTAACGGTACACTTGCCAGTTTGTTATCGGAGGTCGTGAATGCGTAAGGGGCTTCTTGCCGCCGCTACCGCTCTTTTGCTTACCGCGTCGTGGGTTCAGGCCCAGGACAATCCATCTCAGAACCCGGCGTCGGCCGCAAAGCCTGGAGCTGTGAAGCCAACCCAGGTAGTCGATGAAAAGCCCATTACAGCGCTCCCGTACACCCCGAGCCTCGATGTGAACTCGATGGACAAGGCGGCAGATCCCTGCGTCGACTTCTACCAATACTCCTGCGGCGGATGGATGAAGAACAATCCGATCCCCGCCGACCAGGCCACTTGGAGCGTTTACGGCAAGCTATACCAGGACAATCAGCGTTTCCTCTGGGGTATCCTCGACGACCTCTCGAAGAAGACGACCGGCCGAAACGCGACGCAGCAACTGATCGGTGACTTCTTCGCGGCCTGCATGGATGAGTCCGCTGTCGACAAACTCGGCGCTGCCCCGTTGAAACCCTACCTCGCACAGATCGATGGCATGAAGTCGAAGAAAGATCTTCCGGCCGTGCTGGGCAGTCTCCATTTGAAGACCCAGGGCAACGGTTTCCTGTTCGGGTTCGGCTCAAACCAGGACTTTGCCAATTCCACTTCAATCATCGCCTTCGCGACTGCCGGCGGACTGAGCCTCCCCGATCGCGACTACTACACCAAGGACGATCAGCGTTCGGTCGAACTTCGCCAGAAATACCTCGCCCACGTTGAAAAGATGCTCCAGTTGCTTGGGGACAAGCCCGATGTCGCCAAACGCGAAGCCGCCAAGATCATGGAAATTGAAACCAACTTGGCGAAGGCCTCGCTGACCCGCGTTGAGCAGCGTGATCCTTACAAGCTCTTCCACAAGGTCGACTTCAAGGGTCTGCAGGCAATGACGCCGAGCTTCGATTGGGCGACCTATATCAAGACAACCGGGTTGCCGCCGCAGGCAAGCTTCAACGTCACCCAGCCCGCATTCTATGCCGAAGTAGAGAAGCAGCTTCAAGCCAATAGCCTGGACGACATCAAGACTTATCTTCGCTGGCACCTGGTCCACTCCGAAGCCCCGTTCCTCTCATCGGCCTTCGTAAACGAGAACTTCGAGTTCTTCAGCAAGACGCTCCGCGGCGTGCCGCAACTGCGTCCCCGCTGGAAGCGCTGCGTTAGCCTGACCGACGGAGAATTAGGCGAGGCACTCGGACAGGAATTTGTCAGCCGTGCGTTCAGCCCTGAGCTGAAACAAAAGACCCTGACGATGACAAAGCAGATCGAGCAGGCTATGCAGGATGACATCAACCAGCTGAACTGGATGGGTCCGGAAACCAAGGCCAAGGCTCTGGAGAAGCTGCACGCAGTCGTGAACAAGATCGGTTATCCCGACAAGTGGCGGGACTACAGCTCGGTTCGTATCAATCGCAATGATTTTCTCGGCAACGTAGAACGCACGACGGTCTTCGAATCCAACCGTCAATTAGCGAAAATCGGAAAGCCGCTCGATCGCGGTGAGTGGGGCATGACTCCGCCGACTGTGAATGCCGGCTACGATCCGCAGATGAACGACATCAACTTCCCGGCGGGCGTGCTGCAACCGCCGCTCTACGATCCGAAGATGGACGACGCACCGAATTATGGCAACACGGGTGGCACCATCGGACACGAACTGACCCACGGTTTTGACGATCAGGGTCGTCAGTTCGACGCACAGGGGAACCTGAAGGACTGGTGGACGAAGGAAGATGGGGAGAACTTCACCAAGCGCGCCCAGTGCATCGTCGATCAATACGCGCAGTACACCATCGTCGACGACATCAAGATCAACAGCAAGCTGACCGAAGGCGAAGATGTAGCCGACCTTGGCGGGTTGATCCTGGCTTGGATGGCTTGGAAAGATCAAACCAAGAACCAGCAGTTGCAGACCGCCGAAGGCTTCTCGCCGGAACAGCGCTTCTTCATCGGCTACGCCCAGTGGGCTTGTGAAAACGAGCGGCCTGAAAACCAGCGTGTCAACGCAGTCACTGATCCGCACTCTCCGGGCAAGTATCGCGTGAACGGCTTGGTAGTGAACATGCCGGAGTTCGAGAAAGCGTTCTCCTGCAAAGCCGGTCAGCCAATGGTGAAAGAAACTCGCTGTCGCGTCTGGTAACAGTAGATTCGATCGGAGCGCCGGCGCCTCGCCGGCAAATCACAATGTTTCAGTAGGGACGGGCGCCTCGCCCGTCCTCTTTTGTTTGTTCTCAGCATGGTGCCCCACCTTCGCCGCGAAGCGGTTAAGGTGGGTCTTCCCCATACGTTGAAGAATTATTCCCCTAACTTGCCATCCATTACTTCCCGCACCTTCCGCGCGAGAACATTCGGGGTGAACGGCTTTTGAAGGAACGCCGTTCCTTCTTCCAGAACTCCCTGGTGAACGATTGCTTCTTCCGTGTATCCGGAAATAAACAGCACTCTCATATTCGGACGTAGCGGTATCAACTGCCGCGCCAGGTCGGTACCGGTAATCTGCGCCAACACGACATCCGTAAGCAGCATATGAATTTCGCCCTCATGCCGCTCGCACGCCTGGGTGGCTTCGGCACCGTTCCGCGTATCGATCACCCTATATCCGTGTCTCTGTAGCACCTCTCGGATCAGCGCTCGCACGCCGTCTTCATCTTCCACCAGCAGGATGGTCTCGGTGCCTCGATAAGAAGCTGTTAGTACAGGACGCATGCTGCCATCGTCCGCCGCCGCGCTTTTCACAATCGGCAGGTAGATCTTGAAACTCGTGCCCCGTCCCGGCTCGCTGTACACCCATATATAGCCGCCGCTCTGTTTGACGATTCCGTAAACCGTGGAGAGTCCCAACCCCGTGCCTTTACCGGTCTCCTTCGTCGTGAAGAATGGCTCAAAGATATGTGACACCGTCTCCGCGTCCATTCCGGTGCCATTATCTGAAACGGCCATCATGGCGTATTGCCCCGCGTGCACCACCGCGTGCTCGCGCGCGTAAGTCTCGTCGATCACATGGTTACTGGTCTCGATCGTCAGCTTGCCGCCCTTGGGCATCGCGTCTCGCGCGTTCACCGCGAGATTCATGATGACCTGTTCCAACTGTCCCGGATCTGCCTTTACCGCTCCTAAACTAGGGCTCAACGAGACTTGCAGCTCGACGTCTTCGCCCAGCAGTCGAAGCAGCAATTTTTCCATGTTGTTGATGATCGTGTTCAGGTCGAGCACCTTCGGCTCGAGCACCTGTCGACGGCTGAATGCCAGCAACTGACGGGTAAGGGAAGCGGCACGCTCCGCGGCGCGCAGTACTTCTTCCACCTCGCCGCGCATCGGATCCCTTTCCTGAATTTCGTTCAGCATCAACTCGCTATATCCCTTGATCACCGTCAGCAAGTTGTTGAAGTCGTGTGCGACGCCTCCGGCCAGTCGTCCCACCGCCTCCATCTTCTGCGAGTGCAGCAACTGCTCTTCCAGCATCCGCCGCTCGGTCACGTCCTCGCAGATCATCTCGAAGCTCTCCGGCTCTCCTGGATACTTCAGCCCCGCCCGGCCGCTCAGTCGAACCGTAATGACTTTTCCGTCCTTGCGACGCCAGCGTGTCTCGACGCCGTCGATCCGCCGCGATTTTGAAAACTCGTCAACGAACTTCTTCCGCTCGTCGGCGTTGACGTAGAGGTCCCGCGCCATTTCCATCGAGTAGAGTTCGTCGGGTGAGGAGTAACCCAGCATCTGCACCAGCGCAGGATTCACGTCGAGGAACTTCCCATGCACGCTGGAGCGATAGAGCCCATAAACAGCGCTCTCCACCTGCGATCGATAACGCTCTTCGGAGCGCTGCAACGCCTCCTGGCTGCGTCTCTGCAGAATTGTGCTGGCCAACTGCTGCGAGACGAAGATGAGGATGTCCGCTTCCTTGCGTCCAAAGCGCGACTTCTCCGAATAACTCTGCACCACCAGCACGCCGAACGTCTTATCCCCGGACTTGAGCGGAACGCCCAGCCAATCGAGCGAAGGCGCGCCCCGCAACAGGACTTGGCCCTCCTGCACAAGTTCGTCGAATTTCTTCGGATCCGCTAGCAGAGGCTTACCGGTTCGCAAAACATAGTCCGTCAAACCACCGCGCCAGGCTTCGGGTGGCGGAGGTTCAGGATCCTCTTCATCCACGAAGTAGGGAACCTCGATGCGCTCGCCGTCCTCCGACAAGACTGCAATGTAGAAGTTCTTGGCTTCCATCAATTCAGCGACAATGTCGTGAATTGATTTATAGAACTGCTTCAAGTCGGTCGCGGAACTCGCAAGGCTCGCGATCCGGTACAGTGCCGATTGCAATTCCTCGGCCCGCTTTCGTTCCGTTATATCGAACACGGTGGCGACAATCGCGTTCTGCCCGCCGAACTGAATCACCGCGCCGCTAAAGTCTACCCACCGCACCTCTCCGCGCTTGTCGAGAATACGAAACTCATATCGCTCGGGCACCGGCATCCCGTGGAGTCGGCTCTCCGAGCGGCCCTTCAGCAACTCGAGATCGTCAGGGTGGACGAAGTCCCACACCCGCATCTTCAGCAGGTCCTCGCGCGTGTAGCCGGTTATCAACTCACTCGCGCGATTCGCATAAAGAAACCGGTCGCCCGTGTGGATGTAGATCGCCGAGGACGCCGTGTCCGCCACCGCGCGGAATTTCGATTCACTTTCAACCAGCGCCTCTTCGGCGCGCTTTCGATCGATGAAGAGACCGATCTGGCTGCCGATGTCGGTCATTGCCTTCAACAGTTCGAAGTCGGGATAACGAACCGTGTGGCTGAAGAACTCCATCACTCCCGCGATCTCATGACCGTGAGTGATAGGGAACGAGAAGCACGAACGCAATCCGGCGTTCACGATTTCCGGGCCCGAGCTTATGACCTCACTGATATCCGTTACCCACGTAGCCTGCCCATGCTCAGCGACCGTACATGCGACACAAGGTTGTCCCGCGCACATGGAGGGCGTGACGATCGGCTTCTTACTTACAAACTCCGGACTCTGCCACTGTGCCCCAAGTCGCAATCTCTCCGTCCCCGGGTCCCGATGCCACATCCGTCCAAAGTCCCAATCAACGCCACGACAGATTGCTTCGAGAAAGCGCACTATCGCCTCGTGCAGCGTGTCCGATTCCGCCAGGATCTTCGTCGTGACGAACTGTGTGTCGCGATACTTCGTGGCTCGCCTCTGATCGGTGATATCAGTGGCGACTCCAATCACTCCTGTGATCTTCTCCCCGGTGCGCAGTGGCTCCAGGTGAGTGTCATAGAAGTGTCCCTCGAATTCGAATTCGTAGTTGACGGACTCGCCCACCAGTGCTCGCCTATGGTTGGCGATCGGCGGATACTCGAGGTCTTCAGTCTGGAAGAGTTCAAATACCGATTTCGCGGGACCGCGCCCTTTCATCGAGGCATCCAATTCCGCGAGTCCACCTCCCGCAACGGAAGTGAAGTTCAACTCTCTGTCCGTTGTCCACATGACAATCGGTATCTGGCTGGAGATCTGGTCGAACTCCAAAGACATGTTTGCGGATTTCCGCGGAGTTTTCGCGCGCGCGCCAGTATTCGTCCCGTTTTTCTTCGGGGCGCGCTTTGCTGCTTCGCCTTGCGATGATCGCCTGGTGATTGAGGCCTCCGGCCAGCCTTATCCAAGTGTGCGGGTTTGCATGTTACAGGTTGCGGCTACTCACCTCAAGCAGAGGAACCCATTAAGTCAGGTTCCTTCCATCTACGATTGCCTGAGGGTTTTCACTTACTAGCAGATTTGCCACGGCCTCTCCGGCGATGGCGGCGACCGCGTCCCGGCCCTCCGAAAGGATTGGTTTACGACGTTCCGGGTCATGTCCGTCGCTCGCCAGCACATGCACCGCGCCCTTCTTCAGCAGCCATTCCGAGATCTTTTTTGGACCGCTTCCCCAGAACCCGGTAAACGAACTGGCTGTAACCTGCACCACGCATCCGATTGCCGCCATATCGACTACCAGTTCCGGCTTGGACTGCAGTACCCGGTTACGCTCCGGATGGGTAATGATCGGGACGACACCAAAGTCGAGGAATTCCTCAAGAGTGGTGAGAATCTGGCGCGATATGCCGAAATCACTGAACTCCACCAGCAGGTAATTGCTCCCACCGATACAGAATTCGGCCGGGTTCTTCCGCAGCGCCACAATGTTGTCGTAAGACATGTGAAAGTCGCACCCGAGGCTCAGCTGCACCGTGCCATTCAACTCCTTGCGGAGCGTTTCCAGTGCGTTCTCGTGAGCCTTCCGGTCGTATCGATACACATCGTTCGAATGAGGCGTAGCCACGATATGAGTGACGCCGTCCGCAGCCGCCATCGTGCACATCGCAATTGCCATCTCCAGCGATTTCGCTCCGTCATCCACGCCGGGCAGAATGTGCGTATGTATATCGACCATGTTCCGGTTGTCCTGGTTGATTCCTAGATACTACGACGAACCCGCTCTGCCTTTACACCCTGCATCCGCATATGCGACGATTTTGGTCGCTTCCTTTCTTATGTCATTCATCCGAGCCTTCGGTTCCTATTTGCCATCCCGGGTCGTAAAAAATGAAGAGATCGGCTGGTTCATCGGTCGTACGCCCGAATGGATCGTCGGGGTCTCCGGAATCGAACAGCGCCGTTTTGCCGCCGAATATGAAGATGTCGCCACCCTGGCGACGCATGCCGGCGAATGCTGCCTCAAAAGCGATCACACTCCGCTCAAAGATATAGGTCTCGTCATTGTCACCAGTGGAACCGCCGGAAGAAGCTTTCCCGGCCCTGCTGCGACCGTCGCCGAGAAACTCGGCCTCACCCGTGCCGCTGCCGTCGATTTGCCCATGGCCAGCGCAGGGTCGATATTCGCGCTCGCCATGGCCCGCGACCTCGCTCCTCGTTACGGCAACATTCTTGTCATCGGCGCCGAAAAGATGTCCACGGTGGCCCTCCGCCAACCCATTAACCGCTCGTCGGCTGCACTCTTTGGCGACGGCGCCGGCGCCTGTCTCGTCAGTGCTCGCGACGGCTTCCTCGAAATTGTCGATTCGTCGCTGCACTCTGATGGAACCGGCAGCGAAGACCTTCGGCTCGGCTTCATCTCTCCGCTCGAAATGCGTGGCCGTAGCGTAATTCGCAATGCCGGGAAGAAGCTGCCCGCAGCGATTCGCGAGGTCTTGCACCACAGCGACCTCAATCCCAAAGAAGTGGACGCCTACCTGGTTCACCAGGCGAATCAGCACGTCATCGAAGCGGTCGCCCGCACTCTTGGAACGGAAAAGGAATGTTTCCCGCAGAACATCCGCGAATACGGAAACACCTCCTCAGCGTCCATGCTAATCGTCGCCGAAGAGTACTTCCGCGATCGCCAGGTCAAATCCGGACGCTATTTTGTTTTCGCTGCCTTTGGTGCCGGATATCACTGGGGCGCAGTCCTGACCAAGAGCCGCAAAGCGTAGCTCGGAGCGCCGGCGCCCTCGCCGACATTGCTGGAGTTTGACCCTAACCCAATCCGCCGCGCACTCGGTCTCATCCTGAGCGCCATCATCAAAGCCGCGAAGTCGAAGGACCTTTACCCCGTTTCTTTGCTATCATCTCGCCCCATGTCGACCGCGACAAAACCTGCCAAACTCCCTCTCTCCGAAATCTACGACGAACTCGAATCCATTCTGTCGAAGTTCTCGCCGCCCTTTATCGCGCGCACGAATTGCGTTCGCAACAAGCGCAACTATGTTCTCGTCTCCGAAAAGGAAGTCGTCATTGACGGGCGCAAGAAGCCAGAGCTGTGGTTCTCCGGAGTTATCGAACAGAAGGGCTACATCGGCTTCTACTACATGCCCATCTATTGCGACCCGAAATCACCCAAGCTCTCGCCGGCCCTGATGAAATTGCTGAAGGGGAAGAGCTGCTTTTACGTCAAGGTGCTCACCCCGGAATTACGCCGTGATATCCAGACAGCGCTCCGCGCCGGCGCCCAGTCTTATAAAAAACTCGGCTGGGTCTGATTTGCCGGCCTGCTCACCTGAGCTGCAAAGCCACTCCCCAGCTGCTTTCGATTGATAGTTCGAGACGCGCTCGCCTGCCATCTTGCTCTGATCGACCCGCCATCCAATCGTGCGGAGGAGACCATGAGCAAGGAGCCGTTGTCCAAAATCGTCGAAAAACAAGAGTGGCTGAACTCCAGCGAAGAAACCGTGCAGAACGCCGTCAAAGAAGCGCTGCAAGTTACCGGCGATGGAACCAAGGATTTTCTCCACGGCAAATGGATAGGTCATCCTCTCCACGTCATCCTCACCGATATCCCGCTCGGTTCCTGGACCGCCGCCGTCGCCTGCGATGCGATTGCTTCCATCACCGACAACGAGGAACTCGACGCGGCGGCGGACGCGACCGTTGCGGTCGGCTTAGTCGGAGCTCTCGGTGCAGCGCTGACCGGGATTACCGATTGGTCTGAAGTCGATCCTCCCGCACGGCGCATAGGCTTCGTTCATGCACTGCTGAACATCGGGGCTACGGGATTATTTACAGCATCACTGGTGAGCCGGCGTCGTGGCTCGCGCGCAAGCGGCCGCGGACTCGCTGCCCTCGGTTTTCTTGTCGCTACGGTCTCCGCAAAGCTCGGAGGCAGTCTGGTCTATGAACATCGCATTGGAGTCGATCGCTCGACTGAACATCCGTCGCCCTCTGACTTTGTTTCGGTAATGGCCGAAGCAGATCTCCCACAAGACACTCCCAAGCGCGCTATGTGGGAAGAGACACCGATATTGCTGGTCCGACGCGGAAGCCAGGTGTATGCCCTTCAGGAGACGTGCTCTCATCTGGGAGGTCCGCTCTCGGAAGGAAAACTCGAAGGCGACACCATCCAGTGTCCGTGGCACGGTTCAACCTTCTCAATCGTGGATGGCAGTGTCGTTCGTGGACCGGCAGTTCATCCTCAAAGCTGTCTCGACGTCCGTGTCCGAAACGGCCAAATCGAAGTCCGGCGACATCGCTATGAACCCCAACAATTACAGCCCGCCGCATAAACATCAGGCCCGCCGTTAAGGCGGGCCCAATCGTCTGTCGTCAATTGCCGACGACTTTCTTACCGATATCTCTCGGTCATAAACTCACTCATCTTCTCGTACGCCGCGCTCAGCACCGGCTCCTCCGGCAGAAACACAATTCGCATGTGCTTCGTTCCCGGCTTCTGCCCGAAGCCCGAACCGTGCACGACCAGCACATGCTTCTGCTTCAGCAGGTCGCTGACGAAAGCCAGGTCATCATCAGGAATATCGAGAGAAGGATGCGCATAGAAGGCCCCTTTGGGCGCGACCAGCGAAACCCTTGGAGTCTTCTCCGCCCATTGTGCCGTCAAATCACGTCGCCGCCGCAACTTCTCGCGGACGCCCTTCAAATGATCCTGTGGACCTTCCAGCGCCGGCGCGATCGCCAACTGGAACGGATGCGGCGCCGACAATCTCGCGCGCAGCAGTTTGTGCACGCCTTCCAGGTACGGTGCTAAAACTTCGGCCGGACCGGTAGCGATGCCCCACCCGATCCGCCATCCCGGCGCAAGGTACGCCTTCGAAAGTCCATTGAACGTAATGCACGGAACGTCCGGCGCCATCGTCGCAATGGAATAGTGCTTCGCATCGTCATCGATGATCAGCTTGTCGTAAATTTCGTCGGCGAAAATGATCAGGTTGTGCTGGCGCGCAATTTCGACAACGGCCTCCAGCGTCTTCTTCGAATACACCGCACCCGTAGGATTGTTCGGATTGATCAGGATAATTGCCTTCGTCCGGGCATTGATCTTCCGCTCAATATCCGCCAGGTCGGGCTGCCATCCATTCGATTCATCCAGATCGTAAGCGTTCGGAGTGGCCTCCAACTTCGCCAGCACCGCGCCGTACAGCGGGTATTCCGGGCTCGGCGTCAGCACGTTGTCGCCGGGATTCACCAGCGCCGTCAGGCAACTGTCGATGGCTTCGCCGCTTCCGTAGCAAACGAAAATACTTTGAAAGTTCTGGAACCCGCGCTTTTCTGCGTCCCGCCGAATTGCCTCGACGGCCGGTTTAATACCCAGCGAATCGGCATAGCCATTACGGCCATCCAACATCGCCTTGTGAACCGCTTCCACCATGTGCGGAGGAGTCGGAAAGTCGTACTTACAAGGATCGCCGATGTTGAGGTACAGGATCTTATGTCCCTGTCGAGCCAGATCATCGGCCAGTACAGCAAGATCGCGTATCGCATAGCGAACCTTCTCCATGCGACTAGCCGGTAGTATTGCCGAAATCTGCTTAGTTATCATTTACGTTCCAATAAGTTCTTGGGTGCCCCATCCTAGCCTTCTTCTGGCTAGGGTGGGGTTGTTGCTTTTGTTGTTGCTCTGTCTTTCCAGTTCTTCGGTTCACCCGATCGTCGGTTCTTCGGTTCGATCTAATCCACTCGATCGATCTGCGCCTTCTGCAACTTGTCCGAATAATCGACGTAAACGGCCTTCCATTCGGTATAGAAGTCGAATGCACCGATACCGCCCTCGCGATGTCCGTTCCCGGTCTGCTTCACGCCGCCGAATGGCAGGTGCACTTCTGCGCCGATCGTCGGCGCGTTGATGTAAGTGATACCGGCTTCCAGGTCGCGCATAGCCGCGAAAGCCCGGTTAACGTCCTTCGTGTACAGCGCCGAAGACAATCCGTACTGCACACCGTTCGCAATTTCTACCGCGTGCTCCAGGTTGTCGCAGGCAATCACTGAAACCACCGGTCCGAATATTTCTTCCTGCGCGATGCGCATCTTCGGATCCACTTCCGAGAACACTGTCGGCTCCAGGAAGAATCCGTACTGGTAGTCGCCGCCTTCCAGGCGGTTGCCGCCGCACATCATTTTGGCGCCTTCGTTCTTTCCGATCTCGATGTACTTCAGGTCGGTTTCCAACTGACCCTTGTTCACCGCCGGACCCATCTCGACGGTCTCGTCCAGGCCGTTTCCGACCTTCAACTTCTTCGCCATCTCAACCAGCCGGCGTACGAACTCGCCATATACGCCCTTCTGGACGATGATCCGGCTCGTGGCGGTGCATCGCTGACCCGTCGTTCCGAACGCGCCCCACAGTGCACCTTCCAGCGCCAGCTCCAGGTTCGCGTCGTCCAGCACGATCATTGGGTTCTTGCCGCCCAATTCCAGCGAGCAGCGCTTGAATGTTTTCGCGCATTCGGTTCCCACGATGCGCCCGACCGCCGTCGATCCCGTCAGCGAGATCGCACGCACGTCCGGATGCTCCGTCAGCGGCGTTCCCACCGCCGAACCGGTACCGGCGACAATGTTGATCACGCCCTTCGGCAGGCCCGCATCCACCAGCGCGCGAACGAAGTTGAAGGTCGAAAGCGGGGTGTCCTGCGCCGGCTTAATCACGCAAGTATTGCCGGCAATGATGGCGGGGAACAGCTTCCACGACGGAATCGCCATCGGGAAGTTCCACGGCGTAATCATGCCGCAGACGCCGATGGGCTGACGCACGCACATTGCGAATTTGTTCGGCAACTCGCTCGGCGTTGTGTGTCCGTACATGCGGCGTCCTTCGCCTGCCATGTAGTACCCGGTATCGATCGCTTCCTGGGTGTCGCCGCGCGTCTCCTTCAGGATCTTGCCCATCTCACGCGTCATGTCCCGCGAGTACTCTTCCT
>Ga0163163_10004248_pt1 | contig 12208 bp, 5 predicted proteins | sample S65metaG_FD_119766 | JGI IMG/M metagenome (GOLD analysis project Ga0163163, IMG submission 119766) | Switchgrass rhizosphere microbial communities from Kellogg Biological Station, Michigan, USA - S6-5 metaG | ecosystem: Host-associated > Plants > Roots > Rhizosphere > Soil | place: USA: Michigan... | reverse complement strand
GGCTGCACGACGACGACCTCGTCGCGTCCTTCGCCGCCGCGCAGGAGCCAGCAGACCAGCGCCGCGCGACCGAGCGGCTGCTCGCCGCGTTCACGTCGCAGAAGGTGAATCGCCTGGGCTCGGCCGACGGCATCGTCGAGCTCGAAGAGCACGAGCACGCGGTCGCGTTCGCATCGGTGCCGTCCGGGTCCGTGGGCACCGATCGCTTCCTGCAGCGCGTGCAGACGGGGGGCACCGGTGGACTCGGCATCGGCAGGAAGCGCGCCGCCGATGTCGTTGGTCTCGCGTTCGAAGGCGCCGCGGCGGCACGAGCGCCTGGCGAGCGGGCGGGTGCGAAAGCAGTGTCAGCGGAGCTGCTGTTTGCGCTCAAGGGCAAGCCGCAGCTCGTGCAGGCGAGCACCGCCGTCATCAACGACCTCGCCCGTTCGCGCGTGGGCGAGGTGCTCGCGCCGACCGAGGCGCGCATCGTCGACCGGCCGGCACCGCGCTGGACGTTTCCCGCAGAGCCGATGGTCGCGGTGCGCGGCGCGGCGCGCAGTTTGCGTCACGGCGGTGACGGCCGCGGCTCGGCCGACGGCAAGCTCACGTGTCGCTGGCCGACGCAGACGATCACCGAGATCAGCGGCGTGATCGCGAAAGACCGTTTCATCCGCTCGCTCGGCAACGGCTCCCTGCCGGACGAAGTGCTGCTGCTCGCGCGCGAGGCGCTGCTGCACGATCCCTACCACGACGAATGGATCGCCGCTGCCATCGCGCCGGCTGGCGCCGCGCGCGTGACGGTACTGACGCGGCTCAAGGCCGAGTCGGTGCTGCGCTTCGGCAAGGACGCGACCTACGATGGCACGACGGTCGCATTCAAGGGCGGCGTTACCCGCGATGGCGCGCCCGCGCCGCGCGCCGCCGCCGGCGCGGTCGAGCCCGGGCTGCGCGAGCAGCAGTCGCTGGTCGCTGATGAGATGCGCAAGTATTCGCTCTACAGAGGCGCCGACCCCGACCTCGTCGCCGTCACGACGTGGGCCCAGCCGTGGGTTCCGCTGTGGCTCGAGTGGGAAGTGCAGGTCGAAGGCGTCGATCCGGCAACGCTCGACGCGTGGCGCCTCGCGGAAGTGGACCTCGATCTTGTGAGCGGTGCCATCGGCGGCTCGACGGTCACGCTGCGTGGACGCGCGACGCTCACGACCGGCGCGGCGAAGACGCTGCACGACGCGATCGACGATTGGCTCACGAAGGAAGACGCGCTCGATGCGAAGAACGCCGGCCTCGTCGACGAGGCGACCGAAGCCGCCTATCGCACCCTCGACGCCGCGGTCGCGGAGCTCGACGTCGTCACCGCCGCGCTCGACGGCGTGCGCACGCAATTGCTCGGACTGCGCGTGACCGACGGCCTCCGTCGCTCCAACGCGACCGGCAGCGTCACCAACCCCGCCCCTGTGGCGGCGCCGCACATGCTGTGGGCTGGCGCGCTGAAGCTCACCCGCGCGCGGCTGCTCGACGCCTTCGGGCGCACGCTCGAGGTTCCGGCGGAGAAGCTCGCGCAGGCGGTCGCGCCGACGCGCGTCTCGCTTGCGGAGCGTCCTGCTGCGCTGGCGCTCAGGCCACGGTTGATGCGGCCGGCCCGCTGGTTGTTCCGCCTCGTCGACGCGTCGACACCGGTGGGCGCCGAAGGCACCGAAGCCCGCGTCGATCAGATCGAAGCCGCGCTTCAGGTCAACCCCGTCGCCGGCTTCCTGCTGCCCGATCATCTCGACGAGAGCCTCGAGGTATTCGGCATCGACGGTTCTCCCATCGGCGAGCTGCTGCACGAAGCGGTGAGCGGCGGCGTGGTTTGGGAGATCGCAGCAGGCCGCGACGGCCCAGCGGACGCAGGGCCGCACTACGGCCTCGCGCCCGCGCAGCGCGCGCTCGGCGACTTCGCTGCGGCGCTCGTCGCCGCCGATGCGGCAGCGCGAGGAGGCGGGCCGCTCTCCGCCAGCGGGTTGAACGAAAGCGCGCTCTCGGCGCTGCTGCGCGCGATCGACACCACGCTGTGGACAGTGGACACCTTTGCGGCCTTCGGCAGTGAGCACATCGTCGGTCTCGTCGGACGTCCGATCGCCGTCGTGCGCGCACAGCTGCGCCTCGAGTTGAAGCCGCCGACGGACATCGATCTCGCCGACGCGGCGCGCGCCGCCGAGTGGGCCGCCGCAGAGCAGGACGCGATGCGCTTCGCATTCCCGGTGCGCATCGGCGAGTTGACGCGCAGCGACGACGGCGTGCTCGGCTTCTTCGTCGACGACGACTACGCGCACTTCCGCCTGGTCGATAAGGTGATCGCAGCGACCGCGGCCGAAGGCGGGCGCAGCCGCGGCCAGCTCGGCCTGTACGACAAGCAGAGCGGCATGCCGTCGCCCAGCCCGATCGAGCACCCGTACATCGCCGGCACCGACGATGCGGATACGCTCGCGCTGCACATCGGGCAGACGGTGACCTTGACGATCCTTATGCATCCGGCGAGCAAGGCGACGCTGACGTCGGGCCTGCTGCCGCGCAAGGCGCTCGCGCTCGCGCGCGACTGGGTCGGCAAGGGCCTCGCCGCGATCGCGCCGTCGCTGCGCACGGGACCCGTGCTGGTGGAGACCGATCTCGACACCCAAGGCGAGGTGCGGCTGCCGAAAGTTTCGGTATTCGGCAAGGACCAGAATTTCCTCTGGCGCGACACGCCCGCGACCTGGCGCACCGACGCGATCCTTGCCGCGACGCAGACGGCGCTGCTGCCCGACACGCCGGCCGAAGCGAGGGAAGGCTGGATTCGCGTCGCGCCGTCGAAGCCGGAGCCTTCCACATGAGCCGTTACGAGTGGCCCGGCCTCATCGAGGCTGAAGAGCATGAAGACGACGCACGCGCCCGCGGCCGCTACATGTCGCGGCGGCGGCTCGATTTCGATCCCGAAGGCGCGCGCGCTGCGTCGCGCGGCGCGCCGCCGCAGCCGGGAGTTCGGACCAGCCGAGGCGCCGTCGCGCGCGCTCCCGCGAGCTCGCGCACGAATCTGTGGATTCCGCTCGGACCGCAGACCGTGGTCGGCGGTCAGGCGGAAGGCAATCCGCGCATTACCGGCCGCATCGATGCGCTCGCCGTGCACCCGCTCGGCGAGCGCCTGTACGCGGCGTCGGCCAACGGCGGCGTCTGGTACTCGGGCGACGGCGGTGCGAACTGGACTTCGCTCGCGGGGCTCGCATCGACGCCCACCGCCGGCATCACGCGTCCCGCGCATCGCAATGCGTGCAATGCGATCACGGTGGTGTGGGGCGCCGACGAAACGAGCGACGAGGTGTGGGTCGGCACGGGCGAAGTGGACCACGACGTCGACGGCGAGCCCGGCTCGTCGCTCGGCGGCATCGGGATCCTGCACGCGGCGCATCCTGCCGCGCCCGCAGAGCCCGACCCGTGGAAACGCGAGGCCAACAACCTGACCGGCACCGGAATCTACAAGATCGTGATCGAGCCGGGTGGCACGACGGTGATCGCCGCGACACGGATCGGGTTGTTCCAGCGCCCCGCAGCCGGCGGAGAAAACGTCGATTGGGTGCGCGTGCCGAGCGCGCCGTTCGACACGCAAGCAGTGCGCTGCACGGACGCGCTGTGGACGCCGGCCGACGCCACGCATCCGGCGCGGCTGTGGGTGTGGGTGCAGACGGGTGCCGAGCCCGGGCTCTGGGTGCGCGACGCCGGCGCCGTGCCGTTCGTGTTCAAGCGCGTGCTGAACGCCACCGTCGCGGGTGCGAAGCCCGGCGGCGAGCCGGCGCTGCGCGGGGTGCTCGCGGCATCGACTCCACCGACGCAGGTGTGGGCGCTGTACGACCAGAACCGAAACGTGGCCCCGGCGCTGCACCGCGTGACCAACACGCTCGCGCCGCCGCAAGCCACGGCGGTCACGAACGTGCCGCAGATCCTCGGCACGCAGGGCTTCTACGACATCGGAATCGACGTCGATCCGGCCGATGCCGATCGCGTCGCGCTCGCGGGGAGCTTCTTCGCCTTCACCACGCCGGAGAACGTTTCGCTGTCGGGCGAGGCGGCGATCGTCGTCGCGCACGTCGCCGTCAACGCGGGACAGCTCACCTACGGGCAGCCGCAGCCGTTCGCGATGCTCGGCGTCGGCGTGCACGCCGACGTGCACGGCGTCTACTTCAGCAACGGCGGCGCGCGGCTTTGGGCCGCCACCGACGGCGGCGTATTCCGCTCCGACCGTCCGCAAGACGGCGCCGGCGGCGCGGCGCCCACGCCCGCCGGCTTCTACGCGCGCAACAACGGGCTGCAAGTGGTCGAGAGCAATTTCATCGCGGTCAACCCGCGCTGCGAGGGTCACATCGCGGCGGGACTGCAGGACAACGCCTCGGTGATGCGCCATTCCGGCAGCGTTTGGGTGCGCGTGCCGCGCGCTTCGGGGGACGGCGGCGGCATCCTGCCGCGGCCCATCAATCCGCAGCACCTGCTGTACCAGTACGTGCAGGCGAACTGGTCCACGTCCGACGGCACGCTCTCTGATCCCGACATGCTCACGCGCGGCGCGGCCTACAACCGAAGGGAATCCAAGGCGAGCGCCTTCTACTCGATCGCGGCAGGCATCGCGGGGAAGCGCCCGTCCGCCGCGCCGACGCACGAGGTGGGACAGGTGATCATTGGCACCACGCGCGTCTGGTACACGGAGGAGACGCGCACGATCACTGGCGCCGTGGTCCAGACGCAGCTCGGCAAGAACTGGTTCACGCTGCCGAAGGGCACCGACCCGCTGCCTGCCGACACCGATGCGAAGCAGGATGCGTTCGGCGAGCGCGTCACCGTGTGCCGCTGGCAGAGCCGCGACGTCGCGTGGGTGCTGGGGGAGGGCAGGCTCATGCGCTACGCGCGCGTGCCGGGCTCCGACGACGGCGCCCCGCCCGGCACGTGGAGCCGCGAGACGATCCTCAAGAAGGGCGTGAAGAACAAGAAGGACGGCGCGCAAGCCGACGGCCCGGTGCGCGACTCGCCGGTGTGGACCGACGTTGCCGTCAACCTCGATGTCCCCAACGCTGCGGGGGAGGCGCCGCGACAGCACGGCACCAAAGGCGCCGTGTACCTCGGCACGGTAGGCAAGCCGGATAGCGACGCCGTCGACACGCTGTGGTGGTTCGACGGCACGTCGAAGCTGTTCAAGACGGGCCTCCGCACCGATGCGAGCGGTGTGCCGGCGCCGGTGACAGCGGTCGTCTGCGACCCGAATTTTCCGGAGGAGGTCTACGTCGGGACGACGGTCGGGGTGTGGCGCGGGCTGCGCACGCAGATCGGCGACGCGAATCCCGCGTGGACCTGGAGCGCGCGCCTGAACGGGCTGCCCGAGGCGGCGGTCGAGGACCTCGCGATCTTCAGCGACGACGGCGTGCGGCTGCTGCGCGCCGGCATCGCGGCGCGCGGTGTGTGGGAGCTGCGGCTCGACCAGGCCGACGTCGCGGACGTCACCTACCTGCGCTGCCACGACGACGATCTCCGCTATCGCCTGTCGGCCGTGCAGGTGCAGCGCGATGGGCGCACGGCCCGGTCATGGCACGGCAGTCCCGACGTGCGGCCGCGCGCCGCGCCGGCCGCCGTCGCCGCGCCCGCCACGCTGCCGTGGGGTGCGCAAACCATTGCGGCATCGGGCATCACGCGCTTCCAGTCCGCACCTCTCGCGCGCTTTCAATCCGCCCTGCGCTCGAGCCTGAACGATCCGCGCATCATTCCGACCGGCACCTGGGATGCGTACTTCAGCGAAGTGCTTCGCGACATCGGCGCTCCCGTCGTGATCGTTCCCGCAAGCGGAGCGACGCCGCAGCGCGCGGTGCCGACGATCGACGCGACGCTCTGGAATAACACGATGCAGCCTCCGCACGCGACGCGCGAACCGTGGGGCGCAGGCGTGCCGACCGAAGCCGACCTGATCGAGTTCACGCCGCCGCTCGTCGAAGGCAGCGCCAACATCACGTCGTGCACGCTGCCGCGCGGCCCCGCGCGCGTCGACATCGTGGTCCATCATCGCGGCCTGCTCGATCGCGACGGCACCGACGTGCGCGTCGCGCTCCTTCGCTGGAGCGATCCTGCGGCGAACCCGAACAACGCCGGAACGTGGGCGACCGGCGACGCGGTCAACAACGTGCCCTGGACGCTCGCTGCAAACGAAGTGCTGAACAGCGCCGCCGGCACGACGGCCATCGCGTTCGCCGGCGGCTGGAGCTTCGTGCCGACGGGGCAGGCGCGCTTGTGGCGCGACCTCGGCGCGCAGACCCTCGACGCCTTGCACTCCGGCACCGTGAGCTTCGATCTCGACTTTACCGGCCTCGCCAACAACACCGTCGTCCTGCTGGTCGCGGTGATGCGCGCGGGGGTGGGCGCGTCGAGCGACCTCGCGTTGCCGGCCGCCGCAACGCTGCGCGAGCTCGCGTTCACGAGCCCGAGCGTCGCCGTGCGCTCGATCAACGTGTTCGGTTGACCGACTTGCGGACGAAATGCGACCGCTCGAGATAACCGTCCGCAAGCCGGGGCAAAACGGCGACCGCCGGGTCGTCCTGCGCGGATTCGCGGCCATGCTGGTCAGCGCGGTTTTGACGGTGGTGATCGTCGCAACGATCGTAGTCGCCGTGATTCTCGGATACCTGGCCGTCGGCCTGTTGCTGTTGGTGCTGCTGATCGCGCTCTTCCTCGCGGTGCTACGCGGCGCCTTGCAAAGCTTTCGCCGCTAAGCGCGCCGCGATCGCATCCCGCGGAGACCAAGCCCTTCACGCCAATCCCAACCTGCGCATGAGCGCGGGCCAGCGGGGGTCGCCGTGCAACGAGCGCAGCCACGGGTACGAGACGGATTCACCCAGTCCCGGATCGCGAACGGCGTAGGCATGCTCCAGCGAGGCGAAGGCGGCGTCCGTATCGCCGCGCCACGCATGCACGGCCGCGATCTGGAACGATACGGTGTCGCGGTGATGGTCGATGAGTTGCTTCAAAGCCGCGTCGGAGTCGGACGCATGGCCCGTCGTGTGCCGCACCAACGCGAGGCACAGCAGGCGCAGGTAGGGAATCGGCTCGAGCTCCGCCTCGCGCAGCGCTTCTTCCGCACGTCCCTGCAGCAGTCGCGCCGAGGACAAAAGATAGTGCGTGATGCCCGCATTCGGAGCGAGGTCGAGCGCGGCTTGAAGCGAAGCGACGGCCTCGTCGAGGCGCCCGGCGCGCAGGCAGCAGTCGCCGAGCACGACGTGCGCGGGCTTGCTCAGCGGATCGAGCGCGACGGCGCGGCGCGCGTGCGCGATCGATTCCTCGGCTCGCCCGAGCTGCATCGAAAGACTGGCGCACGCACGATGCACGTCGCCTTCGCCCGGCGACAGCGCAAGCGCCCGTTCGAGCTCGCTCTGCGCGCCCCGCCAATTCCAGTCATGGTCGGCAAGCACCCACGCGATCGCGATGTGCCCTTCGGGGAGATCGGGCGAGAGCGCGAGCGCCCGCTCGGCGGCATCCCGCGCCGCTCGCATGCCTTCGCTGACCGGCAGCCACCCGCGCCCGGCTTGCGCGTGGTACGCCCGCGACAGGCCGGCCCATGCGAGTGCGAATGCCGCATCGCGTTCGAGCGCCTGCCGGTAGAAGCCGACGCCACGAGCTACATCGGGCTCGGTGATGCGCAGGACGTAGAAGCGTCCCTGCAGATAGAGGCGATACGCTTCGGGATCGTCGGTGCGGCCGCTCGTCGCCGCCCGCACCTCGACCGCTGCGTCGGCGGGCAGTGCGCCGTTCGTGTGCGCATCGAGAAGTGCCGCGCGCAATTTCTCGACGACGACATGCGCGATGTCGGCCTGCACGTCCAGGATGTCGTCGAGCGTGCGGTCGTAGGCTTCTGACCACAGATGCGAATCGCTCGCGACATCGATCAGCTGCGTCGTGATGCGGATGCGATGCCCGGACCGCCGCACGCTGCCTTCGAGCACCGTGGCGACGTTGAGCTTCCGCCCGATCGTTTGGATGTCGACATCCTTGCCTTTGAAGAAAAATGCCGACGTGCGCGACGCCACGCGCAACCCGCGGATCTTCGCCAGCACGTTCAGGAGTTCCTCCGCCAGCCCATCGGCGAAGTATTCGTTCTCGCCGCCGCCGCTCAGGTTGGCGAACGGCAAGACAGCAATCGATGGCAGATCGGCATGAGAGGGGGGCGAAGCGGCCACGCCCGCCCTCGTCGTCACGCGCTCGGCGCCGGCAAGCGTTGCCGCAAACGCCCGGATCGGACGCGCGATGTTCCTGAGTCTCTGCTCGCCCAAGTCGGTGAGCGTTGCGCCGACATCGTCGCGAAGCTGCTCGCGCACGTGCGCCGGGATGCAGATGCCATCCAGCGGCGCGATCGATTCGAGCCGCGCGGCGATGTTGACGCCATCTCCCGCCACGTCGTCGCCATCGACGATGATGTCGCCGACATTGATGCCGATGCGCAGGCGGATGCGCGTGTCCGCGCTGTTTCCGGTTTCGCGCGCGACGTTTTCGCGCTGGATGGCGAGGGCGCTCCTGAAGGCGGCCGTCACACTCGCGAACTCGGCCAGGAAACCGTCGCCGGTGGACTTGACGATGCGTCCGCCGTGCTCGGCGATGTTCGGATTGACGACCTCGTCGCGCAGCCGCCGCACCCGCGCGAACGTCTGCGACTCGTCGCGCTCCATCAGTCGGCTGAACCCACCGATGTCCGCCACCATGATCGCCGCCAGTCTGCGTTCGGTCGTCCCCGCTGCCACGACGCACCTTGTGTCTTTCGGCCCGGCTCATCTTATCGCGACGCAACCTGCTTCGCGAACGGTTCCGCCGCGCCCGCATGCTTTCCACGTGCCGGCGACAAGACTAGACTCGTCGGACGTTGATCCGGTGTCCGACCTGCAGGGCGGTCGGTTGTTCGCCTGTCGAACGGGAGTGCTCATGACAACGACGCAGAGGGTCGTGCTGGGGCGGCGCAGGCTCGTCGCCGCCGTTGCCGGCGCGAGCGCGCTCGCGGTGGTCGGCCAACACGGTGCGCTGGCCGCGGCGCTCGGCAGCACGCAGGCAATGGGTTTAGCCGAGATCCCCGATGGCGCCCTTGCCGAGCAGGTGCTGTTCGCGCTGCCGGGAAAGCTTCCGCTGATCAAGAAGACCTACCGTCCGCCGAATTTCGAGACGCCGCTCCGATATTTCCGCAGCGTCATCACGCCGAACAACGCGTTCTTCGTGCGCTGGCACCTCGCGGGAATTCCGGAGGTCGACGCCCGCGACTGGAAGCTCGCGGTGGGCGGCGAGAGCGTCGAACGGCCGGCGTCGTACACGCTCGCGCAGCTGCGCAAGGATTTTCCGCAGATCGAGATCACGGCGGTATGCCAGTGCTCGGGCAATCGGCGCGGCCTCTTTGAGCCGCACGTGCCGGGCGTGGAGTGGGGCGTCGGCGCGATGGGCAATGCCGTCTGGCGCGGCGTGCGCTTGAAGGACGTGCTCGCCAAATCCGGCCTCAAAAGCAGCGCAATCGAAATCGTGTTCGACGGCGCCGACCATCCGCCCATGGACAAGACACCCGACTTCGTCAAGTCGATCCCGGTCGACGTGGCGCTCGACGAGAACACGCTGCTCGCGCTCGACATGAACGGCGCGCCGCTTCCGCACTGGAACGGCGCTCCCGCCCGGCTTGTCGTGCCGGGCTGGACCGGCACTTACTGGGTCAAGCAGATCGTCAGCATCAACGCCGTCGCGTCGCCCGAATCGAACTTCTGGATGAAGACCGCCTATCGCCTGCCGCGGGGCAAGTATCCGGGCGCGACGTTCGAGTCGCAGTTGGCGGAAGCCACCGAGCCGATTACGAGCATGGTCACGAACTCGCTCGTCACGTCGGTCGCGTTCGGGCAGCAATTCCCTCGCGGCAAGCCGATCGACGTTGCCGGGATCGCGTGGGACGGCGGCTCCGGCATCGAGCAGGTCGAGATCTCCACCGATGGCGGCGAGCACTGGCAGCGGGCTAAGCTCGGGCGCGACCACGGTCGCTTCTCGTTCCGCGAGTTTTCGCTGATCGTTCCGACAAAGGCGCCGGGCACGATGGTCGTGATGGCGCGCGCCACCAGCCGGTCCGGGCAGACGCAGACGGAGCAGCTCTCCCACAACCCGGCGGGCTACCACCACAACGTCGTGCAACGGCTGTACGTCGAGATCGTCTGACGGAAAGGTCGCCGACATGCGCACCCTGATCGCATTGCTCGCGTTGGCGGTGGCGGCCGTCGCCGTCGCGCAGGAATCTAAGGTCCAGCTGAAGGACGGTCCCGGGAAGGACAAGGCGATGGCGTGCATCGCATGCCACAGCGTGGACTACATCGAAATGAATTCGCGCTTCATGAACCGGGCCGCCTGGACGGCGTCGGTCAACAAGATGATCAACGCGTTCGGAGCGCCCATCGACAAGGCCGACATCGACGCGATCGTTTCCTACCTCGTGCAGAACTACGGCGTGAAGGATTAGCCTCCTCGGGTCGGCGCCGCCTGCAAGGAAAAGCGAGCTTGCCGCGCTTTACTCGGTGCCGGCAAGGTATTGATGGATGGATGCGACGACGGCCGCGCCTTCGCCGATCGCGCCGCCGACTCGCTTCACCGACCCCGACCGCACGTCGCCGACTGCGAAGACGCCCGGCAGGTTCGAAGCGAGCGGTGGAAGCGTTCCAGGCGGAGCACCCGGAACGCAGGCACGACCGGTGAGTATGAAACCTTGCGCGTCGCGCGCCACGCCGCACCCTTGGAGCCAGCCGGTCTCCGGGTCGGCGCCGACGAACAGGAACAGGTGGCGTATCGACCGCCGCTCTTCGCGTTGTTCCTTTTGCTGTCGCCAGGTGATGGCCTCGAGGTGCGCACCCGGCGCTCCGTGCAGCTCCGTGAGGTGCGTGTGAGTGCGCAGCTCGATGTTCGGCGTCGCGTTGATGCGATCGATCAGGTAGTGGGACATCGTCGCGGCGAGGCCCGACCCGCGCACGAGCATGTGCACATGCGAGACGTACGCAGACAGGAACACCGCGGCCTGACCGGCCGAGTTGCCGCCGCCCACGAGTGCGACTTCGGTGCCCGTGCACATGCTCGCTTCGAGCGCCGACGCCCAGTACCACACGCCGCGCCCCTCGAATTCCGCGATGCGCGGCACATCGGGCCGCCGATACTGCGCGCCGCTCGCGATCACGACGGTGCGGCACCGCAGCGTTCGGCCGTCGGTGAGTTTGAGCGCAAGCTCGCCGCCCGGCGTCCCATCCTTGCAATCGAGTGCCGCGGCCTGTGCCGGGATCAGGATTTCGGCCCCGAACTTTTGCGCCTGCACGAACGCGCGGCCCGCGAGCGCCTGTCCCGAGATCCCCGTCGGGAATCCGAGGTAGTTCTCGATCCGTGCGCTCGCGCCCGCCTGGCCGCCGAAGGATCGGCAGTCGAGCACGACGACGCGTAAACCCTCCGACGCCGCGTAGACGGCCGTCGCCAGCCCGGCCGGTCCGGCGCCGACGACCACCACGTCGAGCAGCTCGTCGCGGGCGCGCATGTCGAGCATGCCGAGGCAGCGTCCCAACGTTTCTTCGGTGGGGTTACGCAACACCGAGCGATCGGGGCACACGACGACGACATCGGCCGCGGCCCCGCGGTGCTGCTCGAACATCGCCGCTGCGGCCGCATCGTGCGCCGGATCGACGACGCGGTGAGGGTAGGCATTCCGCTTCAGGAACGTCTGCAATCGCAACAGGTCGCGGGATTCAGCCTGGCCGATCAGCACAGGTCCTGCGCCCGACTCGATCAGTCCCACCCTGCGCAATACCAGCGCCCGCACGATGCGCTCGCCGAGATCCGCCTCGGCGATGATCAGCGCGCGCAACTTCTGCGGCGGCAGGAGCAGCGCCTCGACGTCTTCCTCGGCGTAGCCATCCGCGAGCCGCGGCCCGCCGGAAAGCTGCGAAACCTCCGCCAGGAATTGGCCGGGGCCTTGCTTCGAGAACGGAACGACGCCGCCGAGCCCGTCGCGCAGGCTGACGGCGACGGTGCCCTTCAGCACGACGAACATGGGGCCGGGCTCGCCCGCGGCGAAGAGGCGCTCGCCCCGCTTGTAACGCCGCAGCTCTCCGAAGCGGTGGATGCGCGCGATGTCCGCATCGGTGAGCTGCGGGAACATCTGTTCGCGCCGGCCCGCGAGCGCCGGGGGCAGATTTTCGCTCCACTCGGC
>Ga0163163_10004247_pt1 | contig 12211 bp, 13 predicted proteins | sample S65metaG_FD_119766 | JGI IMG/M metagenome (GOLD analysis project Ga0163163, IMG submission 119766) | Switchgrass rhizosphere microbial communities from Kellogg Biological Station, Michigan, USA - S6-5 metaG | ecosystem: Host-associated > Plants > Roots > Rhizosphere > Soil | place: USA... | reverse complement strand
GTAGAGGCCGGCGGCGGCGCAGACGTCTTCGAGCGCTTGAAGCGTCACCGGTCGCGAGGGATCGATCTGCGAAGCCGTCCTGGCGAGGACCTCCCCCGCCACGCGGTCAAGCACCGCGTCGGCGAGGGCGGCCTTGCTCGGGAAATGCCGATACAGGCTGCTGTTGTCGAGGCCGACGGCGTCGCCGAGGCGACGCATGGTCATCGCCTCGAAGCCGTAGAGTGCGAAGAGCTCGATGGCGCGCTCCAGAATTCGGTCGCGGGTCGAGCTTTCGGAATGGACGTCATCTGACGGATCGGATCGCATGCCGTATGAAAGCAAGCGCTTGCTTGCAAGTCAATCCCAGGAAGCGTCTCTGGGCCTCGCCGCTTGGCGAAAGCTCAGGCTGGCGCGCGGTCTTTCAGATAGCGCGTGGTCAGGGTGCGGGCCCAGTAGCGGGGCACGCCATGGTCGTCCTGCAGGAAGGCGACCGCCTCGTTGGACTTCCGCCCGGCGGCGCCGAAGCCGTCCAGGAGCTCGGTCCAATGGGCGAGCGGGTGGCCAGTCTTCTCGACCAGCTGCGCATCGGTCACATCCCAGTAGTCGGCCTTCACCATCGTCAGCCCCGCCGCGCCTTGAAGAAGGCCTTGAGCATAGCCGAGCTCTCCGCCGCGAGAACCCCGCCGGTGATGTCCGGGCGGGAGTGGCAGGTGGGTTGCTCGAAGAAGCGGGGACCGTGGATGACGGCGCCGCCTTTCGGGTCCTCCGCCCCGAACACCAGCCGGCCGATGCGGGCGTGGCTGATGGCGCCGGCGCACATGGCGCAGGGCTCCAACGTCACCACCAGGGTCAGGCCGGTCAGCCGGTAGTTGCCAAGCTTCGCGGCGGCCGCGCGCAGGGCGACGATCTCGGCGTGCGCCGTGGGATCGTGGGCGCCGATGGGGCCGTTGGCGCCGATGGCGATGACCTCACCGGAGGCCTCGTCGACCACGACGGCGCCCACCGGCGTCTCGCCGCGCTCGGCGGCGGCTTGCGCGGCGTCGAGCGCGATGCGCATGGTGCGATGATCATGGTCCACGATCCGCACCGAACCGGTGGCCGCCCTTCCGGTCAAGCCCGCACGCCGCAAGCTCAAGCTTCACCTGGGGTTGGCGGGGCCGAATCTGGAGGGGAGCGCGTCGCGAAGATGTTGGCGCGGGCCGGCGTGGCCTCGCGGCGCGACGTTGAGAGGCTGATCGAGGCTGGACGGGTTGCGCTGAATGGCCAGGTGCTGACCACCCCGGCGGTCAAGGTCGAGCCCGGCGACATCCTGACGGTCGACGGAGCGGTGGTGACCGAGGCCGAGCCCGCGAGGCTCTTCCGCTACCACAAGCCCGTCGACCTGGTGACCAGCCACAAGGACCCGCAAGGCCGCCCGACGGTGTTCGAGCGCCTGCCGCCAGGCCTGCCGCGGCTGATCTCGGTGGGCCGCCTCGACATCAATTCCGAAGGCCTGCTGCTCCTGACTAACGACGGCGGCCTGGCGCGCGCCCTGGAAATGCCGGCGACCGGCGTGGTGCGCCGCTATCGGGCCCGGGCGCGGGGCCGGGTGACGCAGGCGAAGCTCGACACCCTGAAGAATGGAATCACCGTCGAAGGCGTCCACTACGGCGCGATCGAGGCGACCCTGGACAAGGCCAAGGAGGGGCCGCAGGGCGCCAACCTGTGGATCACCGTCGTGCTGGCGGAGGGCAAGAACCGCGAGGTCCGCCGGGTGCTGGAAGCGCTGGGCCTGAAGGTGAACCGGCTGATACGGCTGTCCTACGGCCCCTTCGCCCTGGGAACCCTGTTGCCGGGCGAGGTCGAGGAGGTCGGGCCGCGGGTCATTCGCGAACAGCTGGAGGAGCACATCGCGCCTGAGAACCTGCCCAAGGGCGACCGGCCGCTGTGGAAGAAGCCGGCGCCGGTGGCCGCGGGACCTCGGCGGGGAGCCGTCGAGATCGACCGGCCGGGCAAGCCGGCAAGGTCCGGCGGCAAGCCGCAGCGCCGGCCTCGCACCGCGCCGACCGGCGAGGCGCCGGCGAAGAAGGAATACAAGGCCGGCTGGGCCAAGCCGAAACCGAAGGCCAGGATCGCCAAGGCCGGCGCCCCGAAGCGCCGCTCCGGCGCGGCCCACAAGACGCCGCGCCCCGGCGCTCCGAAGCGGCCCTGAGCCTTGCGCATCGTCTCCGGCAGCTTTCGCGGCAAGACCCTTGCCGCGCCCCCCGGCGAGGCCACCCGGCCGACGTCGGACCGCGCGCGGCAGGCCATCTTCAACATCCTGGAGCACGCCGCCTGGTCGAACGGCGTCCGCGACGCGCGCGTGATCGACCTCTTCGCGGGCTCCGGCGCGCTGGGCTTCGAGGCGCTGTCGCGGGGCGCGGCCTTCTGCCTGTTCGTGGAGACGGACGAGGCCGCCCGCGGGGCGATCCGCGAGAACGTCGAGGCCATGGGGCTGTTCGGCGCCACGCGAGTCCACCGCCGCGACGCCACGGACCTGGGGGCGCGGCCCGGCGCCGACGGGCCCGCGTTCGACCTGGCCTTCCTCGATCCGCCCTACGGCAAGGGTCTCGGCGAGATCGCCCTGGACAAGCTTGCCGCCGGCGGCTGGCTGGCGCCGGGCGCCATCGTGGTGTTCGAGCGAGGGGCGGGTGAGCCCGATGTCGCCGTCGCCGGCTTCGAGCCGCTCGACATGCGCGACTACGGCGCGGCGCGGGTGAATTTCCTGCGTTTCACCGCCGCTTGACCCTCACGTCCCGTGAGGCCTGATACCTCGGCCATCGACGAGGAAAGACGATTGTGCGCGGTCATACGGTCAAGCAGGTGGCGAGGTTGTCGGGCGTCTCGGTCCGCACCCTACATCACTACGACGAGATCGGGCTCCTGAAGCCCGCCTGCGTCGGCGAGAACGGCTACCGCTACTATGGGCGCGAGGAGCTGCTGCGCCTGCAGCAGATCCTGTTCCACCGCGAGCTCGGCTTCTCCCTGGAGGAGGTCGGGCGGGCGCTGGACGCCGAGGGCTTCGACCGGGTGGCGGCGCTCAAGGCGCACCGGGCCAAGCTGGAGGCCGAGACCCGGCGCTATCGGCAGCTGATGCGCACGATCGACGACACCCTCGCCGCCCTCGAAGGAGAAGCGAAGATGGAAGAGAAGGCGATGTACCGGGGCTTCGACCCCGAAAAGCAGGCCGGCTACGAGAAGGAGCTGGTCGAGAAACACGGCCCGGGGATGCAGAAGCACATCGACGACGCCAAGGCCGGCATGGCCAGCTGGAAACAGGCCGACTTCGACGCCATGCAGGCGGAGGTCGACGCGATCGAGGCGGGCATGGCCAAGGCGCTGGTCGACGGCCTGCCGGTGGATTCGGCGGCGGTGACGGCGCTCATGCGCCGCCATCACGCCTGGATCTGCAAGAGCTGGAACAAGCCGGCGCCAGCGGCGGCCTTCACGGGCCTGGGGCAGATGTACGTCGACGATCCCCGCTTCCGCGAACGCTACGACGGCCGGCAAGCCGGGCTCGCGGAATATATGGCCGCGGCGATGGCCTCATTCGCGGGGCGCGAGTTGAGCTGAGCGCGATCGGGCTTCCCCCGCACCGTGGGGGAGGCCCACGCACGCCCTAGCGCCGGCCGAACAGCCTCTCGATATCGGCGAGCTTGAGTTCGACGTAGGTGGGCCGGCCGTGGTTGCACTGGCCGGAATGGGGCGTCGCCTCCATCTGGCGGAGCAGGGCGTTCATCTCCGGCGCAGTCAGCCGACGGCCGGCGCGTACCGAGCCGTGGCAGGCCATGGTCGAGCAGACATCCTCGAGACGCTCCTTGAGCGCCAAGGCCTCTCCGTTCTCGGCAAGGTCGTCGGCGATGTCGCGGACCAGGCCCTGGACGTTGGTCTCGCCGAGCAGCGCCGGGGTTTCGCGGACCAGCACCGCGCCGGGGCCGAAGGGCTCCAGCATCAGTCCGAGCGCCGCCAGCTCGTCGGCCCGGGCCGTGACGCGGTCGGCCTCGGCGGGATCAAGCTCGACGACCTCGGGCAGGAGCAGGGCCTGGCGTGCGACGCCGCCGTCGGCCATCTCATGCTTCATCCGCTCATAGACCAGGCGCTCATGGGCGGCGTGCTGGTCGACGATAACCACGCCGTCGCGGGTCTGGGCGACGATGTAGGTCTCGTGGATCTGGGCGCGGGCGGCGCCCAAGGGATAGTCGACGGGGTCGAAGACCGGAGCCGGCGCGCCCTCTTCGGCGACACCGGGTTCCCAGGCCGGTTCGGCGCGGGCGGAGACTTCGGTAAGACCCGGGATCGACTGGACCGCGGCGGCGAGCGCGGAGGGCTGCCAGCCGCCCTGGCGCCAGGCGGAGTAGCCGGCCGCGGACGGCGGAGGCGTGTAGCCGCCCGGCCTGAAGCCGCCCAGGGCCGCGGCGGAAACGGTCGTCGAGGCGCGGTGGCCGGCGCCGGCGAGCGCATGACGCAAGCCGCCGATGATCAAGCCGCGCACCAGCCCCGGGTCTCGGAAGCGGACCTCGGCCTTGGCCGGGTGGACGTTGACGTCGACATAGGCGGTGTCGAGCTCGACGTAGAGCGCGGCCAGGGGATGGCGGTCGCGAGCCAGGAAGTCGGCGTAGGCGGCGCGGAGCGCGCCTTGCAGCAGTCGGTCGCGCACCGGTCGGCCGTTGACGAACAGGTATTGGTGGGCCGCGTTGCCGCGGTTGTAGGTCGGCAGGCCGGCGAAGCCCGAGAGCCGCACGCCCTCACGCTCGTGCTCCAGGGCCAGCGCGTTGTCCGAGAACTCGCGACCCATGATCGCCGAAAGCCGCGCCAGGCGGCCATCCGGTCCTTCCGTTTCCGCCGGCAGGCGAAGGGTGCGGCGGCCATCGAGGTCGAGGGCGAAGCTCACCGCCTCGTGGGCCATGGCCTGGCGCTTGATCTCCTCGGCGATAGCCATCGCCTCGGCCCGTTCGGACTTCATGAACTTCAGCCGCGCCGGCGTCGCATAGAAGAGGTCCCGCACCTCCACCCTCGCGCCGTGCGGATCGGGAAAGGCGGCGGGCGAGACCGCGCCCACGGCCCCGGCCTCGACGAGGATCGCGTGGGCGTCGGCGTGGCCGCGAGCACGGCTGGAGATGGAGAGCCGCGCCACCGACCCGATCGACGGCAGCGCCTCGCCGCGGAAGCCGAGCGTCGCGATGTGCAGCAGGTCGTAGTCACCCGCATCGTCCGGCGAGAGCTTGGAGGTGGCGTGCCGCTCGATCGCCAGCGGCAGCTCCTCGGCGGACAGGCCCTGACCGTCGTCGGCCACCAGGATACGCGTCAGCCCGCCGCCGTCGGCCTGCACCTCGATGCGCGTTGCACCGGCGTCCAGGGCGTTTTCCACCAGCTCCTTGACCGCGCTCGCGGGCCGTTCCACCACCTCGCCGGCGGCGATGCGGTTGACGGTTTCGGGCGGCAGGCGACGGATGGGCATGGCGAGGCTTTCGGCGAGCGCCCAATATAGGACGATTCCGGAGCGGCGAATGGACTTGCGACGCAGGCTGGCGATGGCCGCCCTGATCCTGGGCTTGGCCGCGCCGGCCTGGGCGCAGGTTCCCCTGACGCCGGCGCGGCCCGATCCCAACGACCCTGACGCCGTTCTGGTGGAGGAGCTGGTGGTCACCGGCCGGCTGCCGGGCCCGGCCTGGTGGACCGTCTCCAACGGGACCACGACGGTCTATGTGCTGGGCTCGCCGTCGCTGGCGCCCAAGCACATGGAATGGGATCGCGCCGTCTTCGAACGGCGGCTGGCGGGCGCGAACGTGGTCATCCTGCCGTTCCAGGACATCCATGTAACGGTCACGGGCGCGCTGGGGGCGGCCTTCAACTTCATGCGGCTGCGGGGCGGGGGCCCGTTCGAGGCGACCTTGGACGAGCCCGCCAGGGCCCGGTTCGTCGCGGTGCGGTTGAAGCTGGGCGAGCCGGCGGAGCACTACCGCACCCGCAATCCGTTGGCGGCGGGCCTGATGCTGGCCACCGACTATCGCGAGAAGACCAGCCTCACGACCTCGGATCCCACCAAGCTGATCAAGCTGCTCGCGGCCCGCGCCAAGGTCCCGATCTCACAGCGGAGCTACGACCTGGGCCCCTTGATGGGCGCGGTCATCCGAACTCCCCCGGCCGCCGGCCGCGCGTGTTTCGACGAGGTGCTGGCGCAGGCCGAGGCCGGGCCCGGGCTCACCCGCGCCGCCGCCAGGGCCTGGGCGCAAGGCGATGTGCGCGGCGCGCTCGGCAACGAGCGCACCTATGAGCGCTGCATCGCGCTCGTGCCGGGAGCCCAGAGCTTCGATGCGCGGGTCAAGGCCGACCTGGTCGGCGCGATCGAGCAGGCCTTGCGCAGGCCAGGTCACGCCATCGCCGTGGTGCCGCTTCGACCGCTCCTGGCCCAGGGCGGCGTCCTCGACCAACTCCGTTCGAAAGGTTTCACGGTCACGACGCCCGGCCAGGAGGACTAGCAAACGGCCGCGATCCGGCGGTCGCCGGCGCCATCGCGGCCTGGGCCTCGAAACTCTAGACCTCTTGCTTGGTCGCTCTTGCCGGTCGGCTGACTTGATCCAGGTCAGCCGGCAAACGCTCTAGCGGGGACCGAAGGTGGCGGCGACGAAATTGTCGTAGCTGTCGAGCACGTGGGGATCCTCTTTCACGATCTGCACCACCTGGCGCGGGATCAGCTTCAGGTGATCGACCATGCCCTCTGGCGACATGCGCATCCTCGGCGCGAATTCGCTGAAGATCGCGAAGGACTTCTGCTCATAGGCGTCGGCGTCAACCTTGGCGGGTCCACCGGCGAAGGCGGCGCGAGTGAGTTCGAACCAGGCGTGCATGTGCGGATTGTTGATCCAGGCGGCCTCGTCGTTGCCCTGCAAGTTGGCGGTGGAGGATGGCGCGCCGTGCTGTGGCTGGGCGAGAGCGGCCGGCGTCCAGGCGAAGACCGCAAAGGCGGCCGTAGCGAGGACAAGACTGCGGGGAAAGCTCGGGATCATTGTCGTCTCCTGCGCGCGCGTCATTCGGGTTCCGAAAGGCGGTTGTCCGCTCGCTTCGAGGTTGCTAGGTCATGGCAAGAAAGTCTGACACGATGTAAAGGATCATGTACATCATGTCGAGCATTTTTTGCATCGGGGATCGCTGCATGTCGTTTCGCGAGAAGTCCGCCTGGATCACGCTTGTCACGGTGCTGGTCTGCTTCGGTGTCTATTTCGGAGCCTTGGCGCTCGGCCATGTCCGGGGATTTCACAGCCTGTTCCTGCTGCTGCTCTGTGGGATCGCCCTGGCCGTGCTGCAGATCGGACTCCATGTTGTCGCGGCCGTGACGACGCCGAAGGACAGCCGCGCGCCGCGGGACGAGCGCGAAACCTTGATCCAGTGGCGATCCCACACGCTCGGCTACTACGTGCTGATGACTCTGGTGCTGGCGCTCTTCGTGCCCGTGCATTTCCGGCATTCGGCGATCGACATGGCGAACTTCGCCCTGCTTGGCGTGGTGATCGCCAGCCTGGTCGTGGCGGTGGCGCAGATCGTCATGTTCCGGCGGGGCGCCTGAGGTGCCTTCCGGAGCTCTACCCATCGCCAACCAGATCCGACGGCTGCGGTTCGAGCATGGCGAGATGACCCAGTCGGAGCTGGCCGAGAAGATCGGCATGACCCGCCAGACCGTCGCGGCCATTGAGGCGGGCAAGTACTCACCTTCGCTGGAGGCGGCTTTCCGCATCGCCCACGTGTTCGGGGCGCGCTTGGACGAGGTGTTCCAGTGGGTGGACTAGTCGCGCGCGCCCGGGGCGGGCGCGTCGGTCCTACAGCCCGGGGAGTTTGAGCTTGCGCTCGCCCTGGCGTGCGATGATCACGCTCTTGCCGCCGGTGAGCTTGGTAATGCGTTCGGCTTCAGCCGCCGCATCGATGGGCGCGGCGGTGTCGCCGCCGACATCGGCCGATTTGGTCGCGGCCTTGTCGCCCCGCCAGAACATCACCTTGTCGGCGAAGCTCTTCTCCTTGTGGGCCACGTCGCCGAACTCGTCGTCGACGACATAGCGGATCAACGGGTCCGCCTTGTCGACGCCTGCCTTGGCCACCAGCAGCTTTTCGCCGTCGGAGCGAGCCTCGCCTTCGCGCGTTCCCAACAGAGCGGTCCGGGCCGCGCTTTCGGGCTGCAGTTCCTGCGGCCGCGGCTTGCCGGGCGCCGGCGGACGAAGGGCGAAATCGGGCGGGACCACCAGCGGGGCCTTGGTGACCACGCGGAACTCGTCCGGCGTCACCTTGGTGATGCCCAACGCGTTGCGCGTCGACGCACAGCCGGCGAGACCGGCCGCCGCGATCAGGGCTGACGCAACGATCACTCGGTTGACGCTCATGAACCTAGACGCTCCAAAAGCCGCCCCCGGCCGGAAAGGAAGAGTGGATAGCGCAAACGCAGGGTCCCGCCAACGACGCGTTAGGCCGCATCCTCACGGACCTTGGCCGCTCGCTCGGCGCTGTCTTGCCGCAGCATGTCGACCAGAAGAAGGCAGATGCCGATCGTGATCGCCGAATCGGCCACGTTGAACACCCACGGAAAATGGAGCCGCGACACGTCGATGAAGTCGACGACGGCGCCGAAGCGGATGCGGTCGATGACGTTGCCTATCGCCCCGCCGATGACCAGACCGATCGACAAAGCGAACAGGGGCCGTTCGGCCTTGCGGACCCAGGCCGTCAGGAAGATCGCCACGCTGATCGAGAACGCGGCCAACAGCCAGCGCACCAGCTCTTTGTGGGCCTGGAAGAAGCCCCCGATGAAGCTGACGCCGGGGTTCCAGACCATGGTGAGATAGACCGGCCCGATCAGCTTCATCGTCATCCTGAGAGGGAGATTCACGTCCGCCAGGATCCAGTACTTGGCGACCTGGTCGACGACGATGACGGTCAGCGCCAGCGCCAGCGCCGCCCAGCCGAGCTTGGTGACCTGGCTCATGCCAATCCCGTTTCTGCCTGGGCCTTGCCGCGGCTTGCGTCCCAGGCGGCGACCGCCTCGGCGTCGCGCAATGAGAGATCGGGATAGCGCGGATCCGAGCCCACCTCCGGAAGGATCCGCCAGGACCGCGCGCATTTGCGGCCCTCGGCCCGCAGCGGCTCCACCGCGACGCCGGGGACCTCGGACAGCCGGAAGGCCGTCCCGGGACCCTCCCCCGCCGTAAGCGTCGCCTGGCTGGTGCGGAACACCTCGGCGGCGTCGAGGCCCTCGAACGCCGCCATCAGTTCGGCGGCGGCGATGTAGGCCTTGGGGGCGGCTTCCAGGGCGGCGCCGAGCCGTTTCTCGCGCCGCTCGATCTCAAGGGCGCTGGTGACCACCGAGGTCACGGCCTGGACCTTCGCCCAGCGCGCGGCCTCCTCGTCGTTTCGCCACGCCGCCGGGGTATCCGGGATCGTCCGCAGGCAGTTGGACGCGGCGTCCGGGTAGCGGGTCGTCCAGGCCTCCTCCATCGTGAAGGGGATCAGCGGGGCCAGCCAGGCGGTCAAGCGTTCGAACACCGCCTGCATGACGGTGCGGGCGGCCCGGCGGCGGACCGAATCCGGACGGTCGCAGTAGAGCGCGTCCTTGCGGATGTCGAAGAACAACGAGGAGAGCTCGTTCTGGCAGAACTCGGTCAACGGCCGGCTCACGTCCTGGAAGAGATAGCCTTCGTAGGCGGCGCGCACCTGGCCGTCGAGCTCCCAGAGCCGGTGCAGGATGAACCGCTCCAGCGGCGGCATCTCGTCCAGCTCCACCGCCTCGTCGGGCGAGTAGTCGGCGAGCGCGCCCAGCAGGTAGCGCACCGTGTTGCGCAGCTTGCGATAAGCGTCGGAGGTGGTTTGCAGCACCGTCTTGCCGATCCGGCTGTCGTCCGCATAGTCGATCAGCGCGGCCCAGAGCCGGATGATTTCCGCGCCGCTTTCGCGGATCACGACCTCGGGGTCGACGACGTTGCCCTTGGACTTGGACATCTTCTCGCCGGCTTCATCCATGGTGAAGCCGTGGGTCAGGATGGCGTCGTAGGGCGCGCGGCCGCGGGTGCCGGCGCTTTCCAGCAAGGACGACTGGAACCAGCCGCGATGCTGGTCGGAGCCCTCCAGGTAGAGATCGGCGGGCCAATGGGTGTGCGGCCGGTCTTCCAGGGTGAAGGCATGCGTCGAGCCGCTGTCGAACCAGACGTCGAGAATGTCCTCGACCTTCTCGAAGCGTTCGGGATCGTGATGGCCCAGGAAGTCGGACGCCGGCCGGGTGAACCAGGCGTCGGCGCCCTCGGCGCGGATCAGCTCGACGATCCGCGCGTTGACCGCGTCGTCGTGCAGCGGCTGGCCGGTTTCCTTGTCGACGAACATGGCGAGCGGCGAGCCCCAGGCGCGCTGGCGGCTGATCAGCCAGTCGGGACGGCCCTCGACCATGGAGCGAATGCGGTTGCGGCCAGCCGGAGGATAGAAGGCCGTCGCGTCGATCGCCTCCAGCGCCGTCTCGCGCAGGGTGCGGCCGCCATGCGCCTTGTCCTCCAGCGGCTCGTCCATTCGGATGAACCACTGCGGGGTGTTGCGGAAGATCACGGGCGCCTTGGAGCGCCAGCTGTGCGGGTAGGAATGCTCGAGCCTGCCGCGGGCCAGGAGGTTTCCCGCCTCGATCAGCTTGTCCATCACCGCGCCATTGGCCGGGCCGAACTTGCCCGCCTTCTTGCCCTCGGTCTCCAGCACCTTGAGGCCGGCGAAGAGCGGCACGGTCGGATAGTAGGCGCCGTCGGGATCGACCGTCTCGGGGATCTCGCGGTGGCCGTGGGCCAGCCAGACCGCATAGTCATCGGCGCCATGGCCCGGCGCGGTGTGGACAAAGCCTGTGCCGGCGTCGTCGGTGACGTGGTCGCCGGCCAGCATCGGGACCTGGAAGCCGTAGCCTGAATCCAGATTGGCCAGCGGATGGGCCAGCACCATGCCCTGGCAGTCGATGGCCTCGACCTTGCGGAACTTCGCCACCTTGGCGGTGGCCATGACCTCCGCCGCCAGCTTTTCGGCCACGATCAACCGGTCGCCGGCCTTAGCCCAGGGCTCGAACTCCAGCCCCTGTTCCATCGCCTCGACCAGATAGGCCGCATAGGCGATGTCCGGGTTGTAGCTCACCGCCCGGTTGGCCGGGATGGTCCAGGGTGTCGTGGTCCAGATGACCACCGAGGCGCCCAGGGCGGCGTCGGAGCCTTCGACCACCGGGAACTTCGCCCAGATCGTGGGTGACACATGGTCGTGGTACTCGACCTCGGCGTCGGCCAGGGCGGTGCGCTCGACCGGGCTCCACATCACCGGCTTGGATCCACGGTAGAGTTGGCCGGAGGCCACGAACTTGTGGAACTCGGCCACGATGGCGGCCTCGCTCGGATAGTCCATGGTGGCGTAGCGGTGCTCCCAGTCGCCGATTACGCCCAGCCGCTTGAAACCCTCCTTCTGGACCTCGATCCAGTGGGCGGCGTAGTCGCGGCAGCGGGTGCGGAACTCGGCCTTGGAGACCTCGTCCTTGCGGCGGCCCTGCCCGCGCAGCTCCTCTTCGATCTTCCACTCGATCGGCAGGCCGTGACAGTCCCAGCCGGGCACGTAGTCGACATCGTAGCCCAGCAGGAACCGCGAGCGGACGACGAAGTCCTTCAGCGTCTTCTGCAGGGCGTGGCCGATGTGGATCGCGCCATTGGCGTAGGGCGGTCCGTCGTGCAGCACGAAGAGCGGCGCGCCGGCGTGCTGCCGGGCCTTGCGCATGGCGCTGTAGAGGTCGGCCTTGGCCCAGGCCTCCAGGATCTGCGGCTCCTTCTGCGGCAGACCCGCGCGCATGGGGAAGGCGGTCTCGGGAAGGAAGACGGTCTCGCGGTAATCGCGCGAGGAGGGCGCGGCGTCGTCGGCCATTAATCTGTCCAGTCGGTTCGGGTAGGTCCCCGGCACGGCCTCCGCGGCTAGGGCCGCTTCGTAGGCCGGGGATGACGGGCTTTCAAGGTCCCGGCGCGCGCAGACGGCTCTCGTCCGGCGTCACGCCGGGCGGATAATTCGCAAGCTCGTCCGAACCAGGGCCATGACGCGAGCGTCTAACAGAGACCCGCCCGGAACCCAAGCTTCAGCAGGGCAAGTCCCCAGCTCTACATGCTGGCCGGCGCCATGGACCTTAGTGGCGATGTCCGCCGCCCCCTCCGTGGCCGCCGCCATGGCCCTCCCCGCCGTG
>Ga0163163_10004244_pt1 | contig 12215 bp, 17 predicted proteins | sample S65metaG_FD_119766 | JGI IMG/M metagenome (GOLD analysis project Ga0163163, IMG submission 119766) | Switchgrass rhizosphere microbial communities from Kellogg Biological Station, Michigan, USA - S6-5 metaG | ecosystem: Host-associated > Plants > Roots > Rhizosphere > Soil | place: USA... | reverse complement strand
GGCCTTTCCGACCATGTCACCGACCGCCAGGGTGGCGCGTGCGGGGGCCGCTTGGGCGTCCGGCCTGGCGGACCGTCCGACCCCGATCATGAGAAAGAGCGCCGCCGTGGCGCCGGCCCCGACCGCCGCTGCGGCGATCAACGGCGTCAACCGGACCTCCCGCTGAGTGGAACGCCTCCGCGCCGCGGCGAAGGGGACCACGACGGGCGGTGGCGGCTGGACGGGCGCCGGGGCGATCGACACAGCGGCCAGCACCTCGGGTTCGGGCGCGGCCGGCTCGGGCGCAATGGGCTCGTCCGCAACCGGCTCCGCCGCGAGGGCCTCGGGGGCCTTGGGGGCGAACGTCGGGGACTCAGGCGCGACATAGGCCGACGGCATGTCAACGACGACGGCCGGCCGCGGCGTCGGGGTTGGGGCCGGCGGGGGGGTGGCTTTGGGCAGGGGCCCGACGCGGATCGGCGCCTGCGGCATCTTCGGCCAGACGCTCTGGCGGTTGAACGGATTGCTGTCGTCGTTCCGGAAAGGCGTCATGCCGGATCCCCGTTTGCGCGCGAGCCTCCCGCCCGACTTCGGCGCTTGTGTGGCCGCATTGTCGCCGGAACCGCCCGGCGACGGCCGTCCGCGCCGCTAGGGCTTGGGCGGCGCGGTGTAGAGCTCCACCGCGTTTCCTTCCGGGTCGCGGATGAAATAGGCGACGTTGGGGATGACCTCGCGGCTTTCCACGCCCTGGGTCTTCAACCAGTCGGCTAGGCCCTTGGCGTTGGGCACAGCCAGGATCACCCGCGAGAAGGCGTTCGGCCCCGCCGGCCGGGTGGTGCTCAGCGCCAGGGCCAGGATCGCGGCGTTCCCGCCGTCGCCCAGACCCATGATGTATTCGAAGGGCTTGCCGCCGCGCTGGATCGTGTCCTGCACAGCCATGCCGAGCTTGTCGACGTACCAGGCCTTCTGCGCCTCCAGGTCGGCGACGTAGAGCCCTGGCCCCGCCACATGCGCCGGCCTGAGGTTGGCGGGCGGTCCAGCCGCCAACGCCGCGCTCGCGCTCAAGGCCATCGCCGCCGCCAGCGCGGCCGTCATCGTCCAGCTCTTCATGTCTTGCCCCTCGTTTGCGATCGCCATCCTGGCGAGTTCGGCGCGTGTGGCAAGGTGGGCAGGGAGGTGTGCGCCTGGCGCGTCCCGGACAGCCTAGCTGTCCAGGGTCTCGTCGTCGTCAGCCATGATGCGCTGATAGACGACATTCGCCATGCCGCGGACGGTCCGGGCGGCGGTCAGCAGGGCGGCCTCGCCCACCAGGCTCGCACCGTCGGCGGCCATCAGGTCCAGCTCGTCGGCGATCTGCGAAAGCTTCTGATAGACGGCGATGTCGGAAACCTGGGCCATCGCCCTTCCTACAACCGGCCAACGGCTCCGCGCAAATAAGGCCATGGCGTCTTGGCCAAGCGCCGTCCTCGCGGAATAGTCCGGCGGAGAGCTTGCAGGAGCCGCCGATGGAGTTTCCCACGCGCGTGGTCGCCACCCAGTTCGTCCTGGCCGTTCCCTGTCTCGTCGAGGCGGAACGATATTGGTGCGGCGTGCTGGGTTTCGCGAAGCGCGAAAGCCCGGACGGCTGGCTGTTCCTGTCCCTAGGCGGCCATGGGGCGATGCTCGGGGAGTGCCCGGACGCTCCGCCACCGTCCGCCATCGGCGACCACAGCTACTTCGGCTATTTCGAACTCGACGACGTCGACGCCTTCGCGTGCAGCCTCGCCGAGCGCGACGCCATGGTGCTGTCAGGTCCCGCGGACAAGCCCTGGGGCATGCGCGAAATGGCCGTGGCCACACCGGCGGGACACCGGATGATGTTCGGCCAACGCCTTACCTAGCCGGTGAACGCGACCGCTCTTCAGGTCTGGATAACCACGAAAATTCATCCTGAATTGACGGCGTTGCGCTAGGCAGGGTCAGGTCCATGACGTCTGAAACCGCCGCCTCTATGCAAAGTCGCGCCGCCCAGCTGAGCCCGTCCCTTCGCTGGATGCGGATCGCCTCGGCGTTGTTCGTGCTGATCTGCGCGGTCGTCCTGATCTGGTCCCTGTCGGTGCGTAGCATGGACCAGAGCGACAGCATCCCCGTCCGCGCCCTGACCTTCTATGGCCTCACGGCCGGGGCCTATATCCTGCTGCCCTTCGTGCGCCGGGGCGACATCGCGGTGGTGGCCATGTGGGTGGTGCTGGGCGTCGGCATCGCCCCCTGCTTCGCGGGCCGGGAACTTTCGGCGCCGCAGATGTTCGCCGACATGGCCGGCGTGCTGATGAGCGCGGGCCCGGTCTATATCGCCCGCTTCCGGCAGATCGCCCAGGGCGACATCCGGCCCTATCGCCGCCGGGACATCGAAACCGGCCTCTAGGGCCCTATTTCAGCCCCTGCAGCCAGCCGATCACCGCGGCCTCCAGCGCGATCCGCCGCCCGCTCCAGCTGTGGTCGGTGGCCTCGTGGCGCAGGGTGACCTGCTTGCCGCCGTCCGCCTGGATGGCCTTCACCAGCGTCTCAGCCAGCGGCGCCAAGCCGTCGTCCGAGGTCAGCACCAAGAGAGGCTTGGTGGAGAGGCCCTGGGCCACCTGGGCGTTGAACGACAGCCGCGGCGTAAAGCCGATGAGCTCATCGGCCATCTTCTGTGGCGTCGTCGACGACAGCGTCTCCATCTCCTGCGACATGCGTTCGACGATCCCCGCCCTGGCGCGCGGCCGAGCCATGTCCGCCGCCGAGATGAGCACGGCGCCGGCAAGACCGCGATCTTGCGCCGCTGTCAGCGCCGTCACCCAGCCGCCCATGCTGTGGCCGGCGAGCACCAGCTTCCCGGTCTCGATCTGCAGCTTCTGCGCATTCGCTGGATTCCTCACGAAGGCCAGGACGGCCTTCGCGTCGGCCAGGTTACCCTCGAAGCTGAAGGTCCCGGGGCTGCCCCACGATCCCCGATAATTGAAGGTCACCACGTTCCAGCCCGCCCGGCGCACCGCCTGGGCGAGATCCAGGTTCTTCTCATTGCCGGGCAGGCCATGCAGCAGGATCATCGTCGGGTGCGGCCCTGCGCCGCCCGCCAGATAGGCGACCCCGTTGATCTCCACCCCGCCGCTCGGGATGTGCAGCACCTCCATCCGCGGCGGATGGGCCGGGTCGGTCGGCGGGTCGGTGAAGATGGCGGCCGGCAGCGAGGCTGGCGGCTGCGCAAGGGCCGGGGCCGCCGCAAGGGCCAGCAGGGCCGCGGCCAGGAGGTTCGCGGCTCTCATGGCAGCTCCAGTCGATAGGTCTTGGCCGCTGTTCCGCTGAAGAGGGCGGTCTTCTCCGCGGCCGAATAGCCGTGCGCGATCCGTTTGAACGCGTTCCAAAGGATCGGATAGGTGCAGCTTCCCATGTCGACCGGGAAGTTGCTTTCGAACATGCAGCGCTCGGCCCCGAAGGCTCCGATGCAGGTTTCGATATAGGGCGCCCATTCCCTGGCCAGTTGCTCGGACGGAGCTCGGGGTTCGGCCAGGAACGATGGGAAGTTGCAGAAGGCCATGGCCAGGCCGCCCAGCTTGACCACCACGTTGGGCGACTTGGCCAACTCCCGGATGTTGTCGCGCCAGATTCCGAAGCGCTCCTCCAGCCGCCCCGCGTAGCTCGCCCGGCCGAGCGGCGTGCCGACATGGTCGAGGATGATGGTGGTGTCGGGGAAGGCGCGGGCCAGGTCGATCAGGTCCGGCAGTTGCGGCTCCAGCAGCCAGGCGTCGAAGCTGAGGCCCATCGGGGCTAGGTGCTTGAACCCCTTGCGGAACTGATCGGAGAGATAGAGTCCGGCCTCAACCCGGTTGAGGGGACCCAGCACCTCCTTGTCCGCCTCGAACGAGGCGGAGTTGCGGATGCCCCGGAACCGTCCGCCGCCGGCGCGGACATGGGCCTCGAGCACAGCCGCCACCCCGTCGCCCAGCATCAGGTCGGCGCGGCTGACGATGCCGGCGCAGGCGCGGGTCTCGCCGTACATCCCGCTGGCGCTCATCGCGGCTACGCCATTGACGAACTCGGTCTCGCCGACGACCCGCATTTCCACGGGCCCGTCGGCCTTGTAGAAGGCGCCGCACTCCACGAAGACCGTGGCGACGACATTGTGGCCGCTGCCGGTGTCGGCCAGGAGCTCGTCCAGCAGATAGCGTCGCGCATCGGCGATCGCGGTCATGAAGGGGTGTTCCGGAGCCTGGGGCGTCGCATAGTTGCGGCGGTCCCACAGGTGATGGTGTGGGTCCACGATCGGCAGATCGGGCTCCAGGATCGCTTCGGCCATCGGATTGCATCCCCTCTGCCGCGATCTGGCGCGCGGCCTCGGGCGATCCTGGCCTATCTGCGGGCTCGGCGGCAACCCAAAGGCCGGGCCGAAACCCGGGTTGGACCGCCGGTCGCGTCAGGAATCGGCGGGCAGGGCGAAGGCCCGAAGGCCGCTGGGCAGGCGCAAGGCCGCCCGGGTGGCTTCGCGAAGGTTTTGGAAGCGGGCCGCCGCCTGGGCGTTGATCGCCCATTCGGCTCGGCCGGTCTCTCGGACAAGGTACTCCATGCCGTTTTGGCTGGTACGCGCGACAACTGCGGCAAACGCCATCTCGTGTCTCCGTCCTTCGGAGCCGAATGTTCCGTTTCGGCTCAACGCGGAGATCCGGTTCAAGACCTGTGCCGGCGCCGCCGCCTACCGGGGCGGGTCCGCCCGTTTCGCCAGCAGCGCGGAGCCTTCAGGCGTGATGTCCCATCCCTCACGGCTGCGCTCGGCCAGGCCCAGCTCGGTCAGCGCCCGCGCGGCCCCGATGTTGATGAACGGAGCTTCGGCCCCTGACTTCTTGCGCGCCAGGTTCTGCAAGGCGTTGAGTTGGGCATCCGTGAGGTCGACCATCCCCGATCCTACACCCGGGGACCGGGGAGCGGCGCGATATTCGCCGGGCGCCCGTTCAGCGGCGGCCAAGCACCTTCAGCACCAGGCCCAGGACCGCCATGGCGATGAAGGCCCACATGGCGATGGAGAACCCCACGGCCGCCAACAGGCCGAGGATGCGGCTCGACCGCTTGGTCGGGCGCGGCTCGCTCTCGCCATGAAGTGGTTCCATCGATGCCCCGTCCACGCCACCTCGCCAGCGTCTCTCTGTCCCTGAACCCAAGCGTTGCGTGCGCTCGCGGCGATTGAAACTAAGGGGCCACGTCCGCGCGTGCGGCGCAAGAGGCCACGGCAGCGCTGCCGTGGCCGCGGCCGGAGCGTCCAGCTAGGGCGCTTTGGCGGGCAAGATCGACACCAGGTCCACGTCGAACACCAAGGTGGCGTTGGGCGGTATGCCGCGTCTCTGGGTCACCTGGGCCGCCGCGCCGCTCGCGGTCCCCGCCGCCGGCGGGGTGAACGGGCGTCCCGGTCCATAGGCGAGATAGGGCGGCATGGTGATCCGCCAGCGGTCGCCGGGGCGCATCAGCTGTAGGGCCGCGCTCATCCCCGGGATCACCTCCTTGACCCCGAAGGTCGATATCCCCGTCCCCTCGGACGGCGAGGTGGAAAACACCTCGCCGTCCGACAGCCTGCCGACATAGCGCATGGTCACGCTGTCGCTCCGCGTCGGATGCGCTCCGGCCGCAGGGCCCGAAGCCAGCACCTGATAGCTGATGCCGGGCAGCGAAACGACAGGTCCCGGCTTGTCCGGCGCGGCGGCGGCGGAAGATGCGCTGTAGGCGCAGACGGCCAAGGCCGTGGCGAGGAAACGTCCGATCATGGCTCGACTATAGCTCGTCCGCGCCATCTCCACAGCCGGCCCGCACTGGATTACCGTCCACCTCGCGAGTCTGGCCGCGATGACCGGACCGCGACAGGGAGAGAGATCAGTGAAACTCAGGACAATCGGCCTGGCGCTTGTCGCCACCGCCTTCATGGCGAGCTCTGCCCTCGCCCAGACCGGCACGATGCAGCCCATCCCCAATCCGCCTGAGAAGACCAAGATGGCGAAGCATCACAAGAAGCACATGGCCAAGGCCAAGGCCGCGGCGCCCGCCGATGCGGCCAAGCCCGCCGAGGCGGCCAAACCGGCCGCCCCGGCCACGCCGCCGAAGAAATAGCCGTCTGGCGGGCGGTCGCACGCGGCCGCCCGCCACCCTTCGCTGGCCGATCGCTGTTCGGAACCTCGCTGCGTCGCCCCACGTTGGGGGGCTCATGTCTTAGCGAACGGACCCGCCGCAGCCACTTTCGACACCCCGACGCCCGCGGCGTGCTCCGTAGAAGGAGTAGCCAGCATGCGTATCCCCCTCCATCCGACAACCGGCCGAAGGCTCGGTGCGGCGCTCGCCGCCGCAGGCCTCGCGCTCGCCGCGGCGCCGGCCATGGCTCAGACCGTCGACGAGGTGACTGTCGTTGGTCATCTGGGCCCGGACGGCCGTCCCAACACCCTTTCGCGCGTGATCGACATCGCCGACCTGGACCTGCGCCGCGACGCCGATGTGCGTGAAATGCAAAGACGCGTCCGCTACACCGCCCGCTCGCTCTGCGAAGAGCTGGGCGAGACGGGCGGACCCGGGATCACGCCCTCCTGCGAAGACGCCGCGGTGCGCGGCGCACAACGCCAGACCCGCTTCGCCATCGCCCAGGCGCGCGCTCCGGCCTACTACGCCTTCGTCCCGCCCGCCTACGTCGCGCCATCCGCCGAGGCCTATGCCCCCGCAGCCAGCGCGGTGGTTCCAGACGACTATGAGTATCCGCCGCTGGTCTGACGCCTCAGCCCAGTCCGCGGGTGGCCCTAGCGTTTGGCCGCCCGCGCGGCGTCGACCACCTCTGACACCGCGTCGATCACCACCTGGGGTTTGTCGCTCTGGATGTGGTGGCCGGAGCCTTCGACGATGCGGTTGACGCCGCGGGTCGAGAGGCCGGCCATTTCGTCGTGCATGACGACCCAGAGCTTGTAGACGGCGGCGTCCTCGGGCGACTGCCCGGGGGTCTCGCCGCCGCCGCGGGTCAACACCACCAGCGGCCGCGAGCCCAGGGCCTTGGGGCCTAGCGCCGTGCGCGCGGCGACCAGCTGTTCGTTGTCCGCCTTGCCGAACGCAGTCTCTTCGCTCAGTTGCGCGCGATAGGCGCCCGGAGATTGGGCCTGCGCCATGAAGGCCAAGATCCCTGGCGTCCACTCGGCGCGCGACGGCGCGCAGAGTTTCTCGATCACGCTCGGCCGCGCGTCCTGCCCGCAGGCGCCCAGGAATCGCGAGGTGGTGTCGATGGACGTCAGCATCTTCGGCGCCACGGCGCCTTCGCGGACGAACTGCCAGTCGGCCGAGGGATCCACCAGCACCATGCCGGCCACGTCCTTGGGATGGGTGAAGGCGAACAGCCGGACGTCGAAACTGCCCATCGAGTGACCGACCATCACGTAGGGCCCGTTGACGTGGGCCGCCTTCAGCATCGCCGCCAGGTCGGCCACGATCGCCTTGCTGTCGCGCGGCTCGGGTCCTGCCGAGCTTCGTCCGTAGCCGGCGCGGTCGTAGGCGCACACGCGGGTCTTGGCGGCGATCTGGTCTTGCACCTTGCTCCAGCTCCACGCGCCGTCGCCGAGGCCAGAGTCCAGCACCACCACCGGCGCGCCCTTGCCCTCGCAATAGAGGTCCATCCGCCGCCCATCCGGCAGGCGCACACTCTGGACGCCGCTCAAAAAGCCGGTCCACCAGCTGGGCGGCGCCGGCGCCTCGGCGGCGCGTCCCGCGCCCGCCAGCAGCACGCCCGCCGCCAGGGCGATCGTGACAGCCCAGGATCGTTTCATCTGTGCCCCTCCCTCGCGCCGAGTCGGCTTAGCGACGCCGTGGCCCACGTCATACGTCGTGGGCTGCTCAGACGGAATGGCGCTGTGTCCCCGGTGTTTGTCCCAATCGCCGCCTTGCGTGGTCGACCTCGCCCGACCCATGTTCCGGCCCCCACGAATTCATCTCCCGGAAGCCCGCCCGCCATGAAGTACGACACCATCCTCGAGACCGTCGGACGCACCCCCATCGTCAAGCTGACCAAGGTCGGGCCGGCCCATGTGAACCTCTATGCGAAGCTGGAAAGCTTCAACCCCATGGGCTCGGTCAAGGATCGCCTGGCGCTCGCGGTGATCGAGCGGGCCGAGCAGACTGGCGCCCTGAAACCCGGCCAGACGGTGATCGAGGCCACCAGCGGCAACACCGGCATAGGCCTGGCGATGGTCTGCGCCGCCAAGGGCTATCCCCTGGTCATCGTCATGTCGGAGAACTTCAGCCTCGAACGCCGCCGGCTGATGCGGTTCCTGGGGGCCAAGGTGGTGCTCACCCCCGCCGCTCAGAAGGGCAGCGGCATGCTCGCCAAGGCCGTGGAGCTGGCCGAGACCCACGGCTGGTTCCTGACCCGCCAGTTCGAGAACGAAGCCAACGCCGACACCCACAGCCGGACCACGGCCCAGGAAATCGTCGAGGACTTCGCAGGCGAGCGGCTCGACTACTGGGTCAGCACCTTCGGCACCGGCGGCACGGTGAAGGGCGTCGGCCGCGCTCTGCGCGCCGCGCGGCCCGACACCAAGATCGTGGTCGCCGAGCCGGACAACTCCGCGCTGCTCGGCAGCGGCCTGGCGCAGCCGGCCCCGAACGGGACGCTGCTCGCCACCCATCCGAGCTTCCGACCGCATCCCATCCAGGGCACCTCGCCCGACTTCATCTCCAAGCTGATGGCCGACGCCCAGGCCGAGGGATACGTCGACCTCGTCATGCCGGTGAACGGCGGCGAAGCCGTGCGGCTGGCCCGCGAGCTGGCGGTGCGCGAGGGCGTCTTCTGCGGCATCTCCGCCGGCGCGGCCGTGGCCGCCGCCCTGAAGGTCGCCGAGGACGCGGCCGCAGGCTCGACCATCCTGTGCATGCTGCCCGATACAGGCGAGCGCTATCTCTCAACCCTGCTGTTCGACGCCGTCGCCGCCGACATGAACGCCGAGGAGCTGGAGATCTCCAGCTCCACCCCTCTTTGTCGCTTCCCGGGCCTCGCGCCGGCGCCGATGCGCCAGGCGACGGCCGCCGTCGCCATCCCCGCGCCCGCCGACGCCAATGACGCCGAAGCCTTCGTGGCGCAAGTCGTCGACAACGAGCCCGTGGTGATGTTCTCGCTGGAATGGTGCGAGTTCTGCTGGTCGGCGCGGCGCCTGTTCGACGCCTATTCGATCCCCTACCGGTCGGTGGACCTGGACTCCGTCGCCTACCAGCGCGGGGATCTCGGCGGGCGCGTGAGGCCCGACCTCGCCCGGCGGACCGGCGCGCCGACCATCCCGCAGATCTTCATCGCCGGCGCCCCGCTCGGCGGTTGCAGCGAACTCTTCGACGCCGTCCAGTCGGGCGACCTCCAGGCCCGTCTGCGCGCGGCCGGCGTCAGCTTCCAGGAGCCGGCCAACGTGGATTTCGGAACGCTACTGCCCAACTGGCTGAAGCGAGCCTGAGCGGGAGCCTCGGCAGGCCGGCCCCAAGGAACAACTCCGGCCGAACGGCGTCGCCGTCAGCCTCGCGCCCCCTCCAGGTGGCTCGCCGGGAAAACAGTGTTAGGCTGACGTCCTGGAACTGGGGGGTTTCGGATGAAACCGGCGATCGCGCTGCAGACCCTATTGGCCGCCATGCTTGTCCTGGCCGCCGGCGCGGCGCAGGCGGGCAAGGCCCCGGCGCATTCCGACTTCACCGGCATCTGGACGCTCGGGTCCCTGACCGAGCTCGAGCGGCCCAAGGCCTTCAAGACCCTGGTCGTCCCCGATCCGGACGCCAAGGCCTACGAGAAGCTCCACCGCAATACCCCGCCCGATTATGCCACCGAGGACGATCCGACCCACGGCGCCGAGGCCGAATGGTGGGAGCGCGACGTCGGCCTGGCGCGCATCCGCGGCCAGGCGCGAAGCTCCTGGATCGTCTCGCCCGCCGATGGCCAGCGGCCGGAGAACCCAGCCGCCAAGGCGGCCGCCAAGGCCGCCCGGCTTCGCCGCAAGACCGACTTCAACGGCCCCGAGTCCCGCACCCGCGGCGAGCGTTGCGTCGACACCGGCGCCGGACCGCCGCTCACCAACGGCGGGGCCAACGACCTCTACCAATTCATCCTGACCGGCGACCAACTGGTGATCCACGCCGAGTGGCTGGACGATGTCCGCGTGGCCCGGATCGGCGACACCCGCCATCCGCCGCCCCAGGTGCGCCTGGTCGGCGGCGATTCCGTCGCCCATTGGGAGGGGCCGACCCTGGTCGTCGAGACCACCAACTTCTCGCCCGCCGATGTCGACGATCCGAAGCATGACCCCAACGCCGACATGCGCACCCTCGAACGGTTCACGCGGCTCTCGGACCAGGAGCTGCTCTACGACGTCACCGTCACCAATCCGGCCCACGACACCCAGACCTGGCGCGCCGAGATGGTCTTCGAGGCCAGCCGGAAGCCGATGTACGAATTCGCCTGCCACGAGGGCAACTACGCGCTCCGCTCCATGCTGGCCGGCGAGCGTCGGCTGGAAGGCCGCACCGTCGACGGCTTCGCCAAGGGGCAGTAGCTCGGCCCCTTGCCCTTGACGCCGCCCGCCGGCGGGCCTCGAATCCGCCCGCCGGATCCCAGGACGAGCATGCGATATGAAGAAGAGCGCCACCGCCACGGGCGAAACTCCGACCCGCCTGATCGACGCGAGGATCGAGGCCCTGGACGACTGGCGGGGCAAGGCCCTGGCCCGGGTCCGCGCGCTCATCCACGAAGCCGACCCGGAGGCGGTCGAGGAGTGGAAGTGGAACGTGCCGGTCTGGTCCCACCACGGCATCATCTGCACCGGCGAGACCTACAAGAGCGCCGTGAAGCTGACCTTCGCCAAGGGCGCCTCGCTCCAGGACCCGTCGGGCCTGTTCAACTCCAGCCTCGAAGGCGCCACCCGCCGCGCCATCGACATCCATGAGGGCGAAGAGATCGACGCGACCGCCTTCAAAGCCCTGATCCGCGCCGCGGCGGATTTCAACAGGTCTGCGGCGCGGGCCTAGGTCGGGATCAGCACACCCCCAGCTACTGCGGGGTCACCCGGGTCGTCGTCGTGACCTGATCCGAGGGCGTGGTCGCGGAGCCGGTCGTTGTCGTCGTCGTCCGACGCGTCACCCGCGTGCGCGTGGTGTGATGAGCGGTGGCCGGGTGGCGGGTCGTGACGGTGGTCTCGACCACAGGCGCCGGGGGCGGCGTCTGGGCGGCCTGCGCCGCGGCGCTGCGGGCTGCGGCTGCATCCGCCGCGGAGGCCGCCGCGGCCTGCTGGGCAGCTTCGGCGCGGGCGTTGGCTTCGGCCGCCTGCTGTTGGGCGGTAGCGGCCTGTTGCTGGGCGGCGAGCGCCTGGTCCTGGGCGCCGGCCGCCTGATCGTGCGCCGCGGCGACCTGATCGCGGGCGGCGTCGACCGTCGCGCGCTGCGCGTCATGCGCCGAGGCGACGGCGTCGTTCTTGTGGCGCTGAGCTATGCCGATCGCGGTGTCGGCGAGGGCGGAGGCCCGGATCGCCTCACGGATCGCCGGCTCCCGATCGCCGCTCCTGAAGTCTTCCTTGGCGGTGGCGAGCGCTGCGCGGGCCTCGGCGGTGTCGCGGGGCGCGTCGGCGGCGGCGCCCATGGACTCGGCGGTCTGCAGTTTGGCCTCGGCGGCGGCGATGGCTTCGCGCGCCCGGTCCGACTTGCTGGCGGCGGACGAAGGCGCCGCGATGGCGAGGGTCATGGCGCTCGAGACGAGGAGCGAGGCGAGGATGGTCTTACGAAACATGGTGTTCTCCTGCCCATGGTGAAGACTGTCGCCAAATGTGGCTGACGTTCCATTGGCGTGGGGCGGTAACGGCTGGCGGCGGGATGCGTTGCGTCCGGTCGGACAGGTCACGAGGCGCCGGAGCGGCGTTCCGGCGACGGTCGCGCCCCGGTCGACCCCACCTCCCCACACCTCAACTCGGGATGGAGAACACGACCTTGCCGCGGGCGCCGCGCGCCTCGAAATCGGTGTGCGCCAGAGCCGCTTGCTCAAGGGGATAGGTGCGATCGACCACCGCGCGAAGCTGGTCCCGAGAGATCATGGCTGCGATTTCCGTGAGGTCCGCGCCTCGGGGCTTCACCCAGGCGTAGTCATGGCCGCGGCGATCGCCCGCCAGGCGGCTCAAGGGCCGCGTGAGACGTCCCGCGATGGCCGCCGGCGTGGCGACGTTCGAAATGTACGTCCCACGCTTTGAGAGCAG
>Ga0163163_10004243_pt1 | contig 12216 bp, 29 predicted proteins | sample S65metaG_FD_119766 | JGI IMG/M metagenome (GOLD analysis project Ga0163163, IMG submission 119766) | Switchgrass rhizosphere microbial communities from Kellogg Biological Station, Michigan, USA - S6-5 metaG | ecosystem: Host-associated > Plants > Roots > Rhizosphere > Soil | place: USA... | reverse complement strand
TTATCATTAAGTCTTACATGTAAAACTGGGAAGAGTATGCTAGTGGCTAGGCTATCTTGTTTGCTAAACAAGTGCCCGAAAGGGTTGCAGGGTCGTCGCCTGCCTCTTCCGTATAGTTTTTTGCGGTGCTAGCTCAATGGATAGAGCATCAGATTTCTAATCTGAGGGTTACAGGTTCGAGTCCTGTGCGCCGTATTTTGGGACATAGCTGGCCGGTTGCTAGGAAGTGTCTTATAAACATTTTTAAGTACGTTCGACTCGTAAATGTCCTACTAAGGAGGATCTTATGGACAGAACAATTCTCACAATCGTTTTAGGCTTTTTGATTGGGCTTATTTTAGCCATATTTAAAGTGCCCGCCTACTCTTGCTCTTGGTGGATTCACTGTTTTGGCTGGAATATGCTGGCGCAGGCTATCCTTGGTTTGTTTTATCACTAGGATTAATCATGACGATTCGCCGCCTTTTCTATTACATTTTTCTATGTGCCCTTGCTTGTTTTGTACTTAGAGCATTGCATGTAGATAAATGGTTTGACGGACGTAGTATGTTAATACTAGTACAACCCTTACGTGTAAGCTTTGCATTTATATTTAGATTAGGAATGCCCACAGACATAGTAAATTTTGATGGACAGAGTACTGATGGAATATTTGCTTTTGTAGGATGTATTATAACCCTAATTTTTTGGATAGTTAGTGCCGCTGCACTTCTAACTTTAATAGACGAATTTAATAAACGATCCAAATAGATGTTTACCAAAATAACAAAACTAGATAATCGCCTCGAAGATGTTAAATCCATCTTTGAAAATTTGACCTTCTTAGGTCGTGATTCTGATATGTCGGCATATTTCTATGAGATAGAAAGAGAGTTCTTTAGTAAATACGTTGAAAGAAAACATGAGAATAGTTATTGGGGCTGGTATGGAGCAGAAACATCATGTGAAACTTGGCACGTAGATATGTCTCAGCGTCATAGAGAATTCGATATGTTATTATGTGCATATCCTTCACCAACATTAATTCTTGATTTACCTAATATTAATGATTATCACTGTCATCGTGGTAAACTTGATGAGGGAACTTTGGAACATACTGCTGTTGAAAATTTAATACGAACTCAAAATCTCAAAGTGATAGAGCCTGAGCCGGGCGATGTTTATTATCTGCCCGCGTCAACAATTCATCGTATTAATCCAAAAGATATCGGGGTTAATCACCTGTGTTTACGAACTTATAAACCTCTTTTTAAAAAGGAATGGAGTAATGTACACAAAACAACAAACGTTTGATATGGTCGTTCAAGGCTTGCGAAAACAGGGGTGCAAGAGTATAAGTGAAAATGGTGAAGTGTGTATGTACCGTGGGGCTGGTGGTGCAAAATGTGCAGCCGGCATGCTAATCCCTGATGAGGATTACAAACCTGAATTTGAATTCAAAATACTTGAAAAAGTTGAATCAACCAATTCTACGGCTAATGAATTAAGAGCATGTATTGGTAAAAATCATGATATAGAATTGGTAAGAGAGTTACAATTAATCCATGATATATATAATATCGAAGCGTGGGAACAACGATGGAAAGATCTGGCATTTGGATATAATCTTACGTATACACTACCTGCCAATTGTACAACCTAATCATTGGAGATTGAAATGAATCCCGCTGATATTGGCAAATTGATTACATCTCTGGATGAAAAAAGAGATGCCATTCATGTTCCTGTTATTCCAGCTATTTGTGGTTATGGCGAAAAATTACAGCCGGGCCAATTAGTTGAAATAGATGGTAGTGAAAGTCAAGTTTACCACACAGTTATACCTTACAGTTATCTTCACAAGGCTGTTGGTATTGTTGACCCATTTCTTGAAAATCCTGTCACACAGGGAGATATGTTTTGGGTTTTGATAATACCGGGCAAAGTTAAAAATCTGACTCATAGTTGGGAACATGCAGATTTGCCAGAATTGAATAAAAAAGATGAGGATGACGATTACTATAATTCATGTAAAGGATGCTGGTAATGCACTGCCAAAAATGTAATTCATACCGAGTCCTTATCTTTAATGCCCATCATACTGATACTTGTCATTATGAGTTCAAAGGGATTAATCTAGGTGAATATACTGGTGGTTATGCCCCGGAAATTGAAGGACTTTGCGGTGGCGATAATATTGGCGGCGAAATTTGTCTAGATTGTGGACAAATACAGGGTAAATGGCCCAGAACTTTTGAACTGCCCGAAAGAGAGGATGATACTGATTATGGTCGTTATTGTGATCCATTACATGGGAGATGAAAATGAAGTATGCAATTCACTACTATAATAGTAGAGGTGATGATCAGTCAGTTTATGTTGAATATGTACCTAATAAGCGGAAACTGCCCAAGACTGAAAAATGGCTAAGAGATGATTTGGGTATGTCTATTGTTGGCATTTATGTTTGTATTGAATTCAAATTAGACGGCGCGAAGATTTAATTTTTTTCTTTAATAGGAGCTTGCCTTAAACACAGGCATGGAATTTGATGGCTAAATCTAATAAGTATACGCAAAAAGCGGCAGAGCAAGAATTCAAAAAACGTCGCAGTCCTGAAAAGAATGCTCGTTCTAAAGAGCGAAATATTCGCCGCCAAGATGAACGGCGAAAAACTGCGGAAGCTCGCAACACGAAGTGGGCTTCCCTCTCAATAGAAGTTCAATTAAAAGAACTTTCTAAGCGTCCTGGCAAATCTATTCGCCAGCGAACTCGTCTACTAGCCAAACAATCTAACGCGAAATTGGCTAGCTAGTTTTTAAGTTTTATTTTCCTGTACTTAACCGAGGTGATTTCGTGCGCAAAATTGCACCTCAGAACTTTACTGATTTACAAATGTCTACGATATGGAATGAAGGCTATCGTACAGCAATAAATAATAAGAATAATGGAGAAAATCCATATTTAGATGGTGATATTCGGCAGAATGAATGGGATGCAGGTTTCAATCAAGCTATTCAGGATTTAAAGGATAGAAAAAATGACAATGACATTTGAAGAATTAGAAAAAATAGTTAGTAAATCAAAATCGCCGGCAGATTTATTTGGCGATAAATTAGATGAAAAATTACACGAATTTCGCATTGCTTGTCATCCTGATAGATTTGCTGGCGATCCTGCCAAACAAGCTAGGGCGGAAGAATTGTTCAAAGCAATTGAATTATTCGCCGTGACCGCCAGGAGTCCTAGTTTAGAAATTAAATCGCGGAAAAATACCTATAAAGTTGGTAATTTATTGGCTAAGGGCGATCTTGCCGACCTTTATTATGCTGATAATGTAATTTTAAAAATTGGCAGAGTTTCTCTAGCGGAAGCTTTTCTAAAGCAAGAAGTTGAAGTTCTGAAAAAATTATTTAAAGTGGGCGAAGATAGTACTTACATTAAATACCTGCCCAGATTGATTGAATCTTTCAACGTCTTCAACAAGTTTGATAGATTAATTAATGTATTCGAGTATGATAGTGAATATGCCCCGCTTTCTAATTTTACTGAGAATATTAAGAAAGAGCCTCGTCATTTAGTTTGGCTGTTCAAACGAATATTGACAATCTTATCTTTTACAGAGGCTAATAATATAGTACATGGGGCAGTATTACCCTCCCATATTCTAGTCAATCCAAAAAACCACGGCATTCAATTGATTGGATGGGGGCAAAGTGTTGAGAAGGGTAGTCCGATTAAGATTATCTCTAAAGACTGGAAAGCCAATTATCCTAGCGAAGTTCTGGATAAAAAACCAGCAGATTTCTCAACAGATATTTACATGGTCGGCTATTTAATTAAACAATTAATGACATCTAAAACGCCATCATCATTCGTGCGTTTTGTTGACTCATTATTGTTAAGTCCTGGTATGCGGCCTAACTCGGCGTTAGGTTTATATGATGATCTTTCGCATTTTGCAAGAGATTTATATGGTAGTCCCAAATTTGTCACTTTGCAGGCTGATTAGGAGTTCAAATGAAAAAGTTAGCAATTTTTTGTATTTTTGCACTAGTCGGTTGTGCTAAATATCATGCGGGCGACTGGGTAGAACATAAGATTACTCATCGTAAAGGAGTAATTGTTTATGTTACTGAAAATGGTGATCAGAGTAAATATGAAGTGAGAGTTAAGGACGATGCTGATTCTTCATCGCATGTTTGGTATCAGGGAGAAGTTAAGCTTGTTCAAGGGGCAGAAAAAGAGTAGTGTGTTTTGTTTTCTTTTAAAAGGAGAATGTTATGGGTGCTTCAAGATGGTCGGATGATCATTATACTGATCGAGTAAAGTTGCGAACAGCAACTAACTCATCAACTTTTGCTTATCACGATACGACTTCAAGGAAGTCAGCAACTGATTGGAAAGCTCATGCTAGTCTTGACCCAAAGGGTGTCAAGGTTAGAGAAAGTAGAGATTCAGCAGAACATCCAAACTCAACTGGAATTGCAGTTTTGTTTGATGTAACTGGATCAATGCGTCAAGTTCCTCAAATTATGCAAAAGAATTTGTGTAAGCTGATGGGACTTTTGCTCCGCAAGAATTATGTGAGTGATCCTCAAATTCTTGTTGGTGCAATTGGCGATGCAACGTCTGATAGAGTGCCGTTGCAAGTGGGTCAGTTTGAAAGTGGTATTGAGATTGAAAATGATCTAACCAATATCTTCCTAGAAGGTAATGGTGGAGGTCAGCAATCTGAAAGTTATGAACTTGCTATGTATTTCTTGGCAAGACATACTTCTATGGATTGTCTTGAAAAGCGTGGCAAGAAGGGCTATTGTTTCATTATTGGTGATGAAATGGCCCGTGATGTTAGTGGAAGTGCAGTCCAACAAGTGATTGGAGATTCCACTGAAAACATCAAGTTGGAAGATATGGTGCGTGAACTCCAGACTAAGTTTGAAGTTTACTATATCTTGCCGAAGATGACCAGTTACTATGATGATCCAAAGATTGAGACATTTTGGCGCAAACTTTTGGTCCAAAATTTCATCAAGCTGGATGATCCAGAAGGTATTTGTGAATTGATTGGCTCAACTATTGGCATTTGTGAAGGTCAAGATGTTGATGCAATTACTGAAGATTTGACTGCGTCGGGCACAGACTTGGCAGTTGTTAATTCTGTCAAGAATGCTGTGAAAACAGTGCGTGGCGCAAGACGAGATGTTGCTTTGCCAACAAGTTCGTCTGATTCTGGCGTTGCCGTTCTCTAAGTTAGTTGTTCGTAGTTTCACCTCCACTGGTTTGGTAGTTCCAGTCAAAAACTACCTTTTCGGGAATATGGTCTAATGGTTTATGACGGTAGATTGTCGATCTACAGATCGGGGTTCAATTCCCCGTATTCCCGCTTAGGAGAAATTATGTCAAAATATCCAGGCCCATTACGTAAAGATGGGGATAAATATGATGTTCCTTGGAATTATGCTAAAAAAGTTCTACGAAATAATCCTATTAGAAGAGGAAAATTTCATGGATCTGATGTATTTGAAATCTATTTTAAAGGAGTATGGAGACATATCTATAACACTACTCTCATAGATGATGTTGGTACAGTTCTTGAATTACATCATCTTTCACAAGAACAACGAGATGATCCTAGAAAAATAAGTGAAAAAGATTATTGTTATGGTGCGCGTATTGGTCCAGATGGTTTTGGTTTAATTACAAGTATAAGTGATGGTTAATGATGAAAAAACAAGCAAAAGACATTGTAGTTGGCGATACCATTGAATTAGATGTTGGCTATGACTTAGCTAATAATGGTGAATGGTGTAAAGTTTTAGAAATTCGTGATGAAGGCCCATTTATTAACTTTAGAGTTACTTATGGGACAGAAATCTGGTGGACAACTAATTTCAACCCCACACATCTCATAACAGTTTCGGAGAGTTTTTAAACTATGAAAGCTATCATTACAGTCGGCATGGGTTTTGGTGATGAGGGTAAAGGTGCGGCAGTAGATTACTTAGTTCGTAAGCATAAAGCTAATCTAGTTGTTAGATATTCAGGCGGTCATCAAGCAGCACATAATGTTGTGACGCCAGAAGGTAAACATCATACATTCTCCCAATTTGGTTCGGGCACTTTAGCCGGTGCAGGAACTTTTCTTGCGGCTGATGTTGTAATTGAGCCTCTGGCAATGATTAAAGAGGCAGAGCATCTGCAAAAATTGGGTATTGATCCATGGCACCGTATGTATATAAGCCCGCATTGTTTGGTCACAACAATATATCACAAACTATTGAATAGGAAGAATTCTCTTAAAGGAGAAACTTGTGGCGTTGGCGTTGGTGAAACTCGTAAATATTATTTGAAGTACGGACAAGACGCCATCTTCATGGATGATTTGAATAGGGAAAGTATAGTACTTAAATTAGACTTGCTTAAAGCCCGCATCTTAGATGAAATTTATGAGGAACGTGCTTGCGGCTTGCTGGGCAATACAGATTTTGGCAAGCAAATTCTAAGTATATCCACAAATCAAGTTGTTAGAGATTTGATGGAAATACATGATTATATTGAGCCATATGTGCCTGATTTAGACACCAGAAATGGTGTTCTAATTTTTGAAGGCTCGCAAGGTCTACTACTTGATCCTCTCTATGGATATAAACCAGATGTAACATGGGGAAATGTTACCATTTCTAATGCTTTGGAATTGATTGATGTATGTAAATGGCCCACAGAAGTAATTGGAGTTACACGTAGTTATCTAACTAGACATGGTGATGGTCCTTTCCCATTTGATAATTTGTCCGCAGTAGAAGATAAATATAATGTTGAAAATGAATGGCAGGGCAAAATGCGTTTTGCTCAATTACATCCAAAATGTTTAAATGCGGCCAAACAATCCATAGAAGATTGCGGGGCTAAACTTGACGGCCTGTTTGTCAATCATTTGGATCAACATAAGATAGATTTGGGTTTTTTCAAGGATATTGCCCCGGTTAAATATGTGGGCTATGGTCCAAGTTCTGTTTCTAAAATGGAGAACTGAAATGAGATTTTCAGAAATTGCGCCAGGTTATATCAATGTTTTTGAGCAGTTAGATTGTTGTGACCGTAGAGAAGTATTTCTTGGGATAATTTATAGTCCTGATTTATACTATGGTCCAGATAAAGAAAATGTCAAACAACATAGTTTTATAGCTTGTCAAGATGCTGCATTACTGGCAAGAGATCTAATTAATATTGCCGCCAAGCTAGATAAATTAAACGGGGGAATTTTATGACATTTGAACGTGTAGAATGTGTTGAGATATGGGATATAATGAAAAATACTGGCGAAGAAATATTAATTGGTTATCTCCTCAAAAGAGATGCAGATCCCGCTTTTTCTTTTTATCCAACAGATATTGTTTCATTAGAAGTGCCAGATTTGATGGAAATTAGTTTAAAACTCCAACAATTTAACGATAATGCACCAACGCCTTGAAAATCGCCGTGGCTATTTTGGCATCGGAGTTTTTAATTATAAACACGATGTCAACATTGCCGGCTTATATAGAACAGCTTGGAATATGGATTGTTCTTTCCTTTACACAATAGGCCGCAAATATCATTACACGGCCGCAGACACCCCAAATTCTACTGCAACAATTCCTTATTATCATTATATTTCTTTTGAGGAATTCTTACAAAATAGACCAAATGATTGTATTTTGATTGGAGTAGAACAACATAAAAAGGCTAAATTCTTGCCCGATTTTTATCATCCTCTCAAGGCTTGTTATTTGCTGGGAAATGAAACTGCGGGACTGCCTGAAAAAGTCTTGGAAAAAATGGATAGGCTTGTCCAAATTGAGAGTCGAAAATGTCTGAACTTGCACGTGGCAGGTTCTATTGTTTTGTATGATCGTGTAGCTAAATTACATCGTAGTTCTTTTGTACTTCAAGGAGAAGTCGCGTGATTTATAGTGCTGTTATTAAAGTTAAAAGAATCAAACAATCTGCCGAAATTTTTGCACCATGTTATAATGATGCAGAAAATCAGTTGCGTAAGTTGTTTAAACGTGGTAAGATTGTGAAATTAGATCGTATTTATCAACCAGTTAATAAGTTTCATAGAAAGGAAGAGTTAGTATGAATAAGAAAAGAATGCTACAACTTGTCAAAGATTTGGAAAGTGTTTCGCCCACAGAATTTGATATGGGTACTTGGAAGCGTGCAAATTGTACCACGGTGGGTTGTGCAGTTGGAACGCATATTATTAAGCATAAAAATTGCGGCTTAAAATTTTGTGATCCAACTGAAGGTGAAGATGATGAAGGCCGTCCAATTTTGGAATTTGATATTAAGTATGGTAAAATTGAGAGTTCAGATGCTGCGGCTGCATATTTTGATATTAGTGAATATGATGCGGACCATTTATTTATGCCCGGTAATTATGAGGAGCCTGAAGTTAAAAAGACTTGGGAACCTACCAAGCGGGAAGTTATCAATAGAATAAAGAAATTTATTAAGGAAAAGCCTAATTCATGCTTTATGGGCATTGATATTGAGGACGCCAAAAACGATCTTCAATCAGCAGAAGAGGAAGCACAAGAATATTTAGATCGTATAGATGAAGCTAAAGAAAATTTGGCAAAAGTGATGAAACGGCGTGAACGTTGTATTACTGGTAAAGCTAAAGCAGGAGATTTTTAATGAAAACTGAAATATTGCGTCAGATCATTGAAGATATTAAGGCTGTGCCAGATGAACAATTTAATATGAGATTTTGGCATTCAGTTAATTGTCAAACGTCGTGTTGTGCTATTGGTGCACATGTTCTTGCTCATCCAGAGGTCGATTTAAAATTACGTTTTGATTATGATTGGGGTAGAGTTAAATATTATTCTCCAGCATTAGAAGATGTGGACGGTTTTTATGCCGTTGCAAAATATTTGGAGATAGGTTTTTATGAAGCAGTACATTTATTTGATTCAAGTGCTTACGGTTGTGAAGAATTTCCTCTTAAAAAGGAAACAGTAATTAATAGAATTGAAAGGTTTATTGAAAGTAATGTTAAAGTTTAGTGCAGCCAACGCAAAGTTGGTAGAATTAGAAAGGTTGACGGGTAAAAAGGTATATTCCATCTCAAAGTTGTCAGGTTTTTCCTGTTGCGGGGCAAATGAATGCTTAGCTTTTGCAGTTCGTAAAAATGGAAAAACAAAACTTGTAGAAGGAAAAGAGGCAAAATTTAGATGTTTTTCGGCAAGCCAAGAGGCTCTTTTCCCCGTCGTATACAATCAGAGAAAACACAATCTTGATGCTTTAAAAGCGTGTAATAATAAAGAGGAAATAGTTCAGTTAATTGAACAATCGCTGCCCAAAGGTGATAACTACATTGTTAGAATAAGCGTGGCGGGCGATTTTATTTCCCAAGATGAATTTGATGCATGGTGTGAAATTGCGTGCAAACATAAAAATAAACACTTTTACGCTTATACTAAATCAATTCCATTTTGGATTGCCAGACTTGGCCAAATACCTAAGAATTTCATCTTGACGGCTAGTCTTGGCTCAAAATTTGATGAAGATATTATGAAGCATAAACTGCGTCACGTATTGGTTGTGCGGAGCAAATTAGAAGCAAAGCTGAAGAAATTACCAATAGATCATGATGATAGATTTGCATGTTTGCCCCAGCATAAAAATAAGAATTTTGCTCTATTAATTCATGCTATTCAGCCAGCTAAGTCAAGTTTTGCACGTGCCAAAACTAGATTGGCTAAGGATGGTTATACAGGATATTCAAAATGAGTGATGAACAAATGACGGTGGATAAAATCGAGAAGATGATCCGTCACTATATCGAAATGATAGGCACGCCTGGAAACGATCATGCGGCAGGCAATTGGGCAGAAATCATAGCGGCTCTCCATCAACTAGCCGGTCAAAATAAGGAGGATTCCAAATGAGTTTTGTAACTTCGCCCACAGATGAAGATTTTGAAGAAGAATGTAAAATACCGAGGAGAAATATGATTACAGCTCCAGAAGCTAAAAAACAAGTACTTACATTGAAAGAACAAATGTTATCTGCTCATATGCAAAGTATTGAAACAGAAATTAGAAAAGCTATTAGCGGTTGTAAATTTATGATTAAATATGCAGCTCCTGCAAATTTAAAAGGTGCTATTGAAAAAAAATTACTAGAATTAGGATATGCTACTACGTGGAACGCAACAGATCAACTATTAATAATAGTATGGGAGTAAAAAATGGAAATTGTCTCAAGAATGAAGTCGAATAAAGAGCAGGCGCGTGAGCTTCGCCGCCAGTATCACAGTATGTTTAAACGAGGCTCACATTGGGGCTTGCCGGGCAAAAAGAGAAAAAGTGGCGGCAGTTCTACTGCTGGTAGTAAAAAGGGCGAAACTTGCAAGGCGTCTAGCACAAAACGTTTTATGGCCAAATATTCACGTAGTTATCGTGATCCAGGTTATGCGGCTTGGTGTGAGAAATGGAGAGGTAAATAAATGAAAAAGTATTATATTACATCTGGTGAACTTCGCTATTTACAGAGTGGTTTAACAATGTTGGAGGCTTGTGCCAAGGCATTAAAATATGCCGAAAAACACAATATCCAAGTGGGCAATTTCTTTTGTATATCAGAGCAAGGTTGGAGAAATAAACTGACTTGTCAATGGTTTTACAAAATTAATAGTGTACGAGCCTATCTTTCACAATCGAATCCATTTGTAATGGATCATTATACTAATACAAATATAGCAACACCAGATTGGTTTTCTGATTCTGAATGAACTTACTAGATAAAATCACCGAACTTTCACGTGAGATTATTTATATCTATCGTGATGAACATGTTAAACATATTTCATTTTTGGCCCGGCGTAATAAGATTTTATCAGTTGGTATTAATGATAAAACTTGTACGCATCCCATGTCCACAACCCAATTCCAACGTTTACACTCAGAAGTTGACGCTATTTCGCGTATCAAAGATAAAAAAATTTTGTCGCGTCTTAAGCTAATAAATGTCAGGATTAATAAACACTATGAATTTAGGTTGTCAAAACCTTGTCCCTCTTGTGAATTACTTTGTCAAGTAGTTGGCATTAAACAGGTTATTTTTACGGAATCTTCAGATAAATTTCCAGTGTGGAATATACTTAAATTATAAGGAGAAAAAATGTTTAGATTTATGGTTCAAGCACAATTGCCCGAAATTATGAGATTGGACAGTTTCTGCTATGAAAACTGTTGGTCAGAACGCGATTTTAAAGAGCAGATGAAAAAACGTAATGTATATATTCAAATATACGAAGATGAGGGGCAAATTATTGGTTTTTTAGTCTACCAATCTCTTAAATATCATATCGAGATACTTAGATTTGGCATTCATCCTGACTATCAACGTAATGGTCTTGGCAAAAAATTTATTGCTGAGCTTAAAACTAAGATGAAGAAGCCAAAAATTAAGATATTTGTGCCCGAAATTAATTTGGCTGCTCAACTCTTCTTTAAATCGCAAGATTTTATGTGTACTGGTATAGAACTTCCAGAAGGTGATGGAGATACTACATATAAAATGGAATATTTGGTTGGTAAACCTGTGGCTGAGGAGGTTGAATCATGAAAAAATTAGCATTATTTTTCTGTTTGTTGGCAGGATGTTGTTGTGATGAGAAAGAGAAAGAATTACCATTACCAATATTTCCAAGAACTAAAATTGGTACTATAGATGGTGGTAGTGGTAGAACTCTTTATAAAGTTACTATTGAAGGTCATGATTATTTCTTTGTATACGATGGGAGTATTGGTCCAGAAATTCCTCAATTGAAAGCAGAAAAATGAAAGTTTCTGTTAAACAAAAACATATTGATGCCGGTAAAAAAAGAGATTGTGAAGCTTGTCCTATCGCATTAGCGTTAACTGAACAGGCTAATTGTCCGCAACCACCTACAGTTATAGTAACTTATATTTATAATAATCATCCAAATGATATTCGTCCCATTGCACTAGGTTATGTCAATATAGACGATTTAAAATTTACAATGCCATTAGAAGCTATCAAATTTGCGGCAGATTTTGATAACGATAAACCCGTTAGTCCATTTGAATTTGAAATAGGAAGGTAATATGTGTCTAGAGATTGTTACCAAAATAAATAGGCCAGAAATTCATACTGGCTATAAAGTTTTTCTTAATGGTTATCATGTGAATGAATTAAGTGGTCAATTTTATGGGGGTC
>Ga0163163_10004241_pt1 | contig 12216 bp, 9 predicted proteins | sample S65metaG_FD_119766 | JGI IMG/M metagenome (GOLD analysis project Ga0163163, IMG submission 119766) | Switchgrass rhizosphere microbial communities from Kellogg Biological Station, Michigan, USA - S6-5 metaG | ecosystem: Host-associated > Plants > Roots > Rhizosphere > Soil | place: USA: Michigan... | reverse complement strand
TTGGTTATGACTACGACTTCACCGGCAACTTGATGCAGGTGACACAGATCCTGCCGAGCCAGCCAAGTGTGCCGACGGTGTTGGAAAGCAACACTTATGGGACGACGGCAAATGCGACCGGTGGGCCGCATGCGCTGACTGCCCATCAGGTGGGTGGAACGACTACATCGTATAGCTATGACAGTCACGGTCGGCAGAAGATTGGTGGTGGCCGTACCTTGACCTATACGGCGTTTGATCTGCCCAAGACGGTGACGGTCAATGGTGATACGTCGAACGTTATCTACGATGCTTTTGGTCAGCGTGCCCGGACACAGAGCGCTTTGAATGGCACTGTGGTGTCGGTGGGCGGCGTCTACGAGCGGCGCACCACGCCATTGGGAGCGGTGGCGCATGTCTTTGAAGTACCCGGCGTAGCACAGATCACCGCCAGTGAGGCGAGCGGAGCGACGACTACGAACTACTTGTTGACCGATGCGCTGGGTAGTGTGGGTGCGGTCGTGGACGGTAGCGCAAGTCAGGCCCAGCTGACGAATCAGTTCTTCTATGAACCCTTTGGCAAGCTCATCGCTGCCAACGGCTCAGCGCCGGTTACGCTGCCTACCAGCTTGATCGAAGGCTTCACCGGCCAGGAACATGACCCGAGCTGGGGCCTGATCAACTTCCAGGCGCGAATGTACGACCCCAACCTTAAACGCATGTTGACCCTAGACCCGCACGTCACCAATCCACTGGATGGGCAAAATCTCAATGGCTACAGCTATGTAAGAAACAGTCCGCTCAATCTCGTGGATCCCAGCGGCAAGGACTTTGAGAGTTTTAGCGGTAGCGGGTTCAACCAGATCCTTCCGCCCGGCGGAGCGTTCTACCCCACCGAGACGGGTTGGCAGTATGGAGGTGTGGACGCTGATGGAATCAACTGGGTTATCGGTCTGACCGGCGGCCCGAAAGACTACCTCCTCGGTGGGCCGGGCGCTCCGGCCCAATCGGATGGGCAAAACTATATCGCCGCCATGCGGTGTCCGTCTGGTTGTCACTTCGGTCATACCTATGGCGATCGACGTCTGAATAGCGACCCATCCACCGACGCGGGAGTCGCACTGGTATCCGCTTTGTCGGCTGGTGGTGTCATTTACGCAGGCGGAAGCGCCGTCGCCGCAGGGTGGGGGCTGTGGACGGCTGCAGGCTCCACCATCGCGCCGATACTAGCGGGGGGAGGTGCCGGCGCAAGGGCCATCGTCTTGCTCGACGGCATTATCTCCGGGGAAGCCGGTCTGCCCGCAGCCGCCGGCGCCATCGGCGGTGCTGTATCGGTTGGTGGGCAAGCAATAAAACGATACTCCATCACCAACGGAGTCAATCCAAAAGGTTACGAGCGTAACTGTGTAGAGTGCGTCATTATAGGACTGAGAAGATTGAAAGGACTTGTTGCTGGCGTTGCTGGCAATTCGGAATCGAAAGATAAGGTACAAGTCCGAGAGTTATTGAAGCAGCATTTTGGAGATTTCACAGAAATTCTCCCGTATGGCATGAGCGATGTAGTAGAAACTATGAAGACTCGCGGTTCTGGCGCACTCGCAATGCTCGCAGAAATTTCTGGTCCGCGGGGCGCAGAGAAATTAGGTCATGCAACGGCAGTTGTAAATGATGCCGGTATTATTCGTTTTCTGGATTTTCAAAAGGATGTAGCCGGAAAATACGGAAGTATTACAAATAATCTTGCTCTATCTGAAGAGGGAAAAATTGTTACATATATTTTATGGCTTATCCCATGATCCAAAGAGAGTTCTGTCAAAAGGCTGTAAATAGTAACCCACCCGTAGCGACGCCCGGCGAAGAATGCCTTGAGGCCGGCGCGTTAAACTCTTGACTAGCCTCGGTATTCGGCCGTGATCAGAGTACTGGCGGTTCTTTTTGGGTGCATCTTTGGATTTGCAACGATTCTTGCTGCTTGGCTCGGCTATCTTCGGTTCGAACACGTCCAGAAAGGGCCTTCTGGATACCGTTTGTCTGGCCTCGCGCTCGGCCCGGATCAGGAATGCCACGGCGGCATGGTGGTACGGCGCTACGTAAATCGTCTCGGCTACAAGATTACTTACTATGTAGAGACAGAAAACGGCAACTCTATTTTGTGCGTATTAAGTCAGCCAAACTCTATGACGAAGCCCGTTCGCTCAGGTCGTTCGCGTAGCGAGGCAACCGGGGACGACTGATGCCCGTTGTAGCGCGCCATTTGTCCCCTTTGCCGCCGAAACCCCGTAGTAGTTTATATAGCCGGTCTGCAATGGAGTCAGGGACCGCCGAATGTATGGGTAGCCTAAGAGATCGGAGAAAAGGCATGCGCCTACGTTTTGCAGTTGCTCTCGCAGTAGTCTCAACGACGGCGCTGTCGTATATAGCCAGCGTCGAGTCAAGTGTCATGCCGGAGCCATGGTCCGAACAGACCGATGGGCCACTGCTTACACCTGAAGGGCATGAGTACGAGATGCAGATCCTGCCCATTCACAACAAGGTATGGCCGGAAGTCGTTGAGAAATGCATTGGGCGAGCTCAACAGGAAGGCGTTGCGACCCTTGATGCAGTCATGACTATCGATGAATCGGGGCGTGTCACTGACTTCAGGTCGCGGCCTAGTGGCGAGAACTTTCGCTGCTTTCGCGACAACATTGTGGGTAAGGGCTATCTCCCGCCTCCACGGGCCCCGTTCTACGTGCGATTTTCCACATCGCTGGACGACAGGAAATACTAGAGAGATTCCAATGCAACCCGCAATGCAATTATGGCCGGGTTGGAGCTCCACATCCGGTCTAGGTTCATTCATCGATTCCCCCTGACCTTTCATGAGACCTCTACCGGATTAGCGCGCAAGCCCTGTTTTTCTCCCTCCCGCCACCCATTTCTACGACTCCCGTTCTCACTATTGATCTCACAACTTGAGCATTCTTATACCCACCATTCGTGACCTGTTTCCCTATCCCGAATCGGACGATGCAATCGCACAAGGCTGCAATTGCGCCGTGGCCAGACGTCATGGCCTTGCTCTGATTACTAGAGCTGGAGCGCCTGTCTTCGCTATCTCCAAAGCTTGCGCGGTGCACAACAACAAGCCCTGTGAAGTTTCAATCTGGAACGGCAAAAGGAGAGAAAACAGTCCGGTTCCGCAAGGATCTTGCGGGTTGTCTTCTCAGGGACCCACAAAGACATTACCCATGACCGGAACCCAACTAGAACAGTTTGTTCGAGTCGCTGAAAAATTTTTCGGCCTTTCTTCTTGAAGTCTTTGCAACTAGCCAGCTCCGTTCAGGACAGGGCTCCGGACTTCTTCGATACGTTCGTGGTCGTCAACAAGTGCGCCAGCATCTCGAGAATCTGGCCGGAATTCTATAAGCGACACTGGCGAAATCTTGAGGTAGCTTGTGCATTTGTCGGAAATCTTGCAAATACAGACCCTAGGCTGAGAGGCGCGTTGTTGGAATCCGTTGCGCTACCCCTGTCTGACAGCGCGCCCCCGCTATTGGAAGCGTTCTCCGAGGTCGATTTGTCCGACAGCATGATTGAATGGATAGACACGCGTATGGAGGCCGTCGTCCAAGCTTTGCTTTCGGTTATATGCGATCCACAGTTCCCCGCATGCTTGCAAGAAGGTCGTTGGGCAATTGAACGCGCAGTTAGGAGCGATAGTCTTGATACGACTGCTCCGGAAGCGTGCGCGAACTGATCAGTTGGGGCCGCGCTTAGACATCTGTCCGTCACCTGGCAACTTTGCCACGTAAAACAAAGGAGATGCGCGAGGGTTCGCACAGTAGCTGTAGGGCTGATGATCGCCCTCATTGCTGGAGTCCTGATCCTGCTTCGGCCGAAGCTGCACAGCTACATCATCGTGCTGTATCTCATTTCGATCGGCCTCCTCGGGCTGATGGGCAGCCGTCTTTGAGGTGATCTTCGAGGCGGCTCCCGCAGTTCAGACGCGTACGTACGCGCACGATGTATGGGCTGATCCCACCTCATGGGGTTGGTGCCGACCCCATCAAAATCTCGCGCCCCGAGGAGATCGCGCTTGCCAATGCTCCGTAGATCGATGATCGCTGCCAACAGCTCCTTTCGCGGTACCGCCTTCTTTGCCTTCCAGTTGTAGGCAGACTGTTCGCTTGCGCCGAGCAGAGCAGCCAATTGCGCAGCCGATAACCCGAGGCGTGCACGCAACGCACGCAATCCCTTTGCCACGAATCTGTTGGGTCTATCCGGCAACGTGGCTAGCGCATTGTTGACCTCTGCTGGAGGCCTTTTCGCGAGCATCGCCGCTTTTCGTTCAAGATCGATCACCTGGCGTTCAAGCGCCGCAGCCGCATCCTTGAGCTTCTTCAGCGGTCTCACCCTTTTCCTTTGATTGGACAAAACGTGCGTGCAAGGAATCCCGCGGCGATGCTCAATGTACGGCACGCCGCAGGAAGAGGGCACTGCAACAACCATCGCACAGTTGTCGCTCAAAGCGTGTGCACGTTCCGGAATGGACTGAGCATGCCCAGGACCCGCAGATCCTCCTTGCCGCGTTTGGGCAACGGCGACGCCAGCCACACCAGTAGCCGCTGCGGTGCAGATCGAACAGCCAATACACGTTGGCCCCAATTAAGCCCGTTTCTCGTACCTAGTATAAGTACTGGGAAATCATGATTTATCGGGTGCCTGCAGGACTTGATGCAAAGGAATAGAAACGTGTACCGGTTGAAGCTTGCAACGCTACATAGTGACGCCCCGACGGAAAGGTTCGTCCGCGATCCGGCTGCTGCTTATGCAGCGTTCTTTGCTGCAATGGGTGCACGTAATTTCGATGAACTAACTGCGCAGGTGATCGAGCGGCACAGCGCCATTCGACTGGCCGGGCGGTGCGCATTCTGCTTCGCGACAAGTGGCGTAGCGCGATGAGCAATATCCTTTGGCCGATTCGTAATGAACGTCGCAGTGACTTGGAGTTCCAAGTAGCGTTGTGCGGGCTTACCGGCCATAAGGCGCACCTATTGCAAGTCGTGGTGTCGTCCAGTCTTGCGCCAAAATACAGGTTTTATTTTGGCCAACCTGAAACACTGGACCGGGCCGATATTGCAATAGTGGAAACGATGTCCTCAGCTTCCACATTGCTGTTGGGCGAGGTTCTTAAACGCAATCCAAAGGCGGTAGCGGTGTATGTTTCCGAACACGGGTTGCCCGGCGACTCGCGGTTTAGCATTGCTCGCCGATCGCTGCTGCTGCAGATTCAACAGCTGCTCGAACGCGTGGTCGATGAGGCGATCATTGGCGAGAAGCTTGTAACCGCAAGTCCAGGTACGCCCCTGGGGCGCGAAAGCAGATTGATGCCGTTGCGTAACAGAACCTTGGTTACCTCTGCAGCAAACACAGGCGTACTTAGTCAGCACAGTCAATCTCTGCTGGCACTTGTAGTCGATGACAGTTCGGCTGTGCGCGAACAGGCACGCGCTGCGCTGCAGCAGACAGGCTTTACGTGCCAGGAAGCCGCAAATGGTGAACAGGCCTTGTCCGTGCTGAGCCAACATTCGTTCGATTTGGCATTGTTCGATGTCGTAATGCCGGGTGTGGATGGCTACGACCTCTGCCGCCGGGTCAAGCGCGATCCGCATACCCGTAACTTGCCAGTATTGATGCTCACAAGCCGTTCGTCGCCGTTCGATCGCGCTCGCGGGGCCTTGGTCGGTTGCGACTCATATTTGGTGAAGCCAATCGTATTGAATAGTTTTTTCGCTGCGATTGACAAAGTCGTGAGTAAGGCGTTCAAGAACGATCGTCAAGCAATGGCGGCGCGCGGATTTCGTGCAGCCGCTGTGTCGGATGTTGGCGCTGGTGCGCCAGTGCTGGCAACAATCTAGGGGATACTGCAATGGGAAAGATTCTAATCGTCGATGACTCGTCGGCCGAACTGGCCAGCCTGCGTACGATCGTGCAAGACCTCGGGTGGAGCTCGGTTACCGCGAGCAGCGGCGCCGAAGCAATGGCCAAAGCGGTGTCGGAAAAGCCTAACTTGATCTTGATGGACATTGTGATGCCCGACATGGACGGCTTCGAGGCTTGCCGACAGCTCCAAGCTGATCAAGCCACACGCTCGATTCCGATCGTATTCGTCTCCAGCAAGAGCCAGAAGGCTGATCAGATGTGGGCAAAGATGCAGGGTGCGAAGGCCCTCATCCCTAAACCGATCACTTCCGCGGCGATCGCGGATGCGCTTAAGGCCTATGCATGAGAATCCCTGTAGAGAGCAATAACGTGGCGGCAGACGTTGCGCCCAGATCCTGGTCTTTTAGAGATCCGCGTGCCGCTGGTACACCGAACGTGCCTGAAGAACAGCGTATCGGTTTTCGTTGCGGAGACGATCAGCCGTGGTTGCTCATGGCGGCAGGAGTTGCGGCTCAGATCGCGATCGACCCGAGGACGATGAGGGTCCCACATACGCAAGTATGGTTTCGCGGCGTCATGAGTTTGCGCGGAACGCTCTATCCAGTATTCGATATCAAGGCCTGGCTTTCCGGTGTTGCCAGCACCCTAGACAAGGCGCGCATCTTGGTGGTTGCACCGGGCGAGACTGGGGCAGCGGTCTTGTTTAGCGATGAGCCGCGACTGCTGCAAGTGCGCCGTTCTGCCGGATCTATGATCGACGCGCGACTGTCGCCATTCACCCGCTGCAGTTTTAGCGCTGGTTCGGACATGGCGATCGAGTTCGACCATCAAAAATGGTTTGCCGAAGTCGGCAGGGCCGTGGCAATTCGCCACGCCTGATCGACTTTGTATACGGCGCGTCTTATGAGCACTGCGTACCAATGTACTCCGCTGGTCGAGCAAATCGAAATGCTCGCCGCCGATCTTAGCAATACCTCTATACCTTGCGAGCAGCGATTCGTATCGTTAAGCGCAGAACTAACCATCCTAGGCAATGGTGCCCATGAAGCCGGCTTGCGTGGTGTTCCAGAATTGTTACGTCTGGTGCGATCGGGATTGGAGCAGGCGCAGATATCCCATGACGCGTTGTCCGAGAACGAGCTGCAGTTTCTGCTGCTCTGGCTGATTCAACTCGCGGCGTACTGTTCCGGTTTTCTCGATCGAGCCCAGCATGCGCAGATGATCGACGGATTGTCTCATGTGCCGTGGATACCCGAGTTGACGCACCGCATGCGCGACTTCATCCTGTTGCGGCTGGCCGAATCGGCACCCGGTCAGCCCGATGCCTTGGAACCAACATCCGCATCTGAGACAGACGCAGCTTCGATTGAACCTTGCGACGATCGTTGCGCTGCGATGGCCGAACAGCGATTGCCGTTTCCTGAGGCGGAACCGCCGCTTGGGCCGCCGGCCGAGCTTGTTCCGGACACTGTCGATTCGATCGGCACAAGTGCTGTAACAAAGACAGAGATCGCGATCGGCGACGATGCGATATGGATTGCCGCCGAAGAACTGGCGCTCGCTCGGTCAGCCATCTCTGATCAACTTATTCCTTTGACGCAGCAAATGTTCGCCGTCACGGACCCGATGGATGAAGTGCGATTGTTCGGCGAGCTGGAATTTCATACGGGTTTAATTGGCAACGCGTTCGAGGTGCTCGGCCTGGCAGAACTACGCGCTCTCGTCGCTCAAGTCCAGGCCATGCTCCGACCTGAAACCCCGGGGATTAGGCTGCCGGCTACCGACTTGCTGATCGCTTGGCAAGTGGCTCTTCTCGCGTTTATGGAGCAACCGAACTCGAGCTCGGCGGAGTTGGTGTTCGAGACGGCGAATGAGTTGGTTGGGGATTTTGACAAGATGGCGCTGGAAGCTGAGCTGGCACGAGTCAGGATCGGTATCGATCCAAAGCTAGTGGCGGCACTCAAGCGCCAAGCGACACCCGATGATGTGGCCTTGGACCTTGCGCCGGATGTCACGCCCAAAGTGCTCGAAGGCATGCTACGAGAACTGCCTGGCAATGCTCAGCGTTTAGGCGAAAGCATCCGCAAGATGGTGGATAGGGGATCGGCCGAGGACCTAGCCGAGGCACAGCGTTTCGCTCATACCTTGAAAGGCGATGCCAATACGGTTGGCTTGCGTGGATTAGCGAATATCACCCACGCACTCGAAGACATCCTGGTTGCGTTGGCGCAACATGCAAAGCCGCCCGAAAGTCGGTTGCTAGATCTTCTGACCGAGGCCGCCGACACGGTCGAAATAGCCGCCGACTACGTACTCAATCGCGGACCTCGCCCCGATGGCATGGTGTCGATCTACCAGCGTCTGTTGGACGGCGCCAATGCGCTGTTCTTGGAAAGGGCAGGGGCGCTGGATGTGCCGGCGGGCACTGTCGATTCGTTCAGTCCCACCGAAATGCCGGCGGTGGTCGAGCCGATTGGCACGGGACCGGCGCTCGTCCCGACGATCGAGCCCAGTCAGCAGGTGGCGATCGGATTGCTCAACGAGTTGCTGCGCCTTGCCGGAGAATCGATAGTCGTTTTCCGTCAAGTCGAGCAGCGCCATAAAGCAATCAGCGAAGTTTATCGCGAATTGATTGGCCAGAATCGCGGTGGCCGCGACTTGGTAGCCCAATTGGACGATCTTGTGGCACTACGTGGCGCCGCCCTGAAGTCTGCGCGGTTGGCTGATTCGCGCGGAGTCGACCCACTGGAGCTAGACCAATACACCGAACTGCATGTTGTCTCGCGAAGGTTAATTGAAAGCAATAGCGACCAAGCTGCATTCATGCAGCGTATGGATCACGATCTACTCGCGTTCGAAGATCTGCTATCGACGCAAGAGCGCACCCAGGGCGAACTGCAGCGACTGATCCTGCGCACCCGATCGGTTCCTATGTCGAATATCAGCGGTCGCCTGCAGCGCGTGACGCGACAAGTGTCGCGACAACTGCTCAAGCAGGTCGAGCTAGAGATCGAAGGGGCCGGTACAGAGATCGATAGCGAGCTCTTGGACCGAATCGTCGAACCACTAAGTCACATTTTGCGCAATGCGATAGATCATGGAATCGAGCTACCCGAAGAGCGTGTAAGGCTGAACAAACCCGAGGCCGGGCGAGTTCGGCTCAGCGTCTCGATGCAGGGCGACGCAGTTGAATTCGTAGTGACGGATGATGGTCGTGGCCTTGACCTGGATGCGGTACGCCGACGTGCCGAGGCGATGGGGGTGTTGGCCGAGGATGCCGAAATCCGCGTCGACGACCTGGCACGCCTGATCATGCTGCCGGGGTTCTCGACCAAGCTCGAAACGACGCAAGTTTCTGGGCGAGGTATCGGCATGGATGTGGTGGCCCAGCGGGTCAGCGATTTGCGCGGCAGTGTCTCGCTGCGGTCAAACGCTGGAGAAGGATTGGAAGTGACGCTACGCCTACCAGCGAGCTTGACTTCAGCGAACGTGGTCCTGGCGCGCGATGGCGAGGACACGGTGGCTGCAGTCGCGACCAGCATCTCTCGCATCGTGACTCTGGAACCCGGCGATTTCGAGATCGGACCCGACGGCCGACTGTACGCGCAGACTGAGGGGGGAGCATTGCCGGCGCTACCGCTGAGTGCCTTGTTCGGCAGTGGTGTACGTGGATGGAGCGTTCCGGAACTGCGTCGCATCGGTTTGATTGTCGAGGCAGTTGGGAAGGAACCGCACATAGTCTACGTCGAAAGAGTCGATGAAGTGCGCAACGTCGTGGTCAAGAATCTCGGTGCGTATCTAGCTCCCATCCCGGCCTTACGCGGTGTCACCGTACTCGGTGACGGTGGTATTGCGCCGGTTATGGACCTGGCGCAGTCAATCGAGGAGGTTGGACCATCCGGTGCTGGCCAGCGACGGAACGAGGCACCAATGCCCACGACCGTGCCAATGCCACGCATCGTAGTTGCAGATGACTCGTTGAGCGTACGGCGCGCACTCGAACAACTCATGCAGGATGCGGGGTTCGCCGTAGATACAGTCCGGGATGGCGTAGAAGCGCTCGACGCGATACGCACCAATTCACCGGTCGCCGTGCTGCTCGACCTGGAGATGCCGCGCCTGAACGGACTCGATGTCACGCGATATCTGCGCCATCAACCGGATACAGAGCGAATGCCCGTAATCATGATTACATCGCGTGCCACGGACAAGTATCGCGCGATGGCCGAGGAAGCCGGTGTAACCCAATTTATGGGCAAGCCATTTGACGAAGACGAGTTGGTGTCAGCCGTACGGCAATGCATTGCGACGGCAGCAGTCGCGCGGGAAAGCGCTGAAAGTCCGCTGGTATGGCAATGTGATGGCGCACCGGACACGTAAAAACACTCAATGAACAGAGGCGAAGCTGCATCTCGCCAACATCCCTAATGATTCGATACGCATTCAAGTAGTGAGACGACCATGAGCAATTCGACCCGCGACAATTCGCAGACATCCCGTTCATTGACGAGCCGCCTGCGCTTCTCCCACAAGCTGACGATCCTATCTATCATCTTCGTCGTGCCAACCGTGGTGGCGATCTATTTCCTCCTGCAGTTCCTACAGGAGCAAGTGCAGTTCAGTGCCAAGGAGCGCCAGGGGGCGGAGGTCATCTTGCCCTTGGGCACCCTTATGCTGTCGGTGCAAAGCCACGGCGGTACGATCAGCGCGATCATCAATGGCTCCAAAATTCGGGTTGAGGAAATCGCGGAAGTCAAGCGCCGTAGCGACGCCGACATCGCCGTGATCGATCCCTGGATGTCCTCGACTGGCAGGGCCTGGGTGGACGCGCATGGCAAAGCCGGCGTGCTGAACGACAAATGGGGCAAATTCAAAGACGCCTGGAGCGAGTTGCAGCAGCGCGGTAGCAAAGACGAGGCGAAGCGCAATTTCGACGACCACGCGGCCCTCGCAAACCAACTGGTCGACCTAATCAGTCTTGCGTCGGACATATCCAATATTACCCTCGACCCGGAAATGGAGGAGTACGCGCTCGGCGACACCATCGTGAATCAGATCCCCGCCGTCGCCTCAAATTTCTCCCAAGCGCGAACCACGGCACTGGCGGGGCTTTCAGCCGCCAGCTTTTCGACCGAAGACCGCACGCGCCTGCTCAACAGCCAAGCGCTGGGCGCAGATGCCTTCAGCCGTGCCACTGCTGATATCGCAAAGTCGGGCGATGCGCAGCCGGCGGTGAAGCTTGCGGTCGACGCGCCACTGACTAACTCGCAGAGTGCCAATACAGCCTATTCGCAAGCGATCGACCAGACGCTTGGCTTCAGTGGGGCCGCGGCCCCCGAGGTGCGACAGACACGTGGCGCCGACTTTCACTCGGCCGCTGAAAACGCCGTCGCCGCACTGAGCAAGCTACACCAGGCCAGCACCAGAGAGCTCGATCGACTGCTGGCGCTGCGCGTGGCCCGGTTTGAAAAGCAACGCCTCACTGCGGTGAGTATCTGTCTGTCGGCCTTGGTGATTGCCTTGGTGTTGGCGATCCTGATCACGCGCGCTCTCACACGCGACATTGGCAAGGTCGCCGGAACCGTCGACCGCGTATCCAAAGGCGATTACGGCGCTCGCGTAAAACTTGGAACCCAGGACGAAATCGGCAACCTGGCACAAGCCTTCGACAATCTACTCGACGAACGAGTGGCGACGCTGGAGAAAGGTTCAAAGGAAAACGAACAGCTCAACACCTCGGTTATCGAAATCATGCGCTCGGTGGCGCAACTCGCACAACGCGACTTGACGGTGAAAGTGCCGGTAAGCGCGGACGTGACCGGTGCTATTTCGGACGCCATCAATCTGATGACGAACGAGACCACCAAAGCGCTCAAGCGGGTCGCATCCATCTCTGGCAGCGTGGCCGACGCGACCGGTCGCGTGAAGCTGCGCTCCGACGAGGTGTTGCAGGGCGCGGAGAATTCTGGTGCAGAAGTGAACGCTGCATCGTTGGAGTTGGCCAACGCCGCACGAGCCCTGCGCGAGATTGCGGGCCAAGCGCAACAGGCAAGCAAGTCGGCCGAGAGCGCGATCAGCGCGAGCATCGACGCGATGACTACGGTGCGAGCAACGGTCGACGGCATTTCGTTATCACGCGATCAGATTCGCGAAACTGAAAAACGGGTCAAGCGGTTAGGGGAACGTTCGCAGGAGATCTCGTCAGTGATCGGCATCATCGGCCAGATCGCTGAACGTACATCGGTGTTGGCGTTGAACGCCTCGATGCAGGCGGTGGCCGCTGGCGATGCGGGACGTGGTTTTGCAGTGGTA
>Ga0163163_10004237_pt1 | contig 12222 bp, 13 predicted proteins | sample S65metaG_FD_119766 | JGI IMG/M metagenome (GOLD analysis project Ga0163163, IMG submission 119766) | Switchgrass rhizosphere microbial communities from Kellogg Biological Station, Michigan, USA - S6-5 metaG | ecosystem: Host-associated > Plants > Roots > Rhizosphere > Soil | place: USA... | reverse complement strand
TTGCGCAATCTGTGTCACGGTCGTCGACCCTATTTCCGGGCAGGCCATCGCGTCGTCGGCGTCGAGGCCACAATCCGCGTACGACTCAGGTCGTACGCACCCCTGTTTCCCCCTAAGGCCCGGCCGGCAGCGGGTCTACTGGAGGCATGCATACCTCGGCTACCTCCGCCGGCGCGTCCGCGGTCGGCGCTCCCGCTCTCGGTGCCCTCGCGATCGGGGCGGCCGCGATCGGGGCCTTCGCGATCGGCGCGTTCGCGATCGGTGCGATGGCGATCGGACGGCTGGCGATCCGCCGAGCGGTCATCAAGGAGCTGCGGATCCAACGGCTCACCGTCGACGAGTTGCAGGTACGTAGCCTGCCTCCGATTGAGGGTGCCGCACTCGATCCGGCCCTCGCCCCGACCGCGTCGACCAGCCGGCACTGACGCCTCCTGGCCTATTGACAGACCCCTCTACCCTGCGGGTTGGTCGCGGCGCCGCCGCGCTCGCGCGCAGAGTGAGGCCGCATGCCGTACGAGCCGACCCTCCCGCCGTCCGTACCCGAGCCGCCGACCGTGGCCATCCCCGGCGCCAGCAGGACGGTCTACCAGGCCCACACGTACCAGGCCCCTCCCCCTCCGCCGCCGTCGCGTCCGTCCGGTCCCGTGCCGGGCCGGTTCCTGGTCCGGTACGGCATCATCAACGCGTTGCTGGCCCTGGTGCTCGGCGTCGGCGTGTCCGTGCTGAACGTCTTCGTCGGTCGTGGCGCGATCCCGTTGTCGACCGTCACCATCCGGGCGCTCGACCTCGTGGTCGAAGTGGCCCGGTACGCCGTACCGTCGCTCGCCATCATCGGCACGATCGCCATGGTTGGCGGGTGGTGGCGGGCCCGGGCCGCCCTCGCGGGTGAGGCGGAGGAGCGCCGGGCGAAGCTGCCGCTGACCATGCGCGGCGGCTTGATCGGCCACCTCCTGCTGAGCCTGAACCTGGCCGGGTCCCTCACGTTCGGCGCCGCCGTCGGCTCGTCGGCGCGGGTCTTCGACTACAGCACGTCGCACGAGTGCAACTGGGGCACCGGGCGGCCGACCGTGTGCGCGTTCACGCTGACCAACCAGCCGGAGTCCACGGTCACCCTGCGCTGGACGGGTGTCAGCCGACCTGGCGGTGCGACCTTCCAGCCCAGCTCCGGCACCGTGGCGCCCGGCGAGACGTCGCAACGGATCGTGGTGACCGGCGGCTACGCCTGTCCGATCGTGTTCGCGTTCCGCGACGACGACCAGGACATCGAGATCGACTACCGGTTCGACGGCCGCTGCTCGTAGCCCCGTTGCCCGTGGGTGACCACTGTGGACGGAAACGGCCGGTCGTGGCCTGACTGAGCGCTCAGGCATGTGGCCAGGTGTCCGGGTGGGCCGCGGTTCGGGCTGCCGAGTCGTACTCCTGCCGTCGTCGCACCAGGTCGGCCCACGCCGTGGCGGCCGACTTCACCAGGGCGCGCTGCTCGTCTGTCCACGCGGGAACCTCGCCGTCGGCGTCCGGCCAGAACTGGACGTCGGACTGCTCGACCTTCGCCATGACCCGGTCGAGCCGGCGCAGGGCTCCCACGAGCGCGATGCGCGCCTGCCGCAGTTCCTTCTCGTACGACCCGACCCCCACCGGGTTATCGTACGCCAGTTCGACGGACTGGGCTAACTTCGACCGAGGAGGCGCCGCCAGAACCCGGCCCGCGACGGAACCTGGGACGGAACCGGGGATACAGACGGGGACGGCGCGGGGGACGGAGCCGGGTCGGCGAGCAGGTCGCTGAGTTCCGTCACCGCCGCCCGCAGGTGGTCGGCGAACGCGAACATCTGGTCGGCCACCGGTCGCGGCGTGCTCAGATAGAGGTTGAACCGATCCGGCAGCAGCACGTACGCCACGCCGATGCATCGGCTGCTGGTCGATCCAAACCCGAAGTACTGGATGCGCGTCGACGGCGCCGAGCTCGTCGACAGGTAGTCGTCGCGCATGATGAGCCAACCGGGGCTGCGGAACAGCTCGGGCTCCTCCAGCATGCCCAGTTCGGCACCCCGCCGGCGCTGGATCAGCTGCAGCTCCCACAGGTGCTGCTCCGGCGCCTCACCGGCCTGGCACTGCTTGGCCCGCTTCACGTGCGCCTCGGCGGCGGCGACGAAGGCCGCGCGACGCTCCACATCCGACGCCCGCGATGACATTGCCGAGACGAAGGCGAGCACCTCGGGCGTGACGACGCGCATCGCCTCGGTCCGCCCGTGCCGCCAGTGCCGGGTGGCGATCGACTCGTAGGTGGCGCCGGTCAGGCCCTTGGACCGGTGGTGTGCGAGCTGGTACGCCATCTGCGCGAACGCGTCGGGCGACATGCCCAGCGCCTTGGCCCGCTCGGTTCCGAAGTCGTCGAAGGACACCGTTGTGGTCGCGGTGTACTCCCCGTACTCGTGGAAGGAGACGGCGGCGGCGTCGATGTCGGCCCGCAGCTCCGGCGAGAGCACGAACGGCACCGGCGAGAAATGCGGGACGCCCAGAGATGGCGACGTGGGCAGCGAGGTGTCGAGCAGGGTGTCCACAAAGGACAGGATGGTGGTCCCATCCAGCCCGCAGTGCTCGACGTTGATGCCGGCCCGGCCGTCGGCGAAGACGATGAACGACAGCGCCTTGTCAAACCAACGGTTGCCGCTGTCCCCGTGCAGCAGCTGGTCGCACGCGTGCAGGGTGTCGCGCGGCGCGAAGTGTTCCAGGCACACGCAGAACAGCGCGGTCTCGATGACGTCCAGCGAGGCCGCGTTCGACGGATCGGCGGCGAGCAGGGCGGCGCGGCTCGAAGCCCACTCGGCCCGGGCCTTGGTGGTGAGGTGTCCGACCGAGGTGTCCCGCGGAGCCTTTTCGGGCGCGGCGGCCAGGAGAGCGGACAGGCCGGCGACGAGATCCTCCACTGTGTACGCGGCGCCGTCAGCGGAGAGCACCTCCAGCCGGTACGCGTGCCCCCGGTAGAACACGACGATGTGCCGCTCGCGCGACGGTCCGGGCCAGTCGTCGGTGTACGGCACCCGGACCGTGTCCTGCACCGCACCCGGGATCCGGGTCTCGGAGAAGAGGAACTTGTTCTGCTCCATGGTCAGCGCCTGTCCACGCTGGACGATCGGCGGGATCTCCTCCCGGTCCAGCCGCGACTTGTACTCGAGGGCGGACGCGATGAGGAAGGCCGCCCGGTCGAGCTGGGACTGCCCGGTCTCGGCGAACAGGAAGAAGAAGTTCGCGTTCAGGGCGATCCGGTCGCGGCGGCCGAGGTACCGGTACGGCCAGAACGTGTCGAGCCAGCTGTACACGCCGGGCGACTGGTCGTAGGCCTCCAGCGCCGCATGCAGCACCGGGCCGGGCCCGGCCTGAAACGCCGCGACGGCGGACGTGGTCGTGGCCAGCTCCGACGGGGTGAGCAGCGGCGCGCACCACTCGAGGAAGAGCGCGCACGTGTCGGCCAGGGTCGGCAGCGGCACCCGGGGCAGGAGGTCCTCGTTGCCGAACGTACGCGTGGACAGCGTGTTGGTCACGGGACGTACCCTACGAGATCCGCGGCCGGGAGATGAACAGCTGTGCATACAGCCATCCATCAGCCTCCAGGCCGGACGGGTCCAGCCCGAGGCCGGCGATGGTCTCCACCACCTGGGCCTGCTCCTCCGGCGAGGCGAACCGGCGCTGCCGGAAGACCTGCTCAACCCGGGTGGTGGCGTATCCGAGGTCAGCCAGGCAGGCCGCGATCGGCTCGAACGGGTACATCCGGAGCACGAAGTGGGCCATCCACGGTAGACGGTCGCCCGACCGCGCGACCCGGTCGAGGGTGGCCCCGGTGACATACCCCACGCACCCGGTCGAGATCACCAGATCGGCGCCGGCCAACTCTTTGCGCTGGGCGGGCGTCGGGTCGCCGGCCTCCAGGTCGGCGAGCACCGCCGCGTCGACGAACCCCGCCTGCTGCGCGTACTCCAGGGCGGCCCGGGACACGTCGAGCCCGACGAACCGCACGCCCGGCGATCGACCGGAGCAGAGCGACCGGTCCCGGGCCAGCAGTTCCTCACGGGTCATCAACGAGGCCGATCCGTAGCGCTCGTACAGCGCCTCCATGGTGAGGTCGCACCGCAGCAGGACGCCGTTGATCCCATAGCCGCAGCCGATGTCGACCACGGTGACGGTCTCCCGCGTTGATCGCAGTTCGTCGATCAGTCGGGCGAACCGCGGCTTGGCCAGCTGCGGAATCTGGTACTCGAGCTTACGCAGGCTCCCCAGGTACGTGCGGGGATCCGGTTCGGTGTAGAGGTGGTCGAGCTGGGCCTTACCGTCGTCATGAAACCGCACGGGCACTCCCGAATGCGAGGCGTCTAGTCCAGGAGCTGGTCGACCCTGACCCGTCCCGCCGCGGCGAGGTGCTCGGGCAGCACCCGGCCGAAGAGCTGGCGCGTGCGTGCGGGGCTGCCGATGACGCCCGGGCGCTCGCTGTACGCGAAGATGGCTGTGTGTCGGGCCCGGTCACCGTGCACTGTGGACACCCGGTGCAGCGCGTACCGGCCCTTGAACAGTTGCAGGTCGCCCGGGCGGAGCACGAGCTGGCGGATGAACCGCTCGCCCCGGCCCAGCAGCACCGAACGGACGTCGTCAAAGCGCTCGTCGGAGGCGGTCCGGATGTTCGGGCAGTACTCGAAGACGCCGCCGTCCACCGGTTCCTGGGTGAGCAGACTGACGGTGAACTCGTTGGTGTCGAAATGCCACGGGTGTTGCCGGCCGGGCCGGATGACGTTCAGCACCAACCCGGACAGCGGGTCGGCCAGCTCATAGAGCTGGTCCAGCTCGAAGCAGTCGGCCACGAACCGCTGGAACTCCGGGCTCGTGTACAGCCGGTGGATGATGGCGGTCGGCTCGATGCGGTCGCGCGGCACGAACGCGTTGCCCCGCTCCATCGTGACGTGGCCGGGGTGGTCGGCGGGCAGGCCCGGGTCGGGGTCGGTGTTGTAGACGTTGACGATCTCGACCTGGTAGTACGCGTCCGGTGCGGCCCGCGCGCCCTCGTCGCACAGCGCGTCGAAGCAGTCGGCCCGGATGAACCCGGACAGCACGCTGCAGCCGACCTCGGACAGCTCTCGACGGGTCTGCGCGACCACGGCGCGCCACGCGTCACCGCCCGGGTCGGCCAACGGATACCGGTCCGTGTCAACGACATCGGTGACGCTCATCCCCTGATGATGGCATGTCCGATCGAAACGCGCGAATTATCCACTGTGGAATCATTCACATTCTGGCGGGATGCCAAGATTCGCACGATTGTCTACAGTGCCCACTCGACCGGTCAATCAATGGTCCGGGTCGCTCCAACGACGCTTCCCCGGCCGCCCTGGATCGCGGCGATGCCCGCGGTCGCCATCGTCGCCAGCACCACCACGTAGACGATCCCCGACGGCGACGACCAGTCCATCCGGTTGCCGAACCGGGCCAGCGCGATCGCCTGCAGCACCGCGATCGTGAGGTAACCCCACGCGGCCGGGCGCACCCGGCGCAGGTCCCGGTCGAGCAGCGCGACCACCGCCGCGATGCCGAAGCCGAACAGCCACGCGCCGGTGGCCCGTGCGGTCAGCGGGGTCAACGCCCACGGCCACAGTTTGGCGCCGTGGGTCGGGTCGGCCAGCAGGATCAGCGCCAGGACGAGGAACAGCAGCGCGTGCAGCCCGGTGAGACCGAGCAGCCAGGCCGGCGCGGGGCGTACGACCGGAGGATCCTGCCCCGGCTCCCGCAGCTGCACCACGAGCAGGGCGGCCATCACGATCGGGACCACGACGTAGATGGCGAGCCAGCCCCACGCCACCGCCCGGGTGTGCAGCGCGAACGCCGGTCCAAGGTGGAACTGGTTCAGGTAGGCCAGCGACACCACGAGCATGAGCGCGGTGTACGCGAAGACCGGCCACACCGCGATACGGGCGGCCGCCCAGCGACGCTCCCGGGCCCCCAGCGCCTCGATGACGAACGCGCCCCAGAAGTTGGCCCCGAAGAACGCCGCGGTGAGCGGGTTCGCCACCGTCCAGGCGAAGTACTCCTTGGTACGCAAGGGGAAGCCGAACAACTGGAGCCCGGCGAGCAGGACCAGGAACGCCGCGACGCCCAGCAGCACGCGCATCGGGCGGATGGTGTCACGCATCGACGCCAGCGCGCTCGAGCTCCTGCAGGTAGGAGTGGATGAGCTGGACGGTCGACGCTCCCTCGCCCACGGCCGAGGCGACCCGCTTGACCGAGCCGCGCCGCACGTCGCCGACGGCGTACACGCCCGGGAGGTTGGTCTCGAACATGTTCGGCGGCCGGTCCAGCGGCCACCGGGGTGGGCCGCTCACGACGATCGACGGGTCGAGCAGCTCCGGGCCGGTGACCAGGAACCCCCACTCGTCGCTGGCGAGCGTGCCCACGGCCCAGTCCGCCTTCGGTTGCGACCCGATCAGCGCGAACAGCCCGGAGGTGGCCAGTGCGTCCCGCTTGCCGGTGTCCAGGTCCTCGACCACGACCGCGCCGAGGTACTCGGTGCCGAGCGCGTCGACGATTTGCGTGCGATAGCGAACGTCCACATTGGGCACTGAGGCGATCTCCCGGATGAGGTAGTCCGACATGCTCCCGGCCAGGCTCTCCGAGCGGACGAGCATCGTCACCTGTTCGGCCCAGCGGGCCAGGTGCACCGCGGCCTGGCCGGCCGAGTTGCCGCCGCCGACGACGATGACCGGCCGGCCGCGCATGGCCGGGGCCTCGCTCACCGCGGCGCCGTAGAAGACGCCCCGGCCGCGCAGCCGCTCCACCGCCGGCACGTCGAGCAGCCGGTAGTCGACCCCGGTGCAGATGATGATGGTACGGGCGGTCACGGTGCTGCCGTCCGACAGCTGCAGCACCCGGAGCGGGCCGGCCGTCTCCAACCCCTTCGCCTGACGCATGAACAGGAACGTGGTCCCGAACGACCAGGCCTGCTGGTACGCCTCGAAGGTGAGCCGGCTGCCGCTCACACCTCGCGGGAAGCCGAGGTAGTTGCGGATCAGCGAGCTGGTCCCAGCCTGGCCGCCGACCGCCTCCCGCTCCACCACGACGGTGCGCAGGCCCTCCGAGGACGCGTACACCGCCGCGGCCAGGCCGGCCGGGCCCGCCCCGACGATGACCACGTCGAACACCTCGCCGGCCGGCGGCGGGGTCATCAGCCCGAACGCGTCGGCGATCTCCAGGTTGGTCGGGTTGGTCAACACCGGCTGCTTGGCGCCGAACCGCAGCATCAGCACCGGCAGGTCCGGGTCGGTCAGCCCCAGATCGGCGAGGATGCGCTGGCCACGCTCGGAGGCCACGTCGTGGAAGCCGATCGGGATCCGGTTGCGCCCGAACAGGTCGCGCAGCTCCTGCGAGCGGCTGTCCCACTGCTCGCCGACGATCCGGACCGCCTCGAACTCGTTGCCCCGCCGGCTCGCCCACTCGCTGAGCAGGTCCGTGATCGACCGGTGGAACTCCTCGTCCCGCTCCGTCTCGGGTCGCAGGACCCAGTGGTCGAGCCGGCCGACCGTGAGCGCGTCGAAGATGGGGCCGGCGGTCTCGAAGTCGCCCCACCGCACGGCCGCGACGTAGAGCGCGGTCGGATGGTGGTGGCGCGTGTCCGCGATGACCGGGATGCCGTCGGTGTCCACGCCGCCGACGCCGGCGATGACGAGCGCGACCGGCCGATCGGCGTCGGCGAGCTCGCCGAGGCGGTCCGCGGCCTGCGGGCTCTCGACGGTGACGATGTCGTAGTCGTCGCCGTAACGGCGGTCGAGCTCGCCGCCGAGGGCGCGCCGCACCTGCTCGTCGCGGCTGACGACCACGATGTTGGGCCGGTCCATCGGTTCAGCCTCCGCTGCGGGGCGCCCGGAACTTCAGCCTCCGCTGCGGGGCGCCCGGACTGATCCACCATCGCACGGCCCCGCGCCCGCCGGAGCCGAAACGCGTCGGGCCCGCGGCAGCCCTGGGAACCCAAGGCCCTACCATCCCCGTGTGGGCTACTCCGTCCGAATCCGGATCCGCTACAACGAGTGCGACGTGCAGGGCGTGGTCTTCAACGCCAACTACCTGATCTACGTCGACGAGACATTGGAACGGTGGTTCGGCGAGGTGATCGGACCGGGCGAGCTCGACATGATGGTGAAGAAGGCGACCGTCGAGTGGTACACGTCGGCCACCCACGGCGAGGTTCTGGAGCTCGTGCCGGCGGTGAGCCGGTGGGGCAAGACGTCGTACGACCTGACCGTGACCGGCAGCGTCGGCGACCGCAAGGTCTTCACCGCGACGATGGTCTACATCAACGTCATCCCGGGCACCAAGACCCCGGCGCCGGTCCCGGACCACGTCAAGGCCGCACTCTCCGAAGCGTCCACATCGGAGTAGCCCTCAGGTGCCGGGCCGGACGAGGCCCGCCTCGTAGGCGGCGACCACCGCCTGGGCCCGGTCGCGCAGGTCGAGCTTGGCCAGGATCCGGCCCACGTGCGTCTTGACCGTCGCCTCTCCGAGGTGCAGCGCGGACGCTATCTCCACATTGGACAGACCGCGGGCGATCAACGCCAGCACGTCCCGTTCGCGGTCGGTCAGGGGCGCGAGCGGGTCCGGCCCGCCACGGGGCTGGGCGTACCGGGCGACCAGGCGGCGGGTGATGTCCGGCGCCAGCAGCACGTCGCCGTCGTGAACCTGCCGCACGGCCGCGACGAGGCGCTCCGGTGGGACGTCCTTGAGCAGGAACCCGCTCGCGCCGGCGGCCAGGGCCGCGTACACGTACTCGTCCAGATCGAATGTCGTCAGCATGACGACCCGCCACGGCGTGGCGGCATCGGCCAGGAGGTCGCGGGCGGCCGTCAGCCCGTCCACGCCCGGCATCCGCACGTCGAGCAGCACGACATCGGGGCGCTCCCGCCGGACCATCACGGAAGCGGCGGAACCGTCCGCGGCCTCGCCGACGACCTCGATGTCCGGTGCCGCCGAGAGGATCAGCCGCAGCCCGGTCCGTACCATCGCGTCGTCGTCGACGAGCACGACCCGGATCACGCCGGCTCCAACGGAAGGCGCACCTGTACGCCGAACCCGTGACCCGGGCGCGGGCCGGCCTCCAGCGTTCCGTGGCACAGCGCGACCCGCTCGCGCATGCCGACGATGCCCCGACCCTCGCGGAAGGGCGCGGTGGCGGCGGAGACGTCATCGACCACGCCCACCGCCAGCTCATCTGTTCCATAGTGGACGGTCACGGCGGTCCCGTCCCGGGTGGAGTGCCGCAGCGCGTTGGTCAGTGCCTCCTGCACCACCCGGTACGCGGTCAGGTCCACACGCGACGGTACGGGCACCGCGTCGCCCGACACCTCCAGCCGGACCGGCAGGCCGGCCGCCCGGGTGCGCTCCACGAGGTCGGGCAGGGCGGACAGGCCGGGCGCCGGGCCCAGCGGCGCGTCCGGATCCGCGGCGACCGCGAGCAGGTCCAGCATGCCCCGCAGCTCAGCCAGGGCCTCCCGGCCGCCCGACTCGAGCGCGACCAGTTGCTCCACCGCCACCGGCGGGGCGGTCGCCAGCACGGTGCGCGCGGCGCCGGCCTGGATCACCATGAGGCTCACCCGGTGGGTCACCACGTCGTGCAGTTCGCGGGCGATCCGGGCCCGCTCCTCGGCCAGCGCCGCGGCCCGGCCCAGCGCCTGCTCGCGTTCGACCGCGTGCGCCCGTTCCCGCCAGGCCAGCTCCACCTGGGCCCGCCGGCGCACCGCCGACCCGGCCAACCAGGCGCTGCCCACGAGCGCGAACGGCAGCGTCGCGGCCGGCAACGGCAGCGCGAACCGCTCGTTCGCCAACGGCACCAACGGTACGAGCAGCAGGAGCAGCCCGACGTACGGCCATCGCGCGTGGACCGCCACCGACCAGGCGACCAGCAGTCCGGCCAGGATGGCCGGCAGCGTGGCGGTGTTCGTGATGGGCCACACCGTCGACAGCGCGATGCCCGCCGCGGTCGCGACCGCGGCGCCGGTCGGCCACCGCCGGCGGACCAGCACCGGCAGGGTCAACAGCAGGAGCGCGACCGAGAACGGCTCCGCCTGGTCGGCCACGACCGACCAGGCGAGCAGGACGGGTGCCAGCACCGCGTCCCACCAGTCGACCGTGGCCCGCACCGCCGGCCACCGCAACGCCATCGTCGGCCGCATCACGGCACGAGCCTAGTCACCGCGTCAGCCTCGCCGGCGCGCCGTCAGGACGGCCCCGACAAGGAGCAGCGCCACGGCGGCGGCTCCGAACACCGCGACGTCCAGCCACTGCATCGCCCAGAACCGCGACGCCGGCTCCCAGTAGGTCGCGCTGAACACCCCGTGGTCGACCAGGCAGGCCTGGTACGCCTGCTTGGTCGGGGCCGGGCCGCACCAGCGCGCCACCAACGTGTCGTCGATCGGGGTGCCGTCGGCGGACACGAACGGGCTGACCGGGAGCACCCAGTCCTGCCGGCCCGGCCCCACCGGCACTGCGGCGCTGTGGTCGACCAGCGCGTGCAGCGGCGGGAACAGGTGGTACTGCAGCGACTCCCAGCCAAGCCGTACCCCCACGAAAACCGCGAGCGCGGCCGCCATCGCCGGCAGCGTGCGGCGGGTCAGGCCACCGGCGGCGACCCCCAGTCCGAACGCGAACAGGCAGTACGTGGCCGGAGCCACGTCCAGCAGGCCGACGATGTTCCGCTCGACCGGGCTCACCACCCCGCCGGCCACGTACGGCGACAGGAACCAGCGGTCGATCACGCCGAGGCCGAGTCCGAACAGGACGGACGCCGCGCCGAGCAAGCCGAGCTTCGTCAGCAGCCATCGGGTCCGGCCGACCGACTGTGTCCACACCAGACGGTTGGTACCGCGTTCCAGTTCCCGGGGCACCATCGGGGCGCCGACGAAGACGCCGACCAGAGCCGGAACCAGGCTGAGGTACGGCAGCAGGTCCAACAGCGTCGGGTAGTGCTCGCGCAGGCCGTCGATGAGGTGTCCGCACCCCTCGTCGGGTTGGGCGAGGCAGATCGACAGGCCGCTGTCACGGACGTACGTGACGAGGCCGCCCCGCAACGCCGCGTATGCCGCGCCGAGAGCGGCGAGCAGGGTCAGTCCAGCGAGCAGATGCTGGCGGTGCTGCCGCCACGTCAACCAGATCACGCCGCCACCGCCCTGGACGGGGCGCCGAGCGCGGCGAGGATGACGCCCTCCAGATCGCGGCCCGGCGGGACGACCCGGGCGACGTCACCGGCGAGCACGACCGCCGCGTCGCGGATGACGACCAGGTGGTCGCAGTCGCGGTTCAGCTCGGCCACGCTGTGCGAGGAGTGCACGACCGTCAGCCCGGTGGTCCTCGCCTCGCCCGCGACGGCATCGAGGAAGTCGCGCCGCGCCAACGGATCCAGGTTCGCCGTGGGTTCGTCGAGCAGGAGCAGGCGCGGCCGCTTGGCCAGCGCGAGAGTCAGCGCCATCTGGGCCCGCTGGCCGCCGGAGAGCTTGGCCGCCCGCCGCCGCGGGTCGATGCCGAGCGCGTCCAGCCGGCGGCGCGCGTACGACTCATCCCATCGGTGATTGAGCCGGCGGGCCAGGCGCAACAGCTCGACCACCCGGAAGTCCGGGTAGAGCGGCTTGTCCTGGGCCACGAAGCCGACCGCCGGCAGGCTGCGCGGTCCGGGCGCCACCCCGAACAGCCGCACCGCGCCGACAGTGGGGCGGACCAACCCCACCGCGGTCTCCAGCAGCGTGGTCTTGCCCGCCCCGTTCGGCCCGACCAGCGCCACCACCCGGCCGGCCGGGATGGCGAGGTCCACGCCCCGCAGCGCCCAGCGCCGCCCGTACCGCTTGCCCAATCCGTTCGCCTCGAACGCCGTCGTCATGCCGCAACGCTCGCGCGTCATGACCCCGGCGCGCGTCCACCCACGGTCTGAACGCGGCCGGCCACCTCCACCCCCGGACGGACCCGAGATCCACACTACTGCGCGACAGTTGTGTCCTGGGAGCGCTCCCAGCTGGACAACTGTCGTGCAGTCGTGTGGATCTTGATCCTTGCGGGGGGAGGCCCGCGAGCGGAGGCGGGCGCCGGGCGGGTCAGGTGGCGGCGACGCGGTTGCGGCCGGCTCGCTTCGCCTCGTAGAGGTTGCGGTCGGCCCGGCCGAGCAGCGTGCCGATGTCGGTGTCGTCCGCGCGCAGCGAGGCGGCGCCG
>Ga0163163_10004235_pt1 | contig 12232 bp, 10 predicted proteins | sample S65metaG_FD_119766 | JGI IMG/M metagenome (GOLD analysis project Ga0163163, IMG submission 119766) | Switchgrass rhizosphere microbial communities from Kellogg Biological Station, Michigan, USA - S6-5 metaG | ecosystem: Host-associated > Plants > Roots > Rhizosphere > Soil | place: USA... | reverse complement strand
CTGATCATCCCGATGCCGAACCGCTGCAGCAGCGAGAAATGCCGGTCGTAGCCGGGCACCGGGCACAGGAAGCTGATCGCACCGCGGCCCGCCCAGGGCGCCTCACCGCCGGGCACCCCGCCCAGCAGCGCGTGCACCAGGCAGTCGTGCATCAGCGCCAGGCTGGCGTTCCCGCCCGCGATGAGCTGCGGGACCGGCACCTGCAGCGGCCCGCTGAAGATCTCCCGCAGCTCGGCCAGCCCGGCAAGACCGCCGTAGTTCCGGGTGTCGGTGCCGTCAGCGGCCAGGTAGCGGTCCCCGGGCAGGGACAGCAGCGGGGCGGACAGGTCAAGCTGCTCGGCCGACGGCTTGCCGCGGGTCAGGTCCAGTGACAGGCCGCGGGCCTGCAGCGCCGCGTAGTCCCGCCGGGCGGCGGACAGGTCAGAGGCAGCGATGGGAGGGCTGGTCATCCCCCCATCATGGCTGTGCTAGCCGCTCGCTGCAGGCCGCTATGAGCGCTGCCTTACAAACCCCTTAGGGCTGTTGTTTTGCCAGGGCCGCCCGCGGCTGCCAGCCTTAAGGGGTGACACCGGTGATTCGGTACTGTGCGAGTCCGGCCGGCCGGATCGCCTGGTCGGCGACGGGCTCGGGCCCGCCTCTGCTGTTCGACCCGGGCTGGGTTACCCATCTGACCGGGCACCTGGACCTGTTCGACTACAGCGCGTTCCTGGCCCGGCTGACCGGGCGCTGGACGGTGATCAGGTACGACAAGCCGGGCTGCGGCCTGTCCGACCGGGATGGTGTCGACCTCTCCTTTGACAGCCAGGTCGCGGCCGCGATGGCGGTCGCCGACGCGGCGGGCGCGGCCCGGTTCGCCATGTACGGCGCCTCCCAGGGCGGGCAGATCGCGGCCGCGATCGCGGCCCGGCACCCGGACCGGATCCAGGCGCTGGCTCTGTACGGCACCTGCGCGGACGGTGCCGACCTGGCCCCGCCCGAGGTCAGGGAGTCGATCGTGGCGCTGGTCCGGGCCCACTGGGGGATCGGGTCCAAGCTGCTGACCGGCATCTTCATGACCGACCCGAGCGCCGCGGACGCCGAGGACTTCGGCCGGCTCGGACGTGAGGGAGCGACCGCCCAGGTGGCCGCGGACATGCTGGCGACCTACTACAGCACCAGCGTCCGTGACCTGCTGCCGCAGATCACCGCGCCCACCACGGTGCTGCACCGCGAGCAGGACAGCGCGACCAGGTTCAAGCTCGGCCGCGAGGTGGCCGCGCTGATCCCCGGCGCGGCGCTGGTCCCGCTGCCCGGCACCGGGCACCTCTTCTACTACGGCGACTGGCAGCCGGGCGCGGACGCGCTGGTCAGCTTCCTGCAGGGGACCGGCGGCCCGCAGCCGCGGCTCACCCCCCGCGAGCTAGAGGTGGCCCGGCTGGTCTGCCAGGGCATGACCGACCAGGCCATCGCCAGCACGCTGACGATCGCGCCGCGCACCGCGGCGGCCCACGTCGAGAACATCCGGCGCAAGCTGGCCATCAGGTCCCGGGCCCAGATCGCGGCCTGGATGACCGAGCATGACCCTAGGACGGCCGCACGCTAAAGCGCTCCGGCGGGGTGCCGATATAGGTGGTATTGCCAATAGCGGCGGGCGCGGGCGGACCATAGCGTGAAGTCATGCCCGAGAAGATCAGAACCGGCCGTGCGGCGGCGCTGCTCAGCGTCGGCTACGCGGTGGCCGGCTACCTGCTCGCGCTCGGCGTGCTCGTTTACACGATCGGCTTCCTGGCCCGCTGGGGCGTGCCGAAGAACATCGACTCCGCGGCCGGTACTCCCTGGCCGGCCGCGGTGGCCATCGACGCCGCGCTGCTGCTGCTGTTCGCGGTCCAGCACACGGTCATGGCCCGCGGCGCGATCAAGCGCCGGTCGGCCCGGCTGTTCGGCGCGCACGCCGAGCGGGCCACGTTCGTGGTCGCCACCGGGGCCGTCCTGGTCACGCTGCTCGCGGCGTGGCAGCCGCTGCCCGCCGTTCTGTGGCGGCTGACCGGGCCCGCCGCCGTGGCGGTGTACGCCGTCTTCGCGGCGGGCTGGCTGGTGGCTCTCGGCGCCACCTTCACGATCAGCCACACCGACCTGTTCGGGCTGCGGCAGGCCTGGTGGCACGTTCGCGGCCGGGAGTACGAACCACCCGAGTTCACCCGGCGCGGCATGTACGCCCGGGTCCGGCACCCGCTGATGACCGGGTTCCTGATCGCGTTCTGGGCCGCGCCCACGATGACCGCCGGGCACCTTCTGTTCGCCGCGGCGGCCACCGGCTACATCGGGGTGGGCATCGCGTTCGAGGAGCGCGACCTGATCGCCGGGCTCGGCGATACCTACCGCACGTACCGGGCCGAGGTGCCCTCCGTGGTCCCTGGCCTGTGGACTCGCAGGGTCCGCAACGAAGTACAGGCCGCCGGACAAGGGCATATGGCCCGAAAGGAAGAGCAAGCAATATGACCAGCATCAACCTGACCGACCCGGCTGGGCCGGGAACCGCGGGCAGCGCACCCCGGGTCGGTATGTTCCTGCCCGCCGTTACGACCGGGCTCAGCCCCGACACCGCGGCAACCGCGCGCCTGCTGGCCGCCGTCGGCGACGCGGGCCTCGACCACGTGTGCGTCGGCGACCATGTCAGCTTCGCCGGGTTCGGCTTCGACGGCCTCACCCAGGCCGCCGTGCTGGCCGCGCTGCATCCCACGCTGCCCGTGCACACCGGCGTCTACCTGCTGCCGCTGCGGCACCCGGTGCTGGTCGCCCGGCAGATCGCCGACCTCGGCCGGGTTGCCCCCGGCCGGCTGGTCTTCGGGGTCGGGATCGGCGGCGAGGACCGGCACGAGGTGGCCATCTGCGGCGTGGACCCGGCCACCAGGGGCCGCCGGATGAACGAGGCGCTGACCGCCCTGCGCCGGCTGCTGACCGGCGAGCCGACCAGCTGCTACGGGGAGTTCTACGGCTTCGAGGACGCGGTGATCGCGCCGGCGCCCGCGCCGCCGGTGCCGATCATCGTCGGCGGCCGCAGCGACGTGGCGATCCGGCGCGCGGGCCGGCTCGGTGACGGCTGGCTGGGCATCTGGAACTCGCCGCGCCGGTACGCCGCCGCGGTCCAGCTGGCCGCGGACGAGGCCGGGCAGGTGGGCCGTGCGGACCCGCCGCAGCGGCACGCCATGCAGGTGTGGTGCGGCCTGGCCGGCTCCCGGGAGCAGGCCAGGGGCATCCTGGCCACGGCCATGCAGGGCTTCTACGGACTGCCGTTCGAGCGGTTCGAGCGGTACTCGCCGTACGGCACCCCGGCCGACGTGGCCGAGTTCCTGGCCGGGTACGTCGCCGAGGGCTGCACCGAGTTCAACCTGATCCCGCAGGGCCTGGACCCCGAGGAGACAATCGCGGCCGCGGCCGAGGTGAAGCGGCTGCTGGCTTCCAGGACTGCGGTGGCCGGGGCGGCGACGGCCGGCGCGGCTGCGGTGGCGGCCGGGCAGCGGTGACCAGGTGATCATCGACCCGCGCTACTGCGGCCCGCCCGGCATGGGCAACGGCGGGTACGTGAGCGGCCTGCTCGCCGCCCACGTGGACCCGGCGGGCGCCGCGGAGGTGACCCTGCGCCGGCCGACCCCGCTGGGCGTCGAGCTGAACGTGAAGACCGACGGCGACGGCCAGGCCGTGCTGCTGAACGGGACCGAGCTTGTCGCGGAGGCGGTCACGCTGGGCCTGCGGCCGGAGGTCAGGTCGCCGAAGGACGGGTTCGGCGTGCTGGGGTCGCCGCCGCCCGTGCCGGTGGCCGCGGCGCAGGCCCGCGAGGCGGGCCGCCGGGCCGGGCCGCGCGTGAACCGGGAGCAGCACCCGTTCCCCGGCTGCTTCGTCTGCGGGCCGGACCGCGGGCCCGCCGACGGCGGTCTCGGCATCATCCCCGGCCCGCTGGCAGGGCGTGATCTTCTGGCCGACGAGTGGCGGCCGGGGGAGGACATCGCCGGCGAGAACGGCCAGGTGCGGACCGAGTTCGTGTGGGCCGCGCTGGACTGCGCGGGCGGGCACGGGGCGATCCAGCCCGGGCTGCCGCCCTACGTGCTCGGGCGGCTGAAGGTACGGCCGCTGCGGCCGGTCCTGGCCGGCCATTCGTACGTGGTCGTCGGCTGGCTCCTGGCCATCGGCGGCCGCAAGATCGCGGCCGGCTCGGTGGTGTACAACTCGTCCGGCAAGGCCGCGGCGGTGGCGCTGGGCACCTGGCTGCCGCTGCCCGGGGCCGCGCCGCGGCCGGAGGCGCCGGCCGGGGACGCGCCGGACGCTGCGGCGGCGGCCGGATAGGTCTGCCGGGACAGGGCACGGATCACGGATCACCCGGGTGCCCCGCGGCTGCCCGGCGGCCTGCCGCGGGGCGCCCGGGTGATCCGTCACCGTCCGCTGGCCGACCCGGCTGCCCGTCTGTCCCTTTCACCGGGTGATCCGGCTGGTCATTCCCCGGTCAGGGCAGGTGGTACTGGCGGCGGAGGACCGCGTCGTAGGCCCGGTCCGGCAGCCAGCGGCGCAGCGTGACCGTGGTGCGGGCGACCGGGTTGATCAGGTACCGGGTGCGCGGCCGGCGCACGGTCACGGCCCGGGTGATGACCTTCGCGATGTCGTCGGCCGAGGACGAGAACCGGGCCAGCGGGCCGTCGGTGGCGGTGCTGAACGCCGCGGTGACGGCGTCCTTGAAACCGGCGTACGGATCCGCGCCGTCGCCGTTCCCGTTGCTGCCTGCCGCGCTGGCCGCCACCGAGCCGGCCGCGACGTCGTTCCACGGGGTGCGCACCGGACCCGGCTCGATCAGGACCACGTCGATGCCGAACTGGGCGACCTCCATCCGCAGCGCGTCACTGAGCGCCTCGACCGCGTACTTGGAGGCGTGGTAGAACGCGCCGCCGGGCAGCGTGGCCCGGCCGCCCATGGACGACACGTTGAGGATCCGCCCGCCGCCCGCCGCGCGCATGCCGGGCAGCACCAGCTGGGTCAGCCGGACCAGGCCGAAGAAGTTCGTCTCGAACTGGCGCCGGATCTCCGCCATCGGCAGCTGCTCGACGGTCCCGTACAGGCCGTACCCGGCGTTGTTGACCAGGACATCGATGGGCCCGGCCGCGTCCACCGCGGCGCGCATGGAGCTCTCATCCGTCACGTCCAGCGCCAGCGTCCGCAGCCCGCGGCCGGCCAGGCCGGACAGCGTGCCCGGGTTCCGGGCGGTGGCCACCACGGTGCGGCCAGCCTCGTGCAGGGCCAGTGCGGCCGCCTGGCCGATGCCCGAGGAGCACCCGGTGATGAGAACGGATCCGGCGGCGGTCATGGGCGGGAGCCTCCCTGGTAACTAACTGGATAACTACGCATCCTGGCACGGCCCGCGGGGTACGTCAATAACTAGATAATTACCTACGGTAAGGTGTGATTATGCCGCCCGACGCGAGCGCGACCAAGGCCCGGTTGCTGCGGGCCGCGACCGAGGAGTTCACCGCCTACGGGATGGCCGGCGCCCGGGTGGACCGCATAGCGGCCCGGGCCGGGGCCAACAAGCGGCTGATCTACGTGCACTTCGGCACCAAGGAAGAGCTGTTCGACATCGTCGTCCAGCGCCAGCTCGGTGTGCTCGCGGACGCGGTCCCGTTCACGCCCGCCGACCTGCCTGGCTACGCCGGGGCGCTGTTCGACTGGGTCGCCGCCCACCCGGAGGCACTCCGGCTGAACGCGTGGAAGCAGCTGGAGCGGCCCGAGCCGGCCGCCGCCGAGATGGACATCTACCGCCCCAAGCTGGCCGCGCTCGCCGCCCTGCCCGGCCCCGGCCCGCTGCCCGGCGCGGCCCCCGCCGACGTACTGGCCCTGGTCATCGGCCTAGCGACGGCGTGGTTCACGGCCTCGCCCGCACTCCGCGAGCTGGCCGCCGAACCACCATGGTCGCCGGCCCGCCTAACCGCCCACCGGGCCGCAGTAGTAGCAGCCGCAGCGTCGCTCACCCAGCCGCAGCCCGATGCAGCTAGCCAGGCCGTCCCAACCCGCTGACTTCTCCTCCCCGCTTCCTCGTAGGCGCAAAATCCAAAGCGAACGGGCACCGGGTCAAAGCTGGCGAAGCCATCGCGAAGCGACGCCTCCGGAGGAGGCGGCCTTGACGCGGCACCCGTTCGCTGGACAATCGGAGCCGAGGAAGCGAGTGACGCCTAAGCCGCGGCCCTGGCGCCGCGGGCCGCGCAGCGCCAGGGCCCGGCGTGGTCATTACGCGTTGCGGATCTGGTTCGCGACCGCCGCCACCTTGGCTGCGTACTGCTTGTCCATCGCCCACTTGCCCGACAGGCCGGCCAGCGTAGGCGCGATGCCCCGGCGGTTCGCTGGCAGGTCCCGGGCCTTCAGAGCCTCGGTGATCAGCGCGGCCTGGGCCGGGTTCTCCGCCCCGGCGGGCAGCGCGTAGGCAAGCAGCCGGCCGGTATGCGCGCGGATCCCCGCGGCCAGGCTGGGGAACTTGTTGCCCACTCCATCCTCGCCGGTCACCCCGATGCCTGCGAAGTTCCGCCGCGGCCGCTGCGACCAGAACGAGGTCAGGTGCGCGGTCTCCTCCGACATCTGGGCCACAACCAGCAGCGGGTCGAGGCCTACCGCGGTCGCGGTGGCGTAGTAGCTGTCCACGATGGTCTCGACGTCGTCGTTGGTGTACCCGCCGTGCGACTTGCCCAGCAGGAACTCCCGGACCTGGCTAGCCGGGGCCCGCGGCGCGGCCAGCAGCTTGCTGTTCTCGGTCACCTGTCCGTTGCCGTGCGGATGCGGATGCGGATGCGGGTGCGGGTGCGGCTGCGGGTGGGCGACCTCGTCAGGTCCGCCGGCCGGGGCCTTGAACGGCTGGCCGAGGAAGTCGCACACGCCTTCGGCGAGCGCCTCGCCCTGGGCCCGGTTGACCTCGACCGGGAAGTCGCGCACCTTGTTGATCTCCGGGATCAGGGCCGGCATGTTCGTCGAGTTCAGGAAGAGCAGCCCGGTCCGCTGGACGTCGGCGACCCGCGGCAGGTTCCTGGCCACGAACGCGGCCCCGATCTTCGCGGCCAGTTGCTTGCCCTGGTTGGAGAAGTACAGCCCCGAGTACCCGGGCGCGCCAACCGTGGCCGAGTCGAAGTGGACCTCGATGGCCACCCGGGGGTTGAGCTCGTTGGCCCGGCGCGCTGAACCCTGGAAATCCGGATCGTGTGATGCGCCCTGGGCTGTTTCGCTGACCACGCTCAGCCCGGAGCGCCGCATCGCGGCGAGGGCGAACGTGCAGACCTGGAACGCCTCCATGTGCTCCATCCGGCCGTCCGTGCCGATCGCGCCCGGGTCGAAGATTCCGTTGTCCTCCACCCCGTGGCCGACCGCGAGGAAGACATCAAGTCTGTCTTGCGGCATGGCTTCTTTCCTTTCTTTGGTGCGCGGGAACCCGCGCGATGACCTGTACGGGGGGGCACCGCGTCGCCAGATACGTCCGGGCCGCAAGAAACGGCAGCGCAGGCCGCGCCAGGAGTGGCCGGGCGGTGGGCTGCGGCACCACGATGGAGGTATCAGCGCGGCCGGCGCGGCCCCTCATCGTTTGGGCCGCCGCGCACGCGGTGCGCCGACACTAGGGAGGGCAGCGATGACCGGGATGTACCAGAGAGACCACATGCTGGCCCGGGCCGGGGAGCTGAAGCCGGGGGACATCGGCCTGATCAACCAGGTCCTGGCGGGCGCCGGCATAAGACAGCGGCTGGGTGACCCGGCGGAGAACCCGCCCGGCAGCCGCCTGGCGGACCTGATCAGGGTGCCGATAGTCATCGAGACGGGCCCGCTGGCCCTCCATGCGGACCCGCTGGCCATCCAGAACGCAGTGCAGGCCGCCCGGTCCGCCGACCCGAGCCTGCCCGAGCTGTACGCAGACCCGCAGGCCGGGGCGGGCACTATCGTCCCGGGCGTGTTCTTCGCGGACGGTAAGAAGAGCGGGCACGGGATGGGCTGGGTCCCGGCCCCGGACACCGAACTGGGGCCCGCAGAGCCCTGGAACCCGGACGCCCCGCACCCGGTGATCGCGCTCCTGGACAGCGGCGTGCGGCCGCACTTCTGGTTGGGTGACACGGGTGACCTGCTGCAGCCGGTCAGCCTGCCGTTCCTGCAGGACGCGGATGGCCTGGACGGCTGGCGTTCGCCCATCGGGACGGTCGGCCCGTTCGCCCTTGGGGCCCCTGAGGGCACGCACTGGGGACACGGAACCTTCATCGCCGGGCTGATCCGGCAGGCAGCACCGCAGGCGCGGATCCTGTCCATGCGGGTGATGGACAGCTCGGGTCAGGCCGACGACAGCGCCGTGATCGACGCGCTGAACTGGCTCGCCGTCACCCAGGCAGTGAAGCCCGACATCGTGCTGATGTCCTTCGGGCGGCGGGCCGCTCCCAATGACGCCACACTGCCCAATGTGCGGGAGGCGGTGGCCAAGGTGCTCGCCCGGAACGGCGTCAGGGTCGTCGCCTCGGCCGGCAACGACGGCTCCGACGAGCTGGTCTACCCGGCTGCCTTCGCCGCCGAGCCCGGCCTGCCGGTGATCAGCGTGGGCGCTATCAAGTCCACCAGCGAGATAGAGCCCTACAGCAACTTCGGGCCCTGGGTGCACCGGGGCTGGATCGGCACGGATATCGTCAGCATCCACCCGCTGACCTTCACCGGTGCGGGACAGCACCAGATCTCAAAGCCGTTCGACGACCCCGCCCAGCCGGTGCAAGCCGACAGCTTCGCGTGGTGGTCTGGCACCTCTTTCGCGGCTGCGTTCGTCGCGGCCCAGCTGGCCTGCGGCCTGGTGCCGGGCTTGCCCCTGCCGCCGCGCGCGGCGCACCCGTAGCATGGCGGCTGTGACGCTCGGTCGCGGGGGAGCCGGCCCTGGACACGCGCAAACCGGCCCGGGCCACGCGGCAGCCGACCGCGCGGCCCGGCTCGGCGTGTCCTTCGAGCAGGCCAGGGCCGGGGATCAGGCCGCGATGCGCGAGGTCGTGGCTCAGCTGAACCCGCTGCTGTGGCGGGTGGCCAGGGCCCAGGGCCTGGCCGCCGACGAAGCCGCCGACGTGGTGCAGACCAGCTGGCTGGAGCTGGTGCGCCGGCTGAACGACATCCGCTCTCCGCAGGCGCTGACCTCCTGGCTGATCACCGCGACCCGGCGGGAGGCGTGGCGGGTCCGCGAGCAGGCCCGCCGCCACGCCTCCGGTCCCGGCTCCGCGGACAGCCTCGACTCGGTCGCCGACCCCGGCCCCCGGCCGGGCGACCGGCTGCTCACCGACGAACGGGATCAGGCTCTGTGGCGGGCGTTCCGCCTGCTGTCCGACCGCTGCCAGGAGCTGCTGCGCATCGTCGCGCAGGTCAGCCGGCCCGACTACACCGCGGTCGCCGAGGCGCTCGGCATGCCGGTCGGCAGCATTGGCCCCACCCGCGGCCGCTGCCTGGCCAAGCTCCGGGCCCTGCTGACCGCGGACCCTAGCTGGAGCGGACCATGACCATCCCGGCGGACGGCCCGCTCGGCGCTGAGGGCCTGCTTGACGACGCGGACCAGGCGATCCTGGACCGGCTCGCGGTTCTCGACGGCCTGCTCGACCCACCGCCGCCCGGCCTGGACGAGCAGGTCTCGTTCGCGATCGCGCTGGAGTCGGTGGACGCCGAGGTGGCCAGGCTCAGCGAGCAGCTGACCGCCGGGTCCGGCGCGCGCAGCAGCGAGCGGACCCACTCGATCACCTTCGAGGCCGGCAGCCGCACCGTGCTGATCTCGATCGTGGCCCGGCCCGACGGCCAGGTCCGCATCGACGGCTGGCTGGCCCCGGCCGCCGCGCTCCAGGTCGAGCTGCGGCTGCCGGAACCGGTCCCGTCCCGCGTCGCCACCGCCGATGAGGCGGGCCGGTTCGTGTTCGACCGGGTCCCGAGCGGGATCGCCCAGCTGCTGGTCCAGCCGCCGCCCGGCGGCACCGCCCCGCGGGTCGTGACACCCGCCTTCACCCTCTGAGACCCTCGGACGTGCCCGCCGCGCAGGCCCCCGCCCAGGACGGCGCGCAGGCCGTGGCGGACCGGGTTGCCCGGCTGCACGCGGCCGGGCTGGCGGCCAGCGACAACGGCCGCCCGGCCAGCGCGGTCCGCACGCTCCGCGCCGGGCTGCGGCTGACCGGCCAGGCCGCGCACAGAGGCGGCGATCCTGCCCTGGCCGAGCTGCACGGCCGGCTGCTGATCAGCCTGGCCTGGGCCGAGTCCGAGCGCGGCCAGGTGGACACCGGGTTCGCCCTGCTGGACGAGGCCGAGCAGCACGTGACCGCGGCCCAGCGGCCGGTCCTGCACGCCCAGCGGGCCCTGCTGCTCAAGCGCAGCGGCCGCTACGACCTGGCCCTGGCCCAGTACGACCGGGCGGTCACCCTGCTCACCGAGCGGGCCAGCCCGCTGGACCTGGTCAAGGCGCTCAACAACCGCAGCCTGGTGCACCTGGAGACCGGCAATATCCGGCAGGCCCGGGCCGACCTGCACCGCTGCGGCAAGATCGCGGCCCGCCACGGCCTGGCCCTGCACGTCGCGCTGAGCCAGGTCAACCTCGGCTGCATGGACGTGGTGGCCGGTGACCTGCCCGCGGCGCTGGCCGCGTTCGCCGCCGCCCGGGCCGACTACGAGCGGCTGGCCCCCGGCCGGCTGGCCAGCCTCGCGGTCGAGCGGTCCCGCGGGCTGCTGGCCGCCGGGCTGTTCAGCGAGGCCGACCGGGAGCTGGCGGACGCCGCCGAGCGGGCCGCCGCGCAGCAGCTCAGCTACACCGCGGCGGACGCCGCGCAGGTCCGGGCCGAGGCTGCGCTGCTGGCCGGGCAGCCGGACGCCGCCGCGCGGTGGGCCGCGGACGCGGCCGGCCGGTTCCGTCAGCGCGGCAACGCCCGGCGCACCGCGATCGCCGCGCTGACCGGGCTGCGGGCCAGCCTGGCCGCGGGCGGCGACCCCGCGACCGTGATCGCCGCCCGCGCCCAGGCGCTGGCCGGCCGGCTCGGCCGGCTGGGGCTGGCCGAGGACGCCCGCGTGGCCGGCCTGGTCGCGGCCCGGGCGATGATCGCCGTCGGCCGTCCCGGTCCGGCCGCCAGGGCCGCGGGCCGGGCCGGCCGTCCCGGCCGCATCGACCGGCTGGACACCCGGCTGCTGTGGCGGCTGACCCGGGCCGAGCTGGCCACCGCCACCGGCCAGCCCGCGGCGGCGGCCCGCGAGCTGACCGCCGGGCTGACCGCGCTGCACCGGCACCGGGCCCAGTTCGGCTGCCTCGACCTGCAGACCGGCGCCGCGGTGCACGGGCAGGACCTGGCCCGGGCCGGGCTGGCCGCGGCGGCCGCGAGCGGCTCGCCCGCGGCCGTCTACCGGTGGGCCGAGCGGGCCAGGGCGCAGGCCCTGCTGCTGCCCCCTGTCCGGCCGCCGGACCACCCGGACGCCGCGGCCGCGCTGGAGGAACTGCGCCAGGCCCGGTCTTCGCTGCGGGCCGCGGAGCTGGCCGGGCGGCCGGCCGGCGGCCTGCCCGGCCGGATCGACGCCCTTCAGCGCCGGGTCCGCGAGCAGTCCTGGGCCACCCCCGGGCGGCGCGCGGTCCCGCCCGCGGCACCCGCCCCGCTGGCCGCGGTCCGGGCCGCCCTCAGCGGCGCGGCCCTGGTCAGCTACCTGCGGCAGGGCCCGGACCTGGCCGCGCTGGTGGTCACCGGCGGTCACGTACGGCTGCGCCCGCTCGGCCCCTACGCCGCCGCGGCCGAGGCCGTCCTGCGGCTCCGCGCCGACCTGGACGCGCAGGCTGGCCGGGTGCTGCCGGACCGGCTGGCCACAGCGGTACGGGAATCCACCGCACGAGACGCCGCCGCGGTGGCCGCCGCCGTGCTCACGCCGCTGCTGGCCGACGCCGGCGACCGGGACCTGGTCGTGGTCCCGACCGGCCTTCTGGCCACGGTGCCGTGGGCGGTGCTGCCGGGCTGCGCCGGCCGGCCGGTCACGGTCGCGCCGTCGGCCACCGCCTGGCTGGCCGCCCGCCAGCGCCCGGCCACCCCCGGGCCGGCCCTGCTCGTGGCCGGCCCGGGCAACGACCGCGGGAACGCGGAGATCGCCGCGGTCGCCGCCTGGCACCGGGAAGCAATCGTGCTGACCGGCGAATCGGCTACCCCCGCCGCCACCCTGGCCGGCCTGGAGCAGGCCGGGATCGCGCACCTCGCCGCGCACGGTCAGCATCAGGCCG
>Ga0163163_10004233_pt1 | contig 12232 bp, 12 predicted proteins | sample S65metaG_FD_119766 | JGI IMG/M metagenome (GOLD analysis project Ga0163163, IMG submission 119766) | Switchgrass rhizosphere microbial communities from Kellogg Biological Station, Michigan, USA - S6-5 metaG | ecosystem: Host-associated > Plants > Roots > Rhizosphere > Soil | place: USA... | reverse complement strand
GATCCCCAGGATCCCGAACGCGGCAAGGAGCGACGTGACCGCGAGGACGAGCGGGATGAGCGACGCGACGATCGCCCCGAAGGCGGTCAGCAGGATGATGAACGTCAACGGCAGGGTCAGCCGGAGCGTGTCGTCGAGGCCCGAGTTGATCAGGTCGTTGATGTCCTGGTTGATGAACGTGCTGCTGACCACGTGGATCGTCAGCGCCGGGTTCGCAGCCCGGGCGTCGGCCATGATCGCCGGGACCGGCGCGAGCAGCGCTTTGACCCGGGCGTTGTCCCCGGAGATGTGGCCGAAGATCCGAACCGTCGTCTGGTCGGCCGAGATGAGGCCGGCGGCCAGTGGGGCCTCGTAGGGATCGACGAGCTGATCGAAGGTCTTCGTCTCGACCCCGTCGACCGACGCCGATGCGGCCCCGAGCTTCGTGACAAGGTCGCCGACGGCCTGCTTGAAACCGGGATCCGCGACCGCATTCGCGCCGCCGCCGACGAGCACGATCAGCTGCTCGGATGGGGGCTCGACGCCGCTCGCGTTGAAGACGTCATAGGCGTCGCTCGCCTCGATCGAGCGCTGGTTCGGGCCGCCCCGCGCGTCCTCGGTGTTGATCCCGCCGAGCCCGAGGCTGGCGACGAAGACGCCGATCGTGAAGACGAACCACAGCCCGGCGACCGGCCAGCGGTGGCGGGCGCTCGACATCGCGATGCGAACGGTCAGGGGCTCGCGGCCGCGACCGCCGGCGACATGAGGCGTGGACATTCGGCGGTCTCCGGTAGGCGCTCAGGGAGTGGCTGAGTCTACCGGCTATACGTCGACTGGCCGCCCGCCGGTTTCGGCGAGCGGCCAGTTCGGTGCGGGAGCTGGTTGAGGGCGAGGGTCAGACGACCCCGCGGCCCGTGCGTGCGCGCCCGGTGAGGGCGTTCCAGGCGATGACCGCGATCACCGCGCCGATCGTGGCGACGACGATCGAACCGAGATCGATGTGGTCGATCGGGTTGGTACCGAACAAGGCACCAGCGAGGAAGCCGCCGATCAGGGCGCCGACGATCCCCAGCACGATGTGGCCGATGACGCCCATGCCCTCGTCACCCTTGACGATCATCCCGCCGAGGTAACCGGCAATCGCGCCGAGCACGATCCAGGCAATGATTCCCATGGTGTGAACCTCCATCCCAGCGTCCGGTTCTTCGCCGGACTTGCTTCGGCTGAGCGTGGCCGCTGGCGGTCTGGTTTCCGACAACGGCGGGCGAGTGGAGCGTTGCAACCGCCCGACGGCCGGTCGCGCCGTTCGGCACGACAACGCACCGTTCGGAAGGCGCTTGTCTCGCGCGATCGCGTGCGGCGGTTCGTGCGCGATAGGCGCGCTGCCGATCATCGAACCCATGACCGAAACGACGGCCGGGGTCGACGCGGCTCGGGCCGGCCTTCACTACGCAAACCACCGCGACCCCGGCATTCGGCGCGAGGGTCCGCGTCGCGCGTTCCGGTACCGGCGGCCGACCGGAAGGCTGGTCCGCGACGCGGCCACGCTCACCCGGATCCAGCGGCTCGCGATCCCGCCGGCATGGACGGACGTCTGGATCTGCGCCGATCCGTCGGGCCATCTGCAGGCCGTCGGTCGCGATGCCCGTGGTCGCCTGCAGTACCGATACCACCCGGCGTTTCGCTCGCGCCGGGACGCTCGGAAGTTCGATCGGCTGATCCGGTTCGGGGAGCGGCTGCCGCGGATCCGGCGACAGGTGGCCCGTGACCTGCGCGCGCCGGGACTGCCGCGCGAGAAGGTCCTGGCGGCGATGGTCCGGCTGCTCGAGCTCACCCGGATGCGCGTCGGCAACGACGAATACGCGCGCCTGAATCGCTCGTTCGGCCTGTCGACCCTGCGGAATCGCCACGCCGAGGTCCGCGGAGCCAGGGTGCGTTTCCGCTTTCGTGGGAAGTCGGGCCGGGCCCAGGAGGTCCGGGTCGTCGATCGCCGCCTGGCCGCGGTCATTCGCCGGACCCAGGACCTGCCCGGCCAGCACCTCTTCGAGTACGCGGAGGACGACGGTCCCGTCGAGCGGATCGACTCCGACGCCGTGAATGCCTACCTCCGCGAGGCCGCGGACGATCCGTCGGTGAGCGCCAAGGACTTTCGCACCTGGGCCGGCACGGTGCTCGCGTTCCGGGCGCTCGAAGCAGCCGGCGAGCCGGGCGATGCAGCAGAGGCGCGCCAGAACGTCGTCGAGGCGGTCGACGCGGCCGCCGCGGTCCTCGGGAACACCAGGGCCGTCGCGCGCGCGAGCTACATCCACCCGGCCGTCGTCGAGGCTTACGGCAAGCCCGCCAATCGCGGACGCGGACGCGGGCGCGCCGCGGAGCCGGCGCCAGGGCCCGCCCTGCCGGCGGACGCAGCAGCGCCCCCGACGGTGGCGGAGGAGCGTCGCGTGCTGGCGATCCTCCGATCGCGCCGGGGGCGCGGCTGACGGCGTCACGGATCTGCAACCTGCGTCGGGGTGCCGACGGCATCCCGGTGACGGGTGCAGGTCGAGGCTATGTTGCCGTGAGCGACCTCACCGAGATTCCAGGGCGCGTCTCAGCGATTCGTTCGCCGAAGCGCGTCCTCGTCGGCCGCCTCGTCGACCCGACCGCGCTCGTATTCGACGTCGCGAGCGGTTCGATCGACGGTCTCGTGGACCTTGTCACCGGCATCCTCGACGGCGTTGCGCAGTCGATCGCCGGCGTTCTTGGCCATGTCGGACGGCGACTCGTCGCCATCGGCCCGACGCCACGTCTCCTTCACGTCCGCAGCCGTGTCGCGGACGGTTCGCTTGATGTCGCTCATGACTACCTCCAGTGCTGTGGGAACCCCCTGTTCCCGCGCCACTGACCCTAGCCACCGAACTCGACGATCGGTCCTGCACCGATCGCGCTGGGCTTGCACGTTGATGACAGGAGGAACTCGAGATGACGACCCAGACCGCCAAGACTGAAGGCCCCCACTCGAACGGGCACGCGAGCTCCCACGCGGGATCCGAGGCCATCGCCCTCGCGGGGGCAGCCGTCGGTCAGGCCCGTGACGCCATGGTCATGGTCCGCGACTCGGTGCCGCCGCTCGTGGAGGCGTCGCGCGGGTTCATCGATGCCTCGACGAACGCGATCGATCGGGCATCGGACGAGCGAATCTCGGCCGGGACGACGCTCTCGCTGGGCCTGGCGATCGGATTGCTCGTCGGCGGCGCCCCGCGACTCCTGACGGCGGCCGCGCTCGTGCCCGTCGCGGCGATGAGCCTGGCGCTCCTCGATCGTCGCATGCCGCGGACAGCGCGATCGGGCTCCGCCGCCTGACGACCCATCGATGACGGGTCGTGTCGGCCGGGCCGGCGGGCGCTACCGGAGCGTCGGCCACTACCCGTCGCTTGCGGGCGCCGGGCACGCCGGACTGTCGCCGCGCGCGCGAACGATCATCGCGGCGAGGCGAGCCCGGCTCCTTCGGGCCGGCGCCGATCGACGGCATGGCACATCGGTCGCCCAGATCCTCCTGACCGCCGCGCTGGCGACCGCGGTCGTGTTCGGCGCCGGTGCGTCGGTTCTCGGCCTTGTCGGCATCAACGCCGTCAATGCACTCGCAGCCGGTCTGCCCGACCCGGCGAACCTCGGGGCCCTCACCTTCTCCCAGCCGACGATCGTCTACGACCGCAGCGGCAAGGTCGAGCTCGCCCGCTTCGAGCGCGAGAACCGGCGCGTGGTCACGTTCGACGAGGTTCCCCACCTCGTCCTCGATGCGACCGTGACGGCCGAGGATCGAACGTTCTGGGACAACGACGGGTTCGATCCGGCGGCCATGATCGCCGCGGCCGCCCAGAACCTGTTCGGCACCTCCCCGGATGAGCGCGGCGCCTCGACGATCACCCAGCAGCTCGTGCGGGCGCGTCTCCTCCCGCCCCAGGTCGTCGGATCGAGCGACCGCTACCTGCGGAAGGCCCTCGAGGTCATCCAATCCTCGCGCCTGACGAGCGCCTTCCCGGGCGAAGCCGGCAAGCAGACGATCATCACCGCTTACCTGAACGAGATCTACTACGGCCACGAGGCCTACGGGATCGCGGCCGCCGCGAATCGCTACTTCGGCGTGACGAACCTGTCGGACCTGACGCCGGCCCAGGCCGCGCTGCTCGCCGGGCTGCCGAAGGCGCCCTCGGTCTACGACCCCTATCGCTACGCGATCGACGACGGCCAGGGTCATCTCGTCGTCCCGCCCAACGCGCCGCCCGTCGTCAGGAGGAACTACATCCTCACGAACCTTGCCACCTCGCGCTGGACGCACCTCACACCGGAGTCGCTCCAGGCGGCCCTGGCCGAGCCGGTGGTCCTCGCCGGCGATCGACCCATCTCGATCAAGGCCGGCCAGTACGTGTGGGCCGTCCGGGCGCAGCTCGAGCAGCTGCTCGGCAGCGCCGAGGCCGTCGACACCGGCGGCTACACGGTGATCACGACCCTGGATTGGAGGGCACAGCAGCTCGCCGAGCGCTACATGACCGCCGCGGCGATCGTGCCGAATGTCGGCCGGACCGCGGCTGGCCGCCTGCTCCAGGGGCTCAAGCTGAGCGCCACCGATCGTGCCTGGGTTGCCGCCCTGCGAGGCAAGGACATCCACAACGGCGCGCTCGTCGCGATCGACTACCGCACCGGCGAGGTCCTCGCCTACGTCGGAAGCGCGGGCTACGACCGGACCGACCTGACGAGCCCGCAGTTCGCCCCGCAACACGACGCCGCGAACGCGCCGCGCCAGCCCGGCTCGGCCTTCAAGGCCATCCTCTACGCGACTGCCTTCGACACGAAAGCCCTGACCCCCGGCAGTCTGCTGCTCGACATCTCGACCCAGTTCGGGAAGGACTGGGCGCCGAAGGATGCCGACGAGCTCGAGCGCGGCCCGGTCCTCGTCCGTGGCGCGATCCAGCAGTCGCTGAACATCCCCGCGATCCGGGCGCTCCAGCGGGTGGGCAGCGGCGCCGTCGCCGACGTCGCGGGGCGACTGGGAATCCGGTTCGAGGGCGGCCGCGACGCGTTCATGCAGGCCGGCCTGGCCGGCGCGATCGGCACCGTGGAGACGCGTCCCATCGACCTGACCGCGGCCTTCGGGGCCCTGGCCAACGGCGGCAACCGGATGCCGACCCGGATGATCGAGAGCATCACGGCTCCGGACGGGACGAGCGCCTACAGCCCGCCGGCGGGGGCCGGCACGCCGGCCGTGTCGCCCCAGGCGGCCTTCCTCATCAGCGACATCCTCGCGGGCAACACCGATCCGGACCAGAACCGGTTCTGGTCCGCGACCCTCGCCGTCCGCAACGGTCCCGGAGGCTCCCGTCGCCCCGCCGCGGCGAAGACCGGGACGGCCGACACCCGGCGCGACTTCTCGACGTATGGCTATCTTGCACCCCCGGCCGATCCGAACGCGACGGCCCTCGCCGTCGGGGTCTGGATGGGCAACAGCGACCATTCGGCCCCGGACAACGGCAAGGACCACGCGACCTCGCTGTCCTCGGCCGGGGAGGTCTGGCACGCGTTCGTCCGCGATTACTCGAAGTCCTGGCCGGTTGCCTCGTTCAAGCCGCCGAAGGGCGTCGTGAAGGCGACGATCGATCGCTGGTCGGGCGGCAAGCCCGGACCGTGGACGATCGCGACGACGTCCGAGTGGTTCATCGATGGGACCCAGCCGGGCGCCGCCCACCCCGTCGACAAGGCGGGACTGCTGTACAGCGCCGGATGCGGCGGCTGGGTCGTGAACCCGCTGCAGGCTGAGCTCGGGCCGAGCTCGTGGGACGACGACGTCCAGGCCTGGATCGACCGTGCCCGGCGCGGCGTCGGGGTCACAGGTCCGCTGGGCTCGACGACGGCGTACTGGTTCGGGCAGGGTTCGTGGGGTGGGACCTTGATCGGCGCCTGCACGACGAACCCCAATCCGGGCGGCGGACCCGGCGGTGGCGGTGGCGGCGGTGGGGGTCATGGCCACGGCCACGGCTGAGCCACGGACCCGGATCGTGGAGTGGCTCGAAGAGCCCGGAGTCGCTTGGCCCTAGCGCCCGGTCCGCGGCGCCGCGGACCCCTGCGCCGCGGACGTCAGCGAGCCAGACCGAGGAGGATCGCCGTGGCGAATGCGCCGAATGCGAGGGCGAACTCGAGGACCCGCATGGACAGCTCGCGCGGCTTGGGCTGCGGCGGCGAAGCCGGCGTCGCGAGTGGCTGGGCCTCGGCTCGGACTGTCACGGTCGTCAGGGTGGAGCGCGCGCCCTCAGGCCGTCACTACGGACCGACGCGAAATCTCTCACCTCGATAACACCAGGCCGGACAGCAAGACGCCGGGCCTCGCGGCCCGGCGTCGGGGTATGTCCTGACCTGGTCGGTCAGACCGGCATCGTGTCGGTCGAGGACGACATCAGGGATGACTCCGCCGCGGTGATCCCGGCCGGGACGTCGGTCGCGTCGGCCTCGTCGGCTGTCCACGTTGATCGCCGGTTGAGGCTGAACGCCGCGGCGATCGAGCCGACCACCGCAACGATGAGCGCCCCGATCGCGAGCCACGGCCAGGCCGGCATGCGCGATCGACCGAGCAGGCGATCGATGGTCTCGTCGGCCTTTCGACCGGCCTGCTCCATCGAGGGCAGGTCCATCTCGGCGAGCGACGGGATGGCCTTGCGCAGGGCATCGAGATCGATGTCAGGTAACAGGATGGCTGTCATGTGCTCCTCCTTCGGGTTGCCCTAGATCGTCCTCGGATGAGGCCACCTCCCGACAACGCGACGTGCGACCGACGTTGCAGCGGCATGACGGCAAGCGCCGCCACGCACGGTGGACTCGCTCGCAACCTCGTTGCAAGGCCGCCGTCGATGCCGTGACCGCCCGTTCAGACGCCACGTTTCAAGGTGAGGTCCGAGCTTCGGCTCGAACCGCAGGCCCAGAACGGAGGCTCCGGAGATGAGAGAACGACAAACCCTTGGCAATGACCCGGCGGAAGGCCGCGACGATCTCGGCCTGCCCGGCGCGGATCGCGCCGGCGACCGGTTCGACCTGCCACGCGCCGGCCACCATGGCGAGCTCGACCCCGAGGCCGAGCGTCGTGATGAGCTCGCCGACCGCGTCGAGAACGGCCAGCCCGGCGCCGCCGGCAGCATCGATTCGGATCTCCGGCCGGATGTCGAGGTTCCCGACGAGCAGATGTAGCGGCTGAGCCCGGGTATCGTCCGGGCATGGGCAACCCGATCGTCGCGACCTGGCTGGGGCGGAATGCCTACCGCGAGGCGTGGGCGCGCCAGAAGGCGCTTGTCGAGGAGCGCGCCGCCGGCTCGATCCCGGACCAGCTGCTCCTGCTCGAGCACGACGCGGTCCTCACGCTCGGGCGCCAGGCCGACGAGGCCCACGTCCTCGCCCGCCCGAGCGAGCTTCGGCGGCGCGGGGTCGAGGTCATCCGCGTCGAGCGCGGCGGCGAGGTCACGTACCACGGTCCCGGCCAGCTCGTGGCGTACCCGATCCTCCGGCTCGGCGACCGGGGCCTGCTGGTCCGGCCGCTCGTGACCGCGCTGGAGGAAGCGATGATCGCGACCTGTGCGGAGCTGGGCATCGCCGCCTATCGGCGCGACGGCCACCCCGGCTGCTGGGTCGGTGGCGACGCCGGCGGCGAGGCGGGTCGGCCACCGCGCAAGGTCGGTGCGCTCGGCCTTCGGATCGAGCGCGGCGTGAGCTATCACGGGATCGCCCTGAACGTCGACCCGGACCTCCGCGACTTCGAGCTCATCGACCCGTGCGGGGAGCCGGGCCTCATCTCGACGTCGATCGCCGAGGAGCTCGGCCGAACGGCGGAGCCGCCGACGACCGCGGCGGTCGAACGCGCCGGCTCGATCTTCGCGGCCGCGTTCGCGCAGTCCCTCGACGCCCCGCTGGAGTGGTCCGAGCCGGCGGTCGCGACCACGGCCGGATGACCTCGAATCGGACCGTCGCCCGATCGGCCGGGTGAGTGCCGCCTGCTAGGCTCGCGCCCGTGAACGACGCATGAGTGCGGGTCTCTTCGAGCTTCGCAAGGACCCGATCACCGGCTGGTGGGTCGCGACGATCGTCGACCGCGAGTTCGATCGCCGCCGGTTCGCGCGCCGGGCCGAGCCGATCGACGACGACGGCGATTGCCAGAACTGCCGCCTGCCCGAGGGCGAGGGCGTTCGGCTCCGTGTTCTGAAGGACTACGCGTTCCACGTCGTCGGCACCGAAGACGAGGCCCAGGAGCTCGACAGCCGTTTCGCCCAGGTCGCGATGTCGTCGGCCCGGGCGGCGGGCAGCTGGCGGACGATCGTCGCCCCGCCCGGTGAGCACCGCTCCCTGTACCAGGTGGGCGAGGTCGCGGAGGAGATCCTCCGGCTCGCCCGCACGGCGGTCCGCGAGGCTCGCACAGCCGGCCAGACCGACTACCTCCAGGTCGTCCAGAACTGGGGCGCCCAGGCCGGCGCGAGGACGAATCACCTCTGCCTCGACCTCTATGACCTGCCGCTGATCCCGCATCGGATCGCTGAAGAGCTCGGCGGCGCCGCGCGCTTCGTCATCCGGGAAGGGGAGTGCCCCTGGTGTCGCCTCGTCCGGGAGGAGACGAGCAAGCGCGCGCGCCTCGTCTGGGAGGACGACTCGAGCGTCGCGTTCGCGCCGTGGGGCTCGCGCTCGCCGTTCGAGGTCTGGGTCGTGCCTCGCACGCATGCCGCGGACTTCGGCGCCGCGACTGACGACGACATCCATGCCACCGCGGCCGCGCTCCGCAATGTCCTGGGCCGGCTCGGTGCGAGCCTGGACGGACCGCCGTACAACCTCGTTCTCCACAGCGCCCCGCTTCGGGAGCGCGTCGACGCGACGTTCCATTGGCACTGGGAGATCCACCCGCGCCTGCGTGACGTGGCCGGCCTCGAGCTCGGCACGGGCCTGCCCGTGAACCCGGTCTCGCCCGAGGATGCCGTCGAGGAGCTCGTCGAACCCGCGGCAGCCGCCTCTGATGGCGCGGGATGACCGGCATTGAGCGAGACGTGCTCGTGACTGGGCGTCACAGCTCCCGCGGCCCCCGAGTCTCTTGGCCAGACGCCGCAGCCCCTCACCCATTCCGTGCGGCGTCCCACGAAGGGCAGCCGTGCTCAACTCATCGTCTCCCGCGACCGTCTCGCGCTCGTGGCAGGGCCACGCAGGCGCGCCCCGCACCGGGGCCGCGGTGACCGGGACCTGGGATCACGACACAGCCGGCGCCTTCGTCGAAGCCCTGTTCGCGAAGCACCAGCACGAGATCTACGCGTACCTCATGCGCATGCTCCGTGACAGCGAGCTCGCGGCAGATCTCACCCAGGATGCCTTCGTGAAGGCCTACAAGGCGTATGCGTCGCTCCAGAAGGACGAGAACGCCCGAGCCTGGCTCTACCAGATCGCGCACCGCGTCGCGCTCGACGAGATTCGTCGCCGGAAGATCGTGCGCATGGTCCCGTTCACCGGCGAATCGAAGGGCGCCGCGCCGTCGGCCGAGCGCATCGCCATGGACGTCCGCCTGTCCGGCCCGCTGGAGCGGGCCCTCGCCCGAATTCCCGAGCGCCAGCGCGACGCGCTCCTCCTCGCCGAGCTCCATGACCTCACCGGGGTCGAGCTGGCCGCGGCGATGGGCGTGAGCCATGTCGCCGCGCGGGCGATCCTCACCCGGGCTCGCCAGAGCCTCCGCGCCGCGCTCGCCTCCGAGAAGGACGCCGAGCGGGCCACCGAGGACGAGCGCGACATCGAATACGCCGATCGCGCTCGAGGCGGGCGTTGACGCTCCCATTCCGGCGCCGGCACCACGACGACGAGACCGTCCACGATCGCGCCCGCGCGCTCTGGTCGACGGCCATGCTCGAGCCGCTGGAGCCGGACGATTCGACCTGGCTCGCGACGCACCTCGACGGCTGCGCGGAGTGCCGCCTCGAGCACCAGGCCTATCTCGCGGATCGCGTCCTGCTCCGAACCCTTCGTGACAACGAGCCGCAACCGCCTCGCGACCTGTGGGCTCGAACGTCCGCGGCGATCGAGCGCGAAGCCGCCCGCGGCGCGCGCCGCGAGACCGGTCTCCAGCTCGGCGATCGGCTCGTCCCGCGCCAGATCCGCCTGCCGCTCGGAGTCCTTTCCGGCGTCCTCGTGGTGCTCGTCGTCGTTGCGACCTCGCTCGCGCCGCGCGATGGGGGCACCGCGATCGCGACGAACCCCCCGGGTAGCGACATCGCCCGCCTGTCGCCCGCCATCGGCCCGAGCCCGCTCGCGGTGAACCCCGCGCCCGTCGCGTGGGTCCAGGTGAGCGCCGATGGGACGATCCGGGTCATCACCGCCGATGTCGACGAGGTGTGCCCGAGCGAGAAGACGGGCTGCGCGCCGCTCCAGCAGACGACCGGTGGCGAGCTCAACCTCGGCGCCGCGGAGGCCCTCGTCGCCTCACCGAGCAGCAACCAGCTCGTCGTGGCCTCGGGCTCTCAGGGCAGCCATCCGGGCTCCGTCCTCGTCGTCCCCGTCCCGACCGCCGTCGTGGCTCCGACCGCTACCCCACCCGGCGCGTCCTCGGGCTCGACGGTGACACCAACCGCACCGCCGACCTCGCCCGCGGTCACCCCGTCGACGAGCGGCGCACCGACGCCGGTCCCGACCCCCGAGGGCGCCCGATCGATCGCCGAGGGCGTCACGGTCGTGGGCGAGACCCGCTACTCCACCGACGGCAAGTGGCTCGCGTTCTCCGCTCGGCCGCTCGATGGCTCGACCGGACCGGACCTCTACGTCTGGGACGGCACGGCCCCGACCGCGGTCCGCGTCACCGACGATCACGCGACGTACTTCTCGAGCTGGCTCGGCGACACGATCCTCGCGAGCCGCGTCGTGAACTTCCGGCGTGGGCCGGCCACCCCCGGCGACTCCCTGAGCCCGGAACCGACGGACGGCACGGCCTCGCCCGGCGTTCGCGAGCTCCATCCGACCTCGTTCGTCTTCGATCCGACAACCGCGACATCGACCGACCTCGCGCTGGCCGACGTGTGGCTCCCGACCGTCGACCCGACCGGCCGGTTCATGACCTACTGGTCGGGCACCCTGTTCGATGGTCCGGGCCACAGCGACAAGCTCGCGCTCGGAAACGGCCGCCTCGTCCTCGATGGCTGGCTCACGCCGCTCGGCGCGGTCCCCGCGTCGGCATCTCCGACGGGCTCCGGTGCCACGATCGCCGTCGGGCCGGCCGGCACGCCGATCGAGCTCACCCCCGGTCCGATCACGGGCTTCGACACACAGTTCGACACGACCGGCACCCGTCTCGCGGTCTGGGTCGCCGATGCCAGCGACCCGAACGTCGGCACGCTCCGGCTCGTCGTTCTCGATCGCGCGCTTGGCGCGATCAACGACCACCTGGCCCCGCTCCAGTCGGAGCGGGCCCTCAAGGGCGTGTCGATCGACAAGGGCCGGCTGGCGTGGGTCTCGCCACCAGGCCAGGACGGCAACCAGAGCAGCGTCCGCGTGCTCGCCTGGCTGAACGACGATTTCGGCCAGGTCCAGACCCTGCCAGGGGAGCAGCTCGCGATCATCCGCTGACAGTCGCGGGACTGGACACGATGCCGTACAGTCCGCTCGAATGCGACCCAGCAGGACGGTCGCGAGAGCGGTGCTCACCGCGGCTCTCGCGCTCGGTGCGCTGCCGGGCCTTGCGGGCTCTCACCAACCGAGTCCCGATCGGCCCATCGATGCAGCGGCGTTCCGACAGGTCATCCTCGCGTCAACGATCGATCGAACCGGGGCCCCGATCGCGCCGCTGGACGCTGCCCTGAACTCGGCGGGCCTCCTGACCGCGATCGACAAGTTCTCGGAAGGCGCCGACGCGACGGTCCATTTCCGGGCTCGCGCTCGCGTGACCCTCCCGACGGTCTCCGCGGCGTCGGCTTGGAAGCCGCCGCTCTACTCGGTCAGCGGCACGGCCTCCTTCTACACGTACGGCACGACCGCGATGCGCCTCCCGCGAGGCACGGTCGTCGTCATCTGCGGCGCCGCGGGCTGCCTCGAACGCGTGATCAACGACTATGGCCCCGCGGCATCGACCGGCCGGGTCATCGACATGTACAAGCCCGATTTCTTCGCGATCTGCGGCTGCGCCTGGTACGCCGGGCTCACCCAGGTGACCGTCAAGGTCTACGGCGTGCCGTAGACTCTCGGTCGAACCTTCCAGCCGGCCCGAGAGCCGGTCCACGGCCCT
>Ga0163163_10004231_pt1 | contig 12233 bp, 10 predicted proteins | sample S65metaG_FD_119766 | JGI IMG/M metagenome (GOLD analysis project Ga0163163, IMG submission 119766) | Switchgrass rhizosphere microbial communities from Kellogg Biological Station, Michigan, USA - S6-5 metaG | ecosystem: Host-associated > Plants > Roots > Rhizosphere > Soil | place: USA... | reverse complement strand
GACAACTTCTGCTCTGCCAACGCGAATTGCACCGTAGAAGCGGCGGCTACCACAGCGCTGCGAACCGGCACGGACTCGCCAACCATCTACGTTGCCGCATCGACGCTGTGGTCCGGCAACGATTGGAATATTGCGATGCTGGAGATCGACGGCACGGGTGCCGGGCAGTGGGATATGACCTACAGCTTTGCCCGTGGCGGCGACAACGACGATCGCGCCGTTTCGATAACGGCGAGCGCGGGCAGCTCCGGAGATGAAGTTTTCCTGGCGGCGCAAGTCTCGACCGGCAGCAACAGTTCGGGTTTCGCCTTGGCCAAGTTTACTCATGCCAACGGCATCGAAGGCTCGCTCGTGATCGCCGACGGCGATGTGACAACAGGGCGGGTCTACGGTTACGCGATCGCGATGGAGGGCAATCTCATCGGTGCCGTTGGCAGCCGTTCGTACACGTTCGGGAGCGGCGGGTACGATCCTTTCCTCGTTGTACTAACTAACAATTTCACCATCCTCGACAACCACGCTCAGCGTCTGGCCAACCCGGTCTGCAATCCCATCACCCACATTTGTTTTCAGACTGATGGCGAGTACTACGGCATTATCGGGTCCGGCGACGGCGATTTTTACGCTACGGGACTCAGCAATGACTCCTCACTGGACCATACGGAGTTCGCTACCGCAAAATTCAGCAACGACCGCATTTTCGGAGACGACTTCGAGGGACCGTAGACACCAGCCTGGTTGAGCAGCGCCGCCAGCTTTTGAGCGCGGGCGGCGCTGCTATACTTCGCGGCATTCCGCATCCAGGGAAAGCCGCCCATGCTCAACGACATCAAACAGGACGCCCAGACCCGCATGAGCAAGAGTGTCGAGGCGTTGCGGCACGAGTTGCAGCGCCTGCGCACCGGCCGCGCCAGCACGGCGCTCGTCGAACACCTGAAGGTCAGCTATTACGGCTCGGACGTGCCGATCAGCCAGGTCGCGAACATCGCAGTGGCCGATGCGCGTTCGCTGACGATTACGCCATGGGAAAAGAACATGGTGCAGGCGGTCGAGAAGGCGATACTCGCGTCCGACCTCGGCCTCACCCCGACCACCGCCGGCACCGTGATCCGCCTGAACATGCCGGCGCTGACCGCAGAGCGCCGCAAGGAACTGGCCAAGCACGTCGCGCACGAAGGCGAGAACGCCAAAGTGGCGATCCGCAACATTCGGCGCGACGCGATGCATCACGTCAAGGAATTGCTCAAGGACAAGAAGATCACCGAGGACGAAGAGCGTCGTGCCGAGGAAGACGTGCAGAAGCTCACCGACAAGTTCGTCAAGGACGTCGATGCCGTCGCCAAGGCGAAGGAAGACGAGCTGATGGCGCTCTGACACCTGAAGCACGTGGAGGGGAGCCTGAATCCGTCGGAACCAGCCGCAGCAAGTGTGGATATCGCCACCTTGCGGCAACCGCATCACATCGCCATCGTCATGGACGGCAACGGGCGCTGGGCGCAGGCGCGCCATCGGCCGCGCGTCTTCGGCCACCGGGCCGGGCAGAAAGCCGTGCGCGCGACCATCGAATACGCCTTGCGCCGCGGCATCGAAGCGTTGACGCTGTTCGCATTCTCGAGCGAGAACTGGCAGCGTCCGCAGGATGAGGTCGGCGCGCTGATGGAACTGTTTCTCAAGGCGCTCGATCGCGAAGTCGACGAGCTGCACGGCTACGGCGTGCGCATCCGCTTCACCGGCGAACTTTCCGCGTTCGCGCCCGCACTGCGCGAACGCATGCTGGCGGCGATGGACAAGACCCAGTCGAATACGAAGCTCGCGCTGAACATCGCGGTGAACTACGGCGGGCGCTGGGATATCGCCAACGCCGCGAAACAGGCCGCACTCGCCGTACAACGCGGCGAGATCGCGCCGGATGCGCTCGACGAGAAATTCATCGCGCGCTACTTCTGCCTGGCCGATCTGCCGCCCGTGGATCTATTCATCCGCACCGGTGGCGAACAGCGCATCAGCAATTTTCTGCTCTGGCAGGCCGCGTACAGCGAGCTGTATTTCAGCGACGTGCTGTGGCCGGATTTCGACGCCGCCTGCCTGGATCACGCGATCGCCGAGTATGCGCGGCGCGAACGCCGTTACGGTAAAACCAGCGCACAAGTGGCAGCGGCTTCATGAGGCAACGCATCATCACTGCCCTGTTGGTCGCGCCACTCGCGATCGCCCTGATCCTGTACGTGCCCGCGGCTGCGGTCGCCGCGGTCATCGGCGGCCTGTGCCTGATCGCGCTGTGGGAATGGACACGCCTGTCGGGTCTGCGCTCGCGTCCGCTGCGCGCATGTCTGGTCGCGCTGGGCGGCCTCGCGATGGTCGCGCTGTGGTGTTGCGCCAGCTTGCCGGTGTGGTGGACGTTGATCGGGGCCGGCTGCGCGTGGTGGCTGGTCGCATTCGCCTGGCTGCGCAACTTCTCGTTCGCGGCGTCGCCAACCAACGAGCACATCGCACTCAAGCTCGTCGCGGGCGCGCTGACCGTGCTGCCGGCCTGGGCCGGCCTCATGCGTCTGCTCGTCACTCAGGAAACGCCGCATACCTGGGCGTTGTATTCGCTGGTTGTGGTCTGGGGCGCCGATTCGTTCGCGTACCTCGCCGGCAAACGCTGGGGGCGCACTAAACTCGCGCCGAATATCAGCCCGGGCAAGACGCGCGAGGGTGTCTACGGCGCGTTGATCGGCTGCGTCGCGATCGCCGCCATCGGCGGCTGGTTGCTGCACGTACGCGGCGTCGCCCTGTTGCTGCTCGTGCTGTTCTCACTGGTCGCGGCGGCATTCTCGGTGGCGGGCGACCTGTTCGAGAGCTTGATCAAGCGCCATGCGGGCGTGAAGGACTCGGGCACGCTGTTCCCCGGGCACGGCGGCGTCTGCGACCGCCTGGACGGCTTGTTCGCCGCGCTGCCGATCTTTGCGCTGAGCAAAGCCTTGCTGGGACTATGAGAAAAGTCGCGATCCTCGGCGCCACGGGTTCGATCGGCGCCAGCGCGCTGGACGTGATCGCGCGCCATCCGCAGCGTTTCCGCGTTACAGCGCTCGCGGCACATCGCAAGGTCGATGAACTCGTCGCGCTATGCGTTCGTTTCAAGCCCGAACTGGCGGTGATCGCCGATGCTGCTTTCGAAGCATCGCTGCGCGACAAGCTCGCGCGCGCAGGTCTGCACGCACGCGTCGCCAGCGGTGACGCCGGCCTGCGTGAAGCGGCTGCCGGCGACATCTGCGACACGGTGATCGCAGCGATCGTCGGCGCGGCGGGTCTGGATTCCACGCTTGCGGCCGCGCGCGCGGGCAAGCGCGTGCTGCTCGCGAACAAGGAAGCCGTCGTGATGGCCGGCGCTTTGCTGCTCGATGCGCTCAAGGCCGGTGGCGGCGAACTGATCCCGATCGACTCCGAACACAACGCGATCTTCCAGTGTCTGCCGGGCGGGCGGCCGGACCTCGCTCGCGCCGGCGTGCGCCGCGTGCTGTTGACCGCATCGGGCGGGCCGTTCCGCGGGCGCGCGCGCGCGGACTTAGGCAGGATCACGCCCGAGCAGGCTTGCGCGCATCCGAACTGGGTCATGGGGCGCAAGATTTCCGTGGACTCGGCCACGCTGATGAACAAGGGCCTGGAAGTCATCGAAGCACACTGGCTGTTCGGCGCAGCGCCCGAACAGATCGAGGTAGTCGTACATCGCGAAAGCATCGTGCATTCCCTGGTCGAATACGTCGACGGTTCGGTGCTCGCGCAGCTCGGTAATCCCGACATGCGTACCGCGCTCGCGCACGCGCTGGCCTGGCCGGAGCGCATCGAGGCCGGTGTGGCGGATCTTGACCTGATGAAAATCGGCCAGCTGAACTTCCAGGCGCCCGATCGGGATACGTTTCGATGCCTGGATCTGGCTTATCGCGCGCTCGCCGCGGGCGGTACGGCGCCGACGATACTCAACGCGGCCAATGAGATCGCCGTGGGCGCTTTTCTCGAACGCAGCCTGCCCTTCCTGGCCATTTCCGAGCTCATCGAAGCGACGCTGGCTGCCGTTCCAACCGAGCCGGCAAAAGATATCGACACCTTGATTCACGCAGATTTAACCGCGCGCGAGCAGGCGCAACGTATCATTCGCCGCGATTTCTGCTAGTCCCACTGCCGCCTGAACGTCGGACTGGTTCAAGCGGGGTCAGCTGCCGTTACCGTCTATAATGCGCCGCGCAGGCGTTTAAGGTTTCAATTCATGAGCGAGTTTTTGGGTTCCGTCTGGTGGCTGCTGGTCACCCTCGGAGTACTGGTCACCTTCCACGAGTTCGGCCACTTCTGGGTCGCGCGGCGCTGTGGCGTCAAGGTGCTGCGTTTTTCGATCGGCTTCGGCAAGCCGATCTGGTCGCACACGGCCAAGGACGGCGTGGAATACGCGATCGGCGCGATCCCGCTCGGCGGCTACGTGAAATTTCTCGACGCGCGCGAGGCGGAAAAGCCCGAGCTCGTCGCGCATGCGCCCGGCGAATACAACGCCGCGCCGGTGTGGCAACGCATGGCCATTGCCATCGCCGGCCCGCTGTTCAACATCGCGTTTACGGTATTCGCATTCTGGGCGATGTTTGTGGTCGGCCGGCCCGACTTCCAGCCCGTCATCGGCACTCCGCAAGGCCTCGCCGCACAGGCGGGACTGCATGCCGGCGATCGCATCGTGGCGGTGGACGGCGAACGCGTGGATTCCTGGAGCGCAGCAATGCTGGCCGTGGCACAGGCCGCCGTGCAGCGCCAGGATGCTACATTGACGACCGCTGCCGGGCAGGGGCAGACGCAGCACACGCTGCGCCTGAGCCAGCTCACCAAGGGCGTGGCCGACGATGAAAAAACCTTTGTGGCGATCGGCTTGCAGCTGCAGCCCCCGCCGGCCGTTGTCGGCGCCCTGAACGACGGTCCGGCCAAAAGCGCGGGCCTCGCGGCGGGCGATCGCATCGTCAGCGTCAACGATCAGGCAGTCGACTCGTTCGGCGATCTGGTCAAGATCGTGCCGGAACAGGCGCAGAAGAATCCGAAGCTGCATCTGCTCGTCGCGCGCGCTAACGATACGCTCGGTCTCGACGTCATGGCCGAACAGAAAACCGGCGATGGCAAGTCGCGCTGGATGATCGGCGTGGGGCCGGCAGACAGTCACGACGCAGTCGAACATTACGGGCCGTTGCAGGCCGTCCCGGCTGCCTTACGCGAAACCTGGAAGCAGACACGCAGCACGCTGAGCCTGATCGGCAGCATGATCACGGGCGCGGTTTCGACGAAGAACCTGTCGAGCGTGATCAGCATCGCGCAGGTCGCCAATGCCTCGGCGCACATGGGCCTGGCGTGGTTCCTGTCGTTCCTGGCGGTGATCTCGCTGAGCCTGGGGATTCTCAATCTTTTACCGATCCCGATCTTGGACGGCGGGCACCTCGTGCATTACCTTATCGAATTGGTCAAGGGCAGCCCCTTGAGCGATCGCACCCTGATCGCCGGGCAGTATGTCGGCATGGCGGTGCTCGCTGCGCTGATGAGCCTGGCGTTCTACAACGACATCCTGCGGTTGGTTGCGGGCTGACAACAAATATAATCCGGCTCCGCGTGCGTTCGCGCGGGGATGACAAAAACTACAGTTTGGAAGTGACGATGAAACGTATCGCCGCCCTTGTTCTGCTCGCCTGCCTGACCGCCAAAGCCCACGCTTTCGAACCGTTCGTCGCTTCGGACATCCGCATCGACGGGCTGCAGCGTATTTCCGCCGGTACGGTATTCACCTACCTGCCGGTCGAAAAAGGCGACCGGGTCACCGAGGAGCGCATGCAGCAGGCGATCCGCGCGCTGTACAAGACCGGCTTCTTCACCGATGTGCAGGTCGCGCGCCAGAACGACATCCTCGTAATCACGGTCAAGGAGCGCCCCGCAATCTCGAAGATCCAGATCAAGGGCAACAAGGACCTCAAGACCGAGGATTTGCTCAAAGGCCTTAAGCAGATCGGGCTGGCCGAAGGCGAGCCGTTCGACCGCCTGTCGCTGGACCGCGTGACCCAGGAACTGACGCGCCAGTACTACAACCGCGGCAAGTACAACGTGACGGTCGAGCCGAAAGTCATCGGGCTGGACCGCAACCGCGTCGAGCTGTCGATCGTCATCGGCGAAGGCAAGGTCGCGAAGATCAAGCAGATCAACATCGTCGGCAACAAGGCGTTTTCGGAGAACGAGATCCGCGACGACTTCGAATCCGACACGACGAACTGGACATCCTGGTACTCCAAGGACGACCAGTATTCGCGCGAAAAACTCTCCGGCGACCTGGAGAAGCTCAATTCGTTCTATCTCGACCGTGGCTACGTCGACTTCAACGTCGAGTCGACGCAGGTCAGCATCAGCCCGGACAAGCGTGCGATGTACCTCACGGCGAACGTCACCGAGGGCGATGTCTACAAGATCGCCGCAACCAAGCTCACCGGCAACCTGGTGCTGACCGAAGAGGACATGAGCCGCCTGGTCGTGATCAAGCCCGGCGAAGTGTTCTCGCGCCAGAAGCTGGAAAAATCCGCGCAGCAGATGACGGGTGTGCTCGCCAACATCGGCTACGCATTCGCGCAGGTGACGCCGATTCCAACGGTGAACCGCGAGGCGCGCACCGTCGACATCAACTTCTTCGTCAATCCGGGCAAGCGCGTCTACGTGCGCACGATCGCGTTCAAAGGCAACCACACCACCCAGGATGAAGTACTGCGCCGCGAAATGCGTCAGCTCGAAGGCGCGTGGTATTCGCAGGCCGCGATCGACCGCTCGAAGGTGCGTTTGCAGCGCCTGGGCTATTTCAAGAAAGTCGAGATCGCCACGCCGAAGGTACCCGGCACCGACGATCAGGTCGACGTCACGGTGACGGTGGAGGAAACCTCGTCCGGCGCGTTCACGTTCGGCCTGGGTTACTCGCAGGTGTACGGCGTGGTGCTCAGCACCTCGGTGTCTCAGAACAACTTCCTCGGCACCGGTGATCGCGCCTCGATCACGATCTCCAAGAGCGATTTCGTGACGCGCTATCAGCTGTCGTATTTCCAGCCGTATCTGACGCCCGACGGCATCGGCCTGGGCTATGACCTGACCTACTCCAAGCTCGACCAGCAGCAGGCGAACCTGGCCAACTACCTCAGCAACACCGGTGCGTTCTCGACTTACCTCGGCATTCCGGTCACCGAAAGCGACACCGTCAATTTGCAGCTCGGCCTGAGCAAGACGCAGATCCTGACCGGCTACAAGGTTCAGCAGACTGATGCGAACGGCAATCCGGTGCTCGATTCGCACGGCAATCCGATTTTCTTCGACAGCTACTACTCACCGCTGCCGATCGTCGACTACATCAACCGCCTCGGCCATCGCACGTTCCACGAATGGGCGATCACCACGTCGTGGGCGCACGATACGCGCAACAAGTACTTCAATCCGACACACGGCTCGTTGCAGCAGTTCTCGGCCGAAGTCGCGCTGCCCGGTTCGACCGTGGAGTATTACAAACTGATCTACCGCTATGCGCAGTACATTCCGATCACCAGCAAGCTGACGTTCGAAGGTTCGGCGACGATCGGTTACGGCAACAGCTACAACGATGCCGACGGCGTGGACCCGGTCACGCATCTGCCGATCAAGGTCGGCGGCCTGCCGTTCTTCCAGAACTTCTACGCCGGCGGCGTGTCCGACGTGCGCAGTTTCCGTGACAACACACTCGGGCCGTACGCGCTGGCCACGGGCTGCACGACATCGACGAACTTCTATTGCCGGCAGCCGCTGGGCGGCAACTTGAAAACCTCCGCGTCGTTCGAATTGATCTTCCCGACGCCGTTCGTCAAGGACGAAACCGCCACGCGTCTGTCGTGGTACCTGGATGTCGGCAACGTGTTCAACAAAAACAACACGGCGCTCGGCGACGGGTTGTACAACAACGCCGGGTTCTCGTGGGACGAACTGCGTGCATCCACGGGCATTTCCCTGCACTGGCAGGCGCCGGTCGGGCCGATCGTCATCAACCTGGGACGGCCGATCAGGTCCAAGCCGGGCGATATCGGCGAAACGCTGCAGTTCAACTTCGGTACCACGTTCTAGATAACGGGAATCCGCTCCTCTCGGCATTTTGCGGCCCTTTGCGTATGATGGGCCGGGAACATGGAAGAGGTCGTCGGGTGAGCTCGAGCGCAGTCGCACGTTGCAGCTTAGGCGCGCTGGCGCTGGTGCTCGCGCTGTTGCCCGTCTGGGCGCTCGGCCAGCCCGCGGCCGGCAAGATCGGCTACGTCGATCTGAAGCGCCTGCTCGACAACGCGCCGCAGATGCTCGAAAGCCGCGCCAAGCTGCAGCAGGAGTTCGCGGGCCGCGACACCGCCATGAAAGCCGACGAAGCGAAGCTGGCCGGCCTGCAACAGAAGTACGATCGCGACGCTTCGATCATGGCAAAACCCGATGCCGAGGCGCTCAAGCGCCAGATCGACACGCTCGACCGCGCGAACAAGCGCACGCGCGAAACCTTGCGCGCCGACCTCAACACCCGTGCGACCGCCGAGCGCGACCGCATTTGGCAGCAGATCAACGACACCGTGGTCGAATACGCACGGGCGCAGGGCTTCGACCTGATCGTGCCGAGCCCGGTCGTCTACGCCAGCACGCGCATCGACATCACCGATGCGGTGCTGGAAAAGCTGCGCCTGGGCAAGCCGGCCGGAAGCAAGCCATGAACGCGGCGCCGCGGCACACGCTGGCGGCGCTTGCCGAGCGCTTCGCCCTGGAATTGCGCGGCGCCGGCGACCTGGTGATAGCGGGCGTCGGCACTCTCAGCACGGCCGGCCCCGACCAGTTGAGCTTTCTCGCCAACCCGCAGTATCGCGTCCAGCTGGCGCAGTCGCGCGCCGGTGCGGTCGTGCTGCGTGCGAGCGACGCAGACGCCCATCGCGGCGCGCGCCTGATCGCCGCCGACCCTTACGTGGCATTCGCGAAAATCGCCGCGCTGTTCGAACGCGCGCCTGCCGTGACACCTGGCATCCACGCCAGCGCCGTCGTCGCGCCGGGGGCCCACGTGGCCGCAAGCGCCAGCATCGGCCCGCTGTGCACCATCGAGGCCGGCGCAGTAATCGAAGATGGCGCCGTGCTCGGCCCGCACTGTGTCGTCGGCGAACGCTGCACCGTCGGCGCGCAATCGCGCCTCATCGCGCGCGTAACCCTGGTACGCGATGTAACGCTCGGCAAGCGCGTGCTCGTGCATCCAGGCGCCGTAATCGGCGCCGACGGCTTCGGCCTGGCGTTCGAGCGCGACCATTGGATCAAGGTGCCGCAATTGGGTGGCGTGCGCATCGGCGACGATTGCGAGATCGGCGCGAACACGACGATCGACCGGGGCGCCATCGAAGACACGGTGCTTGAGGAAGACGTGCGCCTGGACAACCAGATCCAGATCGCGCACAACGTGACGATCGGCGCGCACACCGCAATGGCCGGCTGTGCCGCGGTTGCTGGCAGCGCGAGGATCGGCCGCTACTGCCTGATCGGCGGCGGTGCTGGCATACTGGGGCATCTGAGCATTGCCGATCGCGTTACGATCACCGCGCGCGCGCTGGTCACGCATTCGATCCACGCCGCCGGCGAATACTCTGCCGGCGTGCCGATTCAGGAAAGCAAGCAGTGGCGCCGCAATGCGGCGCGCTTCAAGCATCTGGACGAACTCGTGCGGCGCGTGCAGACATTGGAAAAAAAGGACATGAAGTCATGAACCAACCCGAGGCCATCACCACGCCAGTGGACATTGAGCGGATCCAGGCGATGCTGCCGCACCGCTATCCGTTCCTGCTGGTCGATCGCGTGCTCGCTTATGTTCCCGGCAAGAACCTGCGCGCGATCAAGAACATCACGGTCAACGAACCGTTTTTCCAGGGCCACTTTCCGGGCCATCCGGTAATGCCCGGCGTGATGATCATCGAGGCGCTGGCGCAGGCCTCCGGCTTGCTCGTATTCCTGTCGACGCCCAAGCACGAAAAGCAGCCGATGTACTACCTCGTGAAAGTCGACAAGGCGAAGTTCACGCAGATCGTCGTGCCCGGCGACCAGCTCGTGCTCGAAGTGGAACTCAAGCGCATGCTGCGGCGCATGGGCCAGTTCGAATGCCGCGCACTGGTCGACGGCAAAATCGTCGCTTCCGCCGAACTGCTTTGCGCGGAGCGCGCCGAGTAATGATCCACAGCACAGCCCAGGTCGACCCGGGCGCAAATCTCAGCCCCAACGTCAGTGTAGGCGCCTACAGCGTGATCGGCGCCGATGTGCAGATCGGCGCCGGCACCACGATCGGCCCGCACGCGGTGATCCAAGGGCCGACGCGGATCGGCCGCGACAACCGCATCTTCCAGTTCGCCTCGGTCGGCGCCGATCCACAGGACAAGAAATTTCACGGCGAACGCAGCGAACTGATCATCGGCGACCGCAATACGATTCGCGAATTCACCACGCTCAACCGCGGCACCAGCGACGGTGGCGGCGCCACACGCATCGGCGACGACAACTGGATCATGGCGTACGCGCACATCGCACACGACTGCATCGTCGGCAACCACACGATCTTCTCGAACAACGCCACGCTCGCCGGACATGTCGAGATCGGCGACTACGCGATCCTCTCCGGCTTCTCCGGCGTGCACCAGTTCTGCCGCGTCGGCGAACACGCATTCATCGGCATGGGCTGCCTGATCAACGGCGACGTGCCGCCGTTCGTGATCGTCGCCAACGAGTACGGACGACCACGCGGCATCAACGCGGAAGGCCTCAAGCGTCGCGGCTTCTCGCCCGAGCGCATTGCCGCGATCAAGCGCGCCTACAAGGCGCTGTACGTTTCCAAACAGCCGCTCGACGAAGCGCGCGCCGAGCTTGCACGTATGGCCGCGGACGAACCCGACGTCAGGCGCATGCTCGAGTTCATCGAACGCGGGCAGCGGGCGTTGATGCGGTGAAGCCGGGATTCGGGATTTGAGATTTGGGATTCGCAGGATCAAAAGCAAAAAGCGCAATGCCTTCTTCCGAATCCCGAAACCCGAATCCCGAATCCCCGCTCTTCATCCTCGTCGCCGGCGAAGCCTCCGGCGACCTGCTCGGCGCCGATCTGATAGCCGGCTTGCGCCAACGCTTTCCTGGGGCACGTTTCGCCGGCATCGGAGGACCGCGTATGATCGCGACCGGCATGGACGCGTGGTATCCGGCCGACCGGCTCAGCGTGATGGGGCTGGTTGAGGTACTTAAGCACCTGCCCGAATTGCTGGCCATCCGCCGTGATGTTTACAAGCGCACATTGCAGCAACAGCCCGCGGCGTTTATCGGCATCGACGCGCCCGATTTCAACCTGGGCCTAGAACGCAAGCTCAAGCGCGCAGGCATCCGCACGGCGCACTACGTCAGCCCATCGGTGTGGGCCTGGCGCGAGCAGCGCGCGGCGAAAATCGGCGCCAGCGCCGATCGTGTGTTGTGCCTGTTTCCGATGGAACTGCCGATCTACGCTGCGCACGGCGTTGATGCACGTTTCGTCGGACACCCGCTAGCCAGCGCTTTCGCCCTGGAACCCGACCAAGCGGCCGCGCGACGCGAACTCGACCTGCCGGCCGATGCGCCCATACTGGCCTTGCTGCCCGGCAGCCGGCTCGGCGAGATTCGCCGCCTCGGTCGTGATTTTCTCGATGCTGCGGTGCTGCTGAAGCAGCAGATTCCACAATTGCACATTGTCGCACCGATGGCGAATGCGCAATGCGGCACCGCGTTCGCGGCGCTGCTGCGGGATTCGGGATTGGGGATTGGAGATTCGATAAGGCCCGTATTGCACCTGCTCTCCCCCGAATCCCGAATCTCGAATCCCGAATCCCCGCTCTCGCACCAGGCCATGATCGCCGCCGATGCGGTTTTGCTCGCGTCCGGAACCGCCGCACTCGAAGCGATGCTCGCCAAACGGCCGATGGTCGTCGCCTATCGCGTGGCGCCATTGACATACTGGATCGTCAAGTCGTGCGGCCTGCTGCGCACGCAGGTGTACTCCCTGCCGAACATCCTCGCCGGGCGGGAAATCGTGCCGGAACTGATGCAGGACGACTGCAAACCGCAGGCGCTCGCGTCCACGTTGCTGCCGCTGCTGCGCGCACGGGCGATCGCGCCCGAACTGCTCGCCGAATTCCGCCGCCAGCATGAAAGCCTGCGTGGCGATG
>Ga0163163_10004230_pt1 | contig 12234 bp, 13 predicted proteins | sample S65metaG_FD_119766 | JGI IMG/M metagenome (GOLD analysis project Ga0163163, IMG submission 119766) | Switchgrass rhizosphere microbial communities from Kellogg Biological Station, Michigan, USA - S6-5 metaG | ecosystem: Host-associated > Plants > Roots > Rhizosphere > Soil | place: USA... | reverse complement strand
TATCCTTGTCACTGTTCTTAAGGGCTACCGGCTTCTTTTCGTCATCCCCGGTCGTCGGCTTCCAATCACCGATACCCCACCAGATGCTCGTCTCCGGCACCTGCTGGGCTGTGTGAACCGTAAATTCCCCAGTCGGCATTCCATCCTTCAGCGCGATATAAACCGTCTCGTCGTAGAGAGCCAACGGTACCGGCTTTGCTGAGTAAAACCGTGCGTCGTAGAATTTCCCGTCGAGGAAAATGCTTACGGGAAACAGCCGCATGCTCCCATTCGGGAGTTGCTGAACCACGCCCAGAGCTCTCGGCGAGGTCTTCCGGTCCAACGCCGGGGAGCGATACTGTGCCTCCGTCGTCGACACCAGACCTGTAGCAAGCAGCAGGACTGCAACAAATTTAACCAAGCCGATATTCCGTGCCGAGCCAAGTAGCATTAGAATCGTCCGCATGAAAGTTAAGGATAAAGCGCCTGAGTTTAGTCTACCGGATGAGAATGGAAACACGGTCGAACTAAAGCAGTTTCGCGGCAAGCCCGTGGTACTGTTCTTCTATCCGAAGGCCGACACCCCTGGTTGAACCATAGAAGCGTGCGGGTTCCGCGACGCATACAGCAAGCTCACCAAGGCCGGAGTCACTGTCCTCGGCATCTCCGCCGACACCCCCTCTGCTCAGAAGAAGTTCAAAGATAAGTATGAACTTCCTTACACCCTTCTCGCCGACAAGGATAAAACCGTCGTCAACCAGTTCGGTGTATTGAAGGAAAAGAACATGTACGGCAAGAAGGTGATGGGAATCGCAAGAACCACGTTCCTGATCGCTCCTGACGGCAAGATCGGCCACATCTTCGAAAATGTGAAACCCGACGGCCACGCCGAAGAAGTCCTGGCGCACATCAAGGCAGCAAAGTAATAAGCAATGACCGTTGTTCATGGGTGCCCCACTCAACCCAGTTTCTGGCTTGGGTGGGGTAGTTCGCATCAGTCGCCCATGTCCCCTAGTATTTTCAAACTATTCCCGCCCAACCTCCCGCTTATGTAAAGTTCCTCACCTTTGTGTGGGGGCTCCCAGGAGGTTGGTATGTCAGGTCAGTCCGTTGCTCTTCCCGCGTTCTCTGGTGTCGCTGGCGTCACCGCCAAGCGCAGTCGGCTGCTCGCTCTGTTTCTCATGATTGTCATTGGCACCATCTTCTGGGTCGGCTCGCGGTACCCGGCGCTCATGGGTCGATACCACGCGGGTACGCAGGTTAAGGCCAAAGGTGCCCTGACATTCAGCGCTGTCTATTCTGTCGATCGAAGCATGTCGTTCCCGACGCGCGCCTGGCGTACCACCGTGAATTGGCTCGATGCCAACCGCATCGGGATGACCTTCTCGTTCCTCTTCGGCCCCGCTGCACTCACATTCCTTGCCACCCTCAGTCGTCGCCGAATGCGCTCCCGCTGGCTAAACACACTGTTCGGAGCCATTGCAGGCGTGCCGCTCGGGGTCTGTACAAACTGTGTCGCGCCGATCGCGCGGGGACTATTCGCCTCGGGCATGAGTACCGAGTCCGTGCTCGCCACCATGTTCGCGTCTCCGGCCCTCAACGTGGTCGTACTAGCCATGACGTTCGCGCTGTTCCCGTTCTCCATAGCCATGGTGAAGCTTGCCACCGTACTGTTCCTGATTTTCGTGTTCACGCCCGCCGTGGTTTCACGGCAGCAGACACAGACCGCAACGGCCTGCCCAATTGAACTCTCGATTACAGAAACCTGGTCGGAGGCATTAGCAAACGTCGCTCGCACCTATGCACGGAGCTTCTGGTATGTCTTCCGCATAGCCTTCCCGCTAATGCTGCTTGCCGCTGTGCTAGGAGCCGTTGTCATAGAAGCTCTCCCGGCCGAGGCGCTCAACATGCCGGTCACCGTGGGAGGCATCGTTTTGGTGGCGCTGATCGCAGCCTTCATGCCGGTTCCCATGGCCTTCGATGTCGCCATCGCATACATCGCGTGGAGTCGCGGCGTTCCGCTGCCTTACGTCGTCACCATTCTCTGCACTCTGGGGATCATCAGCGTCTATTCACTCTCAATCATTGGGAAGTCTATTTCTTGGAAGGTCGCTGCCGCAGCGTACTCAACCGTCGCCGTCCTCGGAACCATAGCAGGCCTGGTTGCGAGAATCCTGGTTTAACAACAAAATTCCTGCAATACGAAGGCCCGGCATGAGCCGGGCCTAGTTTTTTGACGAAGCGCGAACGACGACGAACCGACTTACCTCGCCGTAAATGTCAGTGTTGTCTCCGCTGGAATCACCGCTTCCATTTTTCCGGTTGCCGCGGCAACTCCGGTTCCAGCGCCTGCGCCGGCCAGAGTTCCGATCGCAGCGCCCTTACCGCCGCCAGCCAATCCGCCGATCAGCGCTCCGGCCGCTGCACCGCCGCCGATCTTCACAGCATTGCTCTTCGTATGGCTCTTGCCCTTGCGCGAAACGGACGTTGTGGCGACGGGCTTGCCATTCACCGAAGTCAGGCGGATGGAAAGAGTTCCAGGTGCCTTCAGGCGTCCGCTCGACTCTGCTCCCGTCACTTTGCCGCGGACCGTAGATCCGGCCCTGGCCAGCACCTTGCCATTTGAAACGACGTTCTGCGCCAGCACGCCTTCCCATCCATCGCCGGCGTGATTCCTTCCGGAACTCAATTCATTGGAGACGCGCACGGTGAATCGTGTGCCAGCCGGAAATTCCGAGGCCATTGCCATGCTTGCCGCTAGCAACATGATCAGTGCAACCGATAGAATCCTTCTAGTCTTCATGATCTCTCCTCATCGCAATCTGCAGATATTCAGGTTTGGTAGACGAAGTGGCTAGCTTCTGAATTCAGGAACTCTCGATGCACAAGGATACCTCCAAAATCACGGCGGAGTCCCCGCTCCCCCGGGCGAAACCTTTATTACGAAGGTTCTTCGACCGCGACCCGCGCCACGTCGCACAGGAGCTATTGGGGAAGTTACTAATCCGTCGGGAGGGTTCAGTCATCATCGCCGGTCGCGTTGTCGAGACCGAAGCCTACATGGGTGTCACCGACGCTGCCGCCCACAGCGCTGCCGGGGTTACCGCGCGCAACGCCGTCCTGTTCGGCCCTCCTGGCTACGCTTATGTCTATTTCATCTACGGCAACCACTTTTGCCTGAACGTCAGTTGCATGCCGGAAGGGGACGCCGGTTGCGTGCTCTTTCGCGCACTGGAGCCAGTCACCGGATTGCAGGAGATGGCGAACAACCGAGGATTGGAACTCCCAGAGGAGCCGCGCCTTGCACAACTGAAGGCTTTGACATCCGGTCCTGGACGCATGGCCGAAGCGCTTGAGATTACCCGATTACGCGACAATGGGAAGGACCTCACGAACCCCAAAAAGTCCGATCTCTGGCTTGCCGACAGTGGATGGAGGCCCTCGCGTATCGCGATCACACCGCGCATCGGCATTACCAAGGCCGCTGAAGAGCCATTACGTTTCCTCATCGCGGGCAATCCCTTCACCAGTGGAAAGAAGTTGTAGGCCTAGCTCTGCTAACATGCGCGAATGAAATTTAGGACTCGCGTCGTCCTGCTCGTCGCGGTTGTGGTCGGCCTGACCATCGCCACCGCACTGGTTCCACGCATTCCCCAGGACCCCGCCTATCACCGCTTTGCTGATCAGCGCACCATCTTCGGAATTCCACACTTTTTCGACGTAATCTCGAACCTGCCATTCCTGTTCATCGGGGCGTGGGGACTGTTTGTTGCCCTGCAGAGTTCGCGAAACATGTTCGCGGTGTCCTCCGAGCGGTGGCCCTACGTTGTGCTATTTGTTGGAGTGTTGCTCACCGCATTCGGCTCCAGCTACTACCATTGGAATCCGAACAACCACACGCTCGTGTGGGATCGCCTCCCCATGACCGTCGGCTTCATGGGACTTCTATCGGCAGCTATCGTGGAGCGGATTCATCACCGCACCGGAATGCGGCTACTGTCGACCCTCGTGCTCTTGGGCATCGCCAGCGTCGTCTATTGGTATCGCACCGAATTAGCAGGTTCGGGCGATTTGCGACCGTACGTGCTCGCGCAGTTCGGTTCGTTACTACTGCTAATCTTGACGCTCATCCTGTTCGCCCCGAAGTACACCGGTGGGAAATACATCGGCTATGCCATCGGTTTTTACGCACTGGCGAAGGTTCTGGAACTTCTCGACGCTCCGATTTATCACGTGCTCCGAGTCGTCAGCGGCCACACGCTGAAACACCTCGCCGCGGCCGCTGCCGTCTTCTGGATCGTATGGATGTTGAAGACGCGAACCTTGGCGGGAACCCTCAGCCTTCGCCGACCAACTCCGTGATGATTTGGCGTATCTAGCTCTTCCGAATCGCGGGAACGCACGACTCAGCGCTGTATCACCTGCCGCGCCTGTCCCGGCCCATGCAGTACCAGGTTATCGATCAACCTCGTGGTTCCGACATATGCGGCCACGGCGACGAGGGCGCCCTTGGAAATATCTTCCACTGGGTCCAACGTGTTGACGTCCACGATAGCGAAATAATCCAATCTCGCGCCCGGTTCCTCGGCGATCACCTGCTCGCCAGCATCGCGCAGCACTGCGGCTCTTTTCTCTCCTCGATCAGCCAACGCTTGTACTCGCATCAGCGATCGATTCAATACCAGAGCCTGCTTCCTTTGCTCTGCCGAGAGATATGCGTTCCGGGAGGACATCGCCAACCCATCCCGTTCGCGGACTATGGGGCAGACAATCACCTCGACATCCATATTGAGGTCGTGCACCATCTTGCGCAGAACCGCCACCTGCGCCGCGTCCTTCTGCCCGAAGTACGCGCGATCGGGGCGAACGATCTCGAATAACTTTGCCACCACCGTAGTCACGCCCTTGAAATGTCCCGGTCGCGACTGACCATCCAACTTCTCGCTCAGGTCCGCGACGTACACGGTCGTAACCGCGCCGTGCGGATACATTTCGTCCGGCGGCGGAGCAAACAGAAGATCAACCTTCTCCGTCTCGAGAAGCTGCTTGTCTCGTTCCATCGTTCGTGGGTACTTCGAGAAGTCTTCGGTGGGTCCGAACTGAAGCGGATTGACGAATATCGATGCGGCAACTACCTGGTTGTGCGACCGCGCCGCTCTTACCAGTGAAAGATGCCCTTCGTGCAACGCGCCCATGGTCGGAACAAATCCAAGCGACTTGCCCGACCGTCGTATCTCACGGCAGGTCGCCTGCATTTCCGCAACGGTGCTTACCGTTCTCATCAACTACAGCTTAACGAACCACAGGGAAGAGGGCAAAAGGCAGTTTTCGTTCTGCCACTTGCCCTCTCGCTTCTGCCCTGATTACCGACGTTCTGAACTTCCGTCCAGGTATACGAATTCCGTGCGCACCTTTCCGTCCGGCGTAATCGTGTGCACGGCGAATCCCAGCTTCGCCCCAAATGGGCTCCAGCTGGTTGCCGGCGCGACGTGCCAGGTGAATCCGCCTGCATTGAACACGCGCCCCGCGTGCCAATGGCCGGCCAGCACGTCGTTGATGCCTAACTTTCGGAAAATATCTTCCTCGCGCTTACGGAAGTCACCATTCACCGTCCAGTACGGCTTGGGGTCATTCGGGAACCCGCCGTCGCGTTCATCCGGAACGTGCTGCACTGCGATAGCGACACCTTTGCCCGGTTCGCCACCGCGATTGTCATTCTTGTCCTTGCCTTTTTGTTTGCCGTGATCCGGACCGCCCCCTTGGCTTTCCAGCCATCCCAGCATCTTCTCTCCTTCGCTGTGTGTCTGCTGAGGCATTGGCGGCTCTTGGTGAGCGTCAAAATTGTCCCAATTACCAAGCAGTTGCGAATTCAAGGCGTACACCGTAACGTTTTTTACCGTGAACTTGTAATAGTCGTCGCCAAACGCCTGCCGATAACGATCCACGTCGTTGGAGTGGACATCATGATTACCAGGCACGAAGTAAACCTTGGCATGCAATCCGTGAAGGATCTTGCGCGCTTCGTCCCAGGCAGCCGGCCTCTCTCCAATATCGCCAGAGACAATCACCGCATCCGGATTGCGCTGGTTGATCATCTGCACCGCCCGGCTCAAATTCTGCGAAGCCTCGGGAGCTCGACCTAATCCGATGTGCGGATCGCTGAGCTGCACAATCGTCACTTGGGCGTGCAGGTACGGAGAGAGAAAAACGAACAGAACTATGATTGAAAAGATTGCGGCAGCCCGCAAAAGTAGTACTCGCTTCATGCCAGTGGGATGGGAGTGTCGCCGATTGGGATGTCAGCTCACTTCGGTGGCGTGGGCTTCGTCGCCGGCGCTTTCGTGCTGGGTGGTTTCGAAGTGGTTGGCTTCTGAGGAGTTGCTCGTTTTGGTGGAACTGCAGGAGGAGCCTCGCTCGGCCGCCAGGTGGCGACAATTCGCCGAAATGTCTCCTCCAGCGAATCCACGTCGTCCGGAGTTGCCCTCAGAGCTATAGAGTAGATCGCGAGCTCATCGTCGATAAATACGATTTCCTCGACCCACGGCTGACCGGTTTCTTTGTCCTCGTACTTAACTTTCACTAACTCGGCGTCGCGGCCGTGCAGCGTCAACTCGGAGCGCTGAAGCGTCTGAACATTCTTTCCTGGCAGCCCTGATAGTGCGGAGGTAAGGATGTCGTCGAAACTTGCCGGCTCCTTACCCTTCTCGGGCTCTGGCAAATCAGTAACGCTTACCGTGACTTGATTCCACAGTGACTTGTCTTTCTTCCCCTGGGGGGGCGCCATCACCGCGCCATTGCCTTCCATCACATCTCCCACCAGGTCCCAATCGGGCGGGTAGCTGACGCAATATTCGGCCTCTTCCGAGCAGTAAGATTTCCAGTTTCGAATGGAAGCGCTCGGAGGCGTTTTAATGGTTGGAGCCGGAGTAGTCGGTGCCGACTGTTTGGAATCGGGAGTCGTTGCGTTTGGAGGAGTGGTGGATTGTTGCGAGTAGGCCGGTGCCGCTGCCATCAGCAACAGCACCAGTCCGATTCCGGTCTTGCGCCGCATGCAGCTATTTTCGCATGGAGCGCTTGCGAGCGCGGATTGTTTCCAGAGCCGCTGCCGTTTCCTTCGGCAAGTGATAGCTCTCCGCGTCGCCGGGATACCCGCCGGAATGCACGTCGCTCTTGTACGCCTTCAATGCGTCCGAGATTACGCTACCGACATCGGCATACCGGCGCACGAACTTCGCCGGTGGCGCGAAAGTCAGGTTCAAGATGTCGTGAAAGACCAGTACCTGCCCGTCACAGTCAGGCCCGGCACCGATTCCAATCGTCGGAGTCTCCACTTCTTCGGTAATCATTGCCGCTACTTCCCGCGGAATTCCTTCCAGCACGAGGCAGCAAACTCCAGCGCGGTCCAGCGCCACGGCGTCTCGCATCAACTGCTCGACGGAGCCGAGATTCTTTCCCTGTACCTTGTATCCGCCCATCATGTGCAACGATTGCGGCGTCAATCCGATGTGTCCCATCACGGGGATCTCGGCATCTCGCATTCGCGCCACCAGTTCGACGCGCTTCTCGCCGCCCTCCAGTTTGACCGCCTCGGCCCCGCCTTCCTTCAGGAAGCGCGCGGCGTTGCGCACCGCCGACTTTGCATCCAGGTGATAGCTCGCATATGGCATATCAGCGATCAGGAATGCATGCTTTGTGCCGCGATGCACGGCCTTAACATGATGCAGCATCTCGGCCATCGTCACCGACATGGTGTTCTCATGGCCAAGCATAGTCATGGCTAGCGAATCGCCGACCAGGATGATATCGATCCCTGCTTCATCCACCAGTCGCGCGCTGGCATAGTCATACGCAGTCAGGCAAGTGATCTTCTCGCCACGCTGCTTCTTCTCGATGAGTGTTTGGGTGGTGACCTTCGAACGGAAATCACCAGTGGTGAGACTCACAACTTCCTCCAGTGCGGCTCCCTTGGGATACCGCCTGTAGCCCCGAGCAGGGCAAACAGCTTCGAACCGTGCTTTTTAGTACCGCTACCCTATGGGATGCGGCCCGGGGAATTGTAGTCGCGAGGAATTGGGAAAAGCAATTAGCCGTCAGCACTCAACATTCTGTGCTCAGTAGGCCTAGTGGAATCAGCAGCTTGCCTTCCGGGGAACTGGCGCTTGCGCCCTCAGGATGCTCCGGCTGCGTCGGTTCCCAGCGGCAGGAAGTATTGCGTGCCTTTGATCGGTTCGCTCACTCGACGCAGCAGTTGTTGCAGGTCATCGGAACGTTCGACGAAATCGATCTCCGAAGTGTTCACCACGAGCAGATCACTGGATGTGTAATGGAAGAAGAAGTGTTCGTAGGCTTTCACGACTTCGTCGAGGTAGTCGTCGTTGATCGCGCGCTCGGAAGCAATGTTCTTCTTCTTGAGGCGCTTTCGCAGTACGTCAGTAGAGGCCTGCAGGTAGATGACGAGATCGGGTGTCGGTAATTGCTGGCGGAAAAACTTGTAGTAGCGGTCGTAAACGGCAACTTCGGCGTCAGTCAGATTCAGGTAAGCGAAAATCTTGTCTTTCTCAAAAATGTAATCAGCGACGACGACCTTCCGCGAGTTCGGCCCAATCTCCAGCTGCTGCATTTGTTCGAAGCGCTGAATCAGAAATGAAAATTGTGCCTGGAACGCCGCCCCGGGCTCACCTTCGTAGAACGCGCCGAGGAAGTGATTGTCTTCCGGCTCATGTATCAGCTGTCCATGGAGTCGCTCAGCAATCACTCGCGACAGCGTGCTCTTGCCGACCCGGATCGGACCCTCAACTGCGATGTACCGCGGTGGTTCGAAAAAGTTCGCCATGAATCCAGACCAAGCCGGAGGATATCGTCAGTTGGGCAGAGATGCAACGGCAGACGATGACTCCAGGCGCTCGACTCCTGACGCTGGACTCTCGTCATTCACTCCTCGACTGAAGTCCGTAAGTAGTCCAGCGTCTGATATCTAGCGTCCGAGGTTCTCTGCCGATAGAATCGATCCATGCTTCCAGCTCTCCTCGGCACCGTTGCTGCGTGTGGTGCGGCGACGTTCGCGGGGCTGCATACGATGCTGCCTTCGTCGCAGCTTTATGGCAGCAGCTTCATCGGACTGCCTAAGGGAACGAGGCGACTGGCGCTGACCTATGACGATGGGCCCAACGATCCTTACACCAGCCAACTGCTCGATGTGCTCGCGAAGCATGGCACGAAGGCAACGTTCTTCCTGATCGGAAAATACGTGAAGCAGCGGCCTGACATCGTTCGCCGCGTTGTCGAGGCTGGACATTCCGTCGGCAATCACACTTGGAATCATCCGAACCTCATCTTCTGCTCCGCCGCAGAAACGCGCAGGCAAATTTCAGAGACGCAGAAAGCCATCGAGGACGCGTGTGGTATTCGTCCAACTCTGTTTCGTCCACCGTTTGGAGGACGAAGGCCTGGAACATTTTCGGTTGCGCGTGAACTCGGGCTCACCCCGATCATGTGGGGCGTGACCTGCTACGACTGGAGCGCCATCTCGAACGAGTCCATCGAGCGCAAGGCACGCGAGCAGATCCGCGGTGGCGACGTCATCCTGCTCCATGACGGTGGACACAAAGAGTTCGGAACAGATCGTTCTCACACGGTGAAGGCAACAGCGAACCTGCTCCGCGAGTATTCCGAACAGGGATACAAGTTCGTCAGCGTGCCTGAGATGATGACAGGCGTTTAGCTACTGCCTGCTCCAAGGCTGCAGACGCGGCAGCCAACGATTCACATTCCGGCAGTACTCCTCGTAGTCGGCTCCAAACTTCCGGCGTAGCGTCGGCTCCTCGTAGAACATCACGAACAGATGTATTCCGAGCGCGACTGCCAATGTAGCCAGAATCGCGTAGAGATTGGCGTGTCCGAAGACGATCCAGAGACCGATCCATCCAACGGCGAAGCCAACATACATAGGGTTTCGAACGTAGCGATAAAAACCGACGACGACCAAGCGTTGGGGCGGAGCGATGGGGGCCGGCGTGCCGCGACCGGTCCACCCGAAGTCCCACACGCAGCGGAGCGCGACGGCGAATCCGAGGACGGAGGGAATCGCGGCCAGCCATTTCCACTGCGCGGCTCCGGCGGTCTCAACGCGGAAGCCGAGCCATTGCGGAAGCAGCCAGAACCAGAGGGAGAAGAACGCTGCGCCAACTAACAGAGAAGCCAGAGCAGTCGGCCATCGATCTCCCGAGGACGGAATGGTTTCAGGATGAGCCATACGACCTCCTGCGGCAGAATCTCTACGCGCATTACGAATCGGAACGCAGAGAGATACAAGCTTTTTCCTCGATCCAGGGATGCGGTCCCCCTATGTTTTTGATCCTTTGTTTTCAGTTACTTACGGTGACACGGTGCTGCATCCCACTGAAAATACGTGGTTTAAGTGCGAAAAGGGTAAGGGGCAAAGCTGAATCCGTTCATCAGCATTGCCCCTATGTTCAGGATATCAAGCGTGGGGTGGGTACTGAGACATTTGGGATGGAAGACTAAGTGGAAGAGAGTCAATGGCTTAGTGGCGAAGAGGCAGATCAAGACCCTTGACAGAGCCACGGATTAACACGGAGGACACGAATAGAAGCTTCGGGGTGGGAGTATGTAGCGAAGTACACAGATCAGTGAATGGTGGGGGTGGGTTGAGAATTGTAATCCAAGTTGTACGCATTTTGATCTCCGTGGTTTCGGCTGTAACGCGAGAGTCACTGCAAGAAAGCGCAGCTTCTCTCACACAATTGGCGAGTGATCACGTGAATATCAGCGGGCAACTTTGGTTTAACTGGACGGATTGACAGACCTCTCGAAAGAAGGTCCAGACATTCTTCCGGGTCAATTGTGTCGATCTTAAGGATCGCCATGTTCTTTGCACTTCGTATGCACCACATCTAACTGATCACTTCGCAAGGGCTCACCATCGTCGGATATGCTACTCGGCATGAGACGGAGGGTGCGATGGGGACGGGACGACTTGAGGCGTTCAGCGATGGAGTGATTGCGATCATCATCACAATCATGGTGCTGGAGATGAAGGTGCCGCATGGGGAGAGTTTGCAGGCGTTGCGTCCGCTGCTGCCGATTTCGCTCAGTTACGTGCTGAGTTTTGTGTATGTAGGCATTTATTGGAACAACCACCATCACATGCTGCATGCGTGCCGCCAGGCTAGCGGGGCGGTGCTCTGGGCGAATCTTCACTTGCTGTTCTGGCTCTCGCTGTTTCCATTCGCGACAGGCTGGATGGGAGAGAATCATTTTGCGCAGGCTCCCTCGGCGCTGTATGGCCTGGTATTGCTTATGGCGGGAATTGCTTACCTGGTGCTGCAGCAGACAATCATCGCGGCGGATGGTCCGGACTCGATCCTGAAACGAGCGGTGGGCCGTGACTGGAAGGGGAAGTTATCTATGGTGTTCTACGTGGTCGCGATTGCGGCCACGTTCTGGGCGGCATGGATTGCGCAGGCTTTATATCTGCTGATGGCGCTGATCTGGCTGGTTCCGGACCGGCGGATTGAACATGAATTGAAAGCGCGGCCGGAGTGAGGAAGTCCTGTTAGGAACTACCCCACCCTAGCAACTGAGGCTAGGATGGGGCACCGGGCCGGCGGGGCGCCGGCGCTCCGAACAGAAGAAGGATGGGGCACCAGGAGTCGAAAAACTACCCCACCCTAGCAACGGAAGCTAGGATGGGGCACCAGGGACGGCGGGACGCCGGCGATCCGGTCATATGACAAGGTCGAGATTACAAATTGTTCTGATCTTCGTGAGTTCGCTTGCGGTGGGATCGGCGGCCGCGAACGACTATGTTGCCCGCAAAGCCGCGGCGGTGAGCCAGTGCGACAAGATCGGCGCCGGCGAATACCAGACGGGGCTTCTGTTCAACCCTGATGGGTACAGATCCTATTACGTGCGTTCCCAGTGCGTGCAGCAGGCGGCAGTGGAATTTCGCGACGAGTCGCTGTGCTCGCAGGTTCGGAGACGATGGTCGTTGCTTTCGTCGAGCTGGGGAATTTCTTCGACGCAATGCCGGAAGCTGGTCTCGCAGGGAATATCGACGGATCGCGCGGTGCTGGAGCGGTTGAAGCAACTGTACGCTTCGGGGCCGATGCAACTGGAAACGTTTCGCGTCCAGAGAAACGGCAATGGCCGCGACTTCGATTTTATTCCGGTGGTGAAGGGCAATTTCGCGCACGGGTATCGACTGACGTTCGAGATCGTTCCAAACGGAAGGAG
>Ga0163163_10004229_pt1 | contig 12235 bp, 13 predicted proteins | sample S65metaG_FD_119766 | JGI IMG/M metagenome (GOLD analysis project Ga0163163, IMG submission 119766) | Switchgrass rhizosphere microbial communities from Kellogg Biological Station, Michigan, USA - S6-5 metaG | ecosystem: Host-associated > Plants > Roots > Rhizosphere > Soil | place: USA... | reverse complement strand
TTTCCGCTCGACTTGCATGTGTTAAGCACGCCGCCAGCGTTCGTCCTGAGCCAGGATCAAACTCTCCAACAAAAACTTTTGGAAAATCCAACCCGGCAATCAAAGAAATTGCCAGAGAAAAAACAATCTATGGCACTGGCTTATCAAACACCCTGTTGAGTTCTCAAGAAACAAGCGCTCACCGCAACCGACCCCTCGCCGAGAGAGATCTAGTTCCCGGGGCAACTCCCCTACTTTACCCGAGCCGTTCTGCCTCGTCAAGGTCGCTCCCGCGATCTGGCGTGACGTCTGGTTCGGCCCCACCCAACGGCGCGCACCGATGACCGGTGCGTCTGGTTCGGGGGGAGATGCCCGCAACCCGGCCGATCCCGCAGGGACCCGCCCGGCTCGTTGCCGGCTTGGATACATTAGCGAGAACGACCGGGGAACGCAAGGTGCCGGCGTAGATTTCTTTGCCGAAGCGTCGCTGATCTACGTTTTCGCAGGTCAGAGGGCTTGCTAGGGGAACGATCCGCGGCTTGCGGCACCTGGCTCGCCGCACCCGGCGACGTTGCCGACGAAGCGTGGCAGAGTTGCAGGCGTGTCCAACGTCGCGGCCGACGGCCTACTCGGGCTCCTGCACCCGATGTGGCAGGCGCTCATCGCGGTGTCCCTGCTCGTGGTGACGGTTCTGGGCCTGTGGCGGCTCGCCGCGCGAGGTCCGGCTCGGATGACGAATGCTCTGGTCGTGACCGGCCTGCTGATCGTCGCCATCACGGTCGTCGGGACCCTGGCGGTCAGCTGCGAGAGCCCGTCCGACCGGATCGCGCAGACACCCAACCGGAACTGACCGGCGAAACAGGAACAGGTCGGACCGGAACCGGCCGGGCGTGAACCGGCCAGCCCGGACAGGTCAGAGCCGACGGTTGGCCAGGCTCGGAATCTCCTGGCGGATCTGGCTCACCCGCTCCAGGTCGAGATCGGCGACGGCTATGCCGAGCGCGTCCGGCGCCTGGGCCACCACGGTCCCCCACGGGTCGATCACCATGCTCCGCCCGAAGCAGCTGCGCCCCGGGTCGTGGTCGCCGATCTGGCCGGCTGCCACGACGTAGCACTGGTTCTCGATCGCTCGCGCCCGCAGCAGCACCTCCCAGTGGTCGCGCCCGGTGTGGGCGGTGAACGCCGCCGGTACCAGCAGCACCCGGGCACCGGCGATGGCCAACTTCCGGTACAGCTCAGGAAAGCGCAGGTCGTAACAGATCGACAGGCCCACCGAGACGCCCTCGACCGGCACCGTGACGACGTCCGACCCGGGCGCCACCGTGCGCGACTCCTGGTAGGTCACCCGGTCCGGGATCTCGATGTCGAAGAGATGGATCTTCCGGTACGCGGCGGCCAGCCCACCGTCGCGATCGAAGACGAGCGACGTGTTGTACGTGCGCGAGGAGTCCGGTCCGATCTCGTGGAACGACCCTGCGGCGACCCACATGCCGAGCCGACGGGCCGCGGTCGAGAAGAACGTGCCGAACTCCCCGTCGACCGGCTCCGGCTTCGGTTCGCCGTCGGCCGGCCCGAGGTAGTCGACGTACTCCGGCAGCACGGCGAGGTCGGCGCCGGCGGCCGCGGCCCGCTCGAGCAGGTCGAGCGCGACGGCGAGGTTGGCGGTCCGGTCGGCCCGCGAATTGACCTGACACACGGCGACTCTCATGGCCGAAGGGTACGCCGCCGGCGGATCGGGAGCGCGGCGTCAGATGGCGGTGAGCACGAGCGCTGCCGCGGCCAATCCGAGCCCGGCGACCTGGATGGGCCGGACCCGCTCCTTGTCCAGGGCGAGGGCCAGCAACACGGTGCTGACCGGGTAGAGCGCGGCGATCGGCGCCACGATCGACAACAGTCCTTCCCGCACGGCGACGAGGTAGATCGCGTTCGCGCCGAAGTCGCCCATGCCGGCGAGGGCGACCCATCCGTACACGCGCCGCGGCAGCGCCAATGCCCCGCCCCGGCGCGCGAGCACCGCCAGCATGACCAGTCCGATGACGACCGACACGGCGCGCGCGGCGGCCAACGGCCAGAGCCCCGACGCCTGATCTGTGTGCGCCACGATCGTGAAGAACAAACCGAACGCGGTACCGGCGGCGAGGGCCAGACCGATCATCCTGGGCGTGACCACGCCCGCGGCCGGCGCGCCGGCGAGGCTGACGAGACCGATCGCGATCACCGCGCAGACGACGCCGACCAGGGCCACTGTCGACGGCAGCTCCTCGGTGACCAGTCCGACCAGGACCGGGACCAGGGCGCCGGTGACCGCGGTGATCGGCGCGGCGACCGCCATCGCCCCGGTGGAGAGGCTGCGGTAGAGCAGCACGATCCCGAGCAGTCCGGCCACCCCGGCGAGGGCGCCCAGCAGCAGGTCGCCGGGGCGCGGCGTGCCGGGCAGCAGCACCAGGAGAGTGACCACCACCGGTATGCCGAACAGCTGGGACACGACCGTCACGGCCAACGCGTTCGCGCGTCGGGTGGCGCGGCCGCCGCAGTAGTCGGCCGAACCCCAGACCAGGGCGGATAGTCCGGCGAGCAGGATCGGAATCACGAGGGCACCTCAACCACGGGGCAAAACGAAAGGCCCCCTCCGCGAGGAAGGGGCCTGAACGGGGGACGGGCGGGTCAGGCCGACTTCTCTCCGCGGTCGGTGCGGTCCGTGCGGTCGGACCGGTCGTGGCGGGAGCGCCGAGGGGCGATGCTGCGCGGGACGATCGTCGGGTTGACGTTCTCCAGGACGACCTCGCGGGTGATGAGGACCCGGGCCGCGTCGGGGTTGCTGGGCACCTCGTACATCACGGAGAGCAGGACCTCTTCCATGATCGCCCGAAGGCCGCGCGCCCCGGTGCCGCGCAGGATGGCCTGGTCGCCGATGGCTTCCAGCGCCGCCGGCTCGAACTCGAGCTCGACGTTGTCCAGCTCGAACAGGCGCTGGTACTGCCGGACGAGGGCATTGCGCGGCTCGGTGAGGATCTTGACCAGGGCGTCCCGGTCGAGGCTGCGGACGCTGGTGAAGACCGGCAGCCGGCCGATGAACTCCGGAATCAGGCCGAACTTGATCATGTCTTCGGGCATGACCTCGGCGAAGATGTCGTCGGCGGTGCGGTCGGAGACCGACCTCAGATGCGCGCCGAAGCCGAGCCCCTTCTTGCCGACCCGCTGCTCGATGATCCGCTCCAGCCCCGCGAACGCCCCACCGCAGATGAACAGCACGTTCGTGGTGTCGATCTGGATGAACTCCTGGTGCGGGTGCTTGCGACCACCCTGGGGCGGCACGTTCGCGACCGTACCCTCGAGGATCTTCAGCAAGGCCTGCTGGACGCCTTCGCCGGACACGTCGCGGGTGATCGACGGGTTCTCCGACTTGCGCGCGATCTTGTCGATCTCGTCGATGTAGACAATGCCGGTCTCGGCGCGCTTGACGTCGTAGTCAGCCGCCTGGATCAGCTTGAGCAGGATGTTCTCGACGTCCTCGCCGACGTAGCCGGCCTCGGTCAGCGCGGTCGCGTCGGCGATCGCGAAGGGGACGTTGAGCATCCGGGCCAGGGTCTGGGCCAGGTGCGTCTTGCCACATCCGGTGGGGCCGATGAGCAGGATGTTGGACTTCGCCAACTCGACCGAGTCGTTATCGCCGCGGGGCGCGGAGGACTCCGCCTGCACCCGCTTGTAGTGGTTGTAGACGGCGACCGCGAGGGCCTTCTTCGCCGTGTCCTGTCCCACCACGTACTCGTCGAGGAACTCGCAAATCTCCATCGGCTTGGGCAGCTCGTCCCAGCGCACCTCCGCGGACTCGGCGAGCTCCTCTTCGATGATCTCGTTACAGAGGTCGATGCACTCGTCGCAGATATACACACCCGGCCCCGCGATGAGCTTCTTCACCTGCTTCTGCGATTTGCCGCAGAACGAGCACTTGAGCAGGTCACCGCCGTCGCCGATCCGTGCCACCTACGTTCTCCCTGCTCTGTGCGATCCGTTGTGACGCGACCATTGTGGCGATCAAAAGACGCGGGAACATCTCGACCCGGGGCCGGCTGTGACCCGCCGAGTCGACGGTACCTGGTTGAGGTCACAAAACCGACCCCTGGGCGCGGGATGTTCCCGGGTGTCGTGCGCGTCTCTGTTAGCCGACCTTCGCGGTGGCGACCGGGGTCTTCTTCCGGCTCGCCAGCACGCTGTCGATCAGGCCGTACTCCTTGGCCTCCTCGGCCGTGAGAATCTTGTCCCGGTCGATGTCCTTGCGGACCAACGCGACGTCACGGCCGGTGTGCTTCGAGATCATCTCCTCGAGCAGGGAGCGCATGCGAAGGATCTCGCGGGCCTGGATCTCGATGTCGGAGCCCTGCCCGTACCCGCCCTCGGTCGCCGGCTGGTGGATGATGATCCGCGAGTTCGGCAGGGCGAGTCGCTTGCCCGGTGTGCCCGCCGCGAGCAGCACCGCGGCCGCGCTGGCGGCCTGACCCATACAGACCGTCTGGATGTCTGGCCGGACGTACTGCATGGTGTCGTAGATCGCGGTGAGCGCGGTGAACGAGCCACCGGGCGAGTTGATGTAGATGGTGATGTCACGGTCGGGGTCGGTCGACTCGAGCACCATCAGCTGAGCCATCACGTCGTTGGCGGACGTGTCGTCGATCTGGACCCCGAGGAAGATGATCCGCTCCTCGAACATCTTGTTGTACGGGTTGGACTCCTTCATCCCGTACGACGTGCGCTCGACGTAGGACGGAACCACGTAGCGGTTGTGCACCTCGCGCAGGCCGGGTGGCAGCGACAGGTCAGTCATGATCAGCTCCCTCTATCCTCAGCCGCGCGTTCCGGCGCCCTCGGGCACCTGGGTGGCTCCGGAAATCACCTTGTCGATGAAGCCGTAGTCCCTCGCCTCGTCGGCGGTGAACCACCGGTCGCGGTCGGAGTCGGCCTCGATCTGCGCGGGCTCCTGTCCGGTGTGGAATGCCACCCGCTCCTGGAACATCCGCTTGGTGTACAGCATCTGCTCGGCCTGGATCGCGATGTCGGCCGCCGTACCGCCGATGCCGCCGGACGGCTGGTGCATCATGATCCGCGCGTGCGGCAGCGCGAACCGCTTGCCCTTCGCCCCGGCGCAGAGCAGCAGCTGGCCCATGGAGGCGGCCATGCCCATCGCCACCGTCGCGACATCGTTGGCGACGAACTGCATGGTGTCGTAGATGGCCATACCGGAGTACACGGACCCACCAGGGGAGTTGATCCACAGGTTGATGTCCCGGTCCGGATCCTCGGCCGCCAGCAGCAGCAACTGCGCGCAGATGCGGTTGGCGACCTGGTCGGTGACCTCGCTGCCGAGCACGATGATGCGCTCCTTGAGCAGCCGGTTGTAGACGGAGTCGTCGAGGCCGCCGGGGATCGCCTCCACCCCGCGGGCGGTGGGGTAGGGCAGGTGCAGTTCGGTCATCGCAGCCCCTTCGTACCGATGTGAGCGATTCCTTATCAGCCTGGATCGACCCTAGCCGGTGGGGAGTGGGCGCCGCCGGTACCCGGCATCGGTTTCGCTCTGGGCGCACGCACAACCCGGCCGGACGTCAGTCGTGGTCGTGGCCCTCGTGGTCGTCGTGGTCGTGGCCCTCGTGGTCGTCGTGGTCGTGGCCGGTGTCCTGCAGGTCGGCAACGGACACCACGGCACCGTCGGTGTCCTTGATCGACACCGCCTCCAGCAGTGCGGAGAGCGCCTTGCCCCGGCGGATGTCGGCGAAGACACTCGCCTCGACGCCGGCCCGGACCATCTGGTCGTAGTACTGCTGCGGGGACATCCCGGCCCGCTGGGCCCGGTGCACGACCTCGTGCATGTACTCGTCCTCGGTCACCGACAGCTCGCGCTCGTCGGCGTACGCGTCGAGCAGCAGCTGCGTGCGGACCCGGGTCTCGGCCTCCTTGACCAGGTCGGCCTCGAACTCCTCCTCGGACCGGTCGGCGGAGGACAGGTAGTCCTGGAGGGTGGCGCCCATCCGCTCGAGCTGGTCCACGACCGCCTGACGCTGGCTGGAGACCTGGTCCTTGACCACACCCTCGGGCGCCGGGATGTCGGCCGCCTCGATGAGCGCGTCGACAGTCTTGTCCCGGGCCGAGTAGAGCTGCTCCATCTTCTTCACCCGGCCGATGCCGTTGGCCAGGTCGGCCCGCAGCTCGTCGACGGTGTCGAACTCGCTGGCGAGCTGGGCGAAGTCGTCGTCGACCGCCGGCATCTCGCGCTCCTTGACGCTGCGGAGGGTGACCGCGATCTCGGCGTCCTGGCCGGCGTAGTCGCCGGCCGTGAGCGGGCTGCTGAACGAGCCGGCGTCGCCGGAGCTCATGCCGACCAGCGCGTCATCCAGGCCGGGGAAGAGGCTCGCGCTGCCGACCTCGTAGGAGAAGTTGGTGGTCGAGCCGCCGGGGAGCTCGGTGCCATCGACGGTCGCGGCCAGGTCGATCTGCACGAAGTCGCCGTCGGCGGCCGGGCGCTCAACCGTCTTGAGGGTCGCGAACCGGAGCTGCAGGCTCCGGATGCGGGCGTCGATGTCCTCGTCGGCCACGACGACCGGATCGACCGTGACCTCGACGGTGGCCGGGTCAGGCAGCGTGATCTCCGGGCGGACGTCCACCTCTGCGGTGAACTTCAGCGGCTGGCCGTCGGCGAAGTCGGTGATGTCGACCTCGGGCCGGCCGAGCATCCGTACCTCGTGCTCGATGACCGCGGCGCGCAGCTGGATCGGGATGGTGTCCTGGACCGCCTCGGTCAGGATGGTCGACCGGCCGATGCGCTGGTCGATCACGGCGGTCGGCACCTTGCCCTTGCGGAAGCCGGGGATGTTCACCTGCGAACCGATCTCGCGGTACGCCTTCTGCAGGCTGGGCTGCAGCTCGTCGAACGGCACCTCGATGGCGAGACGCACCCGGGTCGGGCTCAAGGTCTCGACCGTGCTCTTCACAGGCGTACTCCTCTTACTGGCATGAGATTCAGTCGTCGTCCAACGCGTGGCGTGACGGCAGCGACCCGGCGTCGGCCGCGCACGGGTGGCATTCATGAGTCTAGGCGAGCCAGCCGCCCGATTTGCGGCGGCCACCACTAGACAACTGTACGAGTCGGGGTGGCGGGATTTGAACCCACGGCCCCTCGCTCCCAAAGCGAGTGCGCTACCAAGCTGCGCCACACCCCGTGGCGAGGGACAAGTGTACGGGTCGGCAGGCGTTTCGCTCCACGAGATAGCACCCGCTACGCTTAACGGCGGCCGGTTCGCCGGCCGGCGCGGCCGTAGCTCAATGGTAGAGTCTCAGTCTTCCAAACTGATTACGCGGGTTCGATTCCCGCCGGCCGCTCCACATGTACACGTTCGCCCGCCTCGATCTGTAGCCCGCCGGGGGCCGAGGATCAGGCCGCGCCGGTGTGCCGGGTGCCGCGCCAGCCGGACCGCTCCACCGCTACGTCGTCGAATGGCGCGCGCTGCGTCGGTACGGGCGGCGGGGTGTCCACGACGGGCAGCAGTCCGCTGACGACCTCGTCCAGGGTCGCCTCCACCGCGGCGAACTTCTTGTCGAAGTCGCTCGACTGGTCGACGTCGCGCTTCTCCTGCGTCTCGTGTGGGGCCGCCGACGCGGACTGCGAGATGAGGCGCTGGACCCGTTGCCGCGTACCGAGGTTGGTCATGGCGGCGACCTCGGTCGCGGTGTGGCCGGCGGCGACGAGGTCGGCCAGGGCCCGGCCGCGCTCCCGCCGGATCGCCTGCACCAGGGCGTCGTAGAGGACCTGCTCGCGGGTGAGCACCTCGTACCGGTACCGCGCGTCTCGCTCGGCCAGATGGAACCCGCACAGGCTCTGCAGCACCGCCTGCACCTCGGCGGGTTCCGCCGTGATGCCCTCCGTGGTCTTGTCGATCATCCAGACTCCTCACCGTACGGATGCGTGGACACCAGTGACCCCGTGCGCATTCGAGAATTGACGGCCGCCGGAATCTGGCGTGTACGAGAGTGTGCCCGGCCCGGCTTGTGAAGAGGGTCAGCGACACGCCCAATTTCGCGACGCTTGCGGATCGGGTCAGGCAGCTCAGTTGTTTGGTTAACGGTCGGCGTGGGTGCTGAGCCAGTTGAGCCCGGTGCGGATCCAGTCACCACCGTCGACCAGCCACCGGCTGCTCATGAAGTACGCCACCCCGGCGATGGCGAGGAACATGCCGGTCGCGAAGTGGGTCCAGCGGGCGTGTGGCCGGTCCCGGCCGAGCAGCTTCTCCAGCACCACGAACCCCAGGTACCGCGAGACCACGAAGACGATCGTCGCCACGGCGAGCATGAAGAACAGCCCCGGAAGCGACGACTGCCCCGAGCCCCGCCCCGCCGCGGCCCACAGACCCCAGCCGCAGAACGCGACGAGCAACCCGGCCGCGGTGAATCCCCATCCGTCGGAGAGCCGACGGCGCTGGGTGTTCTTGACCCTCTCCCACGACAGCGCGCGTGGGGTCTCGACGCGCGCGGCCCGCCGGGTCGGATCGGGGAGCGTCGGCAACTCGCGGGTCGGCTCCCGGAAGGGTCGTGGTGGCACGGCCGGCGGCACCGGAACGGACCCGCGGCTGTACAGCGGAGGCGGCGACACCGGATCGATCGGCGAGCCCCACGGGTCGGCCGGCGGCGGGTGCATGGGACCTCCCTGAGCCATCACCGTCGAGGGTAGCCACCGCCGTCACGCCACGCCCATTGCGGAATCAAATCGGTATCCGTGCACCCTGTCCTTGGAGTAGGACGGAGGCGTGACCGACACGATCTCCATTGCCGTCGCGGCCGACTCCGACTGGGACGCGTTCTACCGGTGCCTGCACGTGGCCTTCGGCGGGGCGGAGGACAACGAGGAACGCGACGCCGAGCACTTCTGCTGGGAACCCGAGCGGTCGCTCGCGGCGTGGCGGGACGGCGAGATCGTCGGCACCGCCGGCGTCCACACGCGACGGATGGCCGTGCCGGGCGCGGTGCTCCCAGTCGGACACGTCACGGCAGTCTCGGTCGCGCCCACGGCCCGCCGACAAGGCCTGATGAGTCGCATGATGCGGCGCCTCTTCGACGACATGCGCGCCGCGGGCGAGCCGGTGGCCGCACTGTGGGCCAGCGAGGGACGCCTCTACCAGCGGTTCGGGTACGGGCTGGGGGCGCTGCGGGTGGGGCTGAACGCGAAGACCCGCGAAGCTCCTCTGCTCGCGCCGGCGCCGACCGACCGGCTGCGGGAGGCGGCGGTGTCGAAGGTGCGCGAGTTGTTGGAGAAGCTCTACGACGAGGCGTACCAGTCCCGGCCCGGGTGGTCGCAGCGGTCGGGGCCGCAGTGGGACTACCGCCTGGCCGACATCAAGTCCTGGCGCGGCGAGGCGAGCGAGCTGCGGGCGGTCGTGCATGAAGGCGACTCGGGACCGGACGGCTACCTGCTCTACCGCACGACCAGCAAGTGGGACCGGACCGGCCCGGACGGAACGGTTCGGGTCCTCGAACTGGTGGCCCAGACCGCGCCGGCGTATTCGGCGCTGTGGCAGCTCGTGCTGACCATGGACCTGACCCGCACGGCGGATGTCTTCTGCTGCGCGACCGACGAGCCGCTGTTTGCGATGGTCACCGACCCGTCGCGGCTGGGCGCGACGCTCGGCGACGCGCTGTGGGTCCGCATCATCGATCTTCCGGCCGCACTCGCCGCCCGCCGGTACGCGTCCGACGTCGACGTCGTGCTCGAGGTGACCGACGCGGAGATCCCGGACAACGCCGGCCGCTGGCGGCTGACCGGGTCGCCGAGCGCGGCCTCGTGCACCCGGACGACCGACGACCCGGACCTGCGCTGCGACGTCCGGATCCTCGGCGCGGCCTACCTCGGCCGCTCCATGCTGGCCGGCGCCCACCGGGCCGGGCTGGTCGAGGAGCTGCGGCCGGGCGCGCTGACCCGGGCCGTAGCCGGCTTCAACTGGTACGCCCAGCCCAGCTCGATCGAGGTGTTCTGACGGCCGAGGTGTGTGGCAGGGTGGACCCGTGGCTGAGCCGGTACGCCGACGGCGGCGGGTGAGGACCACGGTGGACGAGACGCCCGCCGTGGAGCCGGTCGCCGAGGAAGGCCCGGGCTGGGGGGACGGCGACACCGTCCCAGCCGAGCGTGGCCTGCGCGGGCTGATCGGCGGCGGGTCGTCCCAGGTGACGCCGGCGGCGGCGATGCGGGCCCGCGACGCGGCCCGACCGCGCGCCGAGGACCTGGCCCGCGCCGAGGCCGAGCTCACGATCGTGCGCCGTCACTGGTCCCCGCGCGACGCCTGACCTGTGCTCTACGGCCCCAGAAGGGTCGCCAGGAGGTCGCCGTCGCGGTCGATCCGCTCCAGCATCTCGTCCGGCCCGACCGGCCGGACCTGGCCGGACTCCACCTCGGCCCAGGACAGCGGCGCGGAGACGGCCGGCACCGCGGTGGCGCGCAGCGAATAGGCCGAGACCGTGGTCTTGGCGGCCACGTTCTGGCTCCAGTCGAAGAACACCTTGCCCGGGCGAAGCGTCTTGGTCATCTTCGCGGTGACGAGCTCGGGTAGGGCCCGCTCCAGGTCGACCGCGACCGACCTTGCCAGCTCGGCGGCCTCGTCGGAGCTCTGCCCGCCGGGCAGCCGGCACAGCAGCTGCATCCCCTTCTTGCCCGAGGTCTTCGCCACCGCGGACAGCCCCTCCACCTCGAGCCGGTGCCGGGCGGCCACCGCGACCAGACAGCACTCCGGCAGGCCGGCCGGCGGTCCGGGGTCGAGGTCGACCACCAACAGGTCCGGCTCGCCGGCCACGCCGTCTGCGAGCCTCCACTGTGGAGTGTGCAGCTCGAGCGCGGCCAGGTTGGCCAACCAGGCGAGCGTGGCGACGTCGTTGACGACGATGAAGTCCATCCGTTCCCGGCCGGTGGTCGACCCGGGCACGGGCAGGCTCACGCGCTTTACCCAGGACGGCGTACCGCCCGGCGCGTTCTTCTCGAAGAACCCCGACGACTGGACCCCGTTCGGATACCGGATCCGGGTCAGCGGGCGGTCGCGCAGGTGCGGCAGGAGCACCGGGGCCACCCGTACGTAGTAATCGATGATCTCGCCCTTGGTGAACCCGGTCTCGGGGTAGATGACCTTGTCCAAATTGGACAGTTCGAGCTCGCGGCCGGCGATGTGGACCAGGACCCGGTCAGGCATCCTCGACCTCCTCGACGGTCTTGTCGGGCCGCAGCCGCACGAACCGGGGAAAGCGCAGCCGCCCGTCCGGAGTCATGTTGCCGTACCTGACCTCGACCACGAGCACCGGCCGGGTGTAGAACGCGTCCTTGGAGTCCTCGCGGGGGAGCGGCTCGGAGAACGGCGAGGCGGCCACCCGCAACGGCTGCAGCCGCGCCAGCAGGTCCCGTTCGACCGCGGCCGAGATGCCGCCGCCGACCCGGCCGCGGTAGATCAGGCCGGCCGGGCCGGGCACGCCGATCAGCAACGCGGACAACGCCCGCCGGCCGACCCGCCAGCCGCCGACCGCGTAGTCGCCGGTGCGCTCGTGCTTGATCTTCACCCAGTCGATCGACCGCCACCCGGGCTTGTAGGTCGAGTTCAGCCGCTTCGCCACCACGCCCTCGAGGGCCATCGCGTGCGCGGCCTCCAGAGTCGCCTCGCCGTCGGTGAAACGCGGCGGTACGACCCACCGCCCGTCCCCGCCGAGGTGCGGCCCGATCGACTCGAGCAGGTCGCGGCGTTCGACGTACGGCACGGGACAAATGTCGCTCCCGTTGGCCGACAGAATATCGAAGATCATGTACGTCACCGGCTGGCTCGCCGCCAGTTGCCGGGCCCGGCCACGGTCGCGCACGTGCATCCGCTCGGCCAGGGCCATGAAGGACGGCTTGCCGGTCGCGTCGAGCAGGACGATCTCCCCGTCGAGCACCGCGTCGCCCAGCCCGGCTTCCGCCAGCCCCGCGGCGAGCCCCGCGAGCTCCGGGTACGCGATCGTGATCTCCGCTCCTGAGCGGGCGAACAGCCGGACCCGGCCCGCGGAGATCTGGGCGAGCGCTCGTACCCCGTCCCACTTGAACTCGTACGCCCACTCCGGCCCGACCGGCAGTTCTGCCGCGGTAGCGAGCATCGGACGCAGGACGGGAGGCATCGGCACAGAGTATCCGCCCTAGATCGACAATCATGGCCGAAAGGTGGAACACTGGTGGTTCGGACAGGCGTCGGAGGGAGCGGGGACATGCGGG
>Ga0163163_10004227_pt1 | contig 12236 bp, 3 predicted proteins | sample S65metaG_FD_119766 | JGI IMG/M metagenome (GOLD analysis project Ga0163163, IMG submission 119766) | Switchgrass rhizosphere microbial communities from Kellogg Biological Station, Michigan, USA - S6-5 metaG | ecosystem: Host-associated > Plants > Roots > Rhizosphere > Soil | place: USA: Michigan... | reverse complement strand
TGTCTTTCTGCGCTTGCAGTTCCTTCTGCGACTGCTCCAACTCCTGGCGCAACTGCGCCTGCGTCTGCTTGTTCCTCGCCAATTCGGCTTCCAACTCGGCCCGCGGTTTTCCGCCGTTCGGAGCTTCCATCTCCCGTTGCAAGGACTTTTCCGCTTCCTGGTTTTTGGCCAGTTGCGCCTCCAACTCACGGCGGCGCTTAAAGGCGTCGACCGCCATTTTTTCCACCGCTTCGCGGCGTTTAGTTTCGAACGCCAGGGCGTCAGTCAGCGCCTTCAGTCGCTCCTCGACCGGCCCCTGCGCTGCCTCCAATTCCTTGCTCTCCGCTTCGAACTTCGCTTGCCGGGCCAGGTAATTCGCCTTCAAGGCTTCCATTTGCTTCTGGACCGCCTCCGCCGCTTTCTTGTTCTCCGCCAGTTCCGCTTCCAGCTCGCGGCGGCGTTGGCCGATCTCGCCCGCCTGCTGTTCCACACCCTCTCGACGCTGGGTTTCGGCAGCCAGCTTTTCGGTCAGGGAAGCGACCTTCTGTTCCACGGCCGCCCGGGCGGCCTGCAACTCCCTGGTCTGCGCCTCAAGCCTGGCCTGCTCGGCCGCGTAATCATCCTTCAGCGCTTTGAGTTGGTTCTGCGTCTCGTCCAACTGTTGCCGCAAATGCACCTGGGCTTGTTGGCTCTCCGCCAACTGGAGAAATCGCATCAATTGACTCTGCGCCGTCTGCAACTGTTGACGCAGGAGGGTCTCGGCCTGCAGTTGGTTTCGGGCCTCCTCCAATTGCTGTCCCAACTGCCCCAATTGGGCTTCCAGCTCACTGCGGCGCTGGCCGACCTCGCCCGCCTGTTTCTCGGCGCTCTCCCGCCGCCGGGCCTCTTCGGCCAGAGATTCCGTCAGTTTTTTGACCTTCTCCTCAACCGTACCCTGCGCCGCTTCCAGCTCTTTGGTTCGCGCCTCCAATTTGGATTGCTCGGCGCTTGCGCCCTGCTGCGTTTCCTGCAGTTGCTTTTGCGACTTTTCCAGTTCCTGCCGCAACTGTCCCAACTGGGTTTCCAGATCGCTCCGGCGCTGGCCCAAATCGTTCGCTTTCTGCTCAGCCGCTTCCCGGCGCCGGGTTTCCTCCGACAGCGTTTCCGCCAGGTTTTTTGCCTTCTGTTCGACGGTGGCCTGCACCGCTTGAAGTTCCTTGGTCCGCGCCTCGAGTTTGGACTGCCCGGCGCTTGAGCTCTGTTGTTCGGCTTTGAGTTGTTTTTGTGAATTCTCCAACTCCTGCCGCAACTGGTCCAGTTGGGCTTCCAGTTCGTTCCGGCGTTTGGCGACTTCGCCCGCCTTTTGTTCGGCCGTCTCGCGGCGCCGGGTTTCCTCCGCCAGCCTTTCCGTCAGTGTTCTTACATCCTGCTCGACGGTAGCATGCGCCGCTTGGAGTTCTTTGGTTCGGGCCTCGAGTTTGGACTGCCCGGCGCTCGAGCTCTGCCGTTCGGTTTGCAGTTGTTTTTGCGCCTTCTCCAGCTCGTGCCGCAGTTGCCCCAGTTGGGCTTCCAGTTCGCTCCGGCGCTGGCCCAGCTCGCCGGCCTTTTGCTCGGCGCTTTTCCGGTGCCTGGCCTCCTCGGCCAACGCTTCGGTCGCCCGTTTGACCTTCTGTTCCACCTCGGCCTGGGCGGCCTGCAATTCCCTGGTCTGCGCCTCGAGTTTTGACTGCTCGGCCAGGTAAATCTCCCGCTGCGCCTGGAGTTGTTTTCGGGACGCATCCAGGTCCTGGCGCGACTGTCCGAGCTGGGTTTCCAGTTCGGTCCGGCGCGCGCCGATTTCGCCGGCCTGGCGCTCCGCATTTTCCCGGCACCTCTTCTCCTCGGCCAGCGCTTCGCTGACCCGCTTGACCTTCTGTTCGCCTTCGGCCTGCGCCGTTTGAAGTTCTTTGATCCGTTCTTCGAGTTCGGCTTGTTCGGCGCGGGAACTCTTCTGCTGCGTTTGCGACTGTTTTTGCGCCTTCTCGAGCTGCCGGCGCAACTTCGTCTGCGCCTGTTTCTGCTCCGCCAACTCAGCTTCCAACTGGGCGCGGCTCTGGCCTGTCTCGCCGGCCCTTTGCTCGGCGCTTTTTCTTTGCCGGCCCTCTTCCGCCAACGCCTCAGTGAGCCGTTTGACCTGTTGGTCCGATTCGGCCAGCGCGGACGCCAATTCCTTGACCCGCGCCTCCAGCTTCAACTGGCCGGCCGAGGTGTTTTCCTGGTGCGCCTGCAGTTGTTTTTGCGCCTGCTCCAGCTCCCGGCGTAATTTCGTCTGCGCGCGTTTGTTCTCCCCCAGTTCGGCTTCCAGTTCGCTCTCGCGCTTCGCCAGCTGCGTGGCGCGCCGCTCCGCCGCCTCCCGCCGCTTGGTCTCCGCCGCCAGCGCTTCCACCAGCGATTTAATCCTCTCCTCGACCGTCGTCTGGGTCGCTTGCAGTTCTTTCATCCGCGCCTGAAGCTTGGACTGTTCGGCGCGGGAACTTTGTTCCTGCGCCTGGAGTTGCTCGTTGGAAACTCCCAACTGCTTTCTTAATTGGCCCAGTTCGGCCTCCAGCTCGCCGCGCCGTTTGCCGATCTTGCCGGCCTGCTGTTCGGCCTCTTCCCGGCGGCTGGTTTCCTTGCTCAACGCTTCGCTCAGCCGCTTGACCTGTTGCTCCACGTCCGCCTTGACCGCCTGTAATTCCTTCGTTCGCGCCTCGATCCGGGATTGTTCGGCGCGGGAACTTTCCAGCTGCGTTTGCTGGTGCTTTCGGGCCTCCTCCAATTGCTGCCGCAGCTTCTCGAGTTCGGTTTCCAACTCGCCCCGTTGCCGGCCAACCTGGCCGGCCTGCTTTTCGGCGTCTTCCCGCCGCCGGGTCTCTTCGGCCAGCGTTTGGGTCAATCGCTTGACCTCCTGCATGACATCCGCCTGCGCGGTCTGCAATTCCTTGGTGTGCGCCTGCAACCTCGACTGTTCGGCGCCGGAGCGTTCCTGTTGGGCCTGCAATTGCTTTTGCGAGGCCTCCAAATCCTTGCGCAACTGTCCCAGTTGAGCTTCCAGCTCGCTCCGCTGCTGGCTTACCTTGCCGGCCTGCTGTTCTACGCCTTCGCGCCGCCGGGTCTCCTCCGTCAACGCCTGCGTCAGTTGTTTGGCCTGTCGCTCGACTTCCGCCTGGGCCGCCTGCAATTCCTTCGTCCGCGCTTCGATCCGGGACTGTTCGGCGCGCGAACTTTCCTGTTGCGCCTGCTGTTGTTTCCGAGCCTCCTCCAGTTGCTGCCGCAACTTTCCGAGTTCGGCTTCCAGCTCGCCACGCTGCTGGCCGACCTTGCCAGCCTGCTTTTCAGCTCCTTCGCGGCGCCGGGTTTCCTCGGCCAGCGTGTCGGTCAATCGCTTGACCTGCTGCACCACCTCCGCCTGGGCGGTTTGCAATTCCCGGGTCCGTGCCTCCAGCCGGGACTGTTCGGCCCCGGAGCGTTCCTGCTGCGCCTGCAATTGTTTTTGCGAGGCTTCCAAATCTTTCCGCAACTGGCCCAATTGAGCTTCCAGTTCGGTCCGCTGCCGGCTTACCTTGCCCGCCTGCTGCTCCGCTCCTTCGCGACGCCTGGTTTCTTCGGTCAACGCCTGGGTCAGCTGTTTGGTCTGGCGCTCTACCTCCGCCTGGGCCGCCTGCAATTCCTTGGTGCGCGCTTCGATCCGGGATTTTTCCGCAAGCGAACTCTCCTGTTGCGCTTGCTGCTGCTTCCGTGCTTCCTCCAATTGTTGCCGCAACTGTCCCAACTGGGTTTCCAGCTCGCTGCGCTGCTGGCCGGCCTTGCCCGCTTGCTTTTCGGCGCCTTCGCGCCGCTGGGTTTCCTCGGTCAACGCCTGCGTCAGCCGCTTCGCCTGCCCCTCCACTTCCGCCTGCGCCGCCTGCAATTCCCGGGTGCGCGCCTCCAGCCTGGCCTGTTCCGCGTGAGAACTTTCCTGCTGCGCCTGCTGTTGCTGGCGCGCCTCCTCCAAATGCTGCCGCAACTTTTTCAGTTCGGCTTCCAGTTCTCCCCGCTGTTGGCCGATGTCCGCGGCCTGCTTCTCGGCCCCTTCCCGGCGTCGAGTCTCAACCGCCAGCGTCTCGGTCAGGCGTTTGACCTGCTTTTCCACCTCCAATTGGGCCGCCTGCAATTCCTGGGTGCGCGCCTCGAGTGTGGTGGTCTGGGCGTCGGCGCCCGCCTGGGCCCGCAGTTGGTTCTGCGTCTCCTCCAACTCCTGCCGCAACTTCGACTGCGCCTGTTTGTTCTCCGCCAGTTCGGCTTCCAATTCGCCCCAGCGCTTCGCGCTTTCCGAAGCTTCCAATTCGCGCTGCAGCGCCTTCTCGGTCTGTTGGTTCTCCGCCAGGGCCGCCTCGACTTCGTCGCGGCACTTGGCATGCTCGGCCGCGCGCAGTTTGAGGGCTTCGCGCCGCTCGACCTCCGCCGCCAGCGATTCCTGCAGCTTCCTGACCTGCTCCTCCACCGCGGTATGAGACGCCTGTAATTGCTGGTTCCGCGCCTCCAACCGGACCTGTTCGGCAGCGGCCAACTCCTCGTGCGCCTGCCGTTGCTTGCGGGCCTCCTCCAATTCCTGTTGCAAACGGGCTTTCGTCTGCTTGAGCTCGGCCAATTCGGCCTCCAGCTCACTGTGGCGTTTGGTTTTCTCGCCGGCCGGCTTCCCGGCGTTTTCAGGCCGGCTGGCCTCGGCCGTCAACGCCTCGCTCACCTTCCGGACCTTCTGGTCCACATCGGCCTGGCTGGCCTCCAATTCTCTCGTCCTGGCCGCGAGCGCTGTCTCCTTATCGGCCTGGCTGGTTCGAAGCGCCTGCAGTTCGCTCCGCGCCGCTTCCAGTTCGCTCTCCAACTTTTGGCGCGCCTGCTGGCTTTCCGCCAGCGACGATTCCAGCAACACTTGCGGGTTGCCGGTGGTTTCCAGCTCCTGCTGAAAGGCGGCCTGGACCAGCTGGATTTCTCCCAGAGCAGCCTCCAACTCAGTCCGGCGATTTGCGTTTTCCGCAGCCTGTTGCTGAACCACCTCGCGCCGCTTCGTTTCCTCCGCCAGGGCTTTTTTCAGTCGAATCAGTTTGTCCGCCACGAAATCGTCCACTTCCACCAGGGCCCGCCTGCGTCCGGCAATGTTCAGTTGGCCGCCCTGCCGGCCTGGTTCGGCTTCCTCCCCTGGCGGCTGGGACGCCTCGAGCATCTGCCGGAAGTACTGCTGTGACTTCTGGTTCTCCTCGATGGCAGCCTCCAGTTCGCTCCGGCGTTTTGCGTTCTCGGCGGCCTGTTGTTCGACGGCCTCGCGCTGCCGCGTTTCCTCCGCCAATGCTTCCTTCAAGTACTTCAGCTTCTCATTTACCGTTGCCTGGAACGTATTCACCTTCTTCGAACGTCCGTCGGCTTTGGGCTGCCCCGCCGACTTCCCCCGGTCTGCCGGCTTCGATTGGGCCCCCGACTGCGGCTTGGGGCTTTTCTTGCGGGGCGGTTCCTCGGCAGCCTGGGGCTTGTTGGCGCTCAACAGGAAGACAGTCGCTTTAACGATGAGCTCGAAGGGAGAAATCGGCTTGGAAATGAAATCATCGCCCCCGCTCTGTTGGCTCTGGGCGCGATTTTGGAAATCGTCATAGAGGGTGACAAAAATGACCGGCGTGTTCTTGTGATGGGGAATGGCGCGCAGTTTTTGGCACACCTCGACGCCGTTCATGACCGGCATGTTGATGTCGAGCAGAATCAGATCAAACGGGTCGTCGTTCAACAGCATCAAGGCGCTGCTCCCATCCGTCGCGCTGGCCGCCTCGTAGTTGGCTCGTTTGAGCGCCACTTCGTTGGCCATGTTGCAAACCGCATCATCGTCCACCAGCAGCACCTTGGCTTTACAGGAGGAGGCAGCCGATCCGCCGTTCCCGCTGGCGAACAGGCGATCCAGGCAGTCCACGGCCTGGACCAGGGTTTGAATCGAGGAAGGGGACAATCCATTTTTCAACCGAAAAACCTGTTCAAACAGCATCGCCTCGATCGCCCCGGTCAGTTGAGCGATTTTCCCGCAGCCGGCCAGGCCCGCCCGCGCGCAAAGAGAGCGAATGCTCTGGTACACCTTGTCCAGGTGTTCGTCCCCTTCTTCCAGGTCGGCGACCTCGGCATACCGGACACAGTGTTGTTTGACGGCCGCGACCTCAGCGCCTCCCTGTTCCATGAGCGCTTTCTTCAATTGTTCCGCCAGGCTCGCAGCGGCCGGCTCATCGCTTGAGTCCCGCTCGTGAGTGTCCCCGTTCCCGGACGCGCCATCGGCGTTCTGTTGGTCAGTGCCGCCCGCTTCGGCAATGCTGATCAACTCACGGGAAACATAAATGAGCTCCGACGAGGTGCATTCGGATTTCAGCAACGCCTTGTTGCCGCCCGCCCGCAAGGCCCGCTGAGCCATCTCCGGAAGGTAAGGGTTGGAAAGGACCAGGATCGGCGTGTTCTTGTGACGGCTGTTCGCGCGGATTCTTTCCAGCATCTGAAAGCCGCCGAGCCTCGGCTGCATCAAGTCCAGGATGATCAAATCGGCGGACAGGTTAGGCAACGCCTCGAACGCTTCCTCGGCGCCGGTGGCGGAGGTCGTTTTGAAACCCGCCTGCTGGAGCCGGTTGCTGTACAGGTTGGCGGTGGACGAATCATCGTCCACCAGGAACACCGTCTTACCGTCCCCAGAAGTATTAGTCGTGCTCATACTTTATCCCTAGTGCATTAACTTGGAACAACATGAAACGCCGCCGGACCCGAGCCGTGTGAGATCGAATCCAACTTCCTCCAAGCATGCGGATTGCCAACCGCGCAAAACTACTCCTCCCGGGGCAGATTTATATGTCGTTTGTACCTAGCTTGTTGGGTGCCTTTTCGGAGCAGCAGCGGTACCCCAACCCGGCGAACGTCACGAATCTATACACAATGACCCTCCCTGGGCAGGGCACCGGATGCGTGCTCACCGACCTATAATTCGTGATCCGCCGGAGTCCCAAAAGCAGCCGCTTAACGCCGGTGACGCCTTGAGTGGTCCGTAGCCGGATTTGGAATGGCAAAGGGCGGCCATCCCCCAGGCCATACCTGAAGGCGACGCTCTATTGCCGTCGGGAACGCTCCCGGATTAGGGCTTCGGCTGGAATTCGGCGGCGGGAAGGTCGGGCGGTGGCCGCCCGGTTTCCGCTGCGGATTCGGTTGACGGGGGCGCGCTATTATACGATCGTTTCAAACGATCGTATGAAACCACACCCAAACACCCGCGCCCGCATTCTGGATGTGGCCGAGGATTTATTCGCCGAACAGGGGTTCGACCGGGTTTCGGTACGCGACATTACCAGGCGGGCGCGGGTCAATCTCGCGGCTATCAACTATCATTTCGGCGGCAAGGAGGATTTGATCGCCGCGGTTTTCGAGCGACGGGTCGTTCCCATGAATAAAGCCCGGTTGTCGGCCCTGGCCCAGGCGGAACAATCGGCAAACGAAAGCCCCCGGCTGGAGGATATTCTGGAGGCTTTCATCCGGCCCACGGTCCAATGTTCCTTCGGCACCGCCCGGGGTGGGAAAGCTTTTTCGAAACTGTTTGGACGTTGTCTCTCCGAGCCCAACCCGGAGATCGAGACCCTGTTGAAGCGCCAGTTTGAACCGCTGATGAAGCGGCTGGACGGCGCCCTCATGAAAGCGCTTCCCCACCTCTCCCGCTCCGAAATCTTCTGGTGCATGAAATTTACCTTCGGCGCCCTGCATCACTGGCTGTTGACCCGGGATCGATTTCTGCCGGCCTGGCTCGAAGAAGTGGATGCGGAGGCGCAAATTCAAAAGCTAATTTCCTTTGCCGCGGCAGGCTTTCGAGCTGCGTAAGCCACCGTTCACTGCTATGAAAGAAATCGTTTCCAAACTTCCTTGCCTTGGCGCGCTGTTGCTCGCGGCCTTGCTCATTTCCTGCGCAAAAAAGGCGGCCCCGCCGCCGGCGCCTCCGCCCGCGGAGGTCTCGGTCATCCCCGTCGCGCTGGAGAGTGTCAATAACACCACCGAGCTTCCGGGCCGAATCAACCCTATGCGGGAAGCCCAGGTCCGGGCCCGGGCCACCGGGATCCTGCTGAAGCGGGTGTTCGAGGAGGGTTCGAACGTGAGCGAGGGCCAGTTGCTTTTTGAAATCGATCCGCTGCCCCTGCAAGCCAGCCTGAACAGCGCCAAAGCCGCGCTGGGCAAGGCGGAAGCCGCGTTGAAGGAATCCAAAGCGAAGGCGGCCCGATACGAGGAGTTGGTCAAAATCAACGCGATCAGCAAACAGCTTTATGACGAAGCGATTGCCACCCTGGGGCAGAACGAAGCCGATGTGCTCGCCTCCCGGGCGGCGGTGCAAACCGCCGAACTCAACCTCGGTTACGCCCGCGTGACGGCGCCGATTTCCGGCCGAATCGGAAAGGCTCTGGTGACCGAGGGCGCGCTGGTCAGCGCCACCGAAGCGACCCAGTTGGCCACGATCCGCCAACTCGATCCGGTCTACTTCGATTTTACCCAGTCCAGCACGGAAGTGCTGCGGCTGCGGCGCGCGCTGGAGAACGGCTCGCTGCAGGGCCTCGCCGGCGGCGCGGCGAACGTCTCCCTGATACTCGAGGACGGCACCCCTTATGCCCATCCCGGCAAACTGCTGTTTTCCGACATCGCCGTCGATCCCACCACGGGCATGATTACGCTCCGCGCCGAAATCCCGAATCCGGAAAATCTGTTGATGCCCGGCATGTTCGCCCGCGCTCAAATCATCGAAGGCGTCAAGACCAACGCGGTGACCATCCCGCAACGGACCATCGCTCGCGGGGCGGCGGGCGCGTCCACGGTGCTGGTGGTCAATGACCAGAATCAGGTCGAGTCGCGGAGCATTGAAATTGATCGAACGGTTGGAACCAAAGTGATCGTCGCCAAAGGACTGAAGCCGGGCGAGCGGGTCATCGTCGAAGGCTCACAAAAGGCCCCCCCTGGCTCGGTGGTCAAGCCGGTGCCCTTTGCCTCGGCCGCTCCCGCCGGTTCGCCCGCGCAACCCAAAATTAATTAAACGACCCTCATGGCACGATTTTTCATCGACCGCCCGGTTTTTGCCTGGGTGGTTTCCATTCTCATCATGGTGCTGGGAGGTCTGGCGATCACCCAATTGCCGGTGGCCCAGTATCCCAATGTCGCGCCTCCTTCGATTTCGGTCACGGCCAATTACGCCGGGGCGTCCGCCGAGACTTTGCAGGAAACCGTTACCTCCGTCATCGAGCAACAACTTAACGGCATCGACAACCTGCTTTACATGTCCTCCAGCAGCGACGCCGCCGGCCTGGCTACCGTCACTTTGTATTTCCTGCCCGGAACCAACCCCGATACCGCCCAGGTGCAGGTGCAGAACAAGGTCCAACTGGCCACGCCGAGCCTGCCCCAAACCGTCCAGCAACAGGGGGTCGTGGTCGCCAAGGCCACCCGCAATTTCATGATGTTTTTCACGCTGTCCACCACCAACGACAGCCTGAATGAAACCGCGTTGGGCAATTACATCGCCTCGAGCGTTCTCGACCCCATCCGGCGCGTGTCCGGCGTCGGGGAGGCCAACATGTTCGGCTCCCAATACGCCATGCGCGTTTGGTTGAACCCGGACAAGCTAAACAGTTTCGGCCTCACGCCGGCGGATGTGACCGCCGCGATCCAGGACCAAAACCAGCAGGTCCCCGTCGGCCAGATTGGCGCCACCCCCTCCATCCAGGGCCAGCAGTTGAACGTCATCATGCAGGGCCGCTCGACTCTCCGCGCGGTCCAGGAATTTGAAAATATCCTGTTGCGCACCAACCCGGATGGCTCCCGCGTTCGGTTGAAGGATGTCGCGCGCGTCGCCTTTGGCGCTGAGAATTACGGCACTAAGGCCCGTGTCAACGGCCACCTCTCCGCGGCCGTCGCGATTAAACTTTCGCCGTCGGCCAACGCGCTGAACACCGCCGCGGCCGTCCGGAAAAAAGTCACCGAGCTTTCCCGGTTCTTCCCGCCGGGTGTGCGGGTCGATTACCCGCTGGATACCTCGACCTTCGTGCGCATCTCGATCGAGGAGGTTCTCAAAACGCTGGTCGCCGCCATTGCGCTGGTCTTCCTGGTCATGTTTTTGTTCCTTCAGAATTTCCGGGCCACCCTGATCCCGACCATCGTGGTGCCGGTCGCGCTGCTGGGCACCTTCGGCTCGATGCTCGCCTTTGGATTTTCCATCAACGTCCTGACTATGTTCGGCATGGTTTTGTCCATCGGCATCCTGGTCGATGACGCCATTGTGGTTGTGGAAAACGTGGAACGAATCATGGCCGAGGAGGGCCTGCCCCCGCTCGAGGCCACTCGCAAAGCGATGGGCCAGATTACCGGGGCGCTGATTGGCATCTCCCTGGTCCTCACCGCGGTATTTATTCCGATGGCCTTTTTCAGCGGGTCGGTCGGCACCATTTACCGGCAGTTTTCCTTGTCGCTCGTATCCTCGATGCTGTTCTCCGTCTTCCTCGCCATGTCGCTCACCCCGGCCCTCTGCGCCACCTTGTTGAAACCGATTCCCAAAGGGCACAAGCACGAAAAGCGCGGCTTTTTCGGCTGGTTCAATCGCACCTTCGCCCGGGCCACAACCAGCTATCAGTCCGCGGTCGGCCGCATCCTGAAGCATAACTGGATTTCACTGCTGGTGTTCGCGGTAATTGTCTTTTTGGTCGGCTTCTTTTATCTGCGCTTGCCCTCCTCGTTTTTGCCGGCCGAAGATCAGGGTTATTTCATCACCAATATTCAATTGCCCGTCGGCGCGGCCCAGGAGCGAACCGATGAGGTTCTGCGGCAGGTCGAGGAATATTTTTTGAAGCAGCCGGAAATCGAAAGCTTCATCACCGTCGCCGGGTTCAGTTTCAATGGACGCGGACAAAACTCGGCGCTCTCCTTCGGCCGGCTGAAGGATTGGAGCCGGCGGAAAGGCGCCGATCACACCGTCCAGGCCGTCATTGCCCGCGCGTTCGGCAAGTTTTCCTCGATCAAGGACGCCATCATTTTTCCGCTCAATCCCCCGGCGATCAGCGAGCTGGGCAATTCGACCGGCTTCGACATGCAATTGCAGGACCTGGCCGGCCTGGGCCATGCCAAATTGCTCGCGGCCCGGAACCAACTGCTGGAAATGGCCTCCAAATCGCCCCTCGTCGTGGGAGTCCGCGTGCAAGGCCTGGAAGACGCCGCGCAACTCAAAATCAACGTCGACGAAAGCAAAGCCAACGCCCTCGGCGTGGCGCTCGGCGACATCAACACCACGCTCCAAACCAGCTTCGGCTCGACCTATGTCAATAATTTCATCAACGGTAATCGCGTTCAGCGCGTCATCGTTCAGCTCGACGCCCCCTTTCGCATGTCGCCCGACGATGTCAAAAATGTCTACGTCCGCAACCACACCGGCACGATGGTGCCGCTGTCGGCATTCACCACGGTGAGCTGGATTTACGGCTCCCCTCAATTGCAGAACTATAACGGGTTTCCCTCCTATGAACTGGTGGGCGCGCCCCCTCCCGGGAAAAGCACCGGCGATGCCATGGATGCCATGGAGAAAATGGTGAACCAGCTGCCTCCGGGCATCGGCTTCGAATGGACCGGTCAATCCTACGAAGAACGGTTGTCCGGCTCCCAGGCCCCGCTGCTTTACGCGCTTTCGCTGCTGGTCGTGTTTCTCTGCCTGGCCGCCCTCTACGAAAGCTGGTCAATCCCTCTCTCGGTCATCCTGGTTGTGCCCCTCGGAATTTTTGGCGCCCTGCTGGCCACCAAATTGCGCGGCCTTCCGAACGATGTCTATTTCAAGGTTGGGCTGTTGACCACCGTCGGCCTCGCCACCAAGAACGCTATTCTAATCATCGAATACGCCAAAGACCTCCAGCTCGCCGGCAAAGGCTTGCTCGAAGCCACCCTGGAGGCCGTCCATCTGCGGCTCCGGCCAATCCTGATGACCTCCTTCGCCTTTATTCTTGGCGTCATGCCACTGGTGGTCAGCACCGGCGCCGGGTCCGCCAGCCGCAATGCCATCGGCACCGGTGTAGCCGGCGGAATGTTCGCCGCAACCTCCCTGGGCATCTTTTTAATACCGGTATTTTACGTCGTCGTGCGGACCATTTTTCACCGCAGGGTAAAACCCGCTCCTCCTTCGCACCCCCCGACGGCGGGCCAGGGCCGCCCCCCGGAGCCAATTCCATGAACCGGATTTCCTTTTCGATCCTCCTGCTGCCTGC
>Ga0163163_10004226_pt1 | contig 12238 bp, 9 predicted proteins | sample S65metaG_FD_119766 | JGI IMG/M metagenome (GOLD analysis project Ga0163163, IMG submission 119766) | Switchgrass rhizosphere microbial communities from Kellogg Biological Station, Michigan, USA - S6-5 metaG | ecosystem: Host-associated > Plants > Roots > Rhizosphere > Soil | place: USA: Michigan... | reverse complement strand
GGCCTCGACCTCGAACGGGCCGGCCTTGAACGCCTCGGCCGGCACCGTGCCGAACGTCCACTCGCCGCGCAGCTCGCCCGGCGTGATCGGGAAGTGCGGCGGGGACATGCAGCCGGCCAGCACCGCCTCGGCGGCCTGGCCGCCGGGCTGGGGTGGCAGCAGCAGGGTCACCCGGGCGCCGGGGGTGTCCCCGGCGCGGAAGAACGGCAGCCCGTGCACGTGGTCCCAGTGCAGGTGGGACAGCAGGATGTGGCCCGCGTACGGCTGGCCGGCCAGCAGGCCGGTGACCGAGCGGATTCCGGTGCCCGCGTCCAGGATCAGCGTGGGTGCCTCGTCACCGTCGGCGGTGACCGCCACGCACGAGGTGTGCCCCCCGTACCGGAGGAACTCCGCGCCCGGGGCCGGGGTGGAACCCCGGGCGCCGCAGATGTGTACGCGCACGCGGGACTAGCCGGCGGTCTCGGCGCTGTGGTCCTCCCGGCGGTGCCCGCCGGACAGTTCCTGCAGGGCGTCCTGGTCGAACTGGCTGGCGTGCACCGCGGCCACCCGGCAGGCGGTGACCGCGACCAGGGACGCGGTGCGGACGCCGCCCTCCAGGTGGGCCCGCTCGCCGAGCATGGCCCCGGGCCCGTACTCGGCCAGCTGCTCGCCGTCCCTGTCGATCCGGATGACGCCGTCGAGCACCAGGTAGATGTCACTGCCCGGGTCGCCCTGGCGGGCCAGCACGTGCCCGGCGGGGAGCTTCTCGATCCTGGGCTTCTCGCTGCCGTGCATCAGCTGCACCGACAGGGTCCGCTCCAGCGCCGTTTCCACCGCGGTGACCAGCGCCGGGGAATCCTGGTCGCCCCACGGTGTGTGGCGGCCGAAGGACCGGGCGAACCAGTCGCGGTAGTCGGTCAGCCCGGACTTGTGCGACAGCTTGCCGGCTGCGTCGTAGACCCAGTGCCGGGGGAAGGTGCTCGCGCCGGTCATCGAGGTCTCCGCGGTGCCGTCGGCGTGCAGGGTCAGCGTCAGCGTGGTCCACACCAGCGGCGCCTGCCACTGCACGTACGGCGGGTGCTTCACCCGTCGCGGGGCCGGCAGGCCGGTCCGGCCACCGGTGGTCTGGGAGAACCGCACCCAGCCGTCCCCGTGCTCCGGCGGCCGCTGCAGGTCGGGCAGCTGGGCGGCCTGGAAGGTGCGCGACAGCGCGCCGAGCCGGACCGTGGTGGAGCCCATCAGGCCGCCGCCGCTGTAGCCGCTGCCGGTGATGGCCCCCGCGCCGTCCACCTCGATCCAGGCGGACAGCTGGTTGGCGAACCGGAACCGGTCCTGGGCCTGCAGTTCCCGCAGGTCGGCGATCTCGGCCGGCGGCGGGTCGTCGTAGTGCGTGAACCCGGCGTCAAAGGCCAGCCGGGTGCTGCCCTCGATCGGCTCGGAGGGGATCCAGGACAGTGAGGTGACGGTGCTCTCATGTCGCATGCTCTTGAGTCTGGTCCGGCCGCCGGGCCGCGGACCAGCGTGCTACCTGGCGTTTCCCGGCGCGGGGGGTGGCTGGCCCGGCTACGGGTGCTAGCACCACGGGTGCCTGGCAAGGCTGCCGGGTAGCGAAGGCGGCCGCCGCCGGCCCAGTATGGGCCAATGGAGCAGTTTCCGCAGGCCACGGGGGCCGAGCCGATCAGTGTGTTCCTGGCGGACGACAACCTGATCGTCCGTGAGGGCGTGCGCGCGCTGATCGAGCGGCATCGCGATCTCCAGGTTGTGGGGGTCGCCGCTGACTATGACGAGGTTGTTAACGGAGCGACGCAGGCCCAGCCGCACGTGCTGGTGACCGATGTCCGGATGCCGCCGTCCTTCCAGCGGGAGGGCATCGATGCCGCCAAGGAGGTGCGCAAACGGCACCCGGGCACCGGCGTGGTCGTGCTGTCCCAGTACGACGACCCGGAGTACGCGATCTCATTGCTGGCCGAGGGCTCGGCCGGGTACGGCTACCTGCTCAAGGACCGGATCGCCGAGGGCAACCAGCTGGTCGACGCGATCCGCGAGGTGGCCACCGGCGGCACCGCGCTCGACCCGGTGATCGTGGAGAAGCTGGTCGGCCCGGTGATCGCGCCCGGCGGGCTGAGCCCGGCCGAGGAAGAACTGCTGAGCATGGTGGCCGAGGGCAAGCCGATCAAGGCCATCGCGGCGGTGCGCAGGGTGCCGGCGGAGGCGGTGTCCGCCGAGGTGGAGGCGGTGTTCATCAAGCTGGCCAGCGGCGTGTCCACCGGCGACCCCGGCGCGCTGAACCGGCTGCGGCTGCTGCACCAGGCCATCGTGGACCGCGAGGAGCAGGGCGAGACGCTGTCCCGGCTGCTGCCCGGCGGCCTGGCCGAGAAGATCCGGGCGGAGAAGCAGGCCATCGGTGAGACCGAGCGGGTCGAGGTGACCGTGCTGATGAGCGACATCCGGTCGTACTCGACGATCGCCGAGCACGCCGACCCGAGCCAGCTGGCCGGCCAGCTGAACACGCACCGGGCCGCGATGAACCACGCCATCCTGGGCCAGGAGGGCACGGTCATGCAGTTCGTCGGCGACGCGGTGATGGCCGTGTTCGGCGCGCCGTTCCCGCAGCCGGACCACGCAGACCGGGCGGTCGCGGCGGCGGCGGCGATGCACTCCCGGCAGTCGGAGATCAACGGCACGTGGACCGCGGCCGGGCTGCCGCCGTTCGGCCTTGGTATCGGGCTGTCCACCGGTACGGCCGCGGCGGCGCTGCTCGGCTCGGCGGAGCGTCTCGAATACACCCTGGTCGGCGATACGGTCAACCTGTCCCAGCGGCTGCAGCAGCTGGCCGCGGCGGGCGAGACGGTCATCTCGGCGGCCACCGGCACCGCGCTGAGCCAGCAGATCAGCCTCGTCCCGCTGCCCGAGCAGCTGGTCAAGGGCCGGGATACGCCGATCACGGCGTTCCTGATCCCGGCCGCAGGGGCCGCGGGCGCGGACGGCATTACCCAGCAACCGACAACCCAGGCGGGGGCACGATGAGCGAGAACACGGCGGCGGTCCTGACGGCGCGCGGCGTGCGCAAGACCTTCGAAGCGGAGAACGCGCCCGTCCGGGCACTGCGCGGGGTGGACCTGACCGTGGACCGGGGCGAGTTCGTGGCCCTGATGGGCCCGTCCGGGTGCGGGAAGTCCACCCTGCTGAACCTGATCGCGGGCCTGGACACCGCCGACGAGGGGCGGATCATGGTGGCCGACGAGGAGGTCACCGGGCGGACCGAGGACGATCTGGCCCGGCTGCGGCGACGGCACATCGGGATCATCTTCCAGTTCTTCAACCTGCTGGAAGGGATGACCGTGCTGGAGAACGTGGCGCTGCCCGCGGTTATCGCCGGCCGCAAGCGCCGGATGGCCGAGACCCGCGCCCGTGACCTGCTCGACCTGCTCGGTATCAGCGACAAGGCGGCGGCTGTGCCCAGCGTGCTGTCCGGCGGCCAGCGCCAGCGGCTGGCCATCGCCCGGGCGCTGGCCAACGAGCCAACCCTGCTGCTGGCCGACGAGCCGACCGGAGCGCTGGACTCCGACGGCGGGGCCGAGGTGATCGAGTTGCTCACCCGGCTGCACCGGGGCGGCCAGACCATCGTCATGGTCACCCACGACGCGAACGTCGCCCACGCCGCAGGCCGGGTGGTGCGGATGCGTGACGGGCGGATCGCCGAGCCGCAGCCGGGCGATGACCGGGTCGGCCCGGCGTCCGCGGCCAGCGCCACGATCGGTCCGGCCAGCCCGGCCGCCGCGGGTGCCAGCTGAGATGAGCGACCTTCCGCTGACCGGGACCCCCGCACCGGCGGGGGCACCGGGCGCGGGCCCGGTGGCCGGGGCGGCTGAGCTGGCGGCCGCCGTTAACCTGGCCGTCCCCGGACCGCGGGCCTCGCTGGCCCGCCGGGTGCTGACCGGGGCGGTGCTGCCGCTGCTGGCCGCCGTGACGGCGCTGGCCGGGCTGCGGCTGGGCGCGGGCGTCGGCCCGCTGCAGGCGGTGACGGCCGGCCTGATCGTGGCCTGGGCCGCGGCTGCGGTGGTGGCCAGCCGGGCCCGGGAGCGGACCCCGCAATGGCAGGTGGCCTGCGGCTCGCTGGCCGCCGGGGCCGCGCTGGCCGGCCACCAGGCCGCCGCGCGGGCCGACGGGGCCGCGCTGCACGCCGCCCGGGCGGTGACCGGGCTGGCGGTGCCGCTGGTCATCGCGATCAGCCTGCACCTGCTGCTGTCCCTGCCGGACGGGCGGCTTGGCGGCCAGGCCCGCCGGGCCGGGGCGGTGCTTGGCTACGCGGTGGCGCTGGCGGCCGGCCTGGTGCTGGCCGTCGCGGGACGGGCGGTCCCGGTCGGGCTGGCCGCGGTGGCCTGGGCCATTGGGGTGGCCTGCGCGCTGCCCGCGGTGCGGCTGCGCTACCTGGCGGTGGCCGGCCGGGACCGGGAGCGGCTGCAGTGGGCCGGGTCCGGGGCGGCCGCGGCAGTGACCGCCGCGCTGGCCGTGGCCGTGCTCCATCTTCTGGTCAGCTGGCCGGCGAACGTGGCCGCGGTGACCGCAGCGGCGACCGTGCTGCTTCCGCTCGCGCTGATCATCGGGGACCTGCCGGGTCTTGGCCCGGCCGGCGGCCGGGTGCTGGTGCACGTGCTGTCCGGGACCGGCTTCGCGGCCGGCGTGTCCGTGATCTACCTGGTCATCGTGCTCGGCCTGGGCAACGCCCCGGCCAGCCCGGCGGACCGGCAGGTGCTCGCGCTGTCTATGCTCGCCGCCGCGGTGGCCGCGGTCGGCTACGTGCCCGCCAGGGTGCGGCTGACCAGCTGGGCTACCCGGGTGGTGTTCGGCGCCCGGCAGGCGCCCGACGAGGTGCTGCGTACCTTCGGCAGCCGGCTGACCCGGGCCATCACCATGGACGAGCTGCTGCTCCAGCTGGCCGAGTCGCTGCGCAAGACGATGACGCTGGCCAGCGCCGAGGTGTTCACCGGCACCGGCGACGTGCTCGAGCGGGTGGCCGCGGTGCCGGACACCGGGCCCCGGTCGGTGGTCGTATCGGCCCGGGAGCGGCCGGTGGTGACCAGGGCCGGCGTGTCCGGGCAGGCCTGGGCGTCGGTCTGGCTGCCCGCCCTGCTCGACGGGCGCGGCCCGGCCCAGCTGCGGGTCGCGCCGTGCAGCCACGCGGGTGAGCTGCTCGGGCTGATCGTGGTCGAGCGGCCGGCCACCGCGGACGCGTTCACCGACGAGGACGACCGGGTGCTCACCGAGCTGGCCCGCCAGGTGGGGCTTGCCTGCCACAACGCCCAGCTGGACACGGCGCTGCAGACCACCCTCGACGAGCTCCGCAAGCAGGCCGACGAGCTGCGTGAGTCCCGGGCCCGGATCGTGGCCAGCGGCGACGCCGAACGGCGCCGGGTGGAACGGAACCTGCACGACGGGGCCCAGCAGAACCTGGTGGCACTGGCGGTCAGCCTGCGGCTGGCCAAGGACATCCTGGCCGAGGACACCGACGCGGCCGGCGAGATGCTCGACCAGCTGGCGGTGGACGTCAAGCAGACCATCGCCGAGCTGCGCGAGCTCGCGCACGGCATCTACCCGCCGCTGCTGGCCGACAGCGGCCTGCGCGAGGCGCTGCGGGCCGCGGGCGGGCGCAGCCCGCTGCCGGTCGAGGTGACCTGCGAAGGCACCGGCCGGTACGGGTCTGAGATCGAGGCGGCGGTGTACTTCTGCTGCCTGGAAGCGCTGCAGAACGCGGCCAAGCACGCGGCGGGCGCGCACGTGGAGATCCGGGTGTGGGAAGAGTCCGGCGGGCTGCTGTTCACGGTCAGCGACGACGGGCCCGGGTTCGACGCCGCGGTGGCCAGCCGCGGGCACGGGTACGTGAACATGGCCGACCGGCTGGGCGCGATCGGCGGCACGGTGCGCTGGCTGTCCGAGCCGGGGCACGGCTCGCAGGTGCGCGGCTCGATCCCGCTGGCCCGGGACTAAGGCGGCCCAGAGGTGGTGCCAGTACCCCTTGCTCGCGGCAGGGGCAGCACCCTCGCCGCCTGGTTCACCACATGCGACCCTGGAGAGGTGACCGGCCCGCACTCTGTCCTCGTCGTGGACGACCAGGCTCCGTTCCGCATCGCGGTCAAGGCCGTACTGCGGCGGCTGGACGGCTTCGAGCTGGCCGGGGAAGCGGCCAGCGGCACCGAGGCGATCGAGCTGGCCGACCGGCTGCGGCCCGAACTGGTGCTGATGGACATCAACATGCCGGAGATGAACGGCATCGAGGCCACCCGGCGGATCGTCGCCGCGCACCCGGACACCGTGGTCATCCTGTGCTCGACCTACGACGTCGCGGACCTGCCGCCGGGCGCGGCGGCCAGCGGGGCCCGCGCCTACGTCAACAAGGAGCAGCTGGCCGCCGACACGCTGCGACGGCTCTGGGAGGCCGGCGGCGACCCCGGCTTCGCGGTCCGCTAGCCAGCCGCCGGCGGGGCGGTCAGCCGCCGGGAACCTCGGACAGGAACAGAAGGACGGCCTTGACCCGGCGGTTCACGTCCTTTTCCTCGGACAGGCCGAGCTTGGCGAAGATCGAGTTCGTGTGCTTCTCCACGGCCCGCTCGGTGACGGTCAGCGCGGCCGCAATTGCAGCGTTGCTCTTGCCCTGGGCCATCTCGGCGAGGATCTCCGACTCCCGCGGGGTGAGCCCGGCGAGCGGGCTCTGGTGCCGCTGGGAGCGGGCCCTGACCAGCTCGTCGACGACCCGCGGGGCGATGACCGAGCCGCCTGCCGCCACCGTTCTTATCGCCCTGGCCAGCTCGTCGACGCTGGCGACCTGCTCCTTGAGCAGGTAGGCACGTCCGGCCGAGCCGTGCTCGAGCAGGGCGACGGCGTAGCCGGGGGCCACGTACTGGCTGAGCACGACCACGCCGGTGTCCGGCCTGTGCTCGCGCAGCCACTCCGCGGCCTGGATGCCCTCGTTGGTCCCGCTGGGCGGCATCCGGATGTCGGTAATCACCACGTCCGGCTCCTGCTCGGTGATCAGCGCGAGCAGACCGGGCAGGTCCGAGGCCGTGCCGACGAGCTCGAACCCGTCGTCCGAGCTGACCAGCCGGGAGATGCCCTCACGCAGCAGGACATGGTCCTCGGCCAGCGCCACCCTGATCGTTGCCATCGCCACCCCGGATCCTGTCCCTGGGCGGTGATCGTAGCGCGCTCACGGCCGGGCCGCCGATCAGCGCGGCGCGGCGCCGGCCGGATCGGCCCCCTCGGTGGCGCGTCCGTACCGGAGCGGGCGGGCCGGGATCCGATCCGGCCGGCGGGTCCGGTGCGGCCGGCGGAGCGGGTGCGGCCGCACCGGTGGAGCGGATGCAGCCGATGGAGCCGGCTCCGGGCCCCCGGACGGAGCCGGCCCCATGGCCCGGGGGCCGACCCCGTGGCCGGGAGCCGCGCGGCCGCGCCTGAGGGCGGCCGGGGTGAGCTCCGGCGGGCCCGGATGGGCCCGCCGGAGCTCTGACTGCCTGGCAGGGAGTTTCCCCACCAGGGACAAGCGTCGGGGCTGCTTCTTCCGTCTCTCTGACGGCGATCTTCCTGGACGGCGAGCTAATGGCAGATAAAGGTGATGTTGTCCCAGTGTGTGCCGTTCGGGCAGATCGGCCCGGCCATGGCCACTCCGGCCCCGGCCCCGGCAAGGGGACCGGCCGCCAGGGCCACGATCGTCCCGGCCACGATTCCAGTCAGATGACGACGCCAACGCAGACGCATGACAGTTCCCTTCGGGTGGGTGAAACGGAATGACCCGGGAACTTGCGCGCAACTGATTCCCGCCGCGGGCCGGTGAGCGGCCCGCGCGATCGGCGGTGAGCTGGGCGGTCGTACGTCCCGCCCAGTCCAGCCGCCTTAATGTCAAACTGACGTTAACCTTGCCAACGAGTTTGTGTCAAGTAGACAATAAGACTAGAATCGGGGCTATGGCTGACCGTGATCACCTGCTGCTGTACCTGGCGGTGGACCTCGCGATCCTGACTGTGCGGGACGGCCTGCTGCAGGCCCTGGTGATCGAGCGGGCGCACGACCCGCACCAGGGGCAGCCGGCGCTGCCCGGCGGGTTCCTGCGCGACGGGGAGGACCTGCGGCAGGCGGCCGAGCGCGAGCTGGCCGAGGAGACCGCCCTGGACGGCAGCGCGTTCCACCTGGAGCAGCTGGCCACCTACGGCGCGCCCGGCCGTGACCCGCGGGGCCGGGTAGTCAGCGTGGCCTACCTGGCCATAGCCCCTGACCTGCCGATCCCGGTCGCCGGGTCAGACGCGGCGGCGGCCCGGTGGGCGCCGGCCGACAAGATCAGCGGCACGCTGGCCTTCGACCACGACACGATCCTGGCCGACGCGGTCGAGCGGGCCCGCCTGCGGCTGGAGTACACCACGCTGGCGGCGGCCTTCTGCGGTCCCGCCTTCACCATCGGCGACCTGCGGGGGGTGTACGAGGCGGTGTGGGGCGAGCCGCTCGACCCGCGGAACTTCAGCCGCAAGGTGATCGGCACCAGGGACTTCGTCCTGCCCACCGGGGGCAGCCGGGCGCCGGAGACCGGGCGGCCCGCCGCGCTGTACCGGCGCGGCCCGGCCCGGACGCTGTACCCGCCGATCCTGCGCAACGGCACGCACGGATCCTGAGCGCAGCCGCCCGGGCCCTGTTAGCCGGCCGAGCCTGGCCAGCTGGGCCGGTGCCGGTAGGCCCGGTCCTCCTCCGGCAGCGCCATCGCCTCGTAGTGCTGGTCGGCCTGGTCCCTGGCCTCCTGGGCGGCCGGGTAGTCGCCGTAGCTGGCGCGGGCCCGGGCCAGGTCGTCCAGGGCCTGCACCTGGTAGGCGGCCGCGCCGCCGTCGAAGCAGGCGACCGCCTGCTCCAGCGCGCGGAGCTGCAAAGCGGCCTGCCCGGCCGCTTCGTGCAACAGGGCCTCGGACAGGTAGATCCGCCCCTTGAGCGTGGCGTCTGCCTGGTCCGCCAGCCGGGCCGCCACAGCCAGGAACGAGCTGGCCACCTCCGGCTCGCCATTGTGCCGGGCCAGTTCGGCCAGCCCGTGCAGGGCGTACGCGTGCCCCAGTTCTGGCGGCCGCGGGAACACCCCGCGCAAGGCGCTGAAGGCCTGTTCCGCGCCCTTCAGATCGCCCACGGCCAGGCAGGCCAGGCCGGCCCAGTACCAGGTCTGCGCGCGCAGCCGGGGCTCGTCCACGCCCATGGCCACCTCCAGGGCAGCCTGCAGCCGGGACCTGGCCAGGTGGTGCTCGCCCCGGTCCAGATGCGCCTGGCCGATCAGCCGCAGCGCCTGCCACTCCCCGACGGTGTCCCCGGCCGCCTGGTAGCCGGTCAGGGCCTTCTCGAAGAGCTGCAGCGGCCGGGTCAGCTGCCCGCGGCGGCGCAGCGCGCTGGCCAGCGTCCGCAGCGCGATGGCCCAGCCGTGCCCGTCGCCGGACTGGTCCAGCAGCGCGACCGCACGGTCCAGGTCGGCCACGCCGGACACGCGGCCCGCGCGGCTGGCCACCAGGGCCGGCTGGCCCAGGCTGGTCAGCATGATCCCCTCGCCGCGCACGTCGCCCGTGGCCCGGCAGGCGGCCAGCGCGGTGGTGCTGGTGGCGAACCAGTCGTCGTAGTAGCCGCGCAGCGTGTAGAACTCGTGCGCGGAGAACGCCAGATCCCAGCAGATCCCGGTCAGCCCCAGCTCGGCGCAGTGGCTGACCGCCGCGCGGATGTTGGCCCGCTCGGCCTCGAACCAGTCCAGCGGCGCCTGGCTGACCTCGGCGCGGACCGCCGGAGGTGCCTCCCAGCCCGGCTCGTCACTGTGCACAATCTCGAAGTCGCCGCCGTACAGCGCCGCGTGCGCCTGCCGGGCCAGGGTGAGCAGCGCCCGGTAGGCATGCCCGGCACGGTCGCGGCGCTCAGCTGGGTCCGGGTGCCGGCGACTGACCCGCTCCAGGGCGTAGTCCCTGGTGAGCTCGTGGAAGCGGTAGCGCACCCCCGGGCTGACCGGCTCGAGCATGCTGGCCGCGGCCAGCTCGGCCAGGGCCCGCGCCGGGTCGGTGCCCAGCCCGTCCGGCCCGTCCAGCAGCGCCGCCGCGGTCCACATCGCGAAGCTGCGCAGCTGAAGCAGGCCCAGGTCCTCGAACAGCTGCTGGGCCACGGCGTCCAGCCGGTTGCAGCCGGCCTCGATCGTGCGGCTCAGGTTCAGCTCACCGAACGCGAACCCGGCCAGGCCCTGCCGGGCCAGCCAGCCCGCCAGCTCGGCGGTGGGCAGCGGGTCCTGATGCACGCGCAGCGCCGCCGCGATCCGCAGCGCCAGCGGCAGCCCGCCGCACAGCGCCACCACCCGGTCCACCGCGTCGTCGTCGCCCTGCAGCTCGATCCCGAAACTGCGGACCCGGGCCAGGAACAGCTGCCGGGCGGTAGCCGGGTCCAGCGGCGCCAGCGGCGCGACATGATGATGGGCCACGTCCAGGTCGGCCAGCCGCCGGCGGGACGTGATCACCACCGCGCAGCCGGGATGGGCCGGGATGAGCGCCCGCACCTGCGCCCCGCTGCCCGCGTCGTCGAGCACGATCAGCACCCGGCGGCCGGCCAGCAGGCTGCGGAACTGCGCGGCCCGCTCGGCCTCAAGGTCGGGCACCTTGTCCACCCCGAAGGCCCGCAGGAACTGGGCCAGCGCCTCGCCCGGCGGGATCGGCTCGCTGGTAGTGCCGCCCAGATCCAGGTACAGCTGGCCGCCGGAGTATTTGGCGGCCGACTTGTGGGCCACCTCCAGGGCCAGCGCGCTCTTGCCCACCCCGCCGGGCCCGGTGATCACGATCACCGGTTCCGGCTCCTCACCCGCGGGTTCGCGGCCCAGCAGCCAGGAGACCTCGGCGACCAGGTCACCCCGGCCGGTGAAGTCGGCCGGCCGCGGCGGCAGCTGCCGCGGGACGGCCAGCACCGCGGGCTGGCCCGCCCGGGCACCAGCCCGGGCCGCGGCACTTGTTCCGGCGCCCGAGCCGGCCCCGGCCCGCCGGGCAATGGCCTGTTCCGCCCGGGCCACGGCCTCCTCGTCGGACCGTGCGATCGCGTAGACCAGGTTGCGCAGCGACGGGTCAGGCGGGCCGCCGGTCCGCTCCTCCAGCACGCGGGTGTACCGCTCGTAGACGGTGCTGGCGTCGGCCGGGTGGCCGTTGCGGTACGCGGCGATTATCAGCTGCTCACAGAGCCGCTGATCGGCGGGAAAGTCCCCGGCCAGCGGGGTCGCCTCGGCCTGCACCTGGGCGTAGTTGCGGGCGGCCAGTTCCAGGTCGAACAGCCGCACGGCGGCCAGCTTCCGCCGGCTCTCCAGCGCCTCCCGCTCCGCGCCCAGCAGGGCCTCGGGCACGTTGGACAGCGGATGCGGCCCCCGCCAGAGGCCAAGCGCCTCCCGCAGCAGGCCGGCCTCGAGGCCGCCGCCGGCCGCCTCCTCGGCCTGGCGCACCAGCTTGCGGAACACCAGCATGTCCAGGTCAGCCTCGTCGACCTGGAACTCGTACCCGGACTTCGGGTGGGTGATCAGGTGATCCCGGTGCCCGATCTGCTCCAGCACCCGCCGGACGGCGTTGATGGACTTGTGCAGCTGGGCTTCTTGCGTCTCGCTGTCCCCCCAGGCCGCCTTCAGCAGGTAGGCCTTTGTCGCCAGGCGGTCCGGGTTGACCAGCAATGCGGCCAGTACGGCCAGTGCCTTACCGGTCGGCAGAGCCAGGGGACGGCCGCCGTCCCCGGTGATTTCCAGATCCCCCAGCAGCTTGTAGATCACGCGCGCCTCCCCGTTCCACCGCGCGAGAAAGCAACATTACGCGCAAAAACCCGGGAACGCGACCAATCCCGTTAAGCCGAACCTTCCGCAGGCTAAGGAAGGCAAACGGAAGCCCACCGGTAGTACACCGTGTCTAAATGTCACTCTGTAGCGGCATTCACAACCGAGAGTGACGGTGCGGCAAGAATGATCAAGCTGGCTGAGCGCTACGCCAATGCGACCCGTTACGGGTCAGAACGCGCCGCGAGCACCGGCGCGCTGACCGCCCTGGCCGTGGGCTGGCTGATCGCCCTGGCCAGCCTTGTCGCCGCCGCGTCGGTGTTCATCCAGCTCGGCTGGGGCGCGACACTCCGGGTGGTGATACTGGGCGCCTCGGTGCTGTTCGCGCTGGCCATGACCCGGCGGGTGGCTGCCTCCCGGCGGCTGCAATCGATAACCCCAGGATCCGCCCTGGAACAGCGGTATTTCGGCAAT